>Ga0335085_10016749_pt1 | contig 10576 bp, 7 predicted proteins | sample Lox_Sample_45_FD_206712 | JGI IMG/M metagenome (GOLD analysis project Ga0335085, IMG submission 206712) | Soil microbial communities from Loxahatchee National Wildlife Refuge, Florida, United States - Lox_Sample_4.5 | ecosystem: Environmental > Terrestrial > Soil > Wetlands | place: USA: Florida...
GGAACAAGGCCTACCGCAAATCCGCGCGCGTGGTGGGCGATGTCATCGGCAAATATCACCCTCATGGCGATCAGTCGATTTACGACGCGCTGGTGCGCATGGCGCAGGATTTTTCAATGCGCGCCCCTCTCATCGACGGGCAGGGCAATTTCGGTTCGATCGATGGCGATCCGCCCGCCGCGATGCGCTACACCGAAGTGCGCCGCGCAAAAATCGCCCATGCGCTGAGCGAGGACCTCGACAAGAATACGGTCGATTTTCAGGACAATTACGACGGCTCAGAACGCGAGCCCATCGTGCTGCCCGCGCGTTTTCCCAATCTGCTCGTGAATGGCACGAGTGGCATCGCCGTCGGCATGGCAACGAACATCCCGCCGCATAATCTGGGCGAAGTTATCGATGCGTGCCTGGCCTATATCGACGATCCATCCATCAGTATGGAAACATTGACGGAGATTGTGCCCGGCCCGGATTTCCCCACGGCAGGCCTCGTCATCGGCAAGCAGGCAGCGCGCGCTGCATTGGCGCGCGGCCGCGGCTCCATCCTCATGCGGGCGCGCTGCCATATCGAGGAGATCCGCAAGGACCGCGAAGCCATCATCGTCACCGAGCTTCCCTATCAGGTGAACAAGGCACGCCTGCAGGAAAAGATCAGCGAGATGGTGCGCGACAAGCGCATCGAAGGCATCGGCGACATCCGTGACGAAAGCGACCGCCACGGCATGCGCGTGGTGATCGAAATCAAGCGCGATGCGTCGGCCGAGGTCGTGCTGAACCAGCTCTACCGCTTCTCCGAATTGCAGACGACGTTCGGCGTCAACATGGTGGCGCTGAACGCCGGTCGTCCGGTCACGATGAACCTCAAGGACATGATCGGCGCGTTCTGCACGTTCCGCGAGGAAGTCGTCACCCGGCGCACGCGGTTCGAGCTCGCCAAGGCGCGCGACCGCGGCCATGTGCTGGTGGGCCTTGCCATTGCCGTCGCCAATATCGACGATGTGATCGCCCTCATCCGCAAGGCGCCGGATACGCCGACCGCCAAGACGCAACTGATGGAGCGACGCTGGCCGGCGAAGGATGTGGCGCCGCTGGTGGCCCTGATCGCCGATCCACGCCACATCGTGGCCGAAGACAACACCATCCGCCTCTCCGAAGAGCAGGCGAAGGCCATTCTGGAAATCCGGCTGGCGCGACTGACCGCGCTTGGCCGCGACGAGATCGCTGATGAAGTGACGAAGCTCGGCGAGGCGATCAAGGATTATCTCGACATCCTGCGCAGCCGCGCGCGTGTGCTCACCATCGTCAAGGACGAGCTCGCCGCCATCAAGACGGAGTTCGCAACGCCGCGCCTCACCGAACTGGTGGATGCCGAAGTCGAGATCGAAGACGAAGCGCTGATCGAGCGCGAGGATGTCGCCATCGTCGTCACGCATGCCGGCTACATCAAGCGCACGCCGATCGCGGAATATCGCGTGCAGGGCCGCGGCGGCAAGGGCCGCGCCGGCATGGCAACGCGCGAGGAAGATTTCGTCACCTCCATCTTTGTCGCCAGCACCCACGCGCCGCTGGTGTTCTTCTCGTCCACCGGCATGGCCTACAAGCTGAAGGTCTGGCGGCTGCCCGAAGCGCGCATCCAGGGCAAGGGCAAGGCGATGGTGAATTTGCTGCCGCTGTCCGAAGGCGAGCGTATCGGAACCATCCTGCCGCTGCCGGAAGACGAATCGCAGTGGGAGAAGCTGAACGTCGTGTTTGCCACGAAGTCCGGCGACGTGCGGCGCAATCTTCTGTCCGACTTTGTCAGCATCAATCGCAACGGCAAGATCGCGATGAAGCTGGAACAGGGCGATGCCATCGTCGGCGTCCAGACCTGCACCGAGCAGGACGATGTGCTCCTGACCACGAGACTCGGCAAATGCATCCGCTTCGCGCTGACCGATGTTCGCGTCTTCAAAGGCCGCGACTCCACAGGCGTGCGCGGCGTGAAGCTGGCGAGCGGCGATGAAGTGGAGAGCCTGTCGCTGCTGCATCATTCGGATGCGACAACAGCCGAAGCGCGGGCCTATCTGAAGCAGGCCAATGCCGCGCGCCGCGCCGCGACCGGCGAGGAAGAGGCGCCGGCGGAAGAGCCCGAGGATTCAGAAGACGGCGTCGAGGAAGCGACCTTGTCGACGGAGCGCTACGCCGCACTCGGCGCGCGCGAGCAGTTCATCCTTGCGATTTCCGAAAGCGGATATGGCAAGCGCACCTCGTCCTACGAATATCGTGTCACGGGCCGTGGCGGCTCTGGCATCGTGGCGATGGGCATGGGCCGCAAGAACCACGCCATCGTGGCGGCGTTCCCGGTCGAGGAAACCGACGATCTCATGCTGATCTCCGACCAGGGCCAGACGATCCGCGTTCCGGTGTCGGGCATTTCGATCCAGGGCCGCGCAGCGCAGGGCGTGACCGTGTTCCGCGTCGAGGAGAACGAACGTGTCGTGTCGGTCGAGCGCATCGAGGAAGCGGCCGGCGGGGACGCCTGAGGGGGAAGGGCCATGAGCAAGAAACGCGTCGGTCTTTATCCGGGCACTTTCGATCCGCTGACGCTCGGCCATCTCGACATTATCGGCCGCGCGGTGAAGCTCGTCGATCATCTGGTCATCGGCGTGGCGACCAATCCGTCGAAGTCGCCGCTGTTCACGCTGACCGAGCGGGTCGATATCATCCATCATGAAACCGCGCACCTCGCCGGCGATCACCGCGCCACCATCGAGGTGCAACCGTTCGAGATGCTGCTGATCAAATTCGCGGAGAAGGTCGGCGCAAACATCATCGTGCGTGGCCTGCGCGCCGTGTCGGACTTCGAATACGAATTCCAGATGGTCGGCATGAACCAGCGGCTGAACCCGGAGATCGAGACCGTGTTCCTGATGGCCGATCCGCGCCATCAGGCGATCGCGTCGCGCCTCGTCAAGGAAATCGCCATGCTCGGCGGCGATGTCTCCTCCTTCACCACGCCCTATGTTGCGAAACTGCTTGTCGAGCGTTGTAAGAAGATTGGAGCGCGCGGTTGAAGTATTTCGCGCTCGCTGCGTTTCTCATCGTGTTTGCTCCGGCCGTGGCGGAGGAAACCCCGCCTATCCCGATTCCGGATGGATTTGTGGCGCAGCGGCTGGACGTTACCAAAGGCTGGGTCGCACGACCAAAGGATTGGTTTTACGACAGTCACGGAACACCGAGCGGCTGGCTATGGACGATCGCCAAGGAGGACCCGACTAAGGGCGAATATAAAACCGGTATGCGCATCCAGATGCTCGTCGATTTCAAGAAGCACGGAATGACACCGGAAGCGTTCGTTCGCGATTTCGTTCGGCGGAAACGCGCCGAAGACACCGTGCTTTCCGACTGCACGGAATCGCAGGTGAACCAGTTTGAACGGCTCTGTCTCGAAGTTCTGGAAGGCAAATACCGCATCCAGTATTCGGCGTTCTGGAATCCGTCGGGCGATGATGTTTTCATCTCCACCTTCGGCGCGCCGGCTGAGGATTGGGACGCGGTTCGCCCTATCCAGAAAGTGATGTCAAACCTCGTCATCATCGGCGCCGATTTCGGTAAGCCGGACGAAGGGAAGAAATAAGGAGTAGCCTGATGAGTAACACCGAAGACTGTCTGACAATGCAGCTGAAGTCGGGGCCCGTTGTCATCGAACTGCGTCCCGATCTTGCACCCAAGCACGTCGAGCGCATCAGGACGCTCAGCGAACAGGGCTTCTACGATGGCGTGCCGTTCCATCGCGTGATTCCCGGCTTCATGGCGCAGACGGGTGATCCCACCGGCACCGGCACGGGCGGCTCCGATCTCCCCGATCTCAAGGCGGAATTCTCGAAGGAGAAACATGGTCGCGGCACGGTTTCGATGGCGCGCAGCTCCAGTCCGAACAGCGCCAACAGCCAGTTCTTCATCTGCTTCGAGGATTCGCCCTGGCTCGACGGCCAGTACACGGTGTGGGGCAAGGTGGTCTCCGGCATGGAGCACATCGATGCCATCAAGAAGGGCGGCGAGCACAACAACGGCGCGATCAGCGGCGAACCCGATCGCATCGTGAAGATGCGCGCGTCCGCGTAGGAAGCGGATTGTCCCGTGGGGCCGCCGTCCGCGATCACGCCCTATCAGGCGCGCACCACCCACAACCGGAATCCGCTGGCGCGCTTCTCGCATCGCGCGCGGATGCGGCACGCATTGTCGCTGATCGCGAAGCATCTGCCGCCGCGCGGCGCGATTCTCGATTTCGGCTGCGCAGGCGGCGAGCTGCTGGCGGAGGTGCGGTCGCGATTTCCCGACGCGCAATTGTACGGGCTCGATCCCTTCGCATCGGCTGGCCAGGCTTATGAGCTCCTGCGCAATCCCGACGATTGCGCCGGAATGACGTTCGACATCGTCGCGGCTTTCGAAGTGCTCGAGCATTTGGGGCCAGCCGCAACCGATGCATTCTTCGACCTGTGCCGCAACAATTTGCAGGCTGGCGGTATCTGCATGGTGAGCGTACCGAACATGCTGGGGCCGGCACTGCTTGCGAAACTTCTGCATGGCGCGATCGCGTCCGGCAGCGCCCTGAACTATTCGTGGTCAGACGCGGCGCGAGCATCGCTGCTGCTCAAGAGCCCGGAGCGCCTGCCGCCCGGTCGCGCCGGCACGATGCGCCACAAGGGATTTGACTGGCGGCTGATGCGGGCGCGGATCGCGTCCGAATTCGAGATCGTCTCGGAAGCCTTTACGCCGCTGCCGCATGTCTGGTGGGGCTTTAACAGCCAGTGGTTCTGCCTCTTTCGGCCAAAGGCCGGCCTGCCACCCTCTTGACAGGCGGATTGAATGTTCTTATTATGTTCTGAAAATTGGAATGGTACCGCAACAGCAGCGGTCGGGGGGGATTCCACCCCGGCATTTTTGCAAAACGAATAACGGTCGTTCCCCGGGGCGGCATTCTTGATATTTTATTGCAAATATGGGCGCGCCGACATCCGACGCAATCGGCAATAATTCTTGCGGCGTAAGGGGTTGAGGCTCGGGAACCCGGACCGATAGAAGGTCGGGGCCTATCCCTAGGAGTCCCCACCCTTGTCCATCGCCTTCATCGACCTTCAGGCGCAGCGCCGCCGCATTGCCTCCGAAATCGAGCGCGCCGTGACGGCCGCAGTCGAGGGCGGCCAGTGGGTGATGGGCCCGCAGGTGAGGGAGCTGGAAGAGCGGCTGGCCGAGTTCGCCGGCGTCAAGCATTGCGTCGCCTGCGCCAACGGCACCGATGCGCTGCTGATCGTCCTGCGGGCATGGAATGTGGGTCCGGGCGATGCCGTGTTCGTGCCCGCCTTCACCTTCGCCGCTTCGGCCGAAGTTGTTGCGCTGGTCGGCGCCACCCCGGTGTTCGTCGATGTGTTCGAGGACACCTACAATCTGGATTCGGCGAGCCTCGAAGCGGCCATAGCCATGGTGAAGCGCGAGGGCAAGTTGAAGCCGCGCGTGGTGATGCCGGTGGATCTCTTCGGTCAGGCCGCCGACTACCGCGCCATCGAACCCGTCGTGAAGCGCGAACGGCTGAAATTGCTCGTCGACACCGCGCAGGCGTTCGGCGCCACGCTCAACGGCCGCCACACGGCAGCAACCGGTGACGCCGCTTCGACGAGCTTCTTTCCGGCCAAGCCGCTCGGCTGTTACGGCGACGGCGGAGCGGTGTTCACCAACGACAGCAAGCTCGACGAATTGCTGCGTTCCATCCGCGTCCATGGCCAAGGCACGGACAAATACGAAAACGTGCGCATCGGCGTGAACTCGCGGCTCGACACCATTCAGGCAGCGATCCTGATCGAGAAGCTGAAGATCTTCGCCGACGAGATCGAGCTGCGCGAACGCGTGGCGCGCCGCTATTCGGAAGCGTTCCGCGCCTCCAACCGCATTCGCGAGCCGCGTGTGATCGAAGGCGCCCAATCGACCTGGGCGCAGTACACGATCCAGGTGCCGGATCGCGACAAGCTCGCGGCCGATCTCAAGGCCAAGAGCATTCCCACGGCCATCTACTACCCGACGCCGCTGTCGCATCAGAAAGGCTATGCGCATTTCCCAACCGCCGGCACGCCCGCCAGCGACCGCATCTCGAAACATGTGATCGCACTGCCCATGCATCCGTATCTCGACGCAGCCACTCAAGATAAGATCATCGCCGCCGTGATGGAGAGCGTCGGCAGCGGCTGATGGACGTTTCGCTTTTCGACTTTGACCTGCCGGAAGAACTGATTGCGCTGCGGCCCGCGTCCCCGCGGGATTCCGCGCGCATGCTCGTTGTGCATAAGGACGGCCATCTGGAACATCGCCTGGTGCGCGATCTGCCGGAATATCTGCGCTGCGGCGATCTTATCGTGTTCAACGATACCAAGGTGATCCCAGCACGGTTGCACGGGCGTCGGTTGTCGCGCGACGGAACAGGTGAGGGCGCGAAGGTCGAAGTGATGCTGCACAAGCGCATCGCGCCGGACACCTATCTCGCCTTTGCGCGCCCGGCGAAGAAGCTGGCAGCCGGCGATCGGCTGCAGCTCGGCGAAAACGTGATGGCGATTGTGACCGAACGACACGAGGGTGGCGAGGTTGCCGTGCGATTCGATCTCGCCGGTCCCCAGCTCAATGCGGCCATTGCCCGCGAAGGCGAAATGCCGCTGCCGCCCTATATCGCGGGCAAGCGCAAGGCCGATGAACGTGACATTTCCGACTACCAGACGATGTTCGCCGAACACGATGGTTCGGTTGCAGCACCAACGGCCGGACTGCATTTCACGCCTGAATTGATGTCCCGGCTCGGGAAAGTAGGCATCGTTGCGAGAACAATCACGCTGCATGTCGGGGCTGGCACGTTCTTGCCCGTGGCGGCGCAGGACACTTCCCAGCATAAGATGCACAGCGAATTCTTCTCCATCGACAAGGCAATGGCGCGCACCTTGAACGTCGATAGTGGAGAGCGGCTGGTCGCCGTTGGCACCACTGTCTTGCGGGCGCTGGAAAGCGCGGCCGATGACTCTGGTCATTTCCGTCCCATGACGCAGGAGACGGATATTTTCATCACCCCTGGATACCGGTTCAAATCGGCCGACATGCTGTTGACCAACTTCCATCTGCCGCGGTCTACGCTGTTCATGCTGGTCAGCGCATTCTCCGGCCTGGACACGATGAAGCGCGCCTATGCAGAGGCGATCCGCGAGCGTTACCGGTTCTATTCGTATGGCGATGCGTGCTTGTTGATGCGATGACCCCGTTTTCTTTCGACCTCAAGGCAACGGATGGCGCGGCGCGCACGGGAGTTATCCGCACGCCGCGCGGAGACATCCGCACGCCAGGCTTCATGCCGGTCGGCACCGCTGGCACCGTAAAGGCGATGCTGCCGGAAAGCGTGCGCGAAACCGGCGCCGACATTGTCCTCGGCAACACGTATCACCTCATGCTGCGTCCGGGAGCCGAGCGCATCGCACGGCTTGGCGGACTGCACAAATTCATGAACTGGAGCCGGCCGATCCTCACGGATTCGGGCGGGTTCCAGGTGATGTCACTCGCCAAGCTGCGCAAGATCACGGACGATGGCGTGGCGTTCCAGTCGCATATCGACGGCGCCAACGAATTCCTTTCGCCGGAACGCGCGATGGAAATCCAGCTTCTGCTCGGCAGCGACATCCAGATGGTGCTGGATGAATGCCCGGCCTATCCGTCAACCGAGAAGCAGATCGAACAGTCGCTCGATTTGTCGATGCGATGGGCGGCGCGATCGAAGGCCGCATTCGGCGAACAGCCCGGGCGCGCCTGCTTCGGCATCGTGCAGGGCGGCGTGTTTCCGCATTTGCGCAAGCGATCGGCAGAGGCACTGATCGATATCGGTTTCGATGGATACGCGGTCGGCGGACTTGCGGTGGGCGAGGGCCAGTCCGCGATGTTCGAAGTGCTGGATGCGACTGTCCCACTGTTGCCGATGGATAGGCCACATTACCTCATGGGGGTCGGCAAACCCGAGGATATTGTCGGCGCGGTGCTGCGCGGCATCGACATGTTCGATTGCGTGCTGCCGACCCGCTCCGGCCGCAACGGCCAGGCCTTCACGCGATCGGGCACGTTCAACCTCCGCAACGCGCGGCATGCGGAAGATTCGTTGCCACTCGATCCGGACTGTCGCTGCCCAGCCTGCCGTGGCTATAGCCGCGCTTATCTGCATCACGCGGTGAAGGCGAACGAGATCATCGCCTCGATGCTGCTCACTTGGCACAACCTCACATACTTTCAGGACCTGATGGCGGGGCTGCGGGACGCCGTCGTTCGCGGCGAGGTGTTGAAATACGCAGCACTTTGCTCAGGGAACTGGGCAAAATCTGTCGACGATACCCGCGATTGACCGGCCGGAGCGCGATACCTATGTTCCGCGCGCCCTTGGCGAGCCCGTAGCTCAGGGGTAGAGCATCTGACTTTTAATCAGAGGGTCGATGGTTCGATCCCATCCGGGCTCACCAGTCTTCCTGCCAACGTTGCACAGAATTCACGATTGTCCCTTGGCGGGCGGAATCCCTTGCAGGGCCTCCGGGGCGCGGAGTAAAACCCAGTGCCAATTGCATTTTCCGGCTGGCGCGTCGTTCAGGACGAGATGGGGTAATGGTGACAAGACAAGCTCGCTCAGCCGCGCGGTGCGCCGTCGCGGCCTTGGTTCTTTGGGTCCTCTCGCCGGTGGCCGCTGAGGCGCAAGCGACCGGTTCGGATGTCCAAAGTATCCTTAACGCCATCGGCGGTCAGACGACGACTCCGAGCACGCCATCTCCAGCCTCCCAGGTCCCTGTCGCGCCGTCCACTCCGTCGCAGACCACCATCCAGCCCGCGGCCGCTCCCGTACCTCAGGGTCAGTCGCAACTGGAAACGTTGTACTCAACGCGTGCCGGCCGGACTTTGGCGCAATTCGGCTACGACATATTCGGTATCGGCGGCAGCGTATCGGTCACTCAGGTTGGCGCACTCCAGGACAGCTACATTCTCGGACCTGGCGACCAGATCAATGTGGTGCTGCGGGGTCATGAAGACGTAGCCTACACCGCGATCGTCGATCGCGACGGCCGGCTCATTGTGCCTGAGTTGAGCCCTATTCCCGCAAGTGGCCGCACGTTTGGCGACGTTCGCGCCGACATGCTTCAGCGCATCTCGAAGCAACTGATCGGAACGCAGGCCTACATCTCGATTGGGACGGTCCGGCAGATCTCCGTGCTGGTGAGCGGCGCCGTCATGGCGCCCGGCGTGCGTACCCTGACCGGTCTGAATACCCCGATGGATGCCATCCTCTTGTCAGGGGGAATCAAGAAGACCGGCAGCCTGCGCAACATCATCGTGGTGCGGGGAAATCGGAGAATACGGCTCGATCTCTACTCGGTTCTCACCGGCGGCACCTACTCGTCGCCAATCGGCCCGCTCACGGAAGGCGATCGCATTATCGTTCCGGCAATCGGCCCGACGGTTGCTGTGGCGGGCCTCGTCAATCGGCCTGGCATCTTCGAACTCAGCCCCGGATCGACGGCAACGAGTGCGCAGTCCCTCATTTCGCTTGCTGGCGGTATGCAGATCGCCGGCGCCAAGAGACTCTCCAAACTCGAGCTGCAGGCGGACGGCAAGACGCTCATGATTGGCCTCACCGGCAACGGAATTGTCCACAACGGCGAAGTCCTGTTTGTCGATTTCGCGCGGTCGGCTTCGACCGGCCAGATCACATTGATGGGCGAGGTGTCGGTTCCGGGTACGCGTGCGCTTGCCAGTACGCCCTCCATCTCGCGTCTCATTCGCGATAACGACGATCTTACCTCCCAGTCCTACACATTGTTCGGCATCATCGTGCGTCGCGAGACCAAGTCCAATTTTCAAATCACCGTGCCGTTCTCCATCGAACGAACCTTCGCGCACAAGGAAGACGTGAAGCTGGAAGACAGCGATGAGGTCTATGTCTTCAACCAATCGGAGATTGCGACCCTGGCAGCGGCCGCCGACGCCGCGCTGAACGGATCGTCCGCGAGTCAGAATCCTCTGTCCGTGCTGCGCCCGCCAAGCCCGAGTTCAGGCGCAAATGGCGGTCCGAACGGCGGCAGTAGCAACGCCAACGCTCCGGCAGCTTCGCCGCAGACGCCGACGGCGGCCGCCACGGCCGCTACGCCAATGACATCCACGCCTTCGACATCGGTCCTGTCCGCACTTCAGGCCGCCAATGTCCCGGTGCCGCCGCCGACCACACCGACCAGCTCGCTTCCCAGCACGGCCGCGCCGGTCGTGGGCGTGGCGCAGGCTCAGGCAACGCAGACCGCGACCGGAGGTGCAGCTTCAACCGTTGCATCGAACAAGGGAACGGTCCAGGTGTCGCTCGACCAGATCGCAGCGAACCTCGGAATCCCGACGGTCGAGCTGGTGAATTCAGCGCGCGACTATATCGTTTCCGTGACTGGCGAAGTGCGTAATCCCGGTTCGTATCTTGCCGTGAACGATACGTCCCTGGCGGCTGTCATTGCGGCCGCCGGCGGTCTGCAGCGGGAAGCCGATCTGTCTGCAGTGG
>Ga0335085_10016752_pt1 | contig 10576 bp, 8 predicted proteins | sample Lox_Sample_45_FD_206712 | JGI IMG/M metagenome (GOLD analysis project Ga0335085, IMG submission 206712) | Soil microbial communities from Loxahatchee National Wildlife Refuge, Florida, United States - Lox_Sample_4.5 | ecosystem: Environmental > Terrestrial > Soil > Wetlands | place: USA: Florida...
CGCACGACCTCGAATCCTTCCAATCGGTGATCGATCTCAACCTGATCGCCAGCTTCAACATCAGCCGACTGGCCGCCGCGCACATGGCCAAGAACGAGCCCGAAGACGAGGAACGCGGCGTCATCATCAACACCGCGTCGATCGCGGCCTTCGAGGGCCAGATCGGGCAGGTCGCCTACACTGCCGCCAAGGCGGGAATCGCGGGCATGTGCCTGACCATGGCCCGTGATCTGGGCTCGCTGGGCATCCGGGTGCTGGCGATCGCGCCGAGCCTGTTCGCCACGGGGTTGACCCAGGGCATTCCGGACGAATTCGCGGCGGCACTGACCAAGGACGCGGCCTTCCCCAAGCGCCTCGGCCGGCCGATCGAGTACGCCAAGCTGGTCGCGGCGATCGTGGACAACCCGATGCTCAACGGTCAATGCCTGCGGCTGGACGCCGGGCAGCGGTTCGCACCCAAGTAGAGCCCCGGGGGAGACGGGTTCCTCCGCGCGCATTGAGTACACTCTTTAGAGGCCGCGACGGTGCGGCTTTTGCAGTGCCGCGAGGAGGGCCCTGATGGGTATCGCACTGACCGACGACCATCGCGAACTCGCCGAGGTAGCCCGCGGGTTCCTGACCGCGCAGAAGGCACGGGCGGCGGCGCGGTCTCTGCTCGACGCGCCCGAAGAGGCGCGGCCCGGATTCTGGCAGGGCATCGTCGAGCTCGGCTGGCTCGGCCTGCACGTCGACGAAGAATACGGGGGATCGGGCTACGGGCTGCCCGAACTCGTGGTGGTGGTCGAAGAGCTCGGTCGCGCGGTCGCGCCCGGACCGTTCGTGCCGACCGTCATCGCCTCGGCGGTGATCGCCAAAGATGGCACGGCCGAGCAGAAGTCGCGACTGCTGCCCGGGCTGGTCGACGGAACGTTCACCGCCGGCGTCGGCCTCGACGGCGATGTGCGGGTCGCCGACGGGCTGGCCGATGGCGAGGCCGGGATCGTGCTGGGCGCGGGGCTCGCCGAGTTGCTGCTGATCGCCGCCGGTGATGACGTGCTGGTGCTGGAGCGTGGCCGCGAGGGCGTGTCGGTGGAGGTGCCGGACAACTTCGACCCGACCCGGCGGTCCGGACGGGTGCGCCTGCAGAACGTCAGTGTGACCGCCGACGACATCCTGCCCGGGGCGCGCGAATCGGCGCTGGCCCGCGCGCGCACGCTGCTGGCCGCCGAAGCCGTCGGCGGCGCGACCGACTGCGTCGAGGCCGCCGTCGACTACGCCAAGGTGCGCCAGCAATTCGGCCGCACCATCGCCACTTTCCAGGCGGTGAAGCACCATTGCGCGAACATGCTGGTTGCGAGCGAATCGGCGGTCGCGGCGGTGTGGGATGCCGCGCGTGCGGCCCAAGAGGATTCGGCCGAGGACGAAGCACAGTTCCGGCTGGTCGCCGCGGCGGCGGCGGCGCTGGCGTTCCCCGCCTACGCGCGCAACGCCGAACTCAACGTTCAGGTACACGGCGGCATCGGCTTCACCTGGGAACACGACGCGCATCTGCATCTGCGCCGGGCGTTGGTGATCGCGGCCCTGTTCGGCGGTGACGCACCGGCCGCCGACGTCTTCGACCGCACCGCGGCCGGCGCCGCCCGGGACAACAGCCTGGACCTGCCGCCCGAGGCCGAGGAATTGCGCACCCGGATCCGTGCCGATGCCGCCTCGTTGGCCGCTCTGGAGAAGACGGCCCAGCGGGAGAAGCTGATCGAGACCGGCTATGTGATGCCGCACTGGCCCAAGCCGTGGGGTCTTGCGGCCGACGCGGTGGAGCAGCTGGTGATCGAGGAGGAGTTCCGTGCGGCCGGCGTCAAGCGCCCCGACTACGGGATCACCGGGTGGGTCATCCTGACCCTGATCCAGCACGGAACGCCTTGGCAGATCGAAAGATTCGTAGAGAAGGCGTTACGTAAGGACGAGATCTGGTGTCAGCTGTTCTCCGAGCCCGAGGCGGGTTCGGACGCCGCCTCGGTCAAGACCCGCGCCACCCGGGTGGACGGCGGCTGGAAGATCAACGGGCAGAAGGTGTGGACCAGCGGGGCGCAGTACTGTGCGCGCGGCCTGGCCACCGTGCGCACCGATCCGGACGCCCCCAAACACGCCGGCATCACCACGGTGATCGTCGACATGAAGGCGCCCGAAGTAGAGGTGCGGCCGTTGCGGCAGATGACCGGCAGCTCGGAATTCAACGAGGTGTTCTTCAACGACCTGTTCGTTCCGGACGAGGACGTCGTCGGGGCGCCGAACTCCGGCTGGACGGTGGCGCGGGCGACGCTGGGCAACGAGCGGGTCAGCATCGGCGGCAGCGGATCGTTCTACGAGGGCCTGGCGGCCCAACTGGTGAAGTTGGCTGAGCAGCGCGGAGATCGCTTGGCCGGCGCCCGAATTCGCGTCGGGCGCTACCTCGCCGAGGAGAACGCGCTGCGGCTGCTGAACCTGCGGCGCGCCGCGCGCAGCGTCGAAGGGGCAGGACCGGGTCCGGAAGGCAACGTCACCAAACTCAAGCTGGCCGAGCACATGATCGAGGGAGCCGCGATCTCGGCGGCTCTGCTGGGGCCCGACCTCGCGCTGACCGAGGGGCCCGGCGCATTGACCGGCCGGATGATCATGGGCGCCCGCGGCATGGCGATCGCCGGCGGCACCTCGGAGGTGACCCGCAACCAGATCGCCGAGCGGATTCTCGGCATGCCCCGCGATCCGCTGATCAACTAAATGGTGGCTCGCGGGACAGCTAATCCCAGCTGGGAATCAGGCCGAGGTTGTCCATCAGGCGGTGTTCGGCTCCGAGGACCAACGAGATCGCCGTGACGCTGGGCTGGCCGGTGGCCAGGTTCAGGCCCGGGTCCAGCACCGGCAGGTACGGGTAGGCGTCCGGGAACATCGACTGCGGCAGCAAACCCGCGTCGACGCCGAAGGCCTGCACGCCCTGCACGGTCCCGGTGGCCAGCGCGTTCAGGACCACCGGCACGTTGGGGATACCGACGAGCTGCGCCGGGGTCGGAATGTCGGCGTATTGACCACTGGCATAGCCCAAGTCCACGATCACGCGCAGGTCGGGCTGCAGCAGGTCGGCGACGGCGTTGCCGGGGCCGCCCAGCAGTCGCAGCGGTTGGGTCAGCGGCAGCCCGTCGTCCAGCGACATGTAGTACGTGGTGTGGCCGTGATAGTCGGGGCTGGTGGGCAGTTCGTAGTAGGTGCGCGGCACGATGTAATTGTGCTGGCTGCTAGGCGTTGCCCCCAGGATCGCGTTGACGTCGCTGACCACATTGAGCGGGTAGTTGGGGAAGTCGGCCACCCCGTCGTACTGGTTGGTGTACACCGATGTCGCATACGGGCTGTCGGGCGGGGTGGCCCCGTTGAGGTCGGCGTCCAGTAGCGGGATGTAGAGGCCGGTGAACCGCTCGAAGAAGCCCCCGTTCGGGTTGTTCGGGTTGCCGGTCAGGACGAACGAGAGCTGGCCGGTGTAGGGAGACCCCTGCGCCATCAGGCTGCGGATCTCTTCGGTGGCCACCACCGAACTCTGCGACATCGTCCACACGGTGACGTGATTGCCGGCGGCAAACTGTGTCAGGAGCGCCTGGTCGAGCAGTCCGACCCCCTCGTGCACGGACTGGCCCAGCGTCATGCCGCCCAGCTGCGGTGTGATGGGCCAGAACTGCTCGGGGGTGTAGAGCAGCGAATTGACGCTGCCGTTCAGGTACAGCGGGCCGGCTGCCCAGTTCTTCGATGCGAACGGACTGTCGGTACCACCCAGGATCAGCCCCACCGAGGAATCGCTCGGCACCGTTGGTGGAGTCGGCGTTTCCGGCGGGGCCAGAAAAGGCGTGAAGGGCTGCTCGAGCTCGGTGACTATGTCGCGCAGGAACTGCTCGGCCGCCTGCTCGGTCTGCTGATACGTCTGACCCGACTGTGCCAGCAGGCCGGCGAACTGCTCGTGGAATCGCTGCGCCCCGGCGGCGATCTGCTGGTATTCCTGTGCGTGGCCGTTGACCAGCGTCGTGATCGCCGCTGACACCTCGTCGGCACCCGGTGGCAGCACAGTGCTGGTCGAAGCCGCAGCCGCGAGTGTGGCCTCCCGTAGCGGCGTCGAAATGCCGGCCACCTCGGAGGCCGCCTGGGCTAACGCGGCCCCGTCGGTAAACAACTCACTCATCCCAACCAGCGCTCCGTGGCTGCCGTCACCCCTACTTCGGCGCGTCAGCGACGCTGCGGCAGCGAAATTGGATAGTACCGACCTGGAACTTCCGCCGGATCGGATTTGGCTGGGATTGATTCGCGTTACTACGCCGGGCGCGGGATCGCCGCCAGGGTCGACTGACCGAGCCAGCGCGGTACTGCCCGGCGGGCATCCGCGCCGCCGTGCACCGTCACACCGCCGCTGAGCAACGCGCGCGACCAGGACACGTCGCCGCGCCACAGCTCGGTGAGCGTGCGCAGGCTGGTGTCGATCGTCGCGGCCACCTCGTAGCCGGGGTCGAAATCGCAGACGTCGGCGGCACCCTCCGACACCACCAGCCACCAGCCGGACGCCTTGGGGGCAACCCCGGTCAACCGGAACTCCACCACGGTGCGCGGCCTCGGCCAGGCATCGACGGGCACGGTGCGGCGGATGTCCCACATCAGCAGGTGCGGGTCCAACTCGTCGTCGCCGATCTCGGGAATCCAGCGGACCCCCCACGCTCCGAGCGCGTTCACCACATCCGCGAGGTCCTGGCCGCATGGCGTCAGCGAATAGGACGTGCGGCCGTCGACCTCGGTGCGTTCGACGACACCGGCCCGGCTCAAGGACCTCAGTCGCTTGGACAACAACGCCGGCGACATCTTGGGCAAGCCACGCCGCAGGTCGTTGAAATGCGTACTGCCCTTGAGCAATTCGCGCACGACGAGCAGCGTCCACCGTTCATCGAGCAACTCCATCGCCTTGGCCATCGGGCAGAACTGGCTATACGTCGACATTTCACCAGTAGACGCGGCGGCGGCCAGATTGACTAGTACAGATATTGAACTTCCGCCGGTTCAGATTTCGCACTGAAATTTGAGTTATTGGTGAGCCCGACGATTGTGGCCACCAAACTCAGAAGGGGATTCGATAATGACCGCTGTGACAGGGACCGAGCCCGCGACCGCCGATCGCGGATACGAAAGCAAGCACCGGGCGCTGTGGGCGCTGGGTGACTACACCAGCGTGGCGACCGAAGTGGTGGCGCCGCTGGGCCCGGTGCTGGTGGAAGCCAGCGGAATCGGGGCGGGCGATCGCGTGCTTGACGTCGCCGCCGGATCCGGGAATGTGTCCATACCGGCGGCACTGGCCGGCGCCGACGTGATCGCCAGCGACCTGTGCCCGGACCTGCTGGAGCGCGGCCGGGCGATCGCCGAAGCCCGCGGCGTCAGCCTGACCTGGCGGGAGGCCAACGCCGAAGCGCTGCCGTTCGAAAAGGACCATTTCGACGCGGTGCTGTCCGCCATCGGCGTGATGTTCGCGCCACATCACCAGGACGCCGCCGACGAGTTGGTTCGGGTGTGCCGGCCCGGTGGGGTCATCGGGCTGATCAGCTGGACGCCGGAAGGCTTCATCGGGCAGATGTTCGCGACGATGAAGCCGTTCGCTGCCGCGCCGCCGCCCGGCGCGCAGCCGGCGCCGCGGTGGGGCGACGAAGACCATGTCCGTGGTCTGCTGGGCGATCGGGTCACGGGCCTCACCGCGCAACGCCGCACGCTGCGGGTGGACCGGTTCGCCGACGGCGCGGCCTTCCGCGACTACTTCAAAGCCAATTACGGCCCGACCATCTCGACCTACCGCGGGCTTGCCGACCAGCCGGACCGGGCCGCTGCGCTCGACACACAGCTGGCCGAACTCGGCGACCGCCACCTGGCCGGGACGTCGACGATGGAGTGGGAGTTCCTGCTGGTCACCGCGCGCAAGTGTTAGGTAGCGCGAGCAGACACAGAATCGCACGAAACAGGAGGTTTCGATGCGATTCTGCGTCTGCTCGCCACACTTAGGCGGGCGCGAACAGCGGCGCGCCGCCGGCGCCCCGCTCGGCCCGGGCCGCCACGGCCATCCCGACCTTCACCGAATCCGGTTCGCACTCAACGATATTGGCGGCCAACCGGAGCCCACTCTGCTCGGCGAGCTCGATGATGGCGATAACGTAGGGAGTCGGGATCTCCGGGTTGTAGGGGTGGTAGTTGACCGTGTAGGTGAACACCGTCCCATGTCCCGACACCGGCCGCGCGACCAACTTGCCGCCGCAGTCGCGGCATTCGCCGGCGGGCGGATGCACCCAGCGGGCGCAGGCAGCGCAGTGTTCGATAAGCAGCGACTCGGCTGACACGACCAATACAGTACACTCAATTCGTTCGGGTTTGCGCAGCGGCGGGCTTTGGTCACGGTCGGTCTGGATGGGTGGGTGCAGATTGAGCTACTTCGAAAAAGACGCGATCATCTCCGGCATCGGCATCTCGCGAATCGGCCGTCGCACCGGCATCGCGGCATTCGACCTGACCATGGAGGCGGTGCGGACCGCCATCGACGACGCGGGCCTGGCCGCCGCCGATGTCGACGGCATCGCCACACTCGGTGACACTCCGCCCGGCGAGGTCAACGCCGCCCTGCAGATCGAAGCCGCGGACTGCGGCAGCGGATTCGGCACCGGCGGCCTGCTGAGTCCGGTGATGTCGGCGTGCCGTGCGGTCGCCGAACGACGCGCCCGCCATGTGGTGATCTACCGGACGATCCAAATGCTCGGCGGCACAGTCCCGGTCAAGCAGGAGGAAAATGCGCCCGCACCGCCGCTGGCGCGCATGTTCGAGACACCCGAGGGTGCTCCGCGCCCGGCCGTCGGCGCGATGGACGACGTCAACGATCTCGTTGCGGCACAGGCTTACTCCGCGGCGAACTGGCTGGCGCTGAACTGCCGACGGCACATGGAGTTGTACGGGACCACCAAAGAGCAGCTGGGCTGGGTGGCGCTCAACGGCAGGCGCAACGCGGCGCTGAATCCCCTTGCGGTCTACCGCGAACCGATGACGATGGCCGACTATCTGGGCGCGCGGTTGGTCTCGACGCCGTTCGGGCTGCTGGACTGCGATGTCCCCATCGACGGCTCGGTCGCGGTGGTGGTATCCCACGCGGAGTACGCCCACGACTGCCCACACCGCCCGGTGTCGGTGGAGGCGATCGGCGGGTCCGACGGTGCCGGTGGCTGGTTCCACCGCGACGACTACCCCAAGATGGCCATGTCGGATGCGACCGCGCAGATGTGGTCGCGCACCGAGCTCAAGCCTGCCGACGTCCAGGTCGCCGAGTTGTACGACGGCTTCACGTTTCTCACCCTGGCGTGGCTGGAAGCCCTGGGGATTTGCGGCGACGGCGAGGCCGGCCCGTTCGTCGAGGGCGGTGCGCGCATCGCCCGCGACGGCCAACTGCCGCTGAACACCTACGGCGGCCAACTGTCTGCCGGACGCATGCACGGCTACTGGGCGCTGCACGAGGGTTGCGTGCAGTTGCGCGGCGGCGCAGGGGAGCGGCAGGTGTCGCAGCGTCCGGAGGTCGGCGTGGTTTCCGTGGGCGGTGGTCCCGTCGCGGGATGCATGTTGCTCACATGCTGAGCCAGCTTGTCGGAGTGCCGGATTGAGCGTCGAGCCGGTCACCTACCGAGCGGATAAACGAGCTTCGCGGATCGCGCGGCGCATCGAGGCGGACATCGTCCGCCGCGGCTGGACCGTCGGGGCATCGCTGGGCTCCGAACACGAGCTACAACAGCGCTACGGCGTGAGTCGATCGGTGCTGCGGGAAGCCGTCCGCCTCGTCGAACACCATCAGGTCGCCCGAATGCGTCGCGGGCCGGGCGGCGGGCTGCTCATCTGCGAGCCCGACGCCGGTCCGGCCACCCGCGCGGTCGTCATCTACCTGGAGTATCTGGGCACCACGATTGCGGACCTGCTCAACGCGCGACTGGTGCTCGAGCCGTTGGCGGCCGCGCTGGCCGCGGAACGGATCGACGAGGCCGGAATCGAGCGCCTGCGAGCGTTCGATCAACCGCCACCGTCCGACGAATTCCACATCGCGCTGGCCGAGCAGTCCAAAAACCCTGTCCTGCAGCTGTTCATCGACGTCCTGATGCGGCTGACCCGGCGCTACGTCCGGGACTCGCGCACCGGTTCGGCCAGCGAGGCCAGCGAGGCCATCGATCAGATGAATAAGGACCACGCCGAAATCGTCGCCGCCGTCACAGCAGGCGATTCCGCGCGCGCCAAGACGCTCAGCGAGCAACACGTGACGGCGGTAACCGCATGGCTGCAGAAATACCGGGGTGCGGGGCGCGCCCGGCAGCCGCGCCGGCCGGCCGGTGTCGAGGCACCCCGCGGCAAACTCGCCGAGGTGCTGGCGGCCACCATCGGCGACGACATCGCCACCGGGGGCCGGCAGGTCGGCTCGGTCTTCGGGACCGAGACGGCGTTGCTGGAGCGCTATCGGGTGAGCCGCGCGGTGTTCCGTGAAGCGGTGCGACTGCTCGAATACCACGCCGTCGCGCACATGCGCCGCGGACCCGGCGGCGGGCTGGTCGTCACCAAGCCACAGGCGCAAGCCAGCATCGACACCATCGCGCTGTACCTGCAGTACCGCAAACCCAGCCGCGAGGACCTGCGCTGCGTCCGGGACGTCATCGAGATCGACAACGTCTCGAAGGTCACCAAGATGGCGGCCGACGTCGTCGACGGTGGACCTGAGGTGGCGGAATTCCTGGCGACCGTCGGCAAGCCCAAGAGTGCCTCGCCCGGCGACGTGGCAGCCGATGTCCGCCAGGCCGCGGTCGAGGAGTACCGGTTCCACGGCGGACTGTCGCAACTGGCCGGAAACGCCGTGCTGGACCTGTTTCTACGGATCATCGTCGAGTTGTTCCGCCGGCACTGGTCCAGCTCCGAACAAGCGCTGCCGACCTGGGACGACGTCGAGGCCGTCGAGCACGCGCACGCCCGGATTCTGGAGGCGATCCGGGCCGGCGACGACAGCCTGGCCCGCTACCGCATCCGTCGTCATCTGGACGCCGCAGCCTCCTGGTGGCTCTAGCGCGTGTCGGGAAAGCCGGCCGCGATTGATCAATGTGATTCTTAGAGAACGTGCGCATATCAAACGCCCTCTTGGGGTATCCGCACACCCAAGCGCCGCCGGTAATGGCGCCGACATAGGGACTGAGGGCGGGGAACGTTGAAATGACGTTGAGCATGGAGAGTATGGACACCGAGCAACGAGGCTTCGTCCACTCCGCGCTGCTATATCACTCCCAGCGGGAGTATGTGGACTTCGTGGTGGGCTTCGTCGCCGACGGTTTGACGATGGGCGAGCCGGTGCTGCTGGCCCTACCGGGCCAGGAATTGGCACTGTTGGCCGGCACGTTGTGGCGCGCCTGCGACGGATTGCCCGCCGACTTGCGGCTGGTCAACATCACCGACGCCGCCCGCAACCCCAGCCGGTATGCGGCGCTGGCGAGTTCGTTTGCCGCCGATTACCCCGACCGGCGGGTGCGGATTGTCAGTGAGGTCGTCTGGCCCGACCGCAACGCGGATGAGCGTCTTGCGTGCGTGCAACACGAGGCGTTGGTCAACGGAGCTTTGGCGGGCAATCAGATCACGGCGTTGTGTCTGTACGACGCGAGCCGGCTGGGCGTGGACGTGCTGGAGAGCGCGCGGGCGACCCACCCTTTGCTGTGGAGGTGCGGATCGGCGCATCGCAGCGCCGAGTACGCGCCCGACGAGGTGCTGCAGAGCTGCAATCAGCCGCTGGCGGCGAATCCCGGGGCGGTCACCTACATGGTGCGAGAGAGCGCCGACCTGCGTCCCGCTCGATCGTTCGCCGTCGACTACGCCGACTGGGTCGGACTTTCCCGGGACGGGACCGAGGATCTGCAACTGGTCGCTACCGAGTTGGCCACCAACAGCTTGATGTACACCCACGGGGCGTGTCAGCTGGCCTTCTGGCGGGACGACGACCACCTGGTCTGTGAGGCGCGCGACACCGGATGCCTGGACGATCCGCTGGCCGGACACCGACCTCCGGGCGCCGGCGGCACCGCAAGCCGCGGACTCTTCCTGGTCAACGCCATTTCGGATCTGGTGCGTACCCACACCACCACCAGCGGTACGACCATCCAGGCATTTCTTCGGTTCGAACCGTCGCCTGGGGTCGACGACTAGCGACGCCGCGTAGTGCGCCTGGTTAATGAGCTTGCATCGCCAGTGCGGCCGAACTAATGTCACCCCTCGTGCGTCTTCTTAAGCGTGCGGTAGTAGCCGGCACCCGCAGCGGGGTCTGATCCAGACCGACCCCCCGCTGTGGGTCGGAAGCTACTGCCGTCGGTCACTCACTTTGACCAGAGAAGACCGGCATGACATCTCTTTCGTGGAATCCCTCCCCGAGTGGCGCGGCCCGCCAGTGCGTTGCCAACACGTGGTTCGGCGAGCATTTCGGCGCCGCGTTGCCCCGCGGTCTGCGCGAGCAAGCCGAGGCCATGTCGTGGGAGCGCTTCGTCTCGACCTACGGTTCCACCGC
>Ga0335085_10016753_pt1 | contig 10576 bp, 7 predicted proteins | sample Lox_Sample_45_FD_206712 | JGI IMG/M metagenome (GOLD analysis project Ga0335085, IMG submission 206712) | Soil microbial communities from Loxahatchee National Wildlife Refuge, Florida, United States - Lox_Sample_4.5 | ecosystem: Environmental > Terrestrial > Soil > Wetlands | place: USA: Florida...
GAGATGATCGCCACCGTCTGCGGCTTCGGGTTCTGTGCCGCCGCGACATCGAAGAAGCCTTCGGCGGAGGCTACCTTCGGGTCCGGTCCGTACGGCACCATCGAGAAATATTTCGGATAATGAAAATGGCTGTTCACCTCGAGTGCGAACAGACCGATCATCACTTTTCCCTTCTGCATGGCGACAGGGATCGCAGGCGCCACCAGATTGGTGCCGTAGGGACCCATGATGAGATCGACCTTATCGATGTCGAGCAGCTTGGCGTAGATGCCCGGCACATTCGACGGGTTCGACTGGTCGTCGTAACCGATCAGTTCGACCTTGCGGCCGAGCAGGCCGCCTTTGGCGTTGATTTCCTCCTCCCAGATCTTGGCGCCGAGCAGCGCCTGCTTGCCGTTCGGCGCGAGCGGTCCGGTCTGGGACAGGTCGAAACCGATCTTGATCGGATCAGCCGCCAAAGCCGATCCCATCATGACGGTACCGGCGACAAGGGCGGCGCCAATCAGGCCGCCGCCGTTCGCGGCGCGCTTCAGTAATCTCTTCTCCATCGCTTCCTCCTGTTTGCTTTTTTCAATACGCGACGCCACCGGGCGCCCGTCGCGGGTCGTGCGCCATCAGCCGTGATGCTGATGGTGTCCGTGCGCATGCGCGTGACCGCGCTGCCGATCGCGATAAGCGGCCATCATCTCGAACAGCGCAAAGATATCCGGCTCGGTGCGCTCGCCACTGAACTCCTGGAACAAATTCCACACCGTCACCACGATTCGCTCGGAGTCCCCCAAGCTGGCGTACTGCCCAAGTGGAATGTCGAACGCGGCATCGCGCGCGCTCATGCCTTTGTCATAGCGCTTGCGCGCTTCATCGATGACGAATTGCAGGTAGCCGCGCATCTCGCGCACCGTCTGCTTGTCGGCAATCGGCCCATGACCGGGCACCACGACGTCGACATCCATCGCGAGGATGCGGTCGCAGGCGCGCACCCAGTTCGACACCGGACCGGCCCAGGCGATCGGGGTGCCGCCGCTGAATAGGATATCGCCGGTGTAAACGACGCGATCCTTCGGCACGTGAACGAGAGTGTCGCCGCGGGTGTGCGCCGGCCCGACCTCGATCAGCCGCACCGTCTTGTCGCCGACCTTCAGCTCGTATTCGCCGCTAAAGGTCTGGTCCGGCATGCGCATGTGGATGCCGGAAAAGTCGAACGGACTGAACAGTTCGGAGATGAACGCACCACCCGGCCCAAGCTTTCCGGCCTCGGCCTTGATGTGCTGGTAGTGCGCCGGCTCTTCGGGTTTCATGTCGGCCTGGTGGCGTTCGACGCGACGATGACGGCGCCTTCGACCAGTTGATTGCCGAAGGTGTGGTCGCCGTTGTGATGGGTGTTGACGAGGGTGCCGATATGGCTGGCCGCAGGGATCGAGCGCCGCATTTCGGCAAGCATCTCGGCGGTCAGTTTCAGATCGAACAGCGTATCGACCAGGATGGATTGATCGCCGTCGACGATCAGGCCGGCATTGCTCCAGCCCCACGAGCCGTCGGGCAACAGATAAGCCCAAAGCCCGTTGCCAAGATCCTTCAAGCCACGGCTGTACTGCCACTTCGGCACAGTCTTCCCTCCCTCTCGGCATTCATTAGTTTTGTCAGCGGCCCCGGAATTGTTTCGGGGTCCGGCGTTTGCGCTCGAAGATCGACGCTAAAATACTTTGATCAAGCTGACAAGTATCTTGATCAAATGTTCAAATCGCATAAAAGGAACCTGCTGAGAACCCTAAGCTGAAAATTCGATGCCCGTGAGAGCGGCAGAGCGCGACAAAACGACCGCCCGGTTCGACGGCAGCGCCGCCGGCGTGTCGGCGCCGGAGCGGATCCTGGCGGAAGCCGAGCGGGTGTTCGCGCGCTTCGGCTATGACGGCGCTTCGCTGCGCCAGATCGCCGAGGCCGCCGGCGTCCCGGTCGCTCTGGTGAGCTACCACTTCGAATCGAAGGACGGGCTCTACCGCGCGGTGTTCTATCGCCGGGTGCCGGCGATCGTCGAGCAGCGCCTTGCCGGCCTTGCCATCGCCATGAGCGAGACCAACCTCGATCGCAGACTTGAACTGATCGTCAAGGCGCTGGTGATGCCGATGCTGCGGCTGCGCGCGCGCGACAAAGATCCGAGCTGGGGGCGGCTGCTCGCCCATGAGACCACCGACCCGAATTCGGAGGCGCGCGGGATCATCCGCGATCTGATCGATCCTATCGCGCACAGATTGATGGAAGCGCTTTCGTCGGCGCTGCCCGACCGGTCGGCGCGCGATATCCGCTGGGCCTATCAGTTCATGCTCGGGGCGATGGTGTTCGTGATGGCCGATACCGGGCGCATTGCGCGATTGAGCGAAGGCCTCTGCCGTCCCGATGATGAGGCAACGGCAGTCGCCCACATGGTCGCGTTTCTCACCGCCGGTATTCGGTTTGGCACGCCGGTTCCGGCGACGGGACCAGTCAAGATCGCATCCGCGCGAGGCTCGTCCGGCAAGAAGACCAAACGGAAGAAGGCGTAGTCGGCCTTTCGGTCAGACACGCGCTCCGTTGGTTTGACAGCGGTAAACCCTCAATGAAAATGCCGCTCAACGCAGTCCGGTCTGCACCAGCAGCGGATAGGTCACGTCCTTGAATTCCCGCATGCCCTCTTCGTAGCGCGGCCACGACAGCAGCACGCCATCAAGACCCATCGCGGAGAGCATCTTCAGGCCGTCGACCACCTGCTCTTTGGTGCCGATCAACGGAAAGCCGCCCCAGCCGGCAATGAAAAGTTCCTTCAAATGCTTCAACGCATCGGGCGCAAACGTCTTGGCGTTGAGCCCGAGCGTATCGAGCGCGAACGTCGCCGCCTCCCAGTCGCCTCTCTCCTTGACCACGTACTCGTCATAGCGCCGCGCCTCGGCTTCGGTTTCGGCCTGGACGATATTCGCCGATGTCCAGATCGCGACCTCGCGGCCGTATTCCTGGCGCGCGAGATCCCGATACGCCGCCACCTGCGCCTTGTTCTGCTCGAAATTCGGCGCACCGAGTGCGGTGAAAACAAGGTCGCAATACTTGGCGGCAAAATGCCGGCCGCGCTCCGAGCCGCCGGCATTCATAACGGCGGGAAATGGCTCCTGGATCGGTTTCGGCTGCAAATAGCCCTTCACGATCTTGTAGAACTTGCCCTCGTGATCGAACTCTTCGTCCTCGGTCCACAGCCGCTTGACGATGCCAAGCCATTCCTCGGCCATGTCGTAGCGGTCGCCATGCGGCAGCATTTCGACGCCGAACATGTCGATTTCCGGCTTGTTCCAGCCGGTGACGATGTTGAGGATCATGCGGCCGTTGGAGATGTGATCGATCACCGTCGATTGCTTGGCGGCGACGATCGGATGATTGATCGAGCAATGCGAGGTGGCGACGATGCCGGCATTGGCGGTCGAGGCGGCGATACCTGAGGCCCAGGTGTAGGTCTCAAAGCCGGGACCCGCCGGATTGAGCTTGCCGCCGAAACCGCGCCAGCGCGCCACCGGCACCAAAGCTTCGAATTCCATCGCGTCGGCGAGCTTGGCCAGCGCGACGGTATTCGGCCAGCTGATCTTCAACCGCCCCTCGACGTCGGCCATCAGACAGCCATAGTCGAGATTGGACTGAAACGTCCCGAGTTTCAGCTTGCGGCTGTTGAACGCCGGATTGGTCGCACGACGATCGTCGCGGAACGTTGCGCCTTGAGCCAATGCCCTCTCCCCAAAAGAACGATCCAAAAAAAAGTCCGCTTGTCGCGAACAGATCATGCGAGCGGCAAACAATCCAGTCCTGCCACGCCCCAGGAAGCATGGCCTGGAGTTGCGCCGAAGGGGTGAGAGCCCCGACGGTAAGAGCCGTGGTGGAACGCCGCCAGGCGAGCGCACCCGAAGGTGCGCGCCGCGCTCACAGATGGTTTGCGCAGATTGCGTAGACTTGTCTGCGTGGCGCGGAGGTTGATGCACGCGTCTGTCGGCGTTCCGCTTCCTTTTTCTTCAGTGATGGTAATTTCGTAAGGTGCGGAGTTAAGCGAACAGAAACCAACACTGCAGCATCGGTGCGACACTGCAAAGATTGCGGCCGGTCACTACGGTGAATCGTTGGTTGCTGACCGCTCCACATACAAACTCAGGCGCCGATCTGCGTTGCGGAGAGCGCCGCGCTTCCGAATCCGGCGGAGAGGCCCCCTCACCCCGACCCTCTCCCCGCGTGCGGGGAGAGGGAGTCTGCGCCGCGGCGAGGACGGGCGGCCTCGGCGTATCGGATTTGTGAACGCTAACCAGCGTCGGAATGGAACTCTCGCGCTTGATCGGCGTCGATGGATTGTGCGTTAATGTTGTTCGGCTACAGACGATCCGTCGTAACCATCCCGTTCAGGTGAATTCATGCGTTCTGGTGTGTTGCTCGGGGCCTCGTTCCTCGCCGGGGCCATTGCGATGGCGTTTGCCCGGCCGGCGGCTGCCGAAGTCGTGATCCACGTCGACAAGGAAACCCAGACCATGACGGTCACGGTCGACCGTCAGGTGCTTTATGTCTGGCCGGTGTCGACCGGCATGATCGGCCGCGACACACCGAGCGGCACGTTCCACCCCAACCGCATGGACGCCGACCACCACTCGCAGGAGTGGGACGGCGCGCCGATGCCGAACACCATCTTCTTCGACATGCACGGCCACGCCACGCACGGCTTCGCCAGCATCACGCATCTCGGCAATCCGGCTTCGCATGGCTGCGTGCGGCTGGCGCCGCCGAATGCCGCGATCCTGTTCGGCCTGGTGAAGATGGAGAAGATGGCGAATACCACCGTCATCATCACCGGCACGACGCCGACGCAGCAGGCTATGGCCAAGCTGGGACTCCCCATCGTGGCCGCCGCCAACGCGCCGCTGACCCGCGAAGCGCTGACCCACCGCAGCAGCGATCAGGCGCAGCCTTACGACAACGCGGAGGCGGTTCACATCAAGGAAGCCGCAGCCTACCAGTTGCCGCAGACCGATGCTTTTGAAGCGCTGATACCGACGCCGACGTTTGCCATGGCCGGCGCCCGTTGGGCGCGGCGCGCCAGCGCTGCGCAGCTGGCAGCGTACGTCCCGCCCGCCGAGCCGCCGCCGCTGCCGCACGAGGCCTACGCGCAATCGCATGAGCCGGCGGCTTTCGCAGAGAGGCAGGCCGCGGCCGAGCTTCGCACCGCCAGTAACGAACCACCGGTTGCCAGACCGGAATGGCTGCAGGTGGAAGCAGTGCAGACGCCCGCGGTCAGCGAACTCCCGTTGCAGCATGCGGCCGAGCGGCAACCGCACGCTGCCGCGCGGCGGCAAGCCGTGGCCGAGCTTCGTGCAACCAGCAACGAACTACCGGCCGCCAAGCTGGAAGCGCTGCAAGTCGAGGCGGCACCGACACCCGCCGTCAGCGAACCGCAATTGCCGCACGCTGCTGAGGAACAACAACATCGGCCGGCTGGCGCCGGACGCCGGCACGCCGCGTCCGAGCTTGAGACCGCAGCCAACGAACAAACCGCTGAGGGCGAAGCGCTCGAGACGCAGGCGCCGCCACCGCCGGAAGAAGCGCCGGCCGCCAACGGGCAACCGCCTCGGGCGTATCACCGCCAGCCGTCCTACGCCCTGCCGCCGACCATTCCGCCCTCAGCCCGGCTGCCGGCGAATTACCGGCAACAGCGACGGCCCCCGGCTTACGCGCAGCCCTATTACTACCGCGAGGCCCGCGTCTACGGTCCGCGATTCTATTATGTGTTGCCGCCGACCTATGGACAGCAAGTCTATTATTATGTGCAGCCAGGCTACGCCCAGCCGGGCTACCCGCAGCCGCAGTACTACCAGCTGTACGGGCAGTACTAGGCTGCGCGCTTAGATGTGAACGTCAGCTTCCTCGGCCGTTTATGAGCGGCGCGGCGGGCTTGTTGCGTCGCAACAAAATCCGCGTCACAGTGGTTGCACGTACCCGTGCCGGACAACGCGTGAAGAACGGTTGGAAGACCGATGGGCGAACAGCTGCGCCAGGCGGAGCCGTCAGGTATCAAACCTTCCGGCGCCAAATCATCAACGGCTAAATCTTCAGGCGCAAAACCAAAGCCCTGGATTTTCCGCACCTATGCGGGGCATTCGACCGCCAAGGCTTCGAACGAACTCTACCGCAAGAATCTGGGCAAGGGTCAGACCGGCCTCTCGGTCGCCTTCGATCTGCCAACCCAGACCGGCTACGACAGCGATCACCCGCTCGCCAAAGGTGAAGTCGGCAAGGTCGGCGTACCGATCTCGCACATCGGCGACATGCGAGTCCTGTTCAAGGACATCCCGCTCGGCGCCATGAACACCTCGATGACCATCAACGCCACCGCAGCGTGGCTGCTGGCGCTCTATGTGGCGCTCGCCGACGAGCAGAACGTTCCGCGCGCAACACTGACCGGCACGACCCAGAACGACATCATCAAGGAATATCTGTCGCGCGGCACCTATGTGTTTCCGCCGGCGCCGTCGATGCGGCTCACCAAGGACGTGATCCTGTTCACGACCAAGGAAATGCCGAAATGGAATCCGATGAACGTCTGCTCGTATCACCTGCAGGAAGCCGGCGCGACGCCGGAGCAGGAGCTGGCGTTTGCGCTTGCCACCGCGATCGGCGTCCTTGATGCGGTGAAGGCGTCGGGCGAATGCGCGCCGGAAGAATTCGGCGAAGTGGTCGGGCGCATTTCGTTCTTCGTCAACGCGGGACTGCGCTTCGTCACCGAAGTCTGCAAGATGCGCGCCTTCACCGAATTGTGGGAAGAGATCACCCGCGAACGCTACGGCGTGACCGACGCCAAGCAGCGGCTGTTCCGCTACGGCGTGCAGGTCAATTCGCTCGGCCTCACCGAGCAGCAGCCGGAGAACAACGTCGCCCGCATCCTGATCGAGATGCTCGCGGTGACGCTGTCGAAGAATGCCCGCGCTCGCGCGGTGCAGCTGCCGGCCTGGAACGAAGCGCTCGGCCTGCCGCGGCCGTGGGACCAGCAATGGTCACTGCGCATGCAGCAGATCCTCGCTTACGAAACCGACCTGCTGGAATACGGCGACGTGTTCGACGGCTCGCCGGCGATCGCCGCCAAGGTCGCGGCGCTGAAACAGGCGGCGAAGGAGGAGCTCAAGCAAATCGAGGAGATGGGCGGCACGGTCGCTGCGGTCGAGTCGGGATATTTGAAGCAGCAGCTCGTTGAATCGAACTCGCGCCGTGTTGAAGCGATCGAGCGCGGCGAGCAGATCGTGGTCGGCGTCAATAGCTTCACCGAGACCGAAGCCTCGCCGCTCGCCGACGCGGCCGACGCGGTGCTGACCGTTCCGGCGGAGGCCGAAGCCGGGCAGATCGCGCGGCTTGCGGCCTGGCGCGCCGCGCGCGACGCCAAGGCGGTCGCCGCAGCGCTGGACGCGTTGCGCAAAGCCGCGAAGAGCGGGGCCAACATCATGCCGCCGTCGATCGCTTGCGCCAAAGCCGGCGTCACCACCGGCGAATGGGGCTTTGCGCTGCGTGCAGCGTTCGGCGAATACCGCGCGCCGACCGGCGTCGGCACCGCGATGCGCAACGACGCTGAAGGGCTCGACGACATTCGCGCCGAAGTCGACCGGGTGTCGAAGAAGCTCGGCCGGCGGCTGAAGTTTTTGGTCGGCAAACCCGGGCTCGACGGCCATTCCAACGGCGCTGAGCAGATCGCCGCCCGCGCCCGCGATGCCGGCATGGATGTGGTCTATGACGGCATCCGACTGACGGCCGAGGCGATCGCATCCGCGGCCGCGGATAAGGACGTCCACGTGGTCGGGTTGTCGATTCTGTCCGGTTCGCACCTGCCGCTGGTGCAAGACGTCATCGCGCGGATGAAGGAAGCCGGCATTGACGATGTGCCGGTCGTGGTTGGCGGCATCATCCCGAAGGAGGACGCAAGCGCGCTGAAAAGCGCCGGCGTCGCCGCGGTCTACACGCCGAAGGATTTCGAACTAAACCGCATCATGTCCGACCTCGTGCGTATCGTCGAAGGCGCTGCGGCGAAAGCTTGAGAGCTCTTCGGCGGCCGGTGCCCTTGACGGTCGTTACGTGCGTTTCAGCCCTTCGGCAAAACTGCCGCAAGTGCCTCGCTGAGCGCGCTGGGGCTGAGCGGTTTATGCAGATAAAAATCCATGCCGGCCGCCCGCGCCGCCGGTTCATCTGCGGCTTGCGTTCTACCCGATATGCCGACGATCGGGATCCGTCCCACAGCATTGGCGAGCGCGCGAATGCGGCGCGTCGTTTCAAGTCCGTCGAGGCCGGGGAGCGTCACGTCCATCAGCACGGCGTCGTAGCCGCGCGGCACCGCCGCGATTGCTTCTTCGCCGGAGCCGACGAAGTCCGCGCGGTGACCGAGTTCGGTCAAGATGGTGTTGAGGATGACCCGCCCATAGGGATTGTCCTCGACACAAAGGACCGCAAGCGATCGCGCGGGCGACATCGTCACGTGCCGATGCGCACCTGTCGCGGTCCCCGCCGGTGCGACGGCGACCACCGCCGAGAACCGGAAACTCGAGCCGCGGCCAAGCTTGCTGGTGACGGTGAGATCGCCGTCCATCAGCCTCGCCAGCGCTTTAACGACCGCAAGCCCGAGGCCAGCTCCGCCATAGCGGCGCGCGATATCCGCATTGGCCTGCACGAACGGGTGAAACAGCCGCTTGATCTCGGCCGGTTTGAGCCCGATGCCGCTGTCGGCAACAGTAAAGACGAGGCGGACCCGCCCGCGTGCGGCGCGCGCGCTACGCACGTCGAGGACGACCGTGCCACGCTCGGTGAACTTCACCGCGTTGTCGATGAGATTTTCCAGCGCCGCCCGCAGGCGCACGGTGTCGCCGATAAGCAATTGCGGCAAGCTGTCGGCGACTGTTACCTCGGTAGCGAGGCCTTTTGTCTCCGCGCGGGCGGAGAGCGACTCTGCCAAATCCCCGATGAACCGCCGCGGCTGGAACACTTCCTGCTGCAACTTCAGCGCCGTCGTATCGGCTTTGGCAGCGTCGATCATCAGCGTCGTGAGCGACGCAATGTGCTTGGCGCTGCTTCTGATGCCCAAGGCCCAGCGCCGCTCGCGTTCGCCGAGGTTCGAACTCGCCAGCAACTCGCCGAGCGCCAGGATGCCGGTCAGTGCGGTACGGATGTCGTGTGCATAGGCCGCCAGCGAGGCCTCGGTACCGCGCCCAGCCGGCGCCGGCCGCGCGCGCTTTCGCCTGCCGTTACGCGCCGGTTTGCCGCTTGGCTTTTTTGTCTTCTTTGTCTTCAATCGCGCCATGGCAGCCCCCTGCCGCCTGCTACAGCTTGGCACGGCAGGGAATCAAACAAAACAAGCCGGGAGCAGATCTGCAGCGTCAAAGCCCTACCATGCGCCTGATATCCACCGCCGTGGCGCCGCCGGCGCGCAACTCGCGCAGGCTGGTCGCCGAGGTCGATTTCGAGAGCTTGCGGCCGGCGGCATCAACGATCAGGCGGTGGTGACGATAGACCGGCTCCGGCAGGCCGAGCAGCGCCTGCAACAAGCGATGGATTGCCGTCGCCCAGAACAGATCCTGCCCGCGGACCACGTCGGTCACACCCTGCAACGCGTCGTCGATGACGACCGCGAGATGATAGCTGGTCGGCGCTTCCTTGCGCGCCAGGACGACGTCGCCCCACATTTGCGGCGCCGCCGTTACGCAGCCCGATTGGTTTTGCGGGCCTTTGCCGGTTTCGGTCCAAGTCAATGTGCCGGCGCGCGCGACCGCCGCATCCATAGCAAGCCGCAACGCGAAAGGTTCACCGCTCGCCATGCGGCGCTTGGTTTCGGTTCGCGAGAGCTCGCGCCCGCGACCGGGATAAAGCGGCACACCATCGGGATCGCGCGGCCAACGGCCCTGCCTTTCGCGCTCGGCGACCAGCGCGTTGATCTCACCCCGACTTTCGAAACTCGGATAAATAAGCCCGTGCGCTTCAAGCTTCGATAACGCCGCCTGATAGTCGTCAAAATGCTGGCTCTGCCGCCGCGCGTTTTGCTCCCAGACCATCCCGAGCCAAGCCAGGTCTTCGTAGATCGCCGCCTCGTATTCCGCCCGGCAGCGCGCGGCGTCGATGTCTTCCATGCGCAGCAGGAGCCGTCCGCCAGTCTCCCGGGCCATGTCGTGATTGAGCAACGCCGAATAGGCGTGGCCCAGATGCAGATAGCCGTTCGGGCTCGGTGCAAATCGGAGGACACGCGTGTACATCGATGGTTTGTTATAGCCGGGCCGGGTTGACAGTGGAGCCAGTCACTTCAACAAATAGGCGGCATGATCGGCTTTTCTGAGGTCGATCCCGGAAATTGCCGACCCGATGGCTCATTCGCATATCCATACCGAGGACGATCTCGATGCCGCGCTTGCCGCGCTCGGCAAAGTCGATCGGCGGTTTGTCTCGCTGATCGCCAAAGCCGGACGACCGCCGCTGCGCCGGCGGTCGGATGGATTTCCCGGCCTGGCTGCGATCATCGTGGCGCAGCAGCTTTCGACCGCGAGCGCCAACGCCATCTGGGGAC
>Ga0335085_10016754_pt1 | contig 10576 bp, 10 predicted proteins | sample Lox_Sample_45_FD_206712 | JGI IMG/M metagenome (GOLD analysis project Ga0335085, IMG submission 206712) | Soil microbial communities from Loxahatchee National Wildlife Refuge, Florida, United States - Lox_Sample_4.5 | ecosystem: Environmental > Terrestrial > Soil > Wetlands | place: USA...
AGGTGCGGCGTGCGCTCGCCCAGCAGGTACGGTCCCCAAAGAAGGCCTTCGCTGCCGGCTGGAATCTTGGCGGCTTCCGCGTTGAGCGAATCGTAGCTCTGGCCGGCGAAGAACGTCTCTTTCAGCCAGCTCAGGCTCAGGCCCGCGCTCTGGGTAACGCCCATTACGTGCCACAGCCCGGGAACCGCGTGGCAGAACGTGTGCAGGCGTCCCTTAGGGTCTTTGGTGGGCTGCGCGGTGGCAGCGAACACAACGCCCGAGGTGCCGATGGTTGCGGAGACCGAACCCGGCTGCAGAATGCCCATGCCCACCGCGCCCGCGCCCTGGTCGCCGGCGCCGGCGGCAACCGGCGTGCCGGCCTTGAGTCCGGTTAGTCCGGCTGCCTGCTCGCTGATGCGCGCGCAAATCTCCGGGGACTCAAACACGCGGGGCAACCAGCTTTCCTGAATGCTCGCGGCCTCGGCCACTTCGCGCGACCAGCGGCGGTGAGTCACGTCAAGCAGCAGAGTTCCTGAAGCCTCTTGCACGTCGATGGCAAACTCGCCTGTAAGGCGGTAGCGCACGTAGTCCTTCGGGCACATCACGTGGCGGATCTTGGCGAAGATCTCCGGCTGGTGCTTCTTTACCCACAGCAGCTTGGTAACGGTAAAGTTCGGCAAGGCCGGATTGCAGGTAAGCTCGATGAGCCTTTCGTAACCGATCTTCTCAATGAGCCAATCGCACTCCGGCTGCGTGCGGGTGTCGCACCAGATCAGCGATGGCCGCAGCACCGCGCCGTTCTCGTCCAGCATGACCGCGCCATGCATCTGGCCGGTGAGAGCAATGGCTGCAATGGGCTCCTTCGGTTCGGGTGTTGATGCAATGGCTCCACGAATGGCTTCCTGTGCCGCACGCCACCAATCTTCCGGATCCTGTTCGGCCCATCCCGGGTGCTCGGCACGGAACGGAGCATGATTGCTTGACGCGGAGCCAACCAGCTTGCCCGCTGCATCCACTACAACAGCGCGCGTTCCGCCGGTACCAACATCCATTCCTAAGAACCACATAATTCGTCTTCCCCCTGCCTAAATCGGTTTTCTTTAGCGGAGAGAGGATAGCAGCTTACGCGCCCGCTGGAAAAGTGCGTGCAGCACCCACTAGAGGGACGCTGCTGGGAAGAATGCCCCCTGCTCCACTCGGCCTATTAGGGGGGCTCCTGGAGCTACAGCTGCATCCGAGTAAATGCACCTTGGGCCACTTCCCTGCAGTGGCTTCTTCATCGAGAAAATGCCACCTTGCACATCTTTGGCCGGGGGTACTGTTACTCGGATTTTGTACTAAGGCGAGGTTTGTTCTGCGTTTATATCGGTATTGCCGCGCGTGAAAGCAAACTGCAGAATCCAATTACTGGCCACCGGCTGGCCATCGGCTCGCGCGGGCACAAACTTCCATTTCCGTGCCGCCTCCATTGCCACTTTGGCAAAGTACTTGCTCGGGCCCTCTGATTCGAAGTTCGCATCCGTTACTTCGCCGGCGGGACTGACACTCAGGCGCACGCGCACATTTACCGTGCCGCGGATGGAGTCGTAAGCGGCGGGTAGAACATCCGGCATCGCACGATGAGCTACTACGCCCTTGACCGCAACGCCTCCGCCTTGAACTGGGGCTGATGCCCTTGCGGAGGGCGAAGGAGCAGGTGCGGCCGATGGTTGCAGCGGCGCAGTAGCCGATGCCGTTTGCGCATGCGATTGCGAAGAAGGTTCATCGCTCGATTGCGGCGCTGGCTGCGGCGTGCGCGAGTGCCACCAGAAAAGCGCGATGACCACCGCGAACAGCACGGCCACAACGGCCAGTACCACGACTCCGGGTTTGCCCGCAGACCCCGGTTCAACTTGAGTTGCAGGTTCCGGTCGGGTCGGCGGTGCGGCAACCGGCACAGCCAATCCCAGTTGTCTCCTCACATCGTTTACCGTTGCGCGGCGTGCCGGGTCCACCCGCAGACACGCAGCGGCAATTCCGGCAAACGGCTGCGGAATTGAACCTGGAATGAGCGGATCAGCGTTGGCGGCGCGGCTCCATTCGGGCGTTTCCTGCGTGAGCGCCTCAACAATCGTTACGCCCAGCGACCACATGTCCGATGCGGGCGCTACTGTTCCGTCGGTACGTTCGGGAGCATCATGAATGCTCAGCTGGGCCGTTTCGGCAGACGTGCTGTTCGCGGGCTGAACGCTGTCTGCGGAGAGTTTAAGCTGATCGTTGACAACGAGAATATTCGACGGCCTCAGGTGGCCATGAACAAGGCCTAGAGCGTGAAGGTCTGAGAGCGTGTCGAGGACCGGGACAAGCATCTCCTTCACTTCCTCCGGCGTCAGCGGCCGAACCGGAAGAATCTCTGAAAGCACTTCGTCGGCATATTCGGTAACGAAGTAGACGAACGGGGAGCCGTCGATCTCGCAGCGGCCGCCCTGCACGACTCGCACAAGGTGGGCATTGGCGCGGCTGGCGTCGGTCGCGCAGGCGATACGCGCCTCAGCGCCTGCATCGTCGGGCATCAGTTTAATGGCGGCCTTCTGCGAAGGTGCGCCGGCCAGCTCGGTAAGAAATACACCGCTATGGCCAGTTCCTCCCAGCCATTGGACTAGCGAGAATTGTCCGCCAATCACTCGTCCGACCCAGTCACTCTGAATCGACGTAACCCTCATGGCACAAATCATTTTATCTGGCTTTCGATCAAATAGAGAGCCGAAAAATGCTGCCGCCAGATTAAACAGAATTAAGAACCCGGTTTGGTGTCGTGCGCGGGCGCACGGCCCATGGCCTGCCGGCTCAGCAGCACAACCGCCGCTGCTGAAAGAGCCATCATGCCGCCAACAACATAGAGCCCGCCGGCGTAACTGCCCAGCTTGTCCTTAAGCCAGCCTACGAGCAGCGGTCCGATGAATCCGCCGAAGTTGCCCATCGAATTGATCATTGCAATGCCGGCTGCGGCGCTTGCACCGGTAAGAAACATGCTCGGCATGGCCCACACCGGGCCTTTGGTGGAATTTACGCCGATGTTGGCAATGGTCAGGCCGAGGATCACGGGGATCGCCGCGCTTGCCCAGCCCGCCCATAGAAATCCCGCGCAGGCGAAGAGGCTTGCAATTGCGACGTGCCAGGAGCGTTCGAGCGTAATGTCAGAGTGCCGGGCCCACAGGATCATGCCGACAATGGCAAGGAATCCCGGGGCGGAGTTCAGCCAGCCGATGGTCATTGCCGAATAGCCGTACTGCTTGAGAATGAGCGGCGACCAGAATCCCAGAACATAAAGTCCGGCCGAGCCGCCTGAATAAACCAGCGCCAGCGCCAGCACGCGAGGATCGCTGAGCGCGGCCAGCACTTCGCTCTTCGCCACGCGGGAGCCCGAGTGCCTGCTGCTTTCCGCGCGCTCGGCTTCGAGCGTCTGCACCAGCCATGCGCGTTCATCTTCGTCGAGCCAGCGTGCCTGTTCCGGTTTATCCGTCAATACCTTGAACGTAATGAGCCCCAGGAGAACAGCGGGCAGAGCTTCAATGATGTACAGCCACTGCCAGTTCATCAGGCCCCAGAACTTCGGCAGTTCCATGAGCGCGCCGGAGATGGGTGAGCCGATGGCGGTGGACAACGGCGCAGCAGCCATGAAGAACGCAATGGCCGCGGCACGATGCCGCGCAGGGAACCACAAGCTGATGTAAAGAAGCGTGCCGGGGAAGAAGCCCGACTCCGCGAGACCCAGAAAAAAGCGCAGCGCATAAAAGCTGTATGGTCCCACCACAAATGCTGACGCGATCGACACCAGTCCCCACGCGATGACAACGCGGGCAATCCATACCCGCGCACCCAATCGCAGCAGGATGAGGTTTGAAGGAACCTGGAAGAGAATGTAGCCGATAAAAAAGATGCCGCTGCCAAAGCCGAACATGGATGCATTGAGCCCCAGCGCCTGGCTCATGCTGAATGCGGCAAAGCCCACGTTGACGCGGTCAAGAAAGCTCACGAAGTACAGCAGCATGACGAACGGCAGAATGCGCACGCGCAGCTTGCGCACCACGCGAGTTTCAACATCGGGAATAGTGATGGCGGTGTTCACGCGTTGGCCAGTGGTCTCCCGGCCGTTGCGGTTATCTCCGCGCAAACCGCGGCGGTCACCTCGGCGGTTGTCGCAGCGCCGCCAAGGTCGCGCGTGTGCAGTTTCGGGTCTGCGGTTACGTGTTCAATGGCCCGCATTAGCCGTCGCGCAGCATCGGGCTCACTCAGATGTTCCAGCATCATCACGGCGGACCAGAACGTGCCCACCGGATTCGCGAGACCCTTGCCCATGATGTCGAAGGCGGATCCGTGGATAGGCTCGAACATTGAAGGGAATTGGCGTTCCGGATTGATATTTGCAGTTGGCCCTATGCCGATGCTGCCCGCAAGCGCCGCCGCCAGATCGCTCAAGATGTCAGCGTGCAAGTTGGTTGCCACGATCGTGTCGAGCGAAGCGGGGCGATTCACCATGCGCACGGTTGCGGCATCAACCAATTCCTTATCCCACTGAACATCAGGAAAATCTTTCGCCACCTGCTGAGCGACCTCGTCCCACATCACCATCGCGTGCCGCTGCGCATTGCTCTTGGTAATGAGCGTCAGCAGTTTGCGCGGGCGCGATTGCGCCAGCCTGAAGGCGTAACGCTGAATGCGCTCCACGCCCGCGCGCGTCATGACCGAAAGATCAGTTGCAACTTCGATCGGCAGTCCCTGGTGAACGCGGCCGCCGGCGCCGGAGTATTCGCCCTCGGTGTTTTCGCGGACGATCACCCAATCGAGGTCTTCAGGCCGGCAACGCTTCAGCGGCGCATCGATTCCGGGAAGGATGCGCGTGGGCCGCACGTTTGCATACTGGTCAAGGCCCTGGCAAATCTTCAGCCGCAGTCCCCACAGCGTTATGTGGTCGGGAATGTGCGGGTCGCCGGCGGAACCAAACAGGATTGCGTCCTTGCCCTTCAGAGTCTCAAGGCCGTCGGCAGGCATCATCGCGCCATGCCGGCGATAATAATCTCCGCCCCAGTCAAAATGCTCGAATTCGAATTGGAACTCGCCGTCGGCTGCGGCCAGTGCCTCGAGCACCTGGCTTCCCGCAGGCACGACCTCCTTGCCAATGCCGTCACCGGGCACCAACGCAATCCTGTATGTCTTCATTTCGACTGCTCCAGTTCGAACACGGCCATTCTACCTGCAAGTGCAATGGTCTGGCCTGTGAACATGAAGACAAGGCATGCCGGGCGCGCGAACAGTCTTCATTGACGACGCTTTTTGCTCTTCTTCGTCTCATCGATAGGTACCGAACCCGTCATCAAGCACGGTCGAGGGAAATCAGCCTCAAGAACGCCGGAAATTCCGCACCGCAATGCGAGACATTAACCCGCCCTGTGACCCGTGGCACATGTATCTTCGGCCTCCCGAGTCACAATGGTGTCGTAAGGTTCGCCAGCCCCCGAGCTGCGCGCCGAGGAGACGACCAAATGAGCGATTTAGCCACGCTGGCTGAAGCTGTCGCACTTGACCCGCTGGTTGACCACCCAGCCGACTACCATGTTTTTCACAAGTTCATTGAACGCTGCAAGGACTTGCCTGCTGTAACCACCGCGGTTGTGTGGCCGCTCTCGGATGTTGCGATGAAGGGCGCTGTGGAAGCCGCACTCGCAGGACTCATCGAGCCCACGCTGATTGGTCCAAAAGAGATGATGCAGGCACTGGCTGCGAAGATCGGTGTCGATATCAGCCCTTATCCCGTAGTGGAGGCTGAGACCGAGGCCAAGGCGGCCGAAGCTGCGGTTGCCATCTGCCGCGCCGGCAATGCCCAGGCGCTGATGAAGGGCAGCCTGCACACCGACGAACTGTTGAAGCCTGCCATGGCGCGCGATACCGGATTGCGAACGGCGCGCCGCATCTCGCACGTATTCATTATGGACACGCCCGCCTATGCGCGCACCCTCATGATTACCGATGCGGCCATCAACATCACGCCGGAGCTAGAAGACAAAATTCACATCGTGCAGAATGCCATTGACCTCGCTCATGCACTGGGCATTCCCGAGCCGAAGGTTGCGCTGCTCTCCGCGGTTGAGACTGTGAACCCGAAGATCACCTCAACGCTCGACGCGGCCGCGCTCTGCAAGATGGCGGACCGTGGCCAGATCACGGGCGGCATTCTTGACGGACCTCTGGCCTTTGATACGGCTGTCAGCACCAAGGCTGCCAGCATCAAGAAGCTGGTCTCCCCGGTTACCGGACAGGCTGACATTCTGGTGGTTCCTGACCTCGAAAGCGGCAACATGCTTGCCAAGCAGCTTGAGTATCTGGGCGGTGCGCAGTTGGCCGGAATTGTGCTCGGCGCGCGCGTGCCCACCATCCTCACAAGCCGCGCTGACTCGGCGGAAACCCGGCTCACCAGTTGCGCCGTGGCAGTGCTCCTGCACTATGCAGCTCATCCGGCGGTGAAAGTCTAAACTTTATAAACCTTCTTATCCGCCGGTTATCGAAAACGGGCGCCTCATCCCTCCGAGGCGCCCGTTCTCTTTTGCGTGAAACTCGAGAATTCACGTCTGCGTCATTCATCCGGAGCGAACCTCACTCCCCGGTCCCGCATCCAACCTGTCACGCGCGACGTGTAACTGGCAGCCGCAAAGAGCCTTGCGTCCGCAGGACAGGAGATTCAATGCCAACTCAAACGAGCCAGACCTCAAAAGCAGCCAAGACCAACAGCCCTGACGGATTCGCTCCGGACAAGGTCAAGGATTTGTCGAGCGTGATGAATGCCTTGCTGGCTGACGTGTTCGCCCTCTATTTGAAAACGAAGAATTTTCACTGGCACATAAGCGGACCGCATTTCCGCGACTATCACCTGCTGCTCGACGAACAGGCAACGCAGATATTCGCCATCTCAGACGATATTGCCGAGCGCGTGCGTAAAGTCGGTGGAACCACGGTTCGCTCGATCGGGCATGTGGCCCGCTTGCAGCGCATTGCCGACAACGATCATGAATATGTATCGGCGCAAGACATGCTGACCGAGTTGCACGGCGACAACCGCGCCCTGGTTGAAAGCATGCGAGCGGCTCACGAAGTGGCATCACGCGTCCACGACTGCGCAACCACCAGCATGCTTGAAGTGTGGATCGATGAAGCGGAGCGGCGCGCGTGGTTCCTGTTTGAAGCCTCTCGCACGCAGATTTAGGCCGCCATACGGTGTTGCCGGCCTTTTCTCTCAGGATGCGGTGCGGATTTTGTTGCCGAGCCGCATTCTGAGAAACTTGAAGCATGCCCAACCACCTGCCCGCGCTGATCTTCGACCTGGACGGAACCCTCACTGATTCAAAACCGGGAATTCTGGGCTGTCTCCAGAAGGTCATCGATGCGCGTGGATTGGGCGATCAAGGCCCACTCGACCGCTTCATAGGGCCGCCGGTTGAAGACTGGGTGGTGGACCTGTTACCGAACGGCGACAAGGATCAGCACGCGGCCCTCGCCCGTGAATATCGCGCCTGCTACGACCGCGAAGGCTGGTGCAACAATTCGGTCTTCCCGGGCGTGCGGCAGATGCTGATCGAACTGCGCAATCAAGGGTTTCCGCTCTACCTGTGCACTTCAAAACAGCACCACTTCGCCGTGCGCATCCTGGATGCGTTTGAGCTTCTATCACCGTTCGATGCTGTGTATGGCGACAAGGCTGAATATGAAAGCCACAGCAAGGCCGATCTTCTCAACCGCCTGCTGAATGAACAAAGTCTCGATCGCGGCAACGTGTGGATGATCGGCGACCGCAGTTTCGACATCGACGCGGCGCATGCGAACGGAGTGCGCTGCCTCGCCGCGGGATGGGGCTACGGTCACGCAGAAGAGTGCGAACAGGCGGATGCAATCGCGGCAACTCCCGCCGACGTAGCTGCGCTGGTGCTTCCAAAGAGCATGATGCAAGCCGGCTGAGCTGCATTTTCATCTCCATCCATCCTCGCCGGCGGAGCTCATCGCCGCGATGAATCTCGCCTGAAATCTCTGGGCTTTTTCATTTCGAATGAAACGATTCAGGCGTGCGCGGGCGCGCGTTCGCAAGCTTCCCAATAGGGTGGATTTTTTTGGTAACGCTTAAGAACTACTTGTTACAGATTTGTAAATACTTGAATTTTTTGAACATAATATTTTTTCTTGACAATCGTTATTATCTGAGTCTATGCTGGTGATGGTGACAATCACCACGAAGGAGGTTAACAATGCGTCCTATCATCGCCAGCACCCTTATGCTTTCCTCGTTCATCCTCCCCGCAGCTGCACAGGCGAACCCATCCGCCGATGACGCTACTGCGCCAACCCCCGAAGTTCGTGTGAGCACCGGGGTCACAGCACCCAAGCTCCCCAAGGACATCACCATCGCGATGCCTGAAGGGATCAACACGGCATTTATTCCAACCGATTCTCAGCTCGAGCTCTCCTTTACCGTGGACACAGAGGGCAAGGCCGAGAATGTAAAAGTCGTAAAGCCCGTTAATCCTTACTGGGATGCCCGGGTTGTGGAAGAAGTCAGGAAGTCCCATTTCAAGCCGGGAAAGCTCGACAATCAGGCGGTCCCCGTTGACATGAACCTGATCGTCACCATGGCCAAGTAACCCAAGGTAGCAAATCAACGCGAGGCGGCCGGGTGGGTGAACAAACTCTCCCGGTCAATGCCTTAGTCTGCCCGAAGCACCTCTACTGCTTTAAAAACTCCACGATCTTTGGTCCCATTGCGCCCGTGCACTGCTCCGGCGCCAGGTGCCCGCAGCCGTTGAATACGTCGAGCTCCGACTGAGGCACGAGCTCATGCATTCTGTGGCCCAGTTTGACCGGAACAATGCGGTCTTCAGCTCCCCAAAGGATCAGAACTGGCATCTTGAGCCCCGGCAGCATGTGGTCGGTGGCATCATCGCCGGTCAGCATGGTGTCGAGCGCGCGTTTGATGACCCATGCATGATCGCGGGAATTGCGCAGAATGTCATTTGCCACGAACCAGGGAATTGGCAGTGGCTTTGGCGTCAACAGCGCCTCAAGCTGATCCAGTTGCGCGGCCGTTTTCGGCATAAAGAGATTCACATCCCAGTCCGGCGCCGCGTACAGTCCCACTGAATCGAAGATGATGAGCCGGCGGACCACCTCAGGATGCTGGCTTGCCACAATCTGCACGATCCAGCCGCCCATGGACCAGCCGCCCAGATCCACCTGCTTGAGTCCGAGCGTCCTGATGAAATCGACCACCACCGTCGCTTCGTCGCGCACAGAGTATGAAAAACTGCTGGGCCGTTCGCTCCGGCCGTATCCGAGCAAGTCGGGCTGGTAGATGCGAAATCCGGCCTTGGTGAAGTACGGAGCGAGCAGGCGCCAGTCTTCAGCACGCCCTCCGAGTCCGTGAACCAAAACAACGACCGGCCCCGCTGCCGGTCCCTGGGTGAGGTAGTGTATGCGATACCCATCGACGACGATCGAGTGGTCCTCAACCCCAGAGAGCCGATCCCGCAGGTACAGCGAGGCATTGAAGAAGCTCACCGGCCTCAGCAGGAAAGCAATGCCGGTTATTACCGCAATCAGTGCTAGCAACACGAATGCGCGTAACCAGCCGTTTGCGCGCTTCATTGTGCGTCTCTTTCCAGCACGGCCCGGGCACGCTGCCAGCCCAATTCGATTACACGAACAGTGATGGGATCGAGCTTGAGCGCGCTGTGGCTGTTCCATTCCGCGCGTTCCACCCAGCGTGCCTCATCGGCATCTGAGGCAGCTTGCAGAGTCCCGCCAATCACGCGGCAAAGGTAGTCTGCGATCACGTAATGGTAGCGGACCCGGTCGTTTTCATGATGGACGCGGTCGATCAGCTCGATGAGCTCAAGCGGCTCAACTATCAGTCCGGTCTCCTCCATTACTTCGCGGGCCGTACCGGCCGTGAGCGTTTCGCCCAACTCGAGCAGCCCGCCCGGCAGCGACCATTGTCCCTTGAGCGGCTCGCGGCCGCGCCGCACCAGCAGCACCCGGCCGTTTTCAACTACTACCGCACCGACGCCGATCAGCGGGACCAATGGAAATTCTCTCTGCATGGCTCGTTTCGAACTCCAACTCTTTACAATAGCGCCTCGGCGCAGCGTGAGCGCAACTTGAGCGCGCATTCTGGCTTGTACCGGACATCCGCTTGAATCTTCGACTTACGGCTATCATCAAAGATGCAGGAGGAGCACGATGGCGGAATTCACGCTGCTCATTGACGGAATGCACTGCGGCTCGTGCGTGCGCCGGGTAAGTCAGGCGCTTGCATCGGCTCAAGGGATAACGGTGAACGAGGTTCGCGTGGGAGCAGCGAGGTTGACTTCAACGGCAGACCCTGCGCCGGTCGATCTGGCGATTGCAGCGCTTGCCAGGGCCGGATACGCGGCGCATCTGGAACAGTAAGCGACAGGCAATCCAAGTGGAATCCACGACCACAGAATCGATTACGCTGCCGGTGCTGGGGATGACTTGCGCATCGTGCCAGCAGCACGTGGAGAAGGCATTGCGCGAAACCGCGGGCGTCGAGACCGCG
>Ga0335085_10016755_pt1 | contig 10575 bp, 8 predicted proteins | sample Lox_Sample_45_FD_206712 | JGI IMG/M metagenome (GOLD analysis project Ga0335085, IMG submission 206712) | Soil microbial communities from Loxahatchee National Wildlife Refuge, Florida, United States - Lox_Sample_4.5 | ecosystem: Environmental > Terrestrial > Soil > Wetlands | place: USA: Florida...
CGCTCGAGGGACGCTGAGCTACTCAACGGCCGTGCTCGACGGCACGGGAGCGGCTTCCGGTGGCCCTCCTTTCAGCTCGCCGCGCGCCTCCTGCGCAGCGCGGCGGCCAGACCCGGTTAGCGCGGATCTCGGGGCTCGGACCGGCTTAGCGTCGTCATCGGCGCCGAGGGCAATGGCGGAGACACCCTATCCGCGCATTCCAAGACTCTCGTCGGCGGCCCCGAGATACCACTGCGACCACGGATGCAGGTCTCGCTGACCGGATCTGCGATCGCTGAGACGCTGCCGCTTAGCGCGCCTGAAGGAGTCACGACGCCGTCGGGGCTCCTTCTCGACCAACCCGGTAGCCGGGCTTCGTGCGTGGCGCGGTGTTTCTGTCAGCCTCTCGGTATGGCTCTGAGCGCTCATGGCGCGGGGCGTGACGGCCTCACATGTTGCGGCGTCGCATTGGAGATATGCACGCTCGTATGGGTGACCATTGAGGCGATCGTCGGTGTGGCTGCTGGACTCGCAGCGGGCAGTGTGGCGTTGGTGACATTCGGCATCGACTCGGCTATCGAATTTGCGGCTGCGCTCGTCGTCTGGCGGACGTTCCGCGCAGAGCAGACCGGCCGTGACGGCCGAAGCGAGGATTAGCCGCTTCGAGTGATTGGAGTGAGCTTCTTCGTGCTCGCGGCGTACGTCGTTGCCGACGCGGGATACACGCTGATTGTCGCCAGAAAGCCAGAGAGCAGTGTGCCTGGCGTGGCCGTTACTGCCGCCGCTCTTGTCGTGATGCCGGTGCTTTCAGTCTTGAAGCGGCGGACGGGAGGCAGATTGGGCAGCCAGATGCTGCTGGCGGATGCAGCCGAGTCCCTCTTCTGTGCGTATCTGTCTGCGAGCGTGCTGGTCGGCCTCGTCCTGAACTTGGCGTTCGGCTGGTGGTGGGCCGATCCCTTGGCAGCGCTCGCGGTCGTGTCCCTGGTCATCAAAGAGGGGCGTGAGGCCCTCGAGGACTATGAGGAAACGACTAGTAGCTGCTGACCCCGCGGTGCTCTTGGGATCGATCTTGCCCTCGTATTGATCCCAGCTCGAATGCACGCGAATCGTGCCGCAATCGAATCTTCGGTCGGTAGTGGCGGAGGGCGACGCGCGTTCAGTCGCCGTGGCGGGTGCTCGCCGCGCGTCGCGGAGGCTCTGCGCGACGCATGCGAAATCCGGCGGATATCCCGTGGGTTAGTCGTTGCCTCCGTCGATGGCTCGAAGCCCGGGTCGGCTGTCCGGAGTGGAGTCGTCGAGCTCGGCGGAGAGCGCTTCGCTCTCGAACTGGGCGAGTGCCTCCTCGCACGAGGCGACGGCGGCGACGGCTTCCTCGCGGCCGGGCGCGTCGAAATAGTCGCGGCCACGGATGGCGGCAAGCCATTTCTGATAGCGGGCGAGGTCGGCATCGGACTCCTCCAGCTCGGTGTAGGTGGTCCGGCCGCGGCGGCGCTCGAGCTGGAGCTCCTCGTGGAACTGCCGCGTGCTCTCGACCACCTCGCTGTACTCGTCGGTTCGCTCGCGTTGGATTGCGTCGATGACCGCCGCCTCTTGCTTGGGGTCCGTCAGCTGGATGCGAAGCATCTCGGCGTGGCCGCCTTCCGCGCGCAGTCGGGTCACGACGCGCGCCGTGGTGCGCGTCGTCTTGGGCGTCGCGGGGAGTAGGCACACCGACTGCTGCAGGTAATGACCCCCCAAGCCGCGCAGATTGCGCCACGCGTAGACACGGAGCGTCGAGCTCCCGCCGGGGGGCGTGGAGACGGTGATCAACAACCAGTCGCGTGCCACCGGGTGATCCTAATCCCAGACGCCTCACGTGCCGACATTACGTATCATGCGTTTCATGCCGAGCGCAGCGCGCGTCTCGTCACATCGCGACTGGGCGCCCGAGGTCGTCGATACGGAATCGCCGGCGGTCCCGGTTCACGCAGAACCGTCGGCGGTCGTGTGGGAGCGCACCAGCAGCCGCCCCAGCGGGCTGGGGCCCGAGGAGGTCGCGCAGCGCCGCACGGCGCCGGTCCGGACCGAACCCGGCACCACGTCGACTGTCTTGCGCGAGATCGGCGAGTCGTCGGTTGAGCCGCTTCAGCTGCTGCTGGTTGTGGTCGGCGTGCTCTCGGCGGTCTTCGGCGAGCTGCGGGACGCGATCGCGATCTTCTCGGTCATCGTGCTGGTCAGCGCGGTCGAGGCGATCTCCGAGGTCCGTGCCGAGCGCGCGCTGCAGGCGCTGCGCGACCTCAGTGCCCGAACGCTCTCGTGCGGCGCGCCGGCGTCGCCGTGACGGTCCCGGTCGACACGCTCGTCGTCGGCGATGTGCTGCTGGTCGAGGCCGGCACCGTCGTCGCGGCCGACGCCCGTGTCGTTGAGGCCGACGGTCTGGCCACCGACGAGTCCAGGCTCACCGGCGAGCCCGTCGCCGCCGCGAAGGAATCCGAGCCGGTGGACCCCGACGCGCCGCTGGCCGAGCGGTCCTCGGTGCTGTACGCGGGCACGGCAGTCGTGGCCGGCGCCGGCGAGGGCGTGGTTGTGGCGGTAGGTGACGAGACAGAGATCGGACGCCTCGGCCGGCTGGTCGCAGAGGCCAAGGAACCGCCTACGCCCCTTCAGCGCGCGATGGCCGAGCTGGCGCGCGCAGCGCTGATCGTGGCGGTAGCGGCGTGCGTACTCGTGCCCCTGCTCGGGGTGCTTCGCGGCCGCTCCCCACGCGAGATGCTGCTCGACGGGCTGACGCTCGCGTTCGCCACGATCCCCGAGGAGCTGCCGATCCTCGTGACGGTGCTGGTCGCGCTCGGCGGTCTGCGCCTGGCCCGGCAAGGTGTCCTGCTGCGGCGGCTGCGCGCCGCCGAGGCCGTCGGCGCGATGACCGTGCTGCTCGCCGACAAGACGGGGACGCTGAGCGAGAACCGTCTGCTGATCGAATCCATCAACGGTGACCCCGGACGCGTGCTCGCTGCGGCGGCGGCCGCCCACGGGGCGGCGGTGGCGCGGGACCCGATCGACCACGCGCTCGTCGACGCCGCGGATGAGCCCGCGTCAAGCGAGCGCCTCGCCCGCTACCCATTCGATCCAATCCGCCGGCGCGAGAGCGCGGTGTGGCGCGGTCCAGGCGGCATCCGGATCGCCGTGAAGGGAGCGCCGGAGGCCGTCCTCGACGCGTGCGCACTATCCGAGGCGGAGCGCAGTTCGGTGCTCGCACGCGTTGCGGGGCTCGCCGACGATGGGCTACGGGTCATTGCGGTCGGCGAGCGCCGTGTCGCCTCGGCCCCCTGCGACGCTGCAGACGCCGAGACCGACCTCGACCTCGTCGGGCTTGCCTGCTTCCGCGACCCGCTGCGCCCCGGTGTCAGCGACGCGGTGGCCGAGCTCGCCCACGCCGGCGTCCGGACGATCGTGGTCAGTGGCGACCACCCCGACACGGTTGCCGCAACCGCCCGCGAGGCCGGCGTCGCCGCTCCCGAGGTGCTGCACGGCGGCGCGCCGCTCGCCGCCCTCGACGACGACGAGCTCGCCGAGCGGCTGCGCGGCGTGGCCGTCATCGCGCGCGCCACGCCCGAGGACAAACTGCGCCTCGTCCGGATCCTCCAAGATCGCGGCGAGACGGTCGCGGTCACCGGCGACGGCGTCAACGACACGCCCGCTCTGGCCGCGGCCAACGTCGGGATCGCCATGGGCGCGCGCGGAACCGATCTCGCGCGCGAGGCGTCCGACCTGGTACTCGTCGACGACGCGTACCCGACGATCGTCAGCGCGGTCGAAGGCGGCCGCGCCCTGGCGTCCCAACTCCGTCGCGCGGTCGCCTTCTACTTGGGCGCGAAGATCGCGCTCGTCGCGATTATCGCCGTGCCACTCGCGCTTGGGCTGCCCGCTCCGTTTCACCCGGTGCACATTGTCATCCTGGAGCTGTTTATGGATGTCGGCGCGTCGGTGGCGTTCGTCTCTGAGCCCACCGCCCCGGCGACCATGGATCGTTCCCCGCGCGATCCCGCCGGTCGGTTCCTCGACGGCCCACAGCTGTCCGCGATTGTCCTCACTGCCATATCGCTGACCGTGGCCGTGCTCCCGGCGTTTCTCATCGTCCATTCCCGGTGGGGCACGGACATGGCGATCGCAGCGGCCGTGGCCGGTTGGCTCGTCGCGAATGTGGCGATCGCCTGGAGCCTGCGGGCGCGTCCGAGTCTCCCGTTGCGACGCAACATCGCGTTCCCGGTCTGGGCACTCGTTGCGGTCGCCGCCGCGTTTATCCTGTCGCTCACTCAGGCCGGGGCCCACGCTGGGCGTCAAACCGTTAGCGGGAACGGCGCGCCTAGTCACGGTCGGCGTCGCGGCAGGCGGTGTGGCGATCGCAGCGACCGGACGGCTCGCGCTGTCCCTGTCCCGACGTATCTGACGACTCGGGTTCGGACGACGAGGTGGGCGACTAGCGCGTCGGCGAGTCGAGAAGGCCGTGCGTGCCGGCGGCGTAGGCGACCTCGGTCCGGTTATGGACGCCGAGCTTGCGCATCACATTGGCGACGTTGTGCTTGACGATGCGCTGACGAGGATCCGCTGTCCGATTTCGATGTTGTTGAGGCCCCTGACGCCCTCTCACGTGGGGTGAACGCGTCGTCCCCGCGGTTCTGTTCGCCGGCCATGAGCGCCCGCACCATCCCCGGGCTGCGCTGATCGAAGCCGGACGCGCCGCGCGGCAAGCTACCGATGATCCGGACGGGGGCCTCGACTCGCAACTTCACGCCTCCGCCACGCCGATGCTCGAACCAGGCTGCTCCGCCGAGCCCGCGGACCCGCTCCGCGATTCCGGTCAGCCCGAGGTGATTGCCATCCGGCGTCGAGCTGAAGAGCTGGTGCTGGAGCTTGCGATGGTTTCCGGAGCCGTCGTCCGCAACCGCAAGCGCCATCACCTGCGGACGCCAGCGCAGTGTGACCCACACATGCTGGGCCTCGGCGTGACGGACCACGTTGAATAGCGCCTCACGGGCAATCTGGACCAGCGCGTGCTGTGTGCCGGCGGGCACCGGTCGGGCCTGACCGAAGACCCGCAGCTTGACCTCGAGGCGGGTGCCGGCCTCGACGTCCTCGATCACCTCGCGCAGCGCCTGGGAGAGCTCGACTTGGCCATCGCCGGGGCGCCCGAAGATCACCTCACGGATCTCGTCCATCGCCGAGCGCGCCAGGCCCTGGGCAGCCACCACCCGCTCGACCACCACCGGTGGGGTCAGAGGGTGCCGCCGGCACCACTCCAAATCCATGCCGATGGTCAACAGCTGCTGGGACACGCTGTCGTGTAGCTCGCGCCCGAGCCGGGTGCGCTCCTCGGAGAGGAGCTGACGTCGGCCAGCCTGCTCCAGGCGCCGCAGCGTCCCGTGGAGCTCTAAACCGCGGCGCTCGAGCTCGATTGCCCTTCGTTCGCTCTCCTGAAGGAGCGACGCGTTGTGCAATGCGACCCCGGCGTGGTTGGCCAACGTGACCATGATTGACACGTCATCCGGCGGGACCTCGATCCCGTTGGGCAAGCCAACCGCGAGGATCCCCGCCGGGTCTCCTTGCACCGCCATCGGAGCCGTAATCAGGACGCCAGACAAAGTGCCGCACTCAAGCCCCTCGTCGTGTTCCGCGAGCACCGGCCGCTGGACGGCGAGCGTCCGCTCGGTAAGCGCCTCGAGCATCGCCGGCGCCAGCCCCCAGCGCTGGATCACGCAGTCGCCGGCATGCACGAACACCCGCGCCATCCCGACGCCCGGGTGCTCGCGGGAGAACACCATCGCCGCCCACCGTGCGTCGAAGAGGTGAGCAGCGGCCTCAACTACCGCGTCACAAACCGCCACCGGTCCAGCCGGCGCTGTGCAGAGCGCGGAGGAGATCCGCTCTAGCGTCTCGATCGTGTGGTCCCGCCGCGGCGACTTGTCGCGCCAGGCCGCGTAGGGGCTCGGCCTGGAAGAACGGACGCCAACCGCATGTTCGAGCGCGACCGCGTCGATGCGGGGGCGGCGCTGACCGGGCGGCGGCGGGAACGTATCGTGCTCCTCGCTAGGTGGCGGCGCAGGTCCCGCGGACATGGTCAGTGGTCGCCCCGTTTGGCGGCGCGCTGTCGGGGCTGCGTGTCCGGCGTTGCCTCGTCGCGCTCCGCTAATAGCGCGTCGCTCTGGAATCTGGCCAGTGCCTCCTCGCATGAGGCGACAGCCGCGGTGGCTTCCTCACCCCCGGGCGCATCGAAGTAGTCCCGCGTGCGGATGGCCGTGAGCCACTTTTGATGGCGGGCGAGGTCGGCGTCGGACTCCTCGAGCTCGGTGTACGTGGTCCGCCCACAGCGTCGCTCGCGCCGTAGCTCCTTGTGGAACTGCTGGCTGCTCTCGACTACCTCGCGGTACTCGTCGCTTCGCTCCCGCTGGATCGCATCGATGACCGCGGCCTCCTGCTTGGAGTCCGTCAGCCGGATGCGAAGCATCTCCCCGTGGCCACCCTCTGCGCGGAGCCGGCCCACCAGACGCATCGCGACGCGCGTGGTCTTCGGCGTCGCCGGGACCAGGCACACGGACTGCTGAAGGTAATGAGCCCCTAGGCTGCGCAGATTACGCCACGCATAGACGCGGAGCGTTGAGGTCCCCCGGGGCGGGGTGGAGACGGTGATCAGCAACCAGTCGCGGGCCACAAGGTGACCCAAATCCTAGATGTCTCACTGTGTTACCGGCACTACGCACTATACGTTTCATATGCGCCAAAACGGACGTGTCATCGTATGTGAGGTGACCCATCTGAGCGAGGCTCTCAAACGGTTACCTCTGGTATGTGCCGTACGTTTCATTGTGATTACAACGCACGTCTCATTGTGTACCGGCTACCGTCGACAAGCCGATTACCTGACATGTCAGGTCACTACCTGCCCAGGCGGTCAGTCTAGGGTTGACACGCCATCCCGGTCGTGTTAGGAGTGCCTCGGTTGGCTGTATCGGGCGAGCCACCGACCGGTCAAAATCATCTCGTCGAGGGAGGTTTTTATGGGCTTTCTGCTTCTCGGGGTGGACAGCTTGATCGCTTGCTTCGCTGTCGGAAGCCTCGTTAGCCGGAGCTCGTGGCTGACTTACGCCACGCTCTTCGGAGTATGCGACGCAGGTGGATTCCTACTCGGGACGTGGCTTCATTGGAGCATCCCAGACAGCACGGCCAACGTCATTGAGACAGCAGTCCTGGTCGGCTTGGGGCTGTACTGGCTCGGCATCGCGTTGTATGCCCGGCGGATTGCCGAGACCCGGTGGGTTTGGGCTCTTCCGTTCGTGCTGAGCATCGACAACATCACCTACGGTCTGATCGACCACGCCTGGTCGCACTCGGTCGCAGTCCAGGCCATCGAGCAGTTGATCTCTAGCGCGCTGCTGGCTGGCATCGGGCTGCTCGCGAGCGCTGCCGTCATGCGCGCGATTCCGGGCACCAAGCAGCGGAGCGCTACGTTCGCGGCCGGGTTTGCCGGGGCTGCGCTGATCGTCGCGGCACCGGTGCTGCTGGCGGTCGGCTAGCCGAGACGGGGGACTCTCTGTCGAGATTCTGGTCAGCGGTCGCCCGGGCTCGAGCACTCGACCGGGGGCCGCTGGCCTCTCGCCGCCGGCGCCGTTTGGTGCTCGCGTTAGCACGATCGTCGACCTCCGGAGCTCGGGGCTTTGGCGCGCCCACGCGTACCGTCACCCGGACCTCCACGTCTAAGCATCACTTCGCGTCGATTAAGGGCCGCAACGGCACCGCGCCCGGACGCGTCGATACCCCGGGCGGCAGGCCTCTTGAGCTACGGACGTCGATAACGCGCTCGTGTCAGGCGGTCGTCGCCAGCGTGGTCATCGCCATGCTTGCCGTCGCTATTCCGCTTCCGGCACCCGTACTCGCGCATGAGGCGCTGGCGTCGATCACGGCAGATCACCCCAGCCATGTGACGGCTCGCGTCGCGCATCAGAACCGCCGCCCGGGCCCAAATCACTTGCTTCTCGTGAGAAGCCAGTGGCGATGAGTGCTGCCGCCGGACTCTGGCTCTGTGGCAGCCGTGTACCCGCCCAGCGCTGGCACTGAGGTCACCGTCGGCGCGGCGAAGACGATTCTGCTCTGGGTACGCTCCCGGCCGGAGCAGCCACCTCCGTTGCGTTTTGAGGCGCCGACCACGGGAGGGAGTCTTCACCGCATCGAGGATCGCGCAAGTCGACCGTTCGAGGATCGGAAGCGGCGGTTTAGCGCGAGGCGAACAGCCACCAGCCACGTGTCACCTCGTGGGGGGCGCGGGGGGCGGTGGCGGCCGGCCGCCCGGACCCATGAGGGCGAAGATCTGGTTGGTGCCCGGAAGGAGCAGGAGGCCATCACCGACAGACGGCGTCGGGAAGTGGTTGGCATACCCGCCGAACGGAATCGAGACGATTTCCTCACCGTTGGCCGGGTTGAGGCCGTGGACCGCGTTGCCTCCAATCGTCCAGACCAGTCCGTCCGCGATGATCGGTGCGCCTGCAGCACCGTCGTTATCAGTCCATAGCTGTTTCAGGTACGGCGCCTTCGTCAGAACCCTGATCGCCGTCACGCCGTTGGGGCAAGGTACGTACACGACCGAGCCGTTCACTGCGTGTCCGCCGTTGGGATCGCCACTGCACACCTGAAGCGACGCGACCTGCCCCTCCTCGCCGCCGAGATGTCCCTGACGCAACAGATAGCCGATGTCCGTCTTGCCGACCTGGAACACGAAGCTATGCACGAGGGCGGGGTCCCCGGTCCCGAGGTCGAGATCGTCGCCGCTGAGCTTCTGCCAGTCACTGGGGTAGAAGAGCGACTCGAGGTGCATGGTCGGTGACAGCTCGAGCACGCCATCGCTGTCGTCGTACGGCTGGCCCGGGCCGAAGTTGTAGCCGTCGGCGCTCGCCACGTAGACGTTCCCGTGAGAGTCGATGACCGGGGGGCTGCCGCCCATCCACACGGCCCCCCGGTCCTTGCCGCTGCCGATCTGGAAGTAATGGAGCTGTCCTCCCGTCTCCGGGATCGAGACGACGTAGCCGTGGGCAGGACCGTTGGGGCCGGGACAGTCGCCGGTGTTCTGACCGTAGGCGATGACCACGAGACCGTGGTCGAGCGCCAATCCCGGCCGCTGCAGCTGCGCGAGCTGGTCCTCGCCGGCGTCTGGCATCGCCCGCTCGCTCAGCTCAACCTTGCCCGTGAACAGGTTCAGGCCGAACAGACGGTGCGACGCTTCCACACCACCAGAAGTAGACGGGCCGCGTATCAGGGTGTCCGCGTCAACGAAGACCTCATTGCGCTTCAAATCGATCAGAGGGGTGCCCGTAATGCCGACCTCGGGTGAGATGTCGCCGCACGGCAGGTCATTGGATGGCACAGGTTTCCCCAGGTGGCGTGACCACAGGATCCGCCCGCTGCGCGCGGCCATCGCATAGACGGTGTCGTTCTCGGTCGCCGCGATGACTCGGCCGTCGGCGACGAGCGGCTCGCCATACAGCTGCCCGTCGAGGCTCGGCGAGGTCCAGGCCCGCCGGGACGGCCGCAGCTTGGTGTGCGCCGCGTCGACGCCGGTCGCCTCAGCATTCCCGTGGTACGTAGTCCAGTCGGAACCGAAGTCGGACGCCTGCGGCACGGGTCTCGATTTCGCCGCCACGGCGGTCGGAGCTCCAGCTGTTGACGCCGCCGAGCGGGTCACGGAAGAACCACAGCCGACGCAGCAAAGCAGCGAACCCGTCACGGCAGCCCCCACAGCGAGCGGCGCGCTCAGCCTCCGGACTCTAGGCCCCACAACAGCGAACCAAGTCGCTCTTCTCACCGCGCAACCCGAGTAGCTGCCACCGTCTGCTCAGGCTACCCGACGGAGCTTCCGCTCCGACGAAACAAGGGGCATTCTCGGGGAGCGCTACCGCCACGCTCGAGACTTCCGTCACGGAACAAAGGCAGCCGCACGGACACCGTCAGCGCCGGATACGTGCGCGAGCACGAAGGCATGTGTCGGCCCGTCCTCCGTCAGCGACGTGCTTTTCGCCACTTGCACAACCGGTCGCCTCGCCGGCCACCCCGGCGCCGGAAGCGACCCGTCCGCAGGCCTGCTTGCAGCGAGAGCAGGAACGAGCGCTTGCTCGTTTCCTGCAAGCGCACCCGAGGCCTCCGGCGGAATGCGATCGTCCACCGGCGAGGACCCGCGTCATCGCAACGCCACGTTTCAGATCGCGCGGGCGAAGTTGCCGACACGATCGCATTCCGGTTTTTGCCGGTTGCCGACCTTCCTAGCCGTTTGGCGACGTTCCGATCACGCTGACCTACACCCAGCGGCGCGGTGCCGTGGGCCTGCGTCGCCGACGTGCCTCTTACGCTGCGCCGGCGTCGGCTCGACGCTGCCCTGTCGCACATGCAATTGGGGAGCGGCAGAGAACTCAGGGATCGCGCCGCGACAAGGGACGCATCGGGCAACGTCGGCGACTGGTCCAGTGAAAGCCGCGGAACCGCTCGCTAGCTGGCTCCGGCGTTCGCGCCTAGGCTGTTGAGCCAGTTGCGCATGTTCACCCCGGCGGGCGTGACCTCTCCTTCCTCATAACCGGTGGT
>Ga0335085_10016756_pt1 | contig 10574 bp, 9 predicted proteins | sample Lox_Sample_45_FD_206712 | JGI IMG/M metagenome (GOLD analysis project Ga0335085, IMG submission 206712) | Soil microbial communities from Loxahatchee National Wildlife Refuge, Florida, United States - Lox_Sample_4.5 | ecosystem: Environmental > Terrestrial > Soil > Wetlands | place: USA: Florida...
TACTGCCTGATGGTGGGCGGCACGCCGGAGGCGTACGCCCGGATCGAGCCCGCGCTGCGCTCTTTGGCCCCCGAGGGCGGGCTGATGCACACCGGGCCGGCGGGCAGCGGCCACTTCGTGAAGATGGTGCACAACGGCATCGAGTACGGCCTGATGACCGCCTACGCGGAGGGGTTCGAGATCCTCAAGACCTCGCCCTTCGGCCAGCTCGACCTGCCGAAGATCGCCGGCATCTGGCGCTACGGCAGCGTGGTCCGCTCCTGGCTTCTGGAGCTCCTGCACGACGCCCTGGAGAAGGACCCCGGGCTGGACGGGCTGCGCGGCTACGTGGAGGACAGCGGGGAAGGGCGCTGGACGGTGCAGGCGGCCATCGACCAGAACGTGCCCGCGCCGGTGATCACCCTGGCCCTGCAGATGCGCATCGCTTCCCGCCAGGAGGAGTCCTTCAGCGCCAAGGTGCAGGCCGCGCTGCGCAACGAGTTCGGCGGCCACGCGGTGAAGAAAGGCTGACCAGGTGCCCTACGCGCCGGAGGACGACGAGGTCCCCAACCCGCTCCGGCCCGGGCTGCGGGCGGAGACGGCGCCGGAGCCCTGCGCGGTGGTCATCTTCGGGGCCAGCGGCGACCTGGCCCACCGCAAGCTGGTGCCCGCGCTCTACAACCTGGCGGTGGGCGGGCACCTGCCCGGCGCCTTCGCCGTCGTGGGGGTGGCGAAGACCGGGTACGCCCACGACGAGTTCGTCCAGGACATGCGCGAGGCGGTGGGGAAGTTCTCCCGCACCCGGCCGATCGATCCGGAGATCTGGCAGGACTTCGCCGCGGGCATGCGCTACGTCTGCGGCGAATTCGACGACCCGGACACCTTCGCCCGCCTGCGCAACACGCTGGAGGAGGCGGACCGGTCGCGGGCCACCCGGGGCAACCGTCTCTTCTACTTCGCCACCCCGCCCAGCGCCTTCCCTTCCCTGCTCGAGCGGCTGAAGGAGGCGGGGCTGATCCGCTCGCCCCTGGAGAGCGGCTTCACCCGGGTGGTGATCGAGAAGCCCTTCGGGCGCGACCTGGCCAGCGCCCGGGCGCTGAACCGCCTGGTCCTGCAGACCTTCGACGAGCGGCAAGTGTTCCGCATCGATCACTACCTGGGCAAGGAGACGGTGCAGAACCTCCTCGTCTTCCGCTTCGGGAACTCCATCTTCGAGCCCATCTGGAACCGGCGCTACGTGGAGCACGTGCAGATCACCGCCGGGGAGGAGCTGGGTATCGAGGGGCGCGGCCACTACTACGAGGAGGCCGGGGTGCTGCGCGACATGATCCAGAACCACGTGCAGCAGCTGCTCTGCCTCTGCGCCATGGAGCCGCCCATCGCCTACGACGCGGACGGGGTGCGCGACGAGAAGCTCAAGGTGCTCCGGGCGGTGGAGACGTTCGACTCCCAGGAGCGGGTGGCGGCCGACGTGGTGCTCGGCCAGTACGCGCCCGGGAGCATCGCCGGGGCGGACGTCCCCGGCTACCAGCAGGAGAAGGACGTCGCCCAGGGCTCGCGCACGCCCACCTTCGTGGCCGCCCGGTTCAACGTCCGCTCCTGGCGCTGGGACGGGGTCCCCTTCTACGTGCGCTCGGGGAAGCGGATGCCCAAGCGGGCCACCGAGATCGCGGTGCACTTCCGCCGCATCCCCCACCAGCTCTTCGGCGAGGGCGCCACCCAGCCCAACGTGCTCATCATCCGCGTGCAGCCCCAGGAGGGGATCACGCTGCGCTTCTCCGCCAAGGTGCCCGGGGAGCGCTACCGGCCGCGCACGGTGAGCATGGACTTCCGCTACGGGACCACCTTCGCCTCCGCCACCCCGGAGGCCTACGAGCGGCTGCTTCTGGACGCGATGCGCGGCGACCAGACGCTCTTCACCCGCGGCGACGAGGTGGAGGCCGCCTGGAAGATCGCCGGCAGCATCCTCAAGTACACCGAGAGCCCCGCCTTTCCCCGCCCCTACCTCTACGAGGCCGGCAGCTGGGGGCCGCGCCAGGCCGATCAGCTCCTGGCGCGCGACGGCCGGGCCTGGAGGCGCCTGTGAGCGACGCTTACGGCGAGCCCATCTCCGCGGGCGGGTCGCAGCACTCGGGCGAGCTCACCCTGAGCTTCGATCAGGCGGTCGATCTGCGGCGCATCGAGGCTGCCCTGCACGCCGCGCGCGAGCGGGGCGGGCCGGCGCCGGAGAGCGTCGCCACCCTGAACCTGGTGGCCATCACCTTCAACGCCGCGCAGTACGAGCGCGCCTGTCCCGCGCTGGAGGCGGCCGGGACGCTCCACCCCTGCCGGCTGATCGCGCTGATCGCGGACGCGCTGATCGAGCACGACTCGCTCTCCGCCGCCGTGTCCGTGATCCGCTCGGGTGGCGCGGTGACCATGGAGCGGATCGTGCTCAGCGCCACCGGCCGGGCGGTGCGCCACCTGGAGTCGGCCATGATGGGCCTGCTGCGCCCGGACCTGCCCATGGTGGTGGTCTGGGGCGGGCGGCCCCTGGGCGACCTGTTGCACCGGGTGGTGGAGTCGGCGGACCGGATCGTCACCGACTCCGGGGCCCGTCCGCCCAACTACCTGGCGGAGACGGCCGATCTGCTGGCCAAGGGGGCGCCCATCGGCGACCTGGCCTGGGCCCGCATCTTCCCCTGGCAGTCGCTGGCCGCCGACACGCTCGATCTGCCCAACCTGCGCGAGCACCGGGGGAACATCCGCAACGCCCGGGTGGTCTGCGCCGGCGCCGTCGGCGCGGAAGGGCTCCTGCTCTTGGGCTGGATGCAGTCGCGCATCAAGCGGCTGGAGGTGGCCATCGAGGCGCAGGGCGCGCCCGACGAGGACGCCGGCGTCCCGCAAGGCCCCATTCCCCGGGCCGCGCCCATGGGGCTGGGCCACGTGCGCCTGCTCGAGTTCGTAGCTCCCCCCGTCACCTTCACCCTGCACCGCGAGAGCGGCCTCCTCCTGGCCGAGGTGAAGGGCGACGACGACGGGTACGTCGCCCACCGCGTGCGGCTTCCCCCCGAGCTGCCCGGGAGCCTCCTGGCCCTGGAGCTGAAGATCCTCGCCGGCCGCGACGAGCTGTACGCACAGTCGGCGCAGCAGGCGGCGAAGCTGCTGCGGGCGGCGAAGCCGTGAGCGAGGTGGCCATCGTCCCCGACGTGCCCGCCGCCACGGCGGAGCTGGTGGTCGAGTCCCTGGCAGGCGCGGCGGCGGCGCGGGGCAGGTCAGCGGTGGCCCTGACCGGCGGGTCGACCGCGGCCCCCCTCTTCGGCCGGCTGCGCGAGGCGGCGGTTCCCTGGGAACGGACGGAGATCTTCTTCACCGACGAGCGCGCGGTGCCGCCCGATCACGAGTGGTCCAACTACCGCCTGGCCCGGGAGGGGCTCCTGGGCCACGTGGCGGCCAGGGCGGTGCACCGCATGCGCGGCGAGTCGCCAGACCTGGACGCCGAGGCGGAGCGCTACGCGGAAGAGGTGCGCAGCTCGCTGGGAGATCCGCCGCGCCTGGACCTGGTGCTCCTCGGGCTGGGCCCCGATGGGCACATCTGCTCGCTCTTCCCCGGCCGCCCCGCCAGCGCCCGGCGCGGCGACGAGCAGCTGGTGCAGCACGTGGCCGCGCCCACCCACGTCGATCCGAAGGTGCCGCGGCTCACCCTGCTCCCGTTCCTGGTGGTCACCGCCCGCGCCGTCGTCCTCCAGATCAAGGGGGCGGACAAGGCGGAGCTCCTGGCGAGGACGCTGAAGGGCGAGGAGGACCTCATGGCCTGGCCGGCGCACTGGCTGCGCAAGGCCTGCGGCAGGGTGGTGGTGGTCTGCGACGAGGCAGCTGCGTCGAAGCTCTAACGAACGAGGCGGAGATGGCGGCGGGGCGCGGGCGCGGCCTGCGTGTCCTTCGCCGGGTCGTCCTTGAGGGCGCCGTCCACCGCCGAGAGCGCCGGCCGGCCCTGGGCGTGCGCGCGCTGCGGAGCGCCGTCGTTGTGGCGCCTGCCCGCGAACCGATCGGCCATGGTGTGCACCACCTCCACCGGCAGGTCCTCGGGCCATACCTGCCCGTCGCCGGTGCCGTTGCTGGTGATGCCGAAGATCGAAGACCAGGGAAGCAGGCAGCGGAAGGAGCGGCCGCCAAAGGAAAGCGTCGCCTGCACCCGCTCGTCGCCGATCTCCAGATCGGGGATGGAATAGCGGTAGCTGAGGTTGAGCCGCAGGTGCGCGTCCATCGCGTACTGCGGCGGCACGCTCACGCCCGGGCGGCGCGCGTCCAGGTGGACCATGGCGATGCCGCGCGCGAGAAACGCGAGCAACGTCTCCTTCTTGGTCGGCACCCTTGTCCCCATTGCCATCCTTGCTGTACTCCTCTAGGCGGGCTGTAGCAAGTCGTCCCGGGGAGCGAACTGCATCTCGTATAACCGGGCGTACTCGCCCCTGCAGGCGAGAAGCTCCTCGTGCGTCCCCAGCTCGGCGATCCGCCCCTGCGAGAGCACCGCGATCCGCGCCGCCTGCCGGATGGTGGAGAGCCGGTGGGCGATCACCAGGCAGGTGCGCCGCTCCATCAGGCGGTCCAGCGCCCGCTGCACCTCGCGCTCGCTCTCCACATCCAGGGCGCTGGTCGCCTCGTCGAGCAGGAGGATGGGAGCGTCCTTGAGCAGCGCCCGGGCGATGGCCAGCCGCTGCCGCTGCCCGCCCGAGAGCGTCGCGCCCCGCTCGCCCACCTCCGTGTCGTACCCCTGGGGCAGCTCGCGGATGAAGTCGTGGGCCCGGGCGGCGCGGGCGGCGGACTCCAGCCGCTCCTGCGAGACGTCGGGGAGGCCGTAGGCGATGTTCGCCCGCACGGTGTCGTTGAAGAGGAAGGTCTCCTGCGCCACCAGGGCGATCTGGGCGCGAAGCGAGCGCAGGGTGGCCTCGCGGATGTCGCGCCCGTCCAGCGTCACCCGGCCCTCGGAGGGATCGGCGAAGCGGGGGAGCAGGTTCATCAGCGTGGTCTTGCCGCCTCCCGAGGGGCCCACCAGCGCCACCACCTCCCCGCGCCGCAGCGTCAGATCGACGTGGCGCAGGACCAGGGGCCCGTCGGCGCGGTAGCGGAAGGAAACGCGCTCGAAGCGGACCTCCCGGGAAAAGGGCGGCGCCTCCACCGGCCCGGAGACGGGTTCCACCGGCTCGTCGAGGATCTCCCAGAGACGCCGGGCTCCGGCCAGGCCCTGGGTCACGCCTTGGCCGGTCCCGCCCAGCGACTTGAGCGGCGTGTAGAGGAGCACGATGGTGGCGAGGAAGGAGATCACCCGGTCGGGCTGCAGGTCGCCCGAGGCGACCGCCCGGGCGGCGAAGACCACGGTGGCGGCGATGCCGATGGCCGCCATGATCTCCAGGGTGGGGGTGAAGATGGCGCGGACGAAGAAGCTGCGGCGCATGGTGGCGAGGAAGCGGTCCTGCTCCCGGCCGAACTTCTCCGCCTCGTAGCGCTCCATCCCGAAGGACTGGACGATGCGCACGCCCTGCAGCGCCTCGTGCAAGAGGGTGTAGAGGGAGCCGATCTGCGCCTGCCCCCGGGTGGCGATCTTCTTCAGGCGCCGGGCGAAGCGCACGATGGGCCAGACCGTCAGGGGAACGGCCACGAAGGCGAGCAGCGCCAGCCGCCAGTCCAGGGCGACGGACACGCCCAGCAGCACCAGTACCTGAAGGCCGTCGCGCAGCCAGGCGGCGATCCCGTAGGTGACGGCGAACTCCAGCGCCGCCACGTCGCTGGCGAAGCGGGCCAGCAGATCGCCGGAGGCGCTGCGGGCGAAGAACGCCGGAGGCAGCTCCAGCAGCTTGCGGTGCAGGGCGAGGCGCAGATCCGCCACCACCCGCTGCCCCAGCATCCCCATGCAGTAGAACTGCGCGAAGTAGGCGGCGCCGCGCATGGCGGCGATGCCGAGGATGAGGATGGGCAGGGCGCGCAGCACGGTCTCGCGGGGGATCTCGCCCGGGGCGCGGAGGAAGGGGAGGGCGCTGCGCAGGGCCGCCGCGTCCAGCGTCCCGCCCTTGAAGACGAGCTGGAACATCGGCCCCACCAGCCAGGAGAACGCGCCGGTGGCGGCGGAGAGCACCACCATGGCCGCGATGGCCAGGGCCAAGAGGCCGAGGTGCGGGCGCACCGCGCCGAGCAGACGCCGATACTCCTTCACGCGCGCGACTTGTAGCACGCCGCTCCCATCTGGTACCCCAGCCGCCCGATGCTGGAGCGAGCGGGCAAGGCGCTGTTCAGGTGGCGGAGCTTCACCCCGCTGCTGCTCGCCGCCGTGGCCGTCCCGCTGCTCTGGCGCAGCCGCGGCCCCGCCTCGCCGCTCTGGCCGATCTGCGGCCTCGCCCTCTGCCTCGCCGGCCAGGCCTTGCGCGCCTGGGTGCTGGGGCAGGTGCCCGACGGGACCTCGGGACAGAACGAGGAGCTGATCGCCGTCTCCCTCAACACCACGGGGCCCTACGCGCTCACTCGCAACCCGCTCTACCTGGGGAACCTGGGCATCACCCTGGGCCTCTGCCTGATCGCCCACGATCCGCTCCTGCTCTGCATCGTGGCCGCGCTCTTCGCCCTGCAGTACCGGGCGATCATCGCCGCCGAGGAAGGATTCCTCCGCGAGCGATTCGGCGCGGAGTACGACGCCTGGTGCGCCCGCGTGCCCCGCTTCTGGCCCCGCCTCGCGCTCCCCTCTTCTCCGCGCCCCTGGGACTTCCGCCGCGCCCTGCGCAAGGAGCACAACCCTTGCGCCGCCTGGCTGGCGCTCGCCGTGGTGCTGCTCGCCAGCGATCGCCTCCGCGGCCCTCTCTGGCCCTGGGCCATCGCCCTGGCCGCCATCTGCCTGCTCTGGCTCGCCATCAAGTCCTGGAAGCACCGCTGGCTGCACGGCAACTTCCTCGCCGACTTCCGCCGGCGGCTACGAGAGGGGTCGCGTTAGGAGAAGCGTGGTCGTTGACGTGGACGGCGACGTCGCCGTCCACGATCACGGCCACGTCCACGATCACGCTACGATCACGTCAAGGTGCTACTGGCGTTCCTCTTCACGCGGCACCAGCGTCGGAGCCGAGAACCCCCACACGCCGCGGCCGATCACGCGCAACAGCACCGCCACCTCGGAGGCGCTCTGGGGACGGTCCTCGGGGCGCTTCTGCAAGAGGCGCTCCGCCAGTCGGGCGAGGGGCAGGGGCGCGCCCGGGTTGATCCGGGAGATCTCCGGGGCCTCCTGGTAGAGGATGGCCTCCAGCAGCTCGAGATGGTTGCGCTGGCAGAACGGGGGCCGCCCCGCCAGGAGCTCGTACAGCGTCACCCCCAACGCGTACAGGTCGCTGCGCCGGTCCAGCGCCTCCCCCCGCGCCTGCTCCGGCGACATGTAGCGGTAGGTCCCCACCACGTGCCCGTGGTCGGTGATCTCCGCGTCCGTCATCCGCTTCGCCAGCCCGAAATCCACCAGCGTCGCCCGCCGATCCTGACGCACCAGGATGTTCCCCGGCTTCACGTCGCGGTGGAGCAGCCCGCGCGAATGCACGAAGGCCAGCCCGTCGCACACCTGCGCCAGCGCCTCGCAGAGCGCGTGCAGGCGGTCGGGGTTGTTCTGCTCCACCTGCTCCTCGGCGCTGAGCATCGCCTCCAGCCCGGTCTCGATCAGGTACCGCCGCGCCCGCGCCGCGGCCAGCAGCGCCCCGGAGTCCGGCTCCTCGAAGAGCACGTCCAGGTCCACGCCCTCCTGCGCGTCGGCGTCCGGCTCCGGTTCGAGCAGGCGCGGCCGCCCCGCCACCGCCAGCCACTCCCGCAGCGCCAGCCCGTCCACGTACTCCATCGACAGCCAGGGGATCCCGTCCACCTCGCCGGAGTCGAGCACGCGGACGATGTTCGGGTGCTCGAGGTTGCGGAGGGCGTCGAACTCCCGCTGCAGCCGCCGGGTGGCGGAGGGATCGTTTCCCGGGGGGAGCAGCTTGAGCGCCACGGTCGCGCCGCTGCGGCAGTCCACCGCGCGGTAGACCGCGCCCAGTCCGCCGCGTCCCACTTGCCGCTCGATGCGGAAAGGGCCGAAGAAGCCGCGCACGAAGGTAAGCTAACCCGAACGACGCCCGTTGCAGCATTCCTGCTATGGTGCCCGCTCCGCCCATGCCTCGCATCGAACGGGACATCGCCCAGCTCAAGGCGGAGGTGGCGCAGCGGCCCCTCCCGCGGCACGTGGGAATCATCATGGACGGAAACGGCCGCTGGGCGGAGCAGCGGGGGCTGCCCCGGCTGGAGGGCCACCGGAGGGGCAGCGACTCGGTGCGGGAGGTGACGCGCGCCTCCCGGCGCCTGGGGCTCAAGGCCCTGACCTTGTACGCCTTTTCCTCGCAGAACTGGCAGCGCCCGCCCGACGAGGTGGCCGGGCTGATGGACCTGCTGCGCGACTACCTGCAGCGCGAGCGGCCGGAAATCATGGAGAACGGCATCCGCCTGCACGCCATCGGGGAGCTGGACCGGCTCCCGCCCCGGGTGCGCGATCCGCTGGAGGCCCTGCGCCGGGACAGCGCCGGGCACACCGACATGATCCTCACCCTGGCCCTGAGCTACGGCGGCCGGGAGGAGATCATCGCCATGGCGCGGCGGATTGCCGCGGACGAGCTGGACCCGGAGTCGATCGACGCCCAGGCCATCGAGGACCGCCTCTGGACCGAGGGGCTGCCGCCGCTGGAACTGGTGGTGCGCACCGGCGGCGAGTTCCGCGTCTCCAATTTCCTCCTCTGGCAGCTCGCCTACTCGGAGATCCACTTCACCGAGACGCTCTGGCCCGACTTCGGCGAGCTGGATCTGCTGCTGGCGCTGGAGGACTTCCAGAAGCGCGAGCGCCGCTTCGGGAAGACCAGCGCCCAGCTGCGCACCACCGCATGAACGAGAAGAACCGGAACCTGCTCGTCCGCGTCACCACCGTGCTGGTGCTCCTGCCCGGGGTGCTCTGGCTGATCTGGCGGGGCGGGGTGCCGCTGGCGCTGCTCATCTCCTTCGCCACCGCCGTCTGCGCGCTGGAGCTGAACTACCTGGGCAGGCCCCGACTCACCGGGGCCGCCGCCGTCTCGGTGGGTGGCGCCTTCCTCATCCCGCTGCTGGAGGAGATCTCCCACAGCTGGGTGGGCGCCAGCGCGGTGCTCAGCGGCGTGGTGATCCTCGCCTTCGCCGACGCCCTGCTCTTCGAGGAGGAGATCCCCGACGCTCCCCGGCGCGTGGGGCTGGCGGTGCTGGGGGCCGCCTATCCCGGCTTGCTCCTCTCCGCGCTCCTGCCCCTGCGGCGGTTTCCCCAGGGGGAGTGGTGGATCCTCCTCGCCCTCGCCGTCACCTGGCTGAACGACTCCTTCGCCTACTTCACCGGGCGCGCCTTCGGCCGCCGCAAGCTCTACGAGCGCATCTCCCCCAGCAAGACCTGGGAGGGAGCGCTGGGCGGCCTGGCCGGGAGCATCCTCGGGGCGGTGGTGATCGCGTGCATCTGGATCCCCGCGCTCCCCGCCTGGGGAGCGGCGCTGATCGGGCTGGGGGCCGCCGTGCTGGGCCCCGTGGGGGACCTCTCCGAGTCGATGCTCAAGCGGGCCTTCGGGGCCAAGGACAGCGGCCGCCTCCTCCCCGGCCACGGCGGCCTGCTCGACCGCATCGACGCCCTCCTCTTCAATGCCCCCTTTGTCCTCTTGTGTGCACGCCTGATTGGGTGAGCCTGCTGGCGCAGCGGGCCATGCACATTTAGACTCGAGGGTCCATGGCGTTCGCCCAGTCGCTCGGCTTCACCCTCTTCTCCTTCGCGCTGGTGATCAGCGTCGTGGTCTTCTTCCACGAGCTGGGCCACCTGATCGTGGGCAAGAGGCTGGGGGTGAAGGCCATCCGCTTCTCCATCGGCTTCGGCCCGCGCCTCTTCGGCTTCACCTCCGGGGAGACCGAGTACCGCGTCTCCCTCCTTCCCCTGGGCGGGTACGTGAAGTTCGCCGGGGACAACCCCTACGAGGAGGTCGCCGCCGAGGATCGCGGCCGCGGATTCCTCGAGCAGCCGCCCTGGAAGAAGGGCGCCATCGCCTTCGCCGGCCCGGCCGCGAACTTCGTGCTCGCGGTGGTCCTCTACTTCGCGGTCTTCGCCGCCCCCCACCAGGACCTGATGGCCAAGGTGGGCTACGTGAAGCCCCAGTCCCCCGCGGCCCAGGCGGGCCTCACCTACGGCGACCGGATCCTGAGCATCGACGGGGAGAAGGTGGAGGGCTGGAGCGCGCTGCAGGAGATGATCCGCGCCCGCGGCGGGCAGCCCCTCTCCATGGAGATCGACCGCGCCGGCGCCCGGCAGACGCTCCGCCTGGTCCCCGCGGTCCACGAGGAGACCAATCCCATCGAGACGGTGCGGCACGGCCGCATCGGCATCTCCGCCCTGGCCCGGGCCTCCCAGGTGACGGTGATCTCGCCCGACTCTCCCGCCGGCCGCGCGGGCGTGCGCACCTTCGACAAGGTGACGAAGCTCGACGGCGCGCCCGTGGCCAACTGGGAGGCGCTGCAGAAAGCGCTCGCCGATCGCGACGGCCCCGTGAGCCTGGAGGTGCTCCGGCCCGAGG
>Ga0335085_10016757_pt1 | contig 10574 bp, 6 predicted proteins | sample Lox_Sample_45_FD_206712 | JGI IMG/M metagenome (GOLD analysis project Ga0335085, IMG submission 206712) | Soil microbial communities from Loxahatchee National Wildlife Refuge, Florida, United States - Lox_Sample_4.5 | ecosystem: Environmental > Terrestrial > Soil > Wetlands | place: USA: Florida...
TTCTCGATATCCGCAATTTTCGCCGCAGGGTTGCCGTCGATCACCACCAGGTCCGCCTGCTTGCCCGCCGCGATCGACCCGATCTTGTCTTCCATCCCCAACAGCTTTGCGCCGTTCAATGTGGCGATCTGGATTGCCTCCATCGGCGTGAATCCACCCTGCACCATCAGCTCCAGGTTCCGCTGATCTCCGAAGCCCGCCAGCGCGCTGCCATTGCCCGTCGGATCGCATCCCGCCGCCAGCAGCCCGCCCGCCTTCACGAACGCGCGCTCGAACTCCAGCTCCTTCTTCACGAACAGAGCGCTCATCTTGAGCGCGACCTCGGACAGCCGGTCTCGCCCAGTCAGGTAATTCCGCAACGCGTCCGGCGCCAGCACGTCGATGAATCGCTGATGCAACGGCGGCGCGTCCTCGAACACCGCCAGCGTCGACGTCACCGCCACGTGATGCGTCACCAGCTCCCGAATCGTCTCCTGCACACCGGCGCCGTTGGCGTCCATCGACGGCAGAGCCGCGTACGGATTCGCCGGGCACACATCGGGCTGCTTTCCGGGAACGAACTCGGCGTCCACAATAATTCCGTGCTCCAGGTTGTCGATCCCCATCGCCGCCGCTTCGCGGAAGCCGATCGAGCACAGGTGCCCCGTGATCTTCAGCCCGCGCGCGTGCGCTGCCGTGAGCGCCGCTTCGAGTTCCGCGCGTGTGATGTTCATGTACGCCTTGAACGAGTCCGCGCCCTCGCTCGCCCAGTACTCGACGAAGCGCCGCGCATCGTCCGGGCCGGTCAGCTCGTGCATCTGCGGGGCGAAGCTGCCCTTGCCTTCCAGATAGCCGACCGTGATGTACATCTTCGGACCCGGCATTAACCCTGCGTCGATCATTTTCTTGATCTCCAGGTCCGTGTACTGTTCCAGCGTTCCCGCCGTTCGCGCAGTGGTGACGCCGCTGGCCAGATACAGTCGTGGGAAGCTCATCCCCTGCTCGATGTACAGCGGAACGCCATCAAACGAGGGGTAGAACAAATGTTCGTGCATCCCGACCAGCCCCGGAATCACTGTGTGCTTCGCCAGGTCCAACCGCTGCGCCCCATCAGGCACCTTCACCGAGCCCGCCGCCCCCACCGCGGCGATCTTCCCGTGATCGATGACGACGGTCTGGTCCTCCGCGGGCGCCGCGCCGGTGCCGTCGATCACCCGCACGTGCTCCAGCGCCACCACCGCCGCATCCACTTTAACGAACGGCTTGACCCCCGGCTTGAACGGCCCCTGCGCCAGCAGCGTCAGAGACGCCAATGCCGCGCCAAATGCAATTCGAATCGCCATCATGGGCACTTATCTTAGCAGCGTTCAAGAACTAGTGCGGTGCGGATGCCTCTACTGGAGCGTCCAGGTCGATCTCCAACTTCTGCGTTCCGCGCTCGGTCAGGTGCAGCGGCCGCATTCTTTCACGGTAGGGTGCCAGCGCCTCCTGCCTGGTGTACTCGATGTGCAGGCCCGATTCCAGAATCAGCACATCGTAATCGCCCAGCGGTAGATCGCGCAGATTGAAGGACCCGTCGCTGTCGGTCTGGTCCTCCGCCGGTACCGCTTCGCCTTTGCGTGAAATCACCATCACCGCCGCGCCCGGCACCGCCTCCTTGCCTCTCCGCAGCATCCCCTCGATGTTCGCAACATCTTCCGTCAGCACCACCGTCAGCTTCACCGCGCCGCCGTAGAGCGATTCGATCATCGCGCCGTTGACCTTAGCTCCATCCGCCTCCATGGATCGCAGCGTGTACTTGCCGCCCACTGCGCTCACCCTGTAGGGACCGCCAGTGAAAAGGGCCGCTTCGAACGTCCCATCGGGTTTCGTGACCACCGGCATCGGGCCACCGGTCGTCTCGTCCAGAAACATCAACTGCACCGGGTCGTGTAACTCGCCTCTGGCGCCGTCCACGCGCGCCTGGCCGGTCATCACCGGAACCTCCGCGCCTGAAAGATCTACGTTGACTTCGCCGGAACTCACGCTCACCGTCTTGTACAGTGGGGCCTTGTGCTCCGGCAAGTTCACAATCACGTCGTACGTTCCTGGAGACACATTTTCAATGGCCCCGCCCTCGTTCGACAGGAAGATCGTTTCATTGCGATACCACGCCTTCTGGCCGCCCAGGCCGTGCTGCAGCATCCCTATGTACGCCCGGCCTGGCTTAGCCGAATCCGATGTCAAATGCAGATTCAGCTTCGCCCCCTGGGTGGCTATCAAAGCGATGTCCGCGGTGGCTTCGCCGCCTTCTTTCACGGGGACGAGCGCAGCCGCGCCCGGGTCCATAGTGTTGCCCGAATACATCGATGGCCACGAGAGCCCCGCTTCGTTACCCTCCATCTGTAAACCGCCAGTCTGCTGTGCGAACCACGGCCGCGCGTTGACCATGACGTAGTAATCGCCCTCTGGCAGCCCGCCGGCCCGGTATTCGCCAGTGCCATCGGTGTAGACCCAGCGATACATCACCGTGCGCTTACGTCCCTGAAACACAATCACGCGATAGACCGCCACATTTGCCTGGGCTACCGGGTCGTTCACGTCGTCCAGTACATGGCCGGTGATCGCGCCGCCCGGATGAAGGCGAAACGCGAGTTCCGTGGCCCTCTTCCCCGGCCCAACCAGCACGGCGCTGCTGAAGCCGCCACCTGGGACCCCGTTCAGACTCTGCTGTGGGTAGCCCGCGCGCTCGCCCATCAGATGGTATTTGCCCGCTGGCGCGCGAAAGGCGAACCGCCCGTCCGCCCCTGTGACCGCCGAGAAATGCGGATCGCTGCCCTCCGTTGCCGACAGCGACAGTCGCACCCGCGCCAGCGGCTTCCCGCTCAGCGCATCGGTAACGGTTCCGTTCACCGGGTACAGGCTATCGCCAGTCGATGCCGCCTGGGCCAGCATCGCCAGCAACGCCAGCATCGCCAGCAACGCCAGCATCGCCAAAGAAGCACGCATCACTGGTCCTCCTCGTCGATCAGGTCCAGGTCCACTGTCGCCTCGCTGTCGCCGTCCACGCTGACGTCGCGGCCATGCTGTGAGAAGTTGCGGACCCATTCTGGATTCGCGAATTCCGCTTGCGTCTTCTGGCTCCAGGCGTACGCGCGATATCGTCCTGGAGGAACGCTCTGAAACCGAAACCCGTGTTGCGGAATCGCGAAGCTTTCGAGAGGTGTGCCGCCGTCATCGGGAATCAGAACGACGTGCGCAGTCGCCGGTACGCCGCTTTCGTCTTTCACCGTTCCGCTAACCTTACCGGATTTGTCGCCAAGCTCGATCCTCAGCTTCTGCCCGCCCCCGCTCACCAGGAACGATTGCCGCAGCACGTCCACGTCCCCGTAGGTGGCCGAACGCACCCAGCCGCTGGGGTGACAGCGTGCCTCCAGGCGATACCGGTCCGGCAGCACGTGTTCAAAGACGAATCCTCCGCCCGGTTCCACCTGCGCGGAGTAGTGGTTCTTCCAGTCGCGATCGAAGGTCCACGGCCGCAGACTCACCATGCAACCGGCCCTTCCTCGCGATCGCGGCGCTCCCTCGATCGAACCCAGAGTCGCACCCTGAGTTTTCTCCTCAATCGAGCCCTGCAACTCCCCGTGAATATCCGTGCCAGGCATCAGCGACACCACCAGATTGCGAATGTCCCCGTTCACCTCCACCGCTTCAAACCCGCGCGTGGGGGCCTGGTTGGTGCCACTGGTGGCGCGCAGATAATACGAGCCCGCGGGAATATCGCTGATCGCGAACCTGCCCGTAGAGAAGTTGTACAGCGCCGACGCAACATTGTCGTTGTCGCTCGTGCGAAGCAACTGAATATCCGCCGGCTGGCCTTGAGTAAACCCCTCCAGCTTTCCCGTGATCGAGAACCCCGGCTGCAGCGTAACCGCAAAGTCCGCGTCGAACGTCGCGGCGGCGCTCAGTTTCACCGGCGTCGCGCTCTTTTCGCCCTCCGCGCCACCGTAATAGATGGGCGGCCAGGCCACGCCGGGCGGCGGCGTCCAGTTTTGCAGTCCACCTTGCGTGCGCGTCTGAGGGAAGTTCTCCACGGCCCGAAGAAACCACACGCCCGGACTGAGCCCGGTGATTCGATACCGCCCCAGATCGTTCGTGTAGGCGCTATTCATCGTCTGCATGCGCCGCCGTCCCTCGAGAACGTTCGATTGGAGCGCCTGCACCCACACGTTGGCCACCGGATCTCCCGCGCTGTCCACCACGCGCCCGGCCACAGAGGCTCCGGGCGTGAGCGTCAGCGTGATATCGCTGCGCGACCGCTTCATCTCAATCTGCTGGGGGTCGTCTTTCGCAATGTAGCCCGGCTTTTGCACAGAAAGCTGGCATTCACCGGGCGCGATGCCGGTGATGGCAAAGCTGCCCGCCGCGTCGGACAACGCAGCAAATCCCCCGTTCCCGCAATTGGCTTGAACAAGCGCTCGCCGCAACGGAGCCCGCGTGATCTCATCCGCAACCGAGCCGCGAAGCACCAGGTCGCCCCTGGGCGGCGGCGGCGGCGCGACCCGTTCGTCGACGTCCTCCTGCGCCGCCATCGTGCAAGCGAAAAACAGCATGACTCCAATAAATAGCCGTCTCACGCTTGAAATCTATCAGATTTCCACCAAACTGTCGTGAATTGCCTGCCTCACTCTGTCCACCCGCGTAAATCCGCCGACCCCACCGCGAACGCAATCACCACCAGAATCGTAGCCAGCCCGCCCCCCACCACGCTCGGCACCGCGCCGAACCACGCTGCCGTCCAGCCCGATTCCACCGCCCCGAGCTGATTCGAACAACTGATGAAGATGCTGTTCACCGCCAGCACGCGCCCGCGCACCGCATCCGGCGTCTTCTTTTGCACCAGCGATTGCCGCAGCACCACGCTGACGTTGTCCAGCCCGCCCAGCAGCATCAGCATCACGAACGAGAGCCACATCCAGCGCGAGAATCCGAACACCACCGTCGCGGCGCCGAAGCCGGCCACCGCCCACAACAGCGCCACACCCGGCCGCCGCAACGGACGCGAGTGCGCCTGCCCGAAAGCCATCAGGATGGCGCCCACCGACGAGGCCGCCCGCAGCCACCCCAGTCCCCGCGCGCCCGAGTGCAGGATATCCACGGCGAAGATCGGCAGCAGAGCCGTCGCGCCGCCAAACAGCACCGCGAAGAGGTCCAGCGAAATGGCTGGCAGCACCAGCTTGTTGCGCCATACAAACCGCAGGCCTTCCAGCAGCGACTGGCCTTCCGCCGCCGACCCGTTCCCCCGTCCCTCACCGCGATACCGCATCGACCACACGCACCCCAGCGTCAGCAGCGCACAACCCACCTGCGCCACATAGACGGTCCCGCTGCCCACCGCCGCCACCAGGATCCCGGCCAGCGCCGGACCGCTCACGCTCGCAATCTCGAACGCGCTCGTGTGCCAGGCGATGGCGTTGTTGAGCGCCTCCATCGGCACAATCTGGGGCAGCATCGCCTGCCGCGCCGGGTTCTGCAGCGCGCGTCCCATCTGGATGAGGAACAGACACGTGTAGATCAACGCCACGGACCGCGGCGCAACCGCCAGCAGCACCGAGCCGCCCAGCAGCAGCGCCTGCGTCGCCAGCATCACCCTCCGCCGGTCGTACCGGTCGGCCACGTGCCCCGCATACAAGGCGAAGATCAGAAACGGCGCCACCTGCACAAACCCTACATTGCCCAGAACCAGCGCCGAGTGCGTCTGCATGTACAGATCCCAGCTCACCGCCACCGACAGCATCTGCATGCCGAAGTTCGTGAGGAAGGTTCCCGTCAGCAGCAGCCGGAAATCGCGGGATCGAAAAGAGACGTAGGCGTCCAAAGGCGCGCTCACCGGTACGCCACGAAGAACAGCCGCCGGAACGGAAACAGCACCAGTCCCGACGCCCGCCGCGGATACGACGCCATATACCGTTTCAACAGCATCATTTCGAAGCGCGCGCGCTCGTCTTCGTTCGCGAGCGCCTCAAGGAATGGCCGCATTCCCGTGCCGCGGAACCATTCCACCAGCGCGTCCGGCCCCGGCACCTCGTGATAATAGACGGTCTCCCACAGATCCAGGCGCGTGGTGAGTGGCTGCAGTACGTCGTAGTAGAACGACGCCGGCTCGCGCGTCAGCGCTGCTCTCGCCCCATGCATCCGATCGCTCCACGCCGGATCCTGCGACACCTCCACAATCTCGCGGTGCATCGGCAGCTCGTAGTGCGCGGGCATCTGCACCGCCAGTGCGCCGCCGGGAGCCACCTGCCCCATCAGCCGGCGGCATACCGGGGCATGATCGGGAAGCCATTGCAGCATCGCATTCGAGAACACGATGTCGAACGGTTCGTCCGCGATCCACGCCGACGCATCCTCCACCAGCCACTCCTCTTCGGGCCACTTCTTTCGGGCTTCCTCGATCATGTGCGGCGAGCTGTCCAGCCCGATTACCTTCGCGTTCGGCCATCGCCGCCGCACCACTTCAGTGCTGTTGCCCGGCCCGCAGCCAAGATCGATGATGCGCCGGGGATTTTCCAACGCAACCTGCAGCGCCAGGTCCACGCTGGGCCGCGTGCGCTCGCTGGCGAATCGCATGTATGTCTGTGGGTTCCACTCCGCCATAATGCTTTGATTCTAACTGGCGTCGCGGAACCGCCCATTCCATCCCACAACCGGACACCCGGGCCCATCTACTGCCGCGCTCCGCCAGCCCGCAGTGTGGCCCCTTGCGTGCTCGAATCAAAGGGTCGTGAACAACCTTCTGCGCGATTTCCAGCTTGCTCTGCGCCTGATGGTGAAGAGCCCCGGCACGACGGCCGTCATCGTGCTCGCCCTGGCGCTCGGCATCGGCGTCAATACCTCTGCCTACCTGAACCTCGCCGCAATGGTTCTGCACCCGCTGCCCTTCCCCGAAATCGGCCGCATCATGACGATCTCGGAGACGGTGCCGAAAGTCCATTCCGAGAAAGATGCCGTCGCGCCCGCCAATTTCTTCGACTGGAAACAGCAGAGCCGGTCCTTCGAGGCCCTCGCCGCCTTCACCGCCTGGGACGTCAATCTCACCGGTGCCGGCGAGCCCGAACGGGTCCAGGCCTTCCAGGTATCTCCCGAGTACTTCGCCGTGCTGGGAATGAAGCCCGAGCTGGGGCGCATCTTCCGCGCCGACGAAGCTGAACCTGGCCGCGCTGTCAATGTCGTGGTCAGTCACGGATTCTGGAAGCGCAACCTGGCCTCCGCGCCCGACGCCATCGGCCGCCGCGTCAAACTCAACGGGGAAACCTTCACCGTTGCCGGCATCATGCCCGACAACTTCGATTTCCCGCTCGGCACCGACATCTGGGCGCCCCTCGCCATGACGCCCGCGCAGAAAAACGACCGCGCCACCCACAGCCTCGCCGTCATGGGCCGCTTGAAGCCCGGCGTGCCGGTGCCGCAGGTGCGCGCGGAGATGGAAACGCTGGCGCGCCGCCTTGGGAAACAGCATCCCGACACCAACGAAGGCCGCACCGTCCTTGTGAAACCGATCCTCGAGAATATCAACCCGGTCACCGACCGTTTCGTCGGCATGCTGATGGCCACCGCCAGCTTTGTACTTCTGCTGGCCTGCGCCAACATCGCCAACCTCCAACTGGCGCGCGTCATGGGCCGCCAGAAGGAAATGGCCGTGCGCACCGCAATGGGCGCCAGCCGCCTCCGCATCGTCCGGCAGCTCATCGTGGAGAATGTGGTCGTCTCGCTGGTGGCCGGCGCGCTTGGGCTGGTGCTGGCGCAGTGGAACCTGAACCACATGATGTCCACGGTGCCGCCGGTTGTGCGCAAGTGGGTGGCAGGCTTTGCCACCATGCGCATCGACACCGAGATCGTGTTGTTCACGCTGGCCGCCTCGGTGTTTGCGGGCATACTCTGCGCGATCCCCTCATTTCTCCAGATCACCCGCCGCCGCACCGTCACCGATGTCAATGAAGCCCTGAAGGAAAGCTCGCGCAGTTCCACCGGCGGCCCGCGTCACAACCGCATGCGCAATACGCTGGCCACCGCCGAGGTCGCTCTCGCCCTCGTCCTGATGGTGGCCGCCGGCCTGATGGTCCGCACCTTCAATCGTCTGCTCACCATCGACGGTGGATACAACCCTAATAACCTGCTGACCGCGCACATTGCCCTTCCCGACACCACCTATCGCACGCCTGTGCAGATGACCGGCTTCTATGACCGGCTCTTTCACAATCTGAAGACCGCGCCGGGCGTCCGCAGGGCAGGTTCCGCCGCATATCCGGGCGATGCCGACGCCGTCTACATCCAGGGCCGCGCCGAACCGCGCCCGGACGATCCGCATCCCGGCATCCACGCCGTCACCGGCGACTACATCGAAGCGCTCGGAGTGCCGGTTCTTGCCGGCCGCGCCATCGGAGAGCAGGATGGCCGGGACACGCAGCCGGTCGTGGTGCTGAGCGAGAGCATCGCGAAGCATTACTTCCCCAACGGCGATGCGCTCGGGCAGCACATCCGCCTGCACAAGGGCGACACGAATTGGCTCACTGTGGTCGGCGTAGTGGGGGATATCCGGGACTGGTTCAATAACGAACCGTATCGCCGCGCCTACACCTCCTTCGCCCAGATGCCTTCGCCTGCGGTGGAGATTCTGGCGCGGACCGCGGGGGACCCCGACGCCATATCCGGCGCCGTCCGCGCCGCCGTTCGCGATGTGGATGCCAATCAGCCCATTTTCGACATGAAGAGCATGCAGCAGATCATCAGCGAAGAGACGTCCGGCGTGCGCGCCTCCGCGGTCAGCATGACCATCTACGCGATCATCGCGCTGCTGCTGGCCGTCACCGGCATCTACGCGTCCATTTCCTACTCCGTGGCGCAGCGCACCCACGAGATCGGTGTACGCATCGCGCTGGGCGCCGACAAGCGCGACGTGCTGCGCATGACGCTGATGCAGGGCGTGGCCATCGCGGGCATTGGGCTGGGTATCGGACTCCCGGTCTCATACGCGCTGATGAAGCTCATGTCCAGTGTCCTGCTGAACGTGGTGCTGGTGGAACCGCTCATCCTGCTCGGTCTCGCCGCCATCCTCGCCGCCTCGGCGATCCTGGCAGGCTACATCCCGGCGCGACGCGCGACGGCAATCGATCCGCTGAATGCACTGCGCGAGGAGTGACCGCCGGCTTCATGTAGCATGGGAACAGCTCCTGTGCAGCACCAGAAATGACTTCCCGGAATGCCCGCCGGGCAGCGGAACGCGCGTGTCTGCGCGCCCTGCCGCTTGCCGCGATGCTGTTTGCGTCCGGCCTGCCCGCCTTCTCCCAGATCGCCGATGCTCCGGTTCGCCATGTCGCTTCTTGCGGTCCTGTGACCGGATCCAGACGCGAGCTTGCCACCGAACGGGTCGCGGTCAGCGGCCATCCCGCGCCACCCGTCTCTGTAGGGCGTCACGGGAACAGGTGGACGCTGGAAGCAACCCTTCCCAACGTGGTCATCAAGGACATCGCCTTCCCGACGGAGGACGTTGGCTATCTGGTCGCGGAACTGGGCCAGGTCTGGAAGACCGCCGATGGCGGGCGTTCATGGACCCAGATCATGGACCTGCGCTTTCCTTACTACTGGGAAGGCGTCGTCGCGTTCAACGCCAATGATGTAGTTGTCTCGGGCTTCAATGATATGACCACCGCAGGCGTGCTTTGCTGGACTCACGATGGCGGCGCGACCTGGGAGCCGATGATCTCTCTGGGACCGGGCCCCGCTTATCGCGTCCGCTTCGCCAACGCACGTGACGGACTGGTGATGCAGAGCGCGAGTCACGTCGATCCGAATATCGCGCACTATACGACCGACGGCGGTCTTAGCGGCCCGGACTGGACTCAGACCATTCCCGATCCTGACGGCGCCTGGTTCGGAAATCAGTTCAGCCTGCTGGACAACCTGCACGCCAGAACTTCCGGCATTACCTTCTGCTCCAGTCTGAATGGCGGCGTGACGTGGGCCTGCAACGACCGGTCGATCGATGCGATCTTTGACGGGCCGGTTTTCTTCTACGACGACAACACCGGGTGGGTCGGAGGCGGCGAGATAATGCCCAACGTTCAGGGCTGGGTGCACCGCACCACCAACGGCGGAGAGACCTGGAGCGACCGCACGCTCAATGCTCCCTGGCCGATTCGCGAAATGCGATTCATCTCCCCGCAGACCGGCTGGGCCGCGGGCGGCGACGTCTACTCCGGCGTGGGTGGCATCTTCTACACGGCCGACGGTGGACGCACGTGGTCGCTCGATCTCGACAGTCGCGGTCACGAGATGGATGCCTGCGACAGCCGGAGCGTGCCGGGCGGCTATCGCATCTGGTGCGCCGGATATGACAGCTCGTTAACCGGTGTGATCTACTCGCTGGACACCGCGGGCCGGCGTCACAAGTGAGATTCGCGGTGACGTTTGATTCTCGCGAGATCCACAAACGACTGCAGCCCGGTGAGCGCACTCACCTTCGTGCCCTCCACGTTGGCCCAGCGCACCGGCACTTCCACGGTGGCGATGCCCAGGCGACGCGCGATGTAAAGGTCCTCGACATCGAAGCTGAAGCC
>Ga0335085_10016759_pt1 | contig 10574 bp, 7 predicted proteins | sample Lox_Sample_45_FD_206712 | JGI IMG/M metagenome (GOLD analysis project Ga0335085, IMG submission 206712) | Soil microbial communities from Loxahatchee National Wildlife Refuge, Florida, United States - Lox_Sample_4.5 | ecosystem: Environmental > Terrestrial > Soil > Wetlands | place: USA: Florida...
GCCCAGGGTGACGAAACCCATATGGCTCACCGACGAATACGCCACCAGTCGCTTCAGGTTCGGCTGCACCATCGCCACAAGTGCGCCATAGATGATACTGATGATCCCCAGCACCGCGATATACGGTGCCGCGCGGTGAGACGCGTCCGGGAACAGCGGCAGGCAGAAGCGGATCAGGCCGTACGCCCCCGTCTTCAGCATGACGCCCGCCAGGTCGACCGAACCCGCGGTGGGAGCTTCGGTGTGAGCATCCGGCAACCACGTGTGGAATGGGAAGATCGGCACCTTGATGGCAAATGCGACGAAAAAGGAAAGAAACAGCAGCATCTCCGTGCGTTGACTCAGCACCAACTGGCCCGACTGGACCATCTGCTGGATCGCCACAAAATCAAATGTCCCGGTGTGGTTGTAGAGCCAGATGATTCCGACCAGCATGAAAATCGAGCCGGCCATCGTATAGATCAGGAATTTCAGAGCCGCGTAGATCCGCCGATCATGGCCCCAGATTCCGATCAGGAACGCTAGCGGAATCAACCCGAACTCCCAGAACAGGAAAAAAAGGAACAGATCCAGCGAAAGGAAGATGCCGATCACACCCATTTCCAGCAGCAGGAGCATGATGTGGAACTCTTTGACCCGGTGCTTGATGTCGTTCCACGAGGCCAGAATGCCGATCGGCGTGAGAAGCGTGATCAGGTGAATCAGGAAAATGCTGATGCCATCTACGCCAAGGTGGTACCCGATCCGGGGCGACGTGATCCACGGAATAAAGACTTCCAGTTTGAAGCCGGTCGACCCCGGCGGCACTGCCCAGACCGGCAGGAACGAAAGCAGGAACTCCGCCACGCCAACCGCCAGGCTTAAGCGCCGGATCCAAAGGTGATCGTCATTGCGCAAAAACAGGACCGCAACGGCGCCCAGCAGCGGCAAGAACAACAGCACCGTTAAAAGATTTCCGTTCGCAGGCATCAGCGTGCTCCTCCGAACAGCGCGGGATGAAGCACCGGCCAGAAGATGATGGCGAACACCACGACGGCTCCTATCAGCACCCACACGGCATAACTGCGCGTGTTGCCAGACTGGGCGTGCCGGACCGTATCACCCACTACCGCAGTCCCGTGAGCAATGCTATGGATCGTGCCATCGATGACGCCCTCGTCCACGGCCTTCCAGAGAACGTTTCGTGAGAGCCAAACGAGTGGGCCCACCACAAGGGCTTGGTAAATCTCGTCGACGTAGTACTTGTTGTAAAGAAGTTTGTGCAGCCCCTCCGACGTCCCGCGCTTCACTTTGCCCCTATACATCCGCCAGGCAACCAGCAGGCCGGCTGTCGCCGCCACAACTGCAACGACCGAGAGAATGTGTTCGAGCGACGCTGGCATTGCCTCACCCGCGCCTTCAGCGGATCCAAATACCGGCGAGAGGAACTCCGCAAAGTAATCCTTGCCGCCAAACAACGCAGGCAGCGCGAACCACCCACCCGTCAGCGAGAGGAACGCCAGGATCATCAGAGGTATGGTCATATTCTTCGGCGACTCATGCACGTGAACATGATGTTCGTCGTATCGCTGCTCCGTGAAGAACGTCAGGAAGATCAGCCGGAACATGTAGAACGACGTCAGCACCGCAGCCAGCAGTCCCACGCCATACAGGATCTTGCCGGCGGGTTCGTGGCCATACGCCGCGGCCAGTATCGCGTCCTTCGAGAAGAACGCCGCAAATGGCGGAAAGCCCGCAATCGCGATCGTCCCAAACAGCATGCACCACGCGGTCACTTTGATCTTTGACCACAACCCGCCCATATGCCACATATCCTGCTCGCCGCCCATCGCGTGAATCACGCTGCCGGCCGAGAGAAACAGCAGTGCCTTGAAGAACGCGTGCGTCATCAGGTGGAAGATGCCCGCGCTGAACGCTCCCACACCGCAACCGAGGAACATATAGCCGAGTTGGCTGACCGTCGAATATGCCAGCACCTTCTTGATGTCCGACTGTACCAGCCCTATCGTCGCCGCGAAAAATGCCGTCGCGCATCCCACGATCGCTACGACATACATTGCCGTGGGCGCGTGCGTGTACAGCACGTGCGAGCGAGCCACTACGTAAACACCCGCGGTCACCATTGTCGCAGCGTGAATCAATGCGCTAACGGGCGTCGGACCTTCCATCGCGTCCGGCAACCACACATACAAGGGAATCTGCGCTGACTTGCCGGTGGCTCCCACAAACAGCAGCAGCGCCGCCACCGTCAAAATTCCGAACTGACCCATTGCATCAGCAGGGGCCTGTGCCACCTGGTCAAATACACCCTTCAGATCGGGACGATTGAAGTCCAGTGAGTGGAACGTCCGGAACAGCAGAAACATTCCCAGCATGAAGCCGAAGTCGCCGATGCGGTTGACGATGAACGCCTTCTTGCCCGCATCCGACGCCGATTTCCGCAGGAAGTAGAAGCCGATCAGCAAGTAGCTGCATAGGCCGACGCCTTCCCATCCGACGAAGAGCAACACGAAGTTCGCGGCCAGCACCAGAATCAGCATGAAGAACATGAACAGATTCAGGTACGAGAAGAACCGGTAGTAGCCGCCTTCATGTGCCATGTACCCGGTCGAATAGATATGGATCAGGAAGCCGACGCCGGTCACGACCAACAGCATGACCACGGTCAGTTGATCGAGTTGAAGATCGAGCCCGGCACGGAAATTCCCCGCAACGATCCAGTCGACGAATTCTCTGCGGAACGGTTGCAGTCCTCCGGCCACAAATTCGCGTACCGCCTCCAGCGCGCACAGGAACGACAAACCCGTCGAGCCCAGCGCCACCGAATTCACGGTCGATTTAGGCCAATCCTTGCCAAGCAACCCGTTGATCGCCGAGCCTAGCAGCGGCAGCAGCGGAATGATCCATAAATGATTGAGTATCGGCATTAGAGTTTAAGGAGATCCACGCGCTCCACGTTGAGCGAACGCCGGTTGCGCGCCGTCAAAATGATGATGCCTAGTCCTACAGCCGCTTCCGCAGCCGCCACAACAATCACAAACAGCACGAAAACTTCGCCGTCGGTTTTCCCCAGCGACTGGCTGAACGCCACGAACGCCAGGTTCACCGCGTTCAGCATCAACTCAATGGCCATGAAAATCGTGATGATGTTACGCTTGAACACGAACGCCACGATCCCCAACCCAAACAGAACCGCGCTCAAGATCAGGTAATAGCTCGTCGGCACCATGTCAGTTCTCCCGCTGCGCCAGGACGATCGCACCCAGGATCGCCACCAGGATCAGAAACGAGGTCAACTCGAACGGGTATACAAAATCGGAAAACAGCAGGTTCGAGAGCGTTTTTGTCGACGTCAGTGCTCCCGACGGCTCGGCGGCCGGCAAGGATCCGGCATTCCGCGCAATCGCCGCCGCGATGAATCCGGCGATGGCCAGCGCCAACGGAATCCCCGCGAACCTGGCCATCTTCGAGAAATTTGTTCGCTCTTCCTCTTCCGCGTTCAGCAGCATGATCACGAAGACAAACAGCACCATGATCGCGCCGCCGTAAACGATGATCTGCACCGCGGCCACGAACTCCGCTCCCATCAGGAGGTACAACCCCGCCAGCGCTACCATCACCACGATCAGCGAAAGCGCGCTGTGAATTGGGTGCCGCTGCAGGATCAGGCTGACGGCCGCGAAAATCGCCAGCAGCGCCAGAACAAAGAAAATAATCAGCGACGCGCTCATCAGTGCATTCTCCAGAGAATCACGATGCTCGTCAGCACCACATTGGCAATGGAGACCGGCAGCAGGAACTTCCAGCCGAAACTCATCAATTGGTCATACCGGAAGCGGGGCAATGTGCCGCGCATCCAGATGTACACGAACAGGAACGTAAATACTTTGGCCAGGAACCAGAACGGCCCCTGAATCGCATCATTCAGAAAAGGGAAGAACGCCAACGCCGCCCCAATTACCACCAGCGCGGACCCCACTCCAGGCAGCATGAGTCGCCCGAAAAGGTTCTCGTAGCGGATGCCATCGAAGAACACCCAGATCCCGAAAGGAATCAATATCACCGACGGCAGATAATGCGTGAACGTCCACGCGGTAGGGAAGGGCGACAGCCAGCCGCCGAAGAACAGGATCGTTGCCAGGCACGACACCGTGATCATGTTCGTATATTCCGCAATGAAGAACATCGCAAACTTCATGCTGGCATATTCCGTATGGAAGCCCGCCACCAGCTCCGACTCCGCTTCCGGCAGGTCGAATGGCACGCGGTTCGTTTCCGCAATCGCGGCGATATAGAAGCAAAGGAAGCCGATGATTTGCGGGAAAATATTCCACGTAAGAAGTCCATGCCCCGAAGACTGCTGCACCACAATGCTCCGCAGGCTGAAGTCGCCTGCGATCAGCAGCACGCCCACGACGGAAAGCGTCAGCGCCAGCTCATAGCTGATCATTTGCGCCGAACTGCGCAGGCCGCCGAGCAGCGAATACTTGCTGTTGGACGCCCACCCGGCCAACGCAATCCCGTACACGCTCAGCGCCGTGATGGAAAACAGCACCAGCAAGCTGATGTTCACGTCCGCAATGCCGACGTGCGTCTCGTAGCCGAAAACCGTGAACTTCTGCGGCCCGAACGGAATCACCGCCAGCGACGTCAGCGCCAGCATCAACGTGATGAACGGCGCCAGGAAATACGCCAGCTTGTCCACGTGCGACGGCAACGGGTCTTCTTTAAAGATGAACTTCACGCCATCCGCCAGCGGCTGAAGCAAGCCATGCGGTCCGACGCGGTGTGGCCCCCAGCGCGCCTGGATATGTGCGATCACCTTGCGCTCGATCCATGTCAGGTAGGCGTCAACGGTCAAAATAATGAAAACCAGAATCGCGATCTTGATGATCGGAACGATCAGGAACGCATATTTGGTCAGAAAGTCGGTCACGATTTCGCCTCAGCCTCCGGCAAGGATTGCATCATCGTGCAGAAGCGGCCGAGCGTGCCGCTCGTGAAAAGATTGTCCTTCGCGGGTCGGATCAGCCCCACCGGCACATCATAGGGTGCGTGACCATTCTTCGAAAAATGCGGAATCGTCGGTTCGGCCCCGCCCGTCAGCAGCCCCGCCGGCTGCACCCCATACCCCGGAACGACCTTGCGGATCTCTTCGAATACCGCGCCCGGGGTCTTGTAATGCAGCGCCTTCCCCAAGCCGATCTTTTCCAGTTGATGCGACAGGATACGCAGCAGGTCAAAGTCCGGCCGCGGCCCCATCACTTCCGCCGCTTTCCGGAGCAACTGAATTTCGCCCGCGGTGTTGGTGACGCTCCCATCCTTTTCATATGCCGAAGCCGCGGGGAAGACCACATCCGCCTGCAACGCCGTCTCTGTCAGGAATAGTTCCTGCACGATCAGCAGAGGCAGCTTCCCGCGTCCCATCCCCAGCGTTCCGAAGTGCGCCAACGGATTTGCGCCAACCACGTACAACGCGCCTAGTTTGCCCGCCTGCGCCGCTTCCACCATTTGCGGAGCGGTCAATCCCGGCTTCGAGGGCACGCTGGCTCCCCAATTCCGTGCAAACGGCCCAGACGCTGCGGCATGATCCACGTACCCGTATCCCGGCAAACGATCTGGAAGCAGGCCCATGTCCGCCGCTCCCCGCGAATTCGCGTAATCCCCCAGCGCCATGAAGCGCACTTTGCCGTTCAGCTTCGATGCGAATTCCACCAGGTCGCGGATTGCGGCACCCGTAATCGGCGAGCCAAACACGATCGCCAGCTCACTCTCCGCTTCCAGCGCGGTCTTCAGCGCGGCGAGTTGCGTCTTCACTTGTTCCGAGATGCTTCCTTCGCCTGTCGCCAGCCAACGCACCGCGGCTGATTCCTTCGTCGAACCCAGCACCACCGATTGCGCCGCCTTGCGTTGCAACTTCACGCCCTCGGCGTTCAGCAGGTACAGCTTCGTGCCGTTGTGACGGATTCCCGAGCGGATCTGCCACGCTACCAGCGGATTCTGGTCCGTGGGATCATTTCCGATCACCAACACGGCCTTCGATTGGTACAGCCCGTCCATCGTCAACACAGACTCGGCTGCTTGGTCGCCCAGCGCCGTCACCAGGCCCGTGTAATCCGCCGTGCGGTGATGATCGATGTTATTTGTTCCAAACGTGGCCCGCGCCAGCTTCTGCAGCAGGTAATTCTCTTCGTTCGACGTACGGTTTGACCCGATGAAGCCGATAGCTTCCGGTCCCTGCGCCAGGTGAATCTCTTTCAGTCGCGTGGCGGCGAACTGCATTGCTTCTTCCCAGGAAACCGGGTACAGCTTTTCGCCCTTACGCAGCATTGGCTGCTTGATGCGTTCCGGGTGCTGCGTGAAATCAAACCCGAACCGCCCCTTCACGCACAGGAATTCCTTGTTAATTCCCGACAGGTCGCGGTTGTTTGCGCGTAGAATCTCGTGATTTCGCACGCTCAGTGTCGTCTTGCAGCCGTTCGAGCAGTGTGTGCAGATCGTCGACACGTACCGCATTTCCCATGGTCGCGTCTTGTAACGATAGGTTCCGCTCGTCAGCGCGCCCACTGGGCAGATGTCGATACACATTCCGCATTCTTCGCAATCTAGATGGTCGCCACCATTCGGAATGATGATCGAATTCGCGCCGCGCATCCCCACGCCCAGCGCTTTTACGTCCATCCCTTCGTCGCATACACGCACGCAGCGGAAACACAGGATGCACCGGGGAGCGTCGTAATAAACCAGATCCGACCACTTTTCTTCCGGCCGGTGAATCTTTTCTTCCACAAAGCGGCTGGTGTCCGCGCCGTACCGGAACACCATGTCCTGCAACTCGCACTCGCCGCCCTTATCGCAAACCGGGCAATCCAGCGGGTGATTCGTCAGCAAAAATTCCAGCATGAACTTGCGCGCATTGCGCACCTGTTCCGTATCCGTGCGCACCACCATGCCTTCACCGGCTACCAGCGTGCACGCCGTTTGCAACTTCGGCATCTTCTCCACTTCCACCAGGCACATGCGGCACGCCGCCTGCAGCGATAACCCGGGGTAATAGCAGAAAGACGGCACTTCAATCCCAAGCCGCCGCGTTGCCTCGATGACCAGCGTTCCCGCGGGAACCTGCACCTCGCGGTCGTTGATTTTTAAGTTCACCAGTTTTGTTTCAGCCATGGAACCCTACCGCGAACCCATCAAAGCTTCGGCGGATTTGTAAGCGCATTTCCCTTGCAGGTGCTCTTCAAACTCATTCCGGAACTTCTTCACGATGCTGATCGTGGGCATTGCCGCGGCGTCGCCGAGCGGGCAGAACGTACGGCCCAACATGTTTTGCGCCAGTTCTCCCACATTGTCGATGTCCTGAGGGCGCCCCATTCCGTCATGGAAGCGATCCAGCGTCTTCCGCAGCCACGTTGTTCCCTCGCGGCACGGAATGCACCAGCCGCACGATTCGTGCGCGTAGAAGTGCATAATCCGCCGCGCCATGTCCACCATGCAGGTGTCTTCGTCGATCACCACCATGCCGCCCGAACCCAGCATTGAGCCGGCCTTGGCAATGGTGTCGTAATCCATCGCGATGTCAATTTCGTCGGCCTTGAACACCGGGCAGGAACTCCCTCCCGGGATCACCGCTTTCAGCTTCTTTCCGCCGCGAACGCCGCCCGCCACGTCCTCGATGAACTTTTTCATGTTCATCCCCAGCGGGATCTCATAAATGCCGGGCTTGTTGACGTGTCCGGCTACACAGAGCAACCGCGTCCCGCCGTTCTTCGGTGTGCCGCGATTCGCATACGCTTCGCCGCCTTCCAGAATGATCGAAGGGACCGAACTGAGCGTCTCGACATTATTAATGATCGTCGGGCACCCATACAGGCCCACGACGGCAGGGAAGGGAGGCTTGATGCGCGGGTTGCCGCGCTTGCCTTCCAGCGATTCCATCAACGCCGACTCTTCGCCGCATTCATACGCCCCGGCGCCTGTGTGGATCACCAGGTCGAAGTCGAATCCCGACCCCAGAATGTTCTTCCCCAGATAGCCGCGCGAATACGCTTCCTCAATCGCGACGTCCACGATATCCAGCACGTAGCGGTATTCCCCGCGGATATAAATGAACCCGTGATGCGCATCGATGGCCCGTCCCGCAATGATGATTCCCTCAATCATCTGGTGCGGATCCATCTCCATCAACGGGCGATCTTTGCAGGTGCCCGGTTCCGATTCATCCGCGTTGCAGATCACGTATTTCGGTTTCGGCGAATCCTTCGGCACGAACGACCACTTCATGCCCGTCGGAAATCCCGCGCCGCCGCGTCCGCGCAGGTTCGACTTCTTCACTTCGTCGATGATTTGCCCCGCCTCCATCTGCTTCAGCGCCTTTTCCAGTGCCTGGTAAGCTCCGTGCTGCAGGGCTACGTCGATCTTGTGCGAATCCTTGATGCCCCACTTTTTGCTGATCAGCGGCGTTTCGAGTTTGTTGCGCTCGTGCAGCGCACCGGTGATCACAGGTACGGGCGCCGGCTTCTTGCCCTTGTCCAGTTCTTCCAGGATGCGGTCAAAACTGCGAACCGTCAGGTTTTCGTAAAAGTCGTAATTCACCTGGATGGCTGGCGCGCCGGTGCACGCCCCGATGCACTCGACCTCTTCCAGCGAAAACATCCCATCGGGAGTGGTCTCTTTGTGGCCGATTTCCAGCCGCTTCTTGGCGTGTTCCAGTAATTCGTTCCCGCCCCGCAGCATGCACGCCACATTCGTGCACACTTGCACGTGATGCTTGCCAATCGGCTTGCGATGCAGCATCGAATAGAATGCCAGGGTCTCTTCCACCTGCACCGTTCTCAGTTCCAGGCGCCGCGCAATCTCTTCCACCATTTCGTCCGTTACATAACCGTACTCGTCCTGCGCGTACATCAGCATCGGAATCAGCGCGCTGCGCTTGACGGGATAACGGCCCTGCAACTGTTCGAACTTCGCGGCGAGTTTGGGGGATAGTTCCATAAATCCTTACCTGTCCACTTCTCCAAGGACGATGTCGATCGTTCCGATGCACGCCACGGTGTCCGCAATTAGCTGCCCTTCCACCATTTTCGGCAACGCTTGCAGATTCACGAACGACGGCGAACGGAAGTGCACGCGCAGCGGTTTTGGCGAGCCGTCACTGGCAATGAAGCATCCCAGTTCACCTCGCGGTGATTCCACGGCCACGTAAGCCTCTCCCGGTGCCGGCGAAAAGCCCTCCGTGAAGATCTTGAAATGGTAGATCAGCGCTTCCATCTCCGTTTTCATCTTCTCCCGCTCCGGCGGAATGATTCCGGGAGCTTCAGACTTGATCGGCCCCTCGTCCGTAATCTTGTCCACCGCCTGGCGGACAATCTTGATGCTTTCGCGAATTTCGGCGACGCGCACCAGGTATCGCGCATAGCAGTCCGATTCCGTGCGCGTCTGCACGTTGAAGTCAAACTCCTCGTACGAGGAATACGGGAACGACTTGCGGACGTCATACGCCACACCCGAGGCACGCAAGCCTGGCCCCGTCGTGCTGCACGCGGTCAAAACGTCCGGCGGCAGATACCCCACGCCCTTCAGCCGCCCTTGCCAGATGCGATTTTCCGTCAGCAGCGCTTCATATTCGTCTACCCGCGCCGGCATCATGTCCAGGAATCGCTTCACTTGCTCGCGCCAGCCCGCCGGAGGTTGCAACGCCACCCCGCCGATGCGGATGTAGCTGGTCATCATGCGTTGCCCGGCAAAACGCTCGAAAATCTTCAGAATCTCTTCGCGCTCCCGGAAACAGTACAGCATCACCGACATGGCGCCCATGTCCAGCGCGTGTGTGCCCAGCCATACCAGGTGCGACGAAATCCGCTGCAGCTCCACCATCATCACGCGGATGTACTGTGCCCGTTTCGGCACTTCCAGGCCCAGCAGCTTTTCCACCGCCATGCAGTACACCAGGTTGTTCCCCAGCGGATTCAGATAGTCCATCCGGTCGGTCAAGGTGATGGCCTGCGAATACGTCTTATCTTCGCAGCTCTTCTCGATTCCCGTGTGCAGGTAACCCAGGTCCGGCACGGCCTTCATCACGTTTTCGCCGTCCAGTTCCAGCAGCACGCGCAACACCCCGTGCGTCGAAGGATGCTGTGGTCCCATGTTCAGAACCATCGTTTTCGCTGTACCGATTGCTGTTTCTACCGTTGTCATGGGTCGCGTTCCAGGTAGCTAAATCTAGCGCTTTCCTTCCGTCGGAAAATCCCGCCGCAGCGGCGCCCCCTCGAATTCCTCAGGCAGCAGAATGCGCCGCAAATCCGGGTGTCCCTCGAACTGAATCCCGAACAGGTCGAATATTTCGCGCTCCATCCAATTCGCCCCGGGCCACACCGGAACCAGTGAATCGATCACCGGGTGCTGCAGGCTGACGCTCGTGCGCAGCCGCACCCGCGCCCGCCGCGGGATGGACACCAATTCGTAGTTCAATTCAAAGCGCGGTTCCAGCGGAAAGCGATCCACGCACGTGGCGTCGCTCAACAGGTCGAAATTCAGCGCGGGATCTTCTTTGCAGCGCTGCGCCGCGGCGCGCA
>Ga0335085_10016760_pt1 | contig 10574 bp, 9 predicted proteins | sample Lox_Sample_45_FD_206712 | JGI IMG/M metagenome (GOLD analysis project Ga0335085, IMG submission 206712) | Soil microbial communities from Loxahatchee National Wildlife Refuge, Florida, United States - Lox_Sample_4.5 | ecosystem: Environmental > Terrestrial > Soil > Wetlands | place: USA: Florida...
CCATTGCCTGAATTATAGCAAAGGCAAACCGGGGAAAAAGCGGCGCCCTTCAGCGCGAAAGATGATCGACCATTTGTCTCGCGATAACAGACAGAGATTTGTAGTCACGAACGCAGATGTTCAGTTTGCGGTGCGTCCAGCTACCCTCAATCGGAAGACTAACAATGCCCATAGAACGGGTATGCGACTGTGCAACTTTGTCCGGCAGGATTCCGATTCCAAGTCCTGCTTCAATCATCCGGCAAATCGCGTCGAAGCTGCGCACATGGATCCGTATCCGCAAACTGATGCCCGCTTCATCGGCCGTCTGACAGATCAAGCTATGAATGGAGGCGTCATGGTCGAGAGCTACCAGATCGTATGCAGCGATGTCTTTCAAATTGATTTTAGTGCGATTCGTCAACGGGTGATTGGGCGGCGCTATCAACATTAGTCGATCTCGGCGGTAAGGAAACACCTCAAGTCCTTCCGCGGCAGTATGGCCACTGTAAATGCCGATATCCGTGACTCCTTCCCGAACCGCACGGACTATATCGGTGCTCACCAGTTCCTTCAAGTCAATCTTGATTTTTGGATGCCGCGTAACGAAGTCACTGAGATCCTCAGGTAGGAACTGTATGATCGAAGAAGTATTGGCACACATCCGAATGTGTCCCTTGACGCCCCGGCTGTACTCGCTCAAATCGGCGTCGAGGCGCTCAAGATTAGTGAAAACGTTACGAGCGTGGTGCAGCAAAGCATCTCCCGCCGGGGTCAATGACACGCCCTTGGCCAGCCTGTACAGAAGCTGTGTGCCGAGGTCATCCTCCAGGTCCGAGATGCGTTTGCTTACGGCGGCCAATGCCAAATGTTCACGTTCAGCAGCCTTCGTGAGGCTCTGTTGGTCTGCGATCGCGCAGAAGAGCTTCAGCGTAGTGAAATCGACACGTCTCATCAGAATTGCCTGAACAATGGACTACTCTGGCACGCCCAGGTCGATTTTGCCAAGGAACAAATCCATGCGCGCTCTCTTCCGCCGCAGCGCCCTCTGGGAAAAACGCCGAAAAACTCGGATTCGGTGTCGCATATGTCTCGTCGCCCCGGCGTCAATCGGTGCGCGAGTCCGCAAGTGCAACTGGCTCCTTTGGATTGACGATCCATTCTGGTCTGGAGTATTTCCTGTCCGCCTTGCCTGCTTTCATGATCTGGCCTGGAACGTCGTGACCAACGATCGCAGGCAGGTCCCGCGCGATTTCAATCAGGGTATCGAGTTCGACGGCGGTGTTGCATCCCATCTCTTCCAGCATGTGCACCAAATCTTCCGTACAGATGTTTCCTGTTGCATCCGGTACGAACGGACACCCACCAACCCCGCCGAGCGATGCGTCAAAGCGGCACAGTCCGGCGCCAAGGGCCGACACTACGTTTGCCAGACCCATGCCTCGCGTGTTATGGAAATGCAAAGTGAATGGAACCTCAGGCCAGCGACCCAGGGCAGCCTCGCAGAGGCGACGCACTTGTTCAGGATTAGCCATGCCGGTCGTATCGCACAACGTCACTCCTTGAATGCCGGTATCCAGGAGTTGCCGTATCAGCTCCAGGACGCGACTTTCAGGAATCCGACCCTCGAATGGACAGCCGAATGCTGTCGAGATCGAGCCGTTGACAAAGATGGAAGATCGGGTCGCCAGCTCGGCGATTTCCCTGAACTGGCCGAGGGATTGCTCGCAAGTCATCCGCAAGTTCACCTGGTTGTGCGACTGGCTCGCGGACATTACCAGATTGATTTCGTCCACTTGGCAGGCGAGCGCCCGCTTACAGCCTTTCAGATTTGGTACCAGCACGGCATAGACCACGCCCGGAACTCTCTCTATTTGCCGCATGACCTGCTCGGCATCCCTCAAATTGGGAATGGCTTGGGGTGATGTAAACGATGTCGTTTCGATTTTCGCCAGCCCGGTCCGGCTGAGGCGGTTGATCAGACTAACTTTTTCTTCTGTTGCTATAAAGTTGGGTTCGATCTGGAAGCCGTCCCGAAGAGTAACGTCATGAATGTAGATGCGTTTGTTTTCCGCTGTCATTGATTCTTAGCTTTATCCGGAAATGATGCCCCGTTGACGCAGGTCCTTACGCATCTCGTCCCCAATACCTATCGCCGCGAGCACCTCATCAGTATGCTCACCCAGGGCTGGGCCGACGCCACCGATTCTCCCGGGAGTATCGCTTAGCTTGGGCAACACAGCCGGCACCTTCAACGTTTTTCCGGATGGAAGTTCAATCGTCTGAATCATCTGGCGCGCCTGGTAGTGCGGATCGGCGACGATATCCGCCGCGCTGTAAGGATATCCGGCAGGAACGCCGGCCTTATTCAGCTTTCCCAGCACCTCGGAAATATCTTGTTGCTTCGTCCATGCCTCAATCGTGGCGTCGAGAAAGGCAGCTTCTTTGACGCGGCCATCATTGTGTGTAAAGCGCGGATCGTCGGCGAGGTCGTCCCTGCCCATCAAGTGCATCAATCGTTTAAAGACGCTATCGCCGTTTCCGGCGACTAGTACATAACCATCACGGCAAAGATAGGCGTTGGTGGGCGCAATGCCAGGTAATGCAGCGCCGCTTGGTCCGCGCGTATGTCCAAAGTAGTCGTACTCCGGAATCAAGCTCTCCATCATTCCGAACACGGATTCATACAATGCCACATCGATACACTGTCCCTTTCCGCTATGCTGGGTTCGATGATGCAACGCAAGCAGGATACCGACGACGGCATAAAGAGCTGAAAGCGAATCACCAATACTGATTCCACAGCGAACGGGCGGTCTTCCAGGCTCCCCAGTAAGATAGCGCAGCCCGCCCATCGCTTCGCCGATCACGCCAAAGCCTGGGCGATCGCGGTACGGTCCCGTCTGCCCGTAGCCGGAAACCCGGACCATGATCAGCTTGGGATTCAACCGTGACAAACGTTCCCATCCTAATCCCCATTTCTCCATGGTCCCCGGGCGAAAGTTTTCGATCAAGACGTCGGCATCCTGAAGCAGTTTGCGCACGATTTCCTGCCCCTCGGGCGCCTTCAGGTCGATCGTGACTGATTTCTTGTTGCGTGACTGCACGTGCCACCACAACGAAGTACCGTTCTCGATTTTGCGCCAGTTGCGGAGGGGATCGCCACCATCGGGAGGTTCCACCTTGATGACCTCAGCCCCGAATTCACCCAACAACTTGGCAGCGAATGGACCGGCGATCAATTGGCCGAGTTCGACGACCTTCAGCCCCTGCAAAGCCGTCTCATGCGTATTTTCGTTTTCTTTCATAAGGCACTGCAGATTCAGGTTCGAGCTCCCGCTTCGGAAAATTGCGTCTAGCTTCCCATTAAATCTGCGAAACAGGAATTCCTGTTTCGCCAAAGCTCGGTTCGCCATATGCGAATGCTTGCAACCATGGATTTCCTATGTCAGTTGCGGTTGGAAACTAGGTGGTTTTGTGCTGGACGAAGACCCGGTTAGCGACATACTAATTGCATCACCGCGGCTTTTGCCGGAAACTCGTGTGGATCTCACTTGCCAAACGAACGATCAGAATGGCAACCTCCTTTGGGAGGCGCCGGCGCGCTATTATCAACAAATGGTTCGGTAACTACGGATAGCATCTATCTTCCCGACGATGATCCGCGTGCGGTGATGTCTCTGGCCGGGCAACTATCGACCTTTGTTATACTTTTTCGGCCTCGGCAGTGCTTTCCCGGAGCGGGCTGGTCAGCTCGATCGTAACGATTTGCCGAGCCGGTGTGTCCGAGGACAGAGGATGACCGAAGCGGTCGAAATCAAGGGCGAAGACATCGTCAAAAGCGTCGCCGCCGCACTGCAATTCATCTCCTGCTATCACCCTCTGGACTATCTGCGGCATCTCGCTGGAGCATACGAACGCGAGGAGAGCCCAGCAGCGAAAGACGCTATTGCTCAAATTCTTGTCAATTCTCGAATGGCCGCGCTCGGACAGCGGCCTATTTGCCAGGACACGGGCATGGTGGTGGCCTTCGCCAAAGTGGGCCAGGAGGTGCGAATCGCGTCTGACCGCAGCCTGGGCGATCTGCTGAATGAGGCAGTACGGCGTGCTTATTTGGATCCAACCAACCCGCTGCGTGCCTCCATGGTTTCGGATCCGCTGTTCGACCGTTCCAACACTCGCGATAACGCTCCGGCTGTGCTGCATACCGAGTTGATTCCAGGCAGAACTCTCAAAATTAAGCTGGCAGCCAAGGGTGGTGGCTCGGAAAACAAGGCGCGATTCACAGTTCTTGACCCGTCCGAGTCGGTGGTGGACTGGGTACTGAAGACCGTGCCGACGCTGGGCGCTGGCTGGTGCCCGCCAGGAATCATTTCAGTGGGTATTGGCGGAAGCTCCGAAAAAGCCATGCTGCTGGCGAAAGAAGCCATGCTCGAGCCCATCGACATGAGCGAGCTCTTGGCCCGCGGACCAGTAACACCGGTGGAGAAATTGCGCGTCGAGCTCTACCACAGGATCAATGCATTGGGAATTGGAGCCCAGGGGTTGGGCGGGCTGACGACTGTGGTGGATGTGAAAATTGCGACCTATCCGACGCACTGCGCCTCCAAGCCTGTGGCCTTGATTCCGCAGTGTGCGGCCGACCGGCACGCCGAGATCGTGCTCGATGGTTCGGGACCTGTGCAGTTACAGCCTCCGGAATTGTCCGATTGGCCGCAGGTGGTCCTGGATCGAACTGCTTCTGCCGCTCGGCGCGTGGATCTGAACACGCTAAATAAGGCGGAGATGGAAGAGTGGCATCTGGGTGAGACATTGCTGCTTTCCGGCCGTTTGCTGACCGGGCGCGACGCAGCCCACAAACGTCTCGCCGACATGGTGGCCAACAACCAACCGCTGCCGGTGAACTTCGCAGGTCGCGCCCTCTACTATGTTGGCCCGGTGAACCCCATTGCGGGGGAAGTGGTTGGCCCGGCGGGCCCCACAACCGCTACTCGAATGGATCGCTTCACCGACATGATGCTCAACCTGGGGCTGCTCTGCATGTTGGGCAAAGCTGAACGTGGACCAAATGCGATTGAGGCGATTGCTCGACACGGGGCCGCTTATCTGATTGCGGTGGGTGGAGCTGCTTTCCTGGTGGCCAAGGCCATCACCTCCGCCCATGTCATCGCTTTCGAAGACCTGGGAATGGAAGCGATCTACGAATTTGTGGTTGAAGACATGCCGGTAACGGTGGCAGTGGACACAAAAGGCCGATCAATCCACAATGTCGGTCCCGAATTCTGGGCGCGGAAAATCGCTGGGCGCGAGGTGGGCGCTCCGCCAATAACACAGCAAGACCTCATCTCAATTAAGCAGGAGACCCCCGCATGAATCTCGCGAGCGCACAGAACTTTGTCGATGGTGGCTGGCGCCCGGCTCTTAGTGGGCAAACTCTGCCGATTTTTGAACCGGCAACCGGTGAAACCTACGGGACGATAGCCGACAGCGCCGCTCACGACGTTGATCAGGCAGTCGGCGCCGCACGCAAAGCTGTCGATAAGGGGGCATGGGGACGCACCACAGCCCTGGAACGCGGCCGGATGCTGACTCGGTTTCGCGATCTGATCGTCAAACACGCCGCAGAATTGTCCGCACTCGAGGCAAAGGACACAGGCAAGCCGAAAAGCGTAGCCGATGCGGATATCGTCGCTCTGGCGCGCTATTTCGAGTTCTACGGAGGTGCCGCTGACAAACTGCACGGCGAGATCATTCCCTATCTGAATGGATACACGGCTGGGGTTCTGCGGGAGCCTTATGGCGTGACCGGGCACATCCTTCCGTGGAACTATCCGGCGCAAATGTTTGGCCGGACGCTGGCGCCATCGTTGGCGGTGGGTAACGCCACGGTGCTGAAGCCTGCAGAGGACGCCTGCGTTTCCATCCTGCGTCTGGCGGAACTTGCTGCTGAAGCGGGCCTTCCCGAAGGGGCGATCAATGTTGTAACCGGCAAGGGCACTGTGGCAGGTGCGGCCCTGGCTGCGCATTCCGGCATTGACTTCATCTCATTCACCGGCTCGCCAGCAGTGGGACAGCTCATCCAGAAGGTTGCCGCCGATCACTTCATCCCGTGCACCCTGGAACTGGGCGGGAAATCTCCGCAAGTGGTATTTGCCGATGCCGATCTGGACGCTGCCATTCCCTTCTTGTGCAAAGCGATCATTCAGAATGCAGGGCAGACCTGCTCCGCCGGCAGCCGGGTGCTGGTGGAACGCACCGTGTACAGTCCTCTAGTTGAACGTCTGAGCGAAGCCTTCTCCAAGGTCCGAGTGGGAGCACCAGAGATGGATCTGGATTGCGGGCCGATTATTAACATGAAGCAACAAACTCACGTACTCGGGTACATCCAGCGCGCGCTCGAAAGTGGAACGCCAATGCTGTCGGAAGGCAAGATTGATCCCGAGGTCTCGCCTGGCGGCTATTACGTGAAGCCTGTGCTATTTGGGCCAGTGCCTCGCGCCAATGAACTCGCTTGCGAAGAAGTCTTCGGACCGGTGTTGACGGTTCTTCCCTTTGAGGACGAGGATGACGCTGTAGCCCTCGCCAATGCAACGCAGTATGGACTGGTCGCCGCTGTGTGGACGCGCGACGGCGGCCGGCAGTTGCGCATGGTTAAGCGGCTTCGGGCCGGACAGGTTTTCGTCAATTGCTACGGCGCCGGAGCGGGGATCGAGCTGCCGTTTGGAGGCTCGGGTAAGAGCGGGCATGGCCGGGAAAAAGGCATGGCTGCCATGCATGATTTCTCAAAGACCAAAACCATGGTGATCAATCACGGTTGATTTACCGCGAGAATAATGAGGAGGCCACTTTGGACCTGAAGAACAAAACTGCCCTGGTTACCGGCGCCGGTTCTGGTTTTGGAGAGGCAATGGCGCGTGCCTTTGTCGAACATGGGGCGCGCGTCGCAGTGGTAGATTTGCGCCGCCAGGAAGCCGAGAGAGTGGCCCATGAGCTGGGGCGAGAACGTGCGATCGCCATAGAGGCAGACGTGTCCTCGGGCGCTGCAGTTCGGGACTCGGTCGCTAAGACTGTGCAGGCCTTTGGCGTTCCCCACATTGTGGTCAACAACGCAGGCTTCACCCACAAGAATCGGCCCATGCTGGAGGTGGATGAGGCTACCTTCGACAAGATCTTCGCGGTCAATGTCAAGGGGATTTACCACATGGTTTGCGCCGTGTCCGAGGCCATGCGCGACAATGGCGGCGGCGTCATGCTGAATGTCGGCTCGGTGGCAGGACTTCGGCCCCGGCCAGGTCTGGTCTGGTACAGTGCTTCCAAGGGCGCTGCTAACGTATTATCCAAGGCACTCGCCGTGGAATTGGCGCCTTGGAAGATCCGGGTGAATGCCATCTGCCCCGTCATGGCCCCCACCGGCATGCTTACAGATTTCATGGGAGGGGCCGACACACCCGAGTTACGCTCCAAATTTGTGGGGACGATCCCGATGGGCCGCTTTTGCGATCCTCGCGATGTCGCGGAAGCCGCCCTCTATTTGGCCTCGGCGGACTTTATCACCGGAGTGGAATTGCCGGTGGATGGAGGCAGGGCCGTCTAGCTGACTTAGTGATAACCAGTAGCCGCAAAAACTCGCACGTCTAGGGCATTTAGACGTGCCCGATTTGGAAGTCGTTTTGTGGGTTCCGGTTCACACCGCGAACTTGAAACAGCGGCCGCACACCAAAATCAGCGTTGATACCTTTCGAGACATACTCAGGGATGCTGCGGTCGAAGTGCGACGTCGCAGGCATGTAACGGAAGGTAAGACCAGCGCGGCGTTTGCTAGAGCGATTTGCCCGCGAACCGTGAATCAGGTAGACATCGTGAAGTGAGATCTGTCCGGCCCCAAGCACATCGTCCTTGGCAGTGGATTCATCGAAAAGATCGTCCTGGATGGCTTGACTGAGAACGATGTCCCGCCGTTCGTCCATGTGGTGCGACAGCACGCCTGATTTGTGCGACCCCGGGATATAGCGCATGCAACCATTTTCTGTGCCCGAGTCGTCAATGGCGATCCATACGGTGATCGCAGCCAAAGGCCGGATGGGCCAGTAGTGGCCGTCCTGATGCCACGGCACTTCCATGCCGACCCCGGGCGGTTTCGCGAACAGATTACTGCCCCAAAGAATGATATCGGGGCCGATGAGTTGCTCCACCAGATCGAGAATATCGGGCAGGACTCCATAGCGCAGAATCTTGCCTCCACCGATCAGGCCCTGCCCCCGGCCCGGTAATTTTTCAAGATGGGCGTTTATGAGCTGCTCCGGGCGCACTTCGGGATTGTCTCGGATTAGCTTTTCGCAGTCTTCGCGGAGTTCAGTGAGCAGGCTCGCGGGCAAACGATACTGGGGGACTATCAAACCCTCGCTACGATACGTATCTATTTCCTGCTGCGACAGTTGAGCCATAGCATTCCTCTCAGCACGAATCAGCGCGAAATTCGCAACCTTTTAAGATGGCGGCTACCCAATTCTTGGATGGAAACGGCCTGCCTAAATCGTGCATAGCTTCCCATTAAATCGCGAAAACATGAATTACTGTTTCGCCAAGGCTTAGTTCGCCAGGTACGAACTCTTAGGGCTGCAGCCTCTGCTTACTTGAGGCCGTAACCCAAGCGGGGTTTGTGATGGACGAACACGCAGTTAGCGACATACTAATTGCATCACGTCGACTTTTGGCGGAAACTCGCAAAGACTATGCCCCAGCGACACGCTGGCGGCCTGACGGCCGCTCAGATTGAATTCTACGAAACCGAGGGATACGTTGTCCTGCCGCACCTGCTGTGCGAGGCCGACCTGATCCCCGTGCAGCAGGCGCTGGAAACGAAGGTGTCGATGATTGCCGCCGACCTGCTGGCGGCGGGATTGATTAATGATCCGATGGAGCACCTGCCCTTCCGCACCCGACTGGCCGGGCTTTTCAGCAATTTGACCGACGCTGATTTCCTCAAATACGGCCGCAGCTGGCGCGACCGGTTGCCCGGTTACTACGACATCATGACGAATCCCGTCATCCTCGATCCGGTGGAGTCGCTCATCGGCGGCGAGCTGTTCGCCAATCCGGTTTACAACGCGCGCCCCAAGGTACCGAAGGTAGCGGCTGGAGCCATCCCGTGGCATCAGGACAAAATGTATTGGCCGGGGGCCAACGCCAACCCGGTCATTACGGTTTGGGTTCCGCTGGTCGACTCCAACCTGGAGAACGGCTGTCTGCAACTGATGCCGCGCTCGCATAAGCGCGAGCTGTTGTCGTACCACAGCGAACAGTACAGCGGCACCGGCTACCTTGAAACCGATGTCGAGCACATAGCCCGGGATTCCAGGATTCTGCCGCTGCCGATGAAAGTCGGCGGCGCGGTGCTGTTCAATGACCACTTATTGCATATGTCGACGGCCAACCATTCGGACCATGTGCGCTGGAGCGTCGATTTGCGCTACCAGCCCATCAACCAGGATCCCATGCCCCAATACGGTATCGGGTTTTTAGCCCGGAGCCGGCAGCACCCCGAACGTGTCGCAACCCGGGCCGACTGGCTAGCCGGGCGCATGGAGCATTCATCTTCAGACTAGCTCGCTTGGTTCACCGTAACTACTGACCTCTCACTAACATTGAATGGCCCGCTCGTACGACGCGGATCCGCCTGCGTTTTCTGCGAGAAACGTGTGTGGCGCACTCGAGCAGGTTTAAACATGAATACTGGCAGCCTGCGAGGGACTTGTGGCTGGGGCCAGTCGGAACCTGCGTTCTGAGGGCGACCGTGTGCCAGTCGCAGGAGGATTTAAATCAAAGGCCGCGTTCTGCGCAGCCGAGACTTTCTATCACCTGGTGACAATTTGAAAACACCCTAGAGTTAGGACTGGACTCAAAGGCTCAGTTTTGGAACAATGTGCTGACTCTCAGAAATGGAGCAAGGCATGATCCGCCTAAAAGTGAATGGCGTGGAACGGTCCTTCAACGGCGATCCCAACCTGCCGCTGCTTTGGTATTTGCGCGATGTCCTGGGACTGTCCGGAACGAAGTTTGGCTGTGGCATTGCTCTCTGCGGAGCCTGTACCGTGCACCAGGACGGCGCTCCCACTCGCTCCTGCGTAACCAGCATGAGCATGGCCGCCGGCAAAGAAATTACCACTATTGAAGGTATCTCTCAGACCGGATTGCATCCGGTGCAAGAGAAATGGATCGAACACAACGTGCCGCAGTGCGGATACTGCCAGTCGGGTCAGATCATGCAGGCGATCGCTTTGCTGAAGGAAAAGCCGAAGCCCAATGATGAGGAGATTGAAGAAGCCATGTCGGGAAACATTTGCCGCTGTGGCACCTATCAGAGAATACGGGCGGCTATCAAGGCGGCTGCGGGAGAGAACGCATGACCGTCAACATCACCAATGTCAGCCGCCGCGATTTTCTTAAGGGCATGGCTTCCGCAGGAGCATTGGTCTTGAGTGTGCGCCTGGTCCCCGATTTTGCCTTTGCCGCCGGCACCGCGGCGGATGAGACGCACGTGGATCGCGCTACCCTCCACCCCAACGTATTTGTGGGTATCGACACCGATGGCACGG
>Ga0335085_10016761_pt1 | contig 10573 bp, 10 predicted proteins | sample Lox_Sample_45_FD_206712 | JGI IMG/M metagenome (GOLD analysis project Ga0335085, IMG submission 206712) | Soil microbial communities from Loxahatchee National Wildlife Refuge, Florida, United States - Lox_Sample_4.5 | ecosystem: Environmental > Terrestrial > Soil > Wetlands | place: USA...
GCACGCGATCTTCAGCCAGAGCGGTGCCCGGAGCCCGACGCGCTCGGCCGCGAACAGCGGGATCGCGAACAACACCACGTAGGTCGAGGCGTAGAAGATGCCGGCGGCGTTGTCGAGCAGTTGAAAGGCCTCCTGCATGCCGACCCCGAGAATCCCGAGCAGCCCGAACGCCAGCGCCGTCGCGCCGACCACCAGAATCGAATTGACCGGAGTGTGGAATCGAGGATGGAGTCGTGTGAACCACTTCGGCAGCAAGTCGTCCCAGCCGGCCACCATCGGCAACCGGGCGTTGGCGGTGAGATAGATGCTCATCAGTGCCACCATGCGGCCGATCAGAGCGAAGATCACCAGCGAGACCACGCCCCCGGCCACCACACCGAACTGACCGAGACCGCGGCTCAGCACCTGCGCCATCGGTCCGATCAGATCCACCTCTTCCGGTCCGACGTATGCGAGGACCGCTGAGGTGCCGAGGATGAACATCAACGCGATGATCGGCGCGGCGATCACCACCGAGCGCCCGATGCTGCGGCCCGGTGTCCTGCACTCCCCGGCGAGAATCGCTACGTATTCGAATCCCGTGAGCGCTCCCAGCGCGAGCTTGCTGAAGATGTTGAGATTGTTGCCGAGCATTCCGTCCCCGCTCCGCCAAAACGAAGGCACCGACCAGCGGAGCGGGTGGTAGTACGGCAGCTTCCCGGCCAGCACGGCCGCGAAGGGAAGCAGCACCAGGGTGAGGAACGTGAGCGAGAGCAGCAGGCCGCCGGCGTTGTGGATCCATTTGCCGATCGACAGTCCGCGGGTCGAGACCCCGACCAGAACACCGACCAGCGCGCAGCTGAAAATCGTGGTGAACCAGCGACTCTGCGCGATCCAGTGGGCGCCGGGGCCGAGCGCGTAGGCGAGATTCGTCACCACCGTGAGTCCGATTCCCGACATCACGAAGATCGCGAAGATCCAGAGATCCCACGCCACCATGAAGCCGATGAACTCGTTGAATCCGAGCTTCGCCCACTGATAGAGGCCGCCCTCGAGCGGCATCAGGCGATTGAGCTCGATGACCACCGCCGCCAGCGGCAGGTAGAAGGTGGCGATCGCGAGCAGCCAGAAGAACAGCTGGTGGTCGCCGAGCTTGGCCGCGGTACCCACCCAGATGGTTCCGACCACGAACACGATCTGGGTGAGCACCAGGTCGAAGAGCCCGAGCTCCTTCTGGAAAACGGCGCTCTTGGCTTCGACCCGCTGTTCCTCGCTGCGAACTTCGAGCGCCTGCTGGCGCCGGCTCTCCCCCGCAGCCATGAGACGATCGCGCGACGGGTCTACTGCGTCGCGCGCGTGAGCTTCATCAAGGTCGTGCCGTCGGCGCCATTGAGATGAAGCACGCCGGTGGTGTCGACCAGGTAGCCCGTCACGCCTCCCAGCGCCTTCATCATGCGCGTCTCCTGCGACATCAGCTCGGGCTGGCAGGCCTTCCTGGTGGACGCCATGGGCGAGAAGTGCACCGAGGAGCCCGCGAGCTTGGCCGAGCCGCTGAACTGATTGCAGCCAGTGTTGCCGGCGACCTTGCCTCCGGTGCCGAAGGAGAGCGACGCATGGGACTGGGTCACGACCGCCTGGCCTTCGATCTCGTCCACCTGCCACTCACTCGAGGCGAGCCCGGGATGCGGATTGACGCGCGCCGCCGATGGCTTTGCACCGGCCGCTGCGCCCGCTGCGGCGCCGGTGCCGGCGCCCGAAGCCGAGTTCATGGAGGATCCCGAGGTGGCGGTGGACTCCCGGGTCGCCGCTCCCGAAGAGGACATCGAGCTCGACGAGGAGGATGCTCCGCCCTTCCTACCGCAACTCGACAAGGGGGCGAGAAGGCACAGCATGGACACGATTCGAACGACGCGCATCGATTGAGTCGTCATCACGACGGCCCTCCTTATGAATCGGCCTTGCTTCTCAACAACCCATCCCGGCGAATCAGACTCGACAGCTCCGAATAGGGAACCGTGAAATCGGTGGGGCCCATCACGTACGGGGCAACGTCGTAGGCATTGAAGTAGAAGCGGAAGCCCTGAGGCGTGACCGCGAACTCCGACGGCAGGTGAAAGCCGTTCGGGAACCAGTAACCGGAATCGGCGAGCGCCGACGACGCGGGAAGTCGGCGGGCCCGGCGAAACGCCTGCTCGGCGAGCTGCACGAGCTGGGGCGCCGAGCCCGCGAGCAGCAGATCGTCGGGCCGGAGCCGCCGTCCGTTCGAGACGTCGAGGCTCGCGAAGTGCGTCACGGTGTTGGGGTGCGCGCCGCCGTTGTATTCGAACACCGTGGCGGCGAGCGTGGCGATGCCCGGCGGACTGGGCAGGATGGTCGCGCGCCGATCGGCATCCCAGCGTGCCATGGCGTTCGGGAACGAGCGGCGGAATTTCGCGTACGCGTCGAGGTAGGCCTGCATGGCCGCCTCGGCGCTCGCGAGGGGCAGGGAGTCCACCGGGCTCCGGAGCACCCAGCCGAAGATGCAGGACTGGAGCGATTCACGCGCGGCCGGGCTCGGGGCGCCGGCGATCTCCGGGTAGTCGATGCGAATGTGCGCGCAGGCGCCGTTGCTGTCGCAGCCGGCGCTCTTCCGCTCGAAGGTGCGGATGGTGAACGCGATCTCGCCTCCGGCGGGATGCGCGGCGGGTTGTCCGCAACCTGCGGCGAGAAGAACGCCAAGCACGACGAACGGGACCGCTGCCCGAATCGTCCGCGGACCTTCGCTCGCCCGGCTGGATGGACTCACGCGGTTCCTCCGAGGCCGCGCAGTCTATCACGCCGTTCAGGAGTGGCGATTCAGGAAGGCTTCGATCCGGGCGCGCGCGAATTGTGTCGCGAATCCGCCCCAGTTCGCGTCGAAGGCATGATCGGTGGCGGGCAGCAGCCAGGTCTCACGAACGACGCCGGCGGCGGCCAGGGCCCGATCGAGGAGGGTGGCCTGATCGATCGGCACGATGCGATCGCTCGCCCCGAGGAGCGTGAGGGTCGGCGGAGACTTCGCGTCGACGTGACCGATCGGCGAAAGCAATCGGTAGCGATCGGGGAACTGTTCCGGAGAGCCGCCGACGTAACGCCGGATCGCGAGCGATTCCTTGTCGGGACTGCCGCCCGACGCGTGCTGGCGCTCGAGCTCGGACGATCCGTAGAGGTTGATCACGCAGCGGATCTTCACCGCCGGCTCCGGGGTGGAGGCCGGCAGCCGCGGGTCACCCATGCTGTAGGCGGCCAGCATCGCGAGATTCCCGCCGGCCGACATGCCCCACACGCTGATCCTCGCCGGATCGATCTCAAGCTCCGTGGCATGGGTTGCGACCCAGCCGATGGCGCTCTTGACGTCCGCGACTTCATCGCGCCACGTGGCGCGAGGCGGCAGGCGATAGTCGACGTCGAACACGTCGAAGCCCCGCTGGTTCAGCCATTCGTTCCACATCGGACCCTCGCCACGTTCTCCGAGCACCCACCCACCGCCGTGCACCTTGACGATTGCCGGGCGCGGCCGATTCGCGCTCGCCCTGCTTCTCCAGACATCGAGCATCAGATCCTGGCCGTCGATGGTCGCGTACGACCGGCTCAACGAAGGACGCGGCCCGCCGCGATTCGGCGACAGGCCGGCGGCCAGGTACTGGCCGAGCGAGAGCGGCACGTGCTCGCGGCGCGCGAGGCTCCAGAGGGCGACGCACGGCGCGACGGCGAGAATCACGGTGGCCGCAGTCGACAGGCCGAAAAGCACGGACGCGAGCGGGATTCCGGCGCCGACCGCCGCGATCGTCAGGATCAGGCCGATCCCGCTCAGCACCAGGAGATGCAGCGGGAACATGAGTGCGGCTGCCCCCAGCATGCCGGGCCCGCCCCAGTTCGCGGGCTTCAACACGTAGAAGCCGGTCAGGGCGACGAAGAGGGAGAAGAGGATCGCGACGGCGGTCAGCGGCTTGGCTCCGGGGCCTCAGGCGAGGCGTTCCACCTCTTCCAGCTCTTCGCGGCTCCACTCGCGGCGCGGATGCTCGGCCCCGGGCATCGGGTCCCCGTCCAGCAGCACGCCGACCATGATCCGCCCGTGCCGGATTTCACGCTGCAACGAACGCGCCTCGTGCTCGGGGATGCCAAGGCCGATCAACGCGTCCGCGAGTCCCTGCGACGGCGCGTCCGGATCGGGCGAAGCGAGCGCGGTCACGATCGGCCCCGAGCCCACGAAGCGGGAATCGGCGAAAGCAAGCGGGCGCTGGATGCCGAGTCCCGCCAGGCCCGCGCTGGCGAACGGCTCTCCCGACGCCAGCTCGTTGACCCGCTCGGCATCGTGCGATCCTGCGAACTCGCGACGCCGCGTGCGATCGGACATGAGCAAGCTGATTTCACCCGGCGAGAAACCGGCCTTGACCAGCTCCACCACCGCGTACTCGGCGCTCGCGCGCGAGCGGAACAGGCTGCTGACGAGTGTGGACATCGTGTTCGCCTTCCCGTGGCCCGTGTGGATCCGACACTGGCGGGACGCGACCCGCGCCTTTGCGATGCCTCGGGAGTTCGGCGGGGTTCCGAAAATGGCGGCGGCGCCGGTCGACCTGATCCCGGCCGGACACTTGTGGGGGAAGCTTGGGGCAGCCGGGGCAGGAATTCGACGGCCATCAGCTCGCCGAGGCCAGCTCGCGAAGCCGGCGTTCGAGAAAACGCCGCTCCGGCTCCTGCCGCGCCAGCTCGAGGGCGCGAGCGTAAGCGCAGGCCGCTTCCTCCCGCCGTCCGAGCCGCCGGAGGAGATCGGCGCGCGCGGAGTGCGCGTGCAGATAGTCGGGCAGCTCACCGCGGGCGAGCAGCGCATCGATCAGATCGAGGCCTGCCGCCGGCCCGTCGCGCATGGCGATCGCGGCAGCCCGATTGAGCTCGACCACCGCCGAGGGCTCGGCCCGAAGCAACACGTCGTAGAGTCCCGCGATCTGCGCCCAGTCGGTGGCGGCCGCCGTCGGGGCTTCGGCATGCACCGCGGCGATCGCGGCCTGAATCGAGTAGGGACCGAAGCGCCGAGAGCCCAGCGCCCGCTCGACCAGGGCGATCCCCTCGGCGATCCGATCCCGGTCCCAGAGCGTGCGATCCTGATCCTCGAGCAACACCATTTCGCCCCCCGCCGAGGTCCGCGCGCCGCGCCGCGACTCCTGGAGCAGCATCAGGGCCAGCAGCCCGATCGCCTCCGGCTCGGGAAGCAGGTCCACGATCAGGCGGCCGAGCCGAATGGCCTCTTCGGAAAGATCGGTGCGCATGAGCGTCTCGCCCGACGAGCGCGAATAGCCCTCGTTGAACACCAGGTAGACGACGTGGAGCACCGCCTCGAGCCGCTCCGGCAGATCGGCCCGCTGCGGCACCTCGTACGGGATCCCCGCGTCGCGAATCTTCGACTTGGCGCGCACGATTCGCTGCGCCAGCGTCGAGGGCTGGGTGAGAAAGGCGTGCGCGATCTCCTCGGTGTTGAGCCCGCAGACCGTGCGCAGAGTCAGGGCGATCTGGGCATCGGGGGTGAGCGCGGGATGGCAGCAGGTGAAGATCAGGCGCAGCCGGTCGTCTTCGAGCGCCTGATCCTCCAGATCTGCGTCCCATGCCGGCGCGCCCTCGATCTGGTGGGCCAGCTCCTTCAGCTTGTCGTCGTGGCGGGCACGGCGTCGGAGCGCGTCGATCGCCTTGAATCGCCCGGTCGAGACCAGCCAGGCGCGGGGACTTGCCGGAATGCCGGTCTCGGGCCAGCGGTCGAGTGCGGCGGTGAACGCCTCGTGGAGCGCCTCTTCGGCGAGGTCGAAGTCGCCAAGCAGGCGAATCAGCGTGGCGAGGACGCGGCGAGACTCCGAGCGATAGAGGGCCTCGATCCTCCCTCGCGCGGTGGTCTCGCCGCTCGACACGGGCGAATCAGGCCCGGGCGGACTGGGCCGCTTCGCGCGCCGCCTGTTCCTTGGAGAAGTCGACGATCGGGCGCACCTCGATCGAGCCCAGGCGGGCGGATGGGATGCGCGAGGCCACCTGGATCGCGTCGTTCAGATCGCGCGCCTCGATGAAGTAGAAGCCGCCGAGCTGCTCCTTGGTCTCGGCGAACGGACCGTCGGTGGTCGAGACCTTGCCGTTCCGGACCCTCACCGTGGTGGCGGTCGCCACGGGCTGAAGCGCTTCTCCGCCAATGTAATGCCCGGTCTTCTTGATGCTCTCGGTGAAACCGAAGTACTCGCCCATGAGCGCGTCGGAGTCGCTCTTCGACATCCTGGCCATGGACTTCTCGTCGTCATAGATCAGGCACAGGTACTTCATGACTTCCTCCCGAGTTGGGGTTGGGTACGCCGTGAACACCGGTTAGTCGTTCGGGCGGGTCGGATTTCGACATCGGGGTGCACCGAATTCCAATCGGCTGGGCCTGAAGTCGTGACACGCGATCCATCGATCATCGCCCGCGAAGAGCGGCGGGACGCGCCTCGAGTCCGCTGATCGTGCCAGCGGTGCGGACTGCGAGCAAGGACTTCCGCCACGGGCGAAACGCCGTGCCCGCGACCTCCCGGACAACGTTCGGTCCGAGCCCCAAGGTCTCGCCAGCTCCTGGCCGATAACCCGGCTGTCCGAAGGGATCGGTCGTGGAGGGGAGCGTGGGCAGAGGGAAGACAGCAGACGTCTGGTTGCGCGCAGTGGCGACCGCGCTCGTGGTGGCCATCGTCGGGTCCGCACGCGCGGTCGCGGCGGAGGTTCCCGCCGTCGGCTTCGTTGGAGCGGGACTTCCCTGGCAGACCGGCTCGCTCGAGGACGTCAATCGGCCGATCGGATGGGAAGTGGACTTCGGCGGCGTGCGTCCGATGCAAGGGTCGCGCTTCGCGGCCACGACGGGGATCGAGTTCCTGCGCTTCGGCGCCCAGCCGAGCGGGATCGTCGCGAAAGGCAGCGGCGACTCGATCCTCACCACCTCGCCCTCGAAATATGTCCTGCTGCGGGCGGGCGTGCGCTGGTATCCGCGCCGCGCCGCGCGCACGCTGCCGTACGTGGAAGGCGGCATCACGCTGGGCGGCGCCTCGCTCGAGTTCGAGACGCACGGCGCGGTGGACTCGCTGGTCTCGCACGGCACGGTGATCGCCGGCGGCGCCTACTTCACCGCCGGCCTCATGCGCGCGCGGTCGCCGGGCACCGGCTGGTTCGCCGAGCTGCGCACGCTCGGGCTTGGATCCGAGAACGACATCAGCTCCGTGGTGCTGTCGGCGCGGATTGGAATTGCGTTCGGGCGAATCGCACCCGAATCCGACGAACCCTGAGTCCTCGCGTCTGATCCGGCCTCAGGCCACCGCGACCTTCACGCAGTGCACCGGTGGCAGGGAGTCGAACAGGCACTCCCACTCCTCGCCTCCGTCGCGCCCGATCCAGACCTGGCCGGTGGTGGTGCCGAAGTAGAGCGCCGGCGACTTCATGCGATCCACGCTCATCGCGTCGCGCTGAATCGTGAAGAAGCTCTGCTTCTTCGGCAGCCCCTTGTTGAGCTTCCGCCACGAATCGCCGCCGTCCTCGCTCCGCCACACCGCCGGCGAACCGCCGGGGCAGGTGCGCGTCATCGGCTCGAGCGGCATCACGTACACCGTGTCGGCGTCGTCCGGGTGGACGACGATCGGGAAGCCGAAGTCGGTCGGCAGCCCCTTCGCGATCGAGCGCCAGGACTTGCCGTGATCGTCGCTGCGCAGCACGCCGATGTCGGGGCGCGGGCCGCCGGGGCCGTCCCAGTTCGCCCAGCCGCCGTGGTTCTGCATGTAGAGCCGGCCGGGGGCGTCGTCGTGGCGCACGATCTTGTGCACGCACTGCCCGAATTCGGGATACGGATCCGGAGCGAATCCGGCCCCCACACCCTGGTTCGAGGCGACGAACGTGTTGCCGCCGTCCTCGCTCAGGTAGTGGCCGCCGGTCGAGATGCCGAGGTGCACGCGATCGCCGTCCCGGATGATGGTGTGCATGCACAAGCCGCCCGCGCCCGGGTTCCACTTGCGCGCGTGCTCGTGATTGCTGATGCCCGGCACCATCTCCCAGCTGTCGCCGCCATCAGGACTGCGGAACAGCGAGGCCGGCTCGACTCCCGCCCACAGCTCCTTCTTGCCGGGCCCGGGCTCGAGCGACCAGATGTTGGCGAGCGCGCGGCCGTCGTCCTTGGGGAACGTCGGCGCGGACTTGGTGTCCTTGAAGCTGTGCCCCAAGTCGGTCGAGCGGAGAACCCGCATGCCGAAGAATGCGTTGCAGCTCGAACCGTAGAAGCGTGGAGTCCCGCGGGTGTCGATCAGCGTCGAATACACCGCGACGCCGGGGCCGAATGGGCCGCGCAGCTCGAACTTGCCGCGCGACTTCGAGCCCTCTGCGACGAACATGCCTTTCCGGGTGCCGATGGCGAGATACACGCGCTCCGACATGATCAGCCTCCTGAGACCGAGGGCAGTATGGTGAGTTCGTCGCCGCTCGCCAGCGCCGTCTCGACGCCGTCGAGATCGCGCACGTTGGTGACGTTCACGAACAGGTTGACGTGACGCCGAACGGCGCCGGTTTCCTCACAGATGCCGAGGTAGAGCTGCGGGAAGCGCCGCTCGATCTCCGCCAGCGCGAGTCGGACGCTCGCCGCCTCGACGGTGAGATGGCGCGCGCCTTCACAGCGCGGGCGAAGCATACCGGGAATGTAGACGGTAACCGACATGCAATTGACAGGATTCCACGAATGCGATTCGAATGGAAGTCCATGATCGCGGAGAGCCGGCGGGGAACGCCCCCAAGTCCGGGGCCGATGGTGACGATAACTCCGGAGCGGGAGGGTGAGCCTGATGGTTCGAATACCCAAGAGCTTCGCCTGGGGCGTGAGGCCCTGGACGGCCTTGTTTCTCCTGGCCGTCCTGCTCGTCACCGGCTGGTTGCTCTCGCGTACCCCGGCCTCCCGCCACGACGCCCGAGTGGCCGCAAGCGCTCCGGGCGGTTCCTCACCGAACCTTGCCGATTCGGTGGTTCGGGCGCCGATCCCGTATCCCGGCCCGACTCCGAGCGCAGGCTCGGAGTCGGAGTCTCGGTCCCGCTGGACCACGCTCGAGGATGCCATGGCGCAATCGCAACACGATGGCAAACCGATCCTGATCGATTTCAATGCTGCGTGGTGTGGACCCTGTCAGGCGATGAAACGGGGTGTCTTCGACGACCAGGACCGGGGTCAGCTGCTCCTCGACGCGGTCATCCCGGTTTCGATCGTGGATCGGGTGAGGGAGGACGGAGAGAATCCGCCCGATGTCGACGAGCTGCAGAAGCGTTTCCAGGTCGAGGCCTTCCCCACTCTGGTGGTGTTCTCGCCACGCAGCGGCCGATCCATGGTCGCCGAGGGCTACTCCAGCGCCGACCAGGCGCTGAACTGGATTCTGGCGGCGGCGAAGGCGGTTCGGTAGCCTCGCGTTCCAGCTTCCAGGCCCGAGAACGAACTGCTCGGGCCGCGGCGCGGAACGTCTCGTGAGCGAGCCCGCATCGAAATCCTCGCGGCTCCGCGAGCTGGGATTGGTCTTCCTCCGGCTGGGCGCCACTTCGTTCGGCGGGCCGGCCGCGCATATCGGCATGATGGACCACGAGCTCGTGAGCCGGCGCCAGTGGCTCACGCGCGAGGAATTCCTCGACCTGATCGGCGCTGCCGCGCTCATTCCGGGCCCCAATTCCACCGAGGTGGCGATCCACGTTGGGTATCGCCGCGCGGGCTGGCGCGGGCTGCTGATCGCGGGCACGTGCTTCATCGTTCCGGCCTGCCTGATCACCTGGGCGCTGGCCTGGACCTACGTGCGCTACGGCTCGCTCCCCGAGGGGCGGAGCATCTTCTACGGTGTCCGCCCGGTGATCATCGCGGTGGTGCTGCAGGCGCTGGTGGGGCTGGCGCGCAGCGCGCTGCACCGCCGGGACCTGATCGCGCTGGCGATGGCCGGAACCGCCGCCAGCTTCCTTGGCTTGAACGAGCTGGTGCTGCTCGCGGGCTCGGGGGCGCTGGCGATGCTGGTGCGCTCGAGTCCCGGCTGGGGCGCGGGGACCCACGGGCGCGACGGCGCTGCGCCTCTCCTGCTGGCGCTTCCGGCGGCGGCGGCACCCGGATTCGGGCTCGGCGCGTTGTTCCTGTTCTTTCTCAAGGTCGGGGCGATTCTGTTCGGCAGCGGCTACGTGCTGCTCGCGTTCCTCCGCGCCGATCTGGTCGCGCGCTGGCACTGGCTCACCGAGTCGCAGCTGATGGACGCGATCGCCGCCGGCCAGATCACGCCCGGCCCGGTGTTCTCGACCGCCACGTTCGTCGGCTACCTGCTGGGTCGAACTCCAGGTGCCGTTCTGGCGACCATCGGCATCTTCCTGCCGGCGTTCGTGTTCGTGGCCTTGAGCGGGCCATGGGTGGCGCGCGTTCGAGGGTCGCGGTCGGCCGGCGCATTCCTCGACGGGGTCAACCTCGCGTCGCTCTCCTTGATGGCGGTCGTGACCTGGCAGCTGGGTCGCGCCGCGATCCACGACGTGCTGACCGCGCTCCTGTTCGCGGCAAGCGGATTCGCGTTGTTCCGATTTCGCATCAATCCGG
>Ga0335085_10016763_pt1 | contig 10572 bp, 7 predicted proteins | sample Lox_Sample_45_FD_206712 | JGI IMG/M metagenome (GOLD analysis project Ga0335085, IMG submission 206712) | Soil microbial communities from Loxahatchee National Wildlife Refuge, Florida, United States - Lox_Sample_4.5 | ecosystem: Environmental > Terrestrial > Soil > Wetlands | place: USA: Florida...
CGCCGCGCGCAGTCCCATGGTGACCGCGCCGCCGAGCCCGCCCTCCGGCACGTCGCGGTGCAGCACGGAGACCGCGAGCCTGGAGAACCTTGCCTCGTGCGCGATGACCGCCGGCGTGTCGTCGGTGCTGTCGTCGACGAAGATGACCTCGGCGGGCACCTGCGCGGGAATCGCGTATTCCAGCCTGGCCAGCAGCTCGGCGATGTTCGCCGACTCGTTGAAGGTCGGGATGACCAGCGAGATCAGCGGGGCCTTCGGCCCAACCCGGTTATCCAGGGACTCGACCCCGGTGAAAGATGCGGTCACGGAACGTTCGGGCCTTAGGAGTTGGGGGTGACCTTGCGGATGAAGATGGTGCTGTCCGGCTTGCCGTTGCCGTACTGCCACAACACCTTCGAGTGGTTGAGAAGATTCCACGTCGTGTTGACGGCACCGGCCACCTTCGGTGCGTTCTCCCACATGTACGGGGTCTGGACGACGTACTCGATGGTCTTCCACGCGTTCGTGTACTTTTCGTGCGTGCCGACCAGCGCCGTCATCACGTCGGGGTCGACGTCGAGCTTGAAGAAGTAGATGTCGCGCCGCCCCGGCTTGAAGCCGTCCTTGACCATGTCGAGCCAGATGGTGTCGTCGACCACGATCCGCGCGTTGCCTGGATGCGGAATGTGCGAGTCGATCCACTCAACCGCCAGCTCGTACCCGGTGTTGATGTTCTGGCTGTCGGCGTCGTGGTCGTGGTGATACCACCGGGGCACCACGTAGAACGCGCCCGAGAAGGCGAGCACCGCCACCATGGCCAGCCGGGTGATCTGCTGCCAGAAGACCGGGTTCGCACGGAAGGTGAGGATGAAGGTCACCAGCCGGTAGCTGAGGCCGGCGATGCCGAGCGCGAAGAACGGCAGCATGCCGATGACATACATGGCAGGCACGTAGCCGCTCGGCCGCAGCACGGTCAGCACCAGGATCACGCCGGCGATCGCCACCGGGCGAGTGTCATAGAACGCCAGGCAGAGCAGGACCGCGACCGAGCCTGCCACGATCAGGATCGGGTCGTAGAACAGCCAGTTGTGCACAACCGAGTAGGCGTCGCTCGGCTTGGGGCAGCAGTGGAAGACGGATCCCGAGCCTGGCCGGGTGAGCTGGTACTTGAGCCCCGACCAGAGCGATACCCGGCCGCCACTGGCGTACAACTCGCCCTTGAGCGTCGCGTAGAGCGGGTACTGGACGCCGATCAGGATGAAGGCGCCGATGAAGCCGACGAGCGAGTACTTCCTCGTGTCCTTGTGCACGTTCTGCCACAGCGCAACGACCAGGGCAGGAACGACCAGGAGCATGGTCTCCTTCGAGAGCACCGCGAACGCGGCGCAGAGCCCGGAGGCGACGTGGTGCCACAGGTGCTTGCGCGGAGAGTAGGCGAGCACGAAGGCCGCGAGTATCCAGGTGACCGCCACGTTGTCCAGGAAGATCTCGCGCTGCAGGGTGACGGACAGCGGGCAAAGACCGAACAGCGCCACCGCGAGCGCCGCCGACCAGCGGGGCAGCTTCATCCTGCGGGCGAGCACGTAGACGAAGATCGAGGACGCCGCCGTGAACGGCAGCATGATGATCCGGCTGTAGGCCACCACGATCTGCCCGGGAGCGTGGAAGATCATCGACGGGATCCAGGCCAGCGCGGACAGCTGTATCCAGGCCAGCGGCGGGTGGTCAAACCAGTACGTGTACGGCGCCATGCCGACGCCGTGGTCGATCGCCCATGCCTGAGCCAGGTAGGTGCCCTCGTCGTCGAACACCGTCGGGTAGCCGGCGATGTTCCAGCCCTGGACGAGCAGCACGATGAGCGTCAGCGTGGCGCACAGCCAGAAGTCCGCGGAGCGGCCGAGGAATCGCCAGTCCTTGGCCTTACTTATGGGGGCCCGCTCTACCGGGCGGTCAAGCACTGTCACGGAAGGCTCCTGCTAGTCCTCGTCAGTAAGTCAGACGGATGTGGTGGCGGACGTCGACGCGGCGACGTGCAGGTGAGCGCCGACGTGCTCGGTCAGCTCCCAGTTCGTCCGACCGCGCAGCTCGCGCCAGACGGCGCGCAACGCCGCGAACATCAGCAGGATCTGGAAGAACGGCATGCTGACGATGAGCTTCAGGTAATGGATGGCCCGCACCCGGTGCGTCTGGTCAGCACGGTCCTTGCCGAAGTACTCCTTGCCGAAGTCGCGTAGCGCCGCCACCTCGAAGGCCAGGACGAGGAATGCGGGAATCGCGGGCATCCAGGAGATCATCGCGATCACCATCGGCACCTTGACGAAGACGCCGATGGCGATGCCAATGGGGACGGCGAGGCCGGACGCCGCCTGGTAGAACGGGGTGGACAGGGTGAACCTGGCGAGCCACCGCTGCCGGTTCGTCGGCAGCCTCTTCCACGTCCCCTTCTTGTACACCTGCAGGAAGCCCTGGTTCCACCGGGTCCGCTGCTTGACGAAGCTGGTGATGGTGTCCGGCGTCTCTTCGCGGGTGACCATCTCGGGTGAGTAGGCGACGACGACCTTCTTGCCCGCGCTCGACAGCCGGACGCCAAGCTCGCAGTCCTCGGCGAGGCACGTCTCGTCCCAGCCCCACTGCTCGCTCGACCCGCGCTTGGGCTCGAGCAGTTCCCGCTTGACGAAGACCGTGTTGCCGCCGAGGGTGATGAAGCCCTTCTCCGCCTGCAGGTGCAGCCTGCTGCGGAACCAGAAGAAGTACTCCAGGCAGTTCCGCAGGCTGTACCAGCTTGAGTAGAAGTTGAGCAGTTGAACGCCGCCCTGGACCACGTCCGCGCTCTCCGAGCGGAACGCGTGGTCCACGTGCGTTAGCAGGTCCGGATGGACCACGTCCTCGGCGTCGAAGACCCCGATGACGTCGCCGTGGCACTTGCCTGACAGCAGCGCGGAGTTGAGGCCGGTCGACTTGTTCCGCGGCGCGGGGTCGATCACGGTGCTGATCCGGTCCGGGTCGATGGTGGCGAGCCGCTCGGCGATCCCGGTGGTCTCCGGGTCGTCCGCGCCGGTGATGATCACGATCTCGAACTTGTCGTGGCTGGACTCGAGCATCTTCTGCACGGTGTTCTCAACCACGTCCTGCCGCTCGTGCCTGATAGGCAGCAGCAGCGTGAAGGAAAGCCCGGTCTCCCCGACGGGCTTAGAGAAGCTGGTCGATGCGAGCGTCTCGGGTGTCCGCCACGCGTGCATCATCCACCACAGCGTTGCGAACGCCATGGCGAAAAGCACGATCGACACAACGAGCACTGCAACAGCAAGCATTACCCCGCTCCCCCTCTGGGCCCCGGAAGACGGCAAAAAAATCCGGCCAAGCCGGCATCTACGATAAGTAGTCTCTGGTGACTCTCCGCAATACCACTGAATGTGGCAACCTGAAGTTAACCGCCAACTGGGCGTACAGGCAAGGCCAGTAGCGGAAGATTCACGCAACTGACCAATTCGTTAGATTCGAAACCAAGACTTAATAAACTTTCTTGGAAACGAGGTAAACCAACTGGCCGCTTCGCGCGTCTTAGGTTCATGGCGAATTGGCTACCTGCCCGCCATCGGCTGGCTGGCCTGCTCCGATGTCCTCGGAAGCTAATGGGGCGGAACTTCCGGGGCCTAGCATGTGAACCGCCGAAGCGATCGGTACGTCTCAACAGTAGAGGGTCCAGGCCGCCGAGCGGTAGGGCCAACTATGCAATCGTTGTTACGATCCGGATGAGGACACGGCAAATTTATATTGCGAGGTGACGCAGCGGGGTACCGATCTGGTACACCCGCTAATCCGCTATTAATTAAGCGTGGTCTTATCACGGCTTAGCGTAATCAGCGGCGCTCATGGGCTAGGACCGGAGCCGCCGCGAGCGCCGTTCCAGAATTATCACTGAGCAGGCTGACAACTCGATTGACCAGATGCAATAATGACTGGCGCATTGTGTCAATTCTAGGCTTTAGTTGGTGAGAAACGTTGAGTTATGTTTCTTTGCATCCATGGTCCGCGCGCCTCACGCGACGCGTGAGGTCACGGCGCGGGTTCGCCGCGCTCGCGGGAGCGGCGCTTGTGGCCATTGGCGCGGTGTCCGCAGCCGCGGGTTCGGCCGGCGCCGCCGCGGCCAAGGCGGGCCTCCACTTCTACCCGACGTACGGGTCACAGCAGGGGGCCGTCCGCGGGCCTGACGGGCGGATCTGGCTGACCGCGTTCATGCCGCCCCAGTGGCAGGGAAACCCCAAGGGCTCCCAGGCCCTCGACGCGGTGAATCCGTCAACGGGGAGCGTTTCTTACTACGGGCCGCTGTTGCCTTACGTTGGCAGCAAGAACGCGCCCACCTTGTTCGCGTACTCGAATGGTGCGCCGGCGTTCGACGGCGGCAAGAACGCCTGGCTGATCGCCACCGCGACCACGGCCAAGGGCGCTCAGTCCTACGTCCTCGTCCGCTACACCCCTGGCCCGAGCACGACCAAGTACTTCGCGGTGCCGAAGACCTGCGCGGTTCCCGGTGGCCTGACAAGCGCAAGCGACGGCACGGTCTGGGCGAGTTGCGGAACCACGACAAGCAGTGCCACGCCCAAGCTGCTCCGCGTCACCTCGGGGGGCTCGATCAAGGAGTTCACGCTCAAGGGCGAGACCTCGATCGGCGCCTTCGCCGCCGGCTCGGCCGGCTCGATGTGGGCGGTCGGCCGCAACAAGGCTGGCCAGGCTACCGGGCTCGTCCGGTTCACCTCGGCGGGCACGGAGACCTTCTTCGCCTCGCCGAAGGGCTTCGCCGCGCAGGGGGTGGCGGGGAACGGCTCTGGCCGCCTGGTCGAGATTGCCGGCTGCGGCTCGCAGACCTGCTACCTGACGGTCTCCACGAGCGGCAAGTACAAGAAGGTCGCCGTCGAGCCCGGGAAGACCGCCGCGATCAGCAACACCTACGGGCCCACGATGGATCCCAAGGGCAACGTGTGGACGCTTAACGACGGAACCGTCGCCAAGACCGGCCAGTACTTCCTCGAGCTCACCGCCGCCAACAAGGTGAAGGGCTACGCGTTCACGCTGCCCGGCGGCTGCGGCCAGCTGACGGTCGCCGGCTCGCCCGCGGCGACCTCGGACGGCTCGGTGTGGGTGGAGTCGACAAGCAACTGCGTGCCCATCGCCGTCCCGTCGAACGCCTTCGTCGGCGGGATCGTCCGTTACGTGCCATAGGACGGGGAAAGAGTCAGCCGCACTCGTTCGGGATACTCAAGATCATCATCCCGAACGAGGGCGGCTTTCTCAGCTCAGGACAGCGCGAGCCACCACGCGAAAGCCGGCCCGCAGAGGTCTCCCATGAGGGCTGAATAGCAGGCAGGCACCTCGCCTCACGAGCGAAGTGCCTGGGACTTGCGGAGGATCGGGGATTTGAACCCCGGATGGGATCACTCCCAAACCGCATTAGCAGTGCGGCGCCATAGACCTGACTAGGCGAATCCTCCATCCGCGTACACCCGGCCGAAGCCGGAAGGTCGCGGTGTCGATCAGCGTACCGGAGGCCGGCCGGACTCGGCAAAGCGAGTGCCGAGTCCGGCGTATCCCGCGGCGCCCGTCGCTCAGTGCGGGACGGTACCGAGGGTGGTCACGTCGAGCGAGCCCGCGGCGTAGCGGTCGCGCAGCGTCGTCTTCTGGAACTTGCCGACCGAGGTCTTCGGCACCTCGTCGATGAAGCACCACCGCTCGGGGAGCTGCCAGCGGGGAATCCGCTCACCGAGATAGGCGCGCAGCTCGTCGGGTGACACCTGGCCCGCGTCCGGGCGGAGCACCACGGCGGCCAGCGGGCGCTCGCCCCACTTCTCGTCTGGCACGCCGATCACGGCCGCCTCCGCCACGTCCGGATGCGCCATGAGCAGGTTCTCGAGTTCCATCGACGAGATCCACTCGCCGCCCGACTTGATCACGTCCTTGGCCCGGTCGGTGAGCCGGATGAAGCCCTCCGGGTCCAGGCTGCCGACGTCGCCGGTGCGCAGCCAGCCGTCGTGGAACTTCTCCGGCGCGGGGTCCTTGTAGTACGACGCGGTGATCCACGGACCGCGGGTCTCCAGCTCGCCGACGGCCTTGCCGTCCGAAGGCACCACCTCGCCGTTGTCCCCGGTCAGCCGGCCCTCCACGCCGCACACCAGCCGCCCCTGTGATGCCCGGTACGGCCAGACGTCCTCTCCGGTGACGCCGGCCGGCTCGCGCGCGACGGAGCCGATGGGAGACAGCTCCGTCATCCCCCAGGCATGGGTCATGGTGACCCCGTACTCGTCGGAATAGGCCCGCATCACGGCCTCTGGCAGCGCGGAGCCGCCGCACACCAGCGTGCGCAGCGAGGACAGGTTTCCCTTCGACGCGCGCAGGTGGGCGAGCACCCCCTGCCAGATCGTCGGGACGCCCGCACCGACCGTCACCCGTTCGGTCTCGATGAGCTTGACGATGGCCGCGGGGATCATGAACCGGTCCGGCATCACCAGGTCGGCGCCGGACATCATCGCGGCGTAAGGCAGCCCCCAGGCATTCGCGTGGAACTGCGGAACGATGGGCATCACCCGGTCCCGCTCGCCGACGGCGAGCGCGTTCGCGGTGCACACGACCATGGAGTGCAGGTACGAAGAACGGTGGCTGTAGGCCACGCCCTTGGGCAGCCCGGTCGTACCGCTCGTGTAGCACATGGCGGCGGCGGACCGCTCGTCGAGCTCCGGCCAGTCGAAGACGGCGGGCGCCGCGGCGAGCAGGTCCTCGTAGGAATGGACCTCCCGGCCTGGGCCCGCCAGCTGGGCGAGCGCCTCCTCGTCGGCGGGCCCGGAGACGATCACGTGCCTGATGGTCTCCGCCAGCGGCAGCACCGGGGCGAACAGCGGGATCAGCGACGCGTCCACGATGACGGCGTGGTCGCCCGCGTGGGTGGCGATGTACCCGACCTGATCGGCGGACAGGCGCAGGTTGAGCGTGTGCAGCACGGCGCCCATCGACGGGATCGCCAGGTAGGCCTCGAGATGCTCGGCGTTGTTCCACATGAACGTCGCGACCCGCTGGTCTCCGTCCACGCCGAGCGAGCGCAGCGCGCCGGCCAGCCGGGCCGCCCGCTCGCCCACCGCCGCGTAGCTCCGCCGCCTGGCCGGCTGGTCGCCCGCGCAGGTGACGACCTCCTTGCCGCCGAACACCGTGGTGCCGTACCGCATGATCGACGTGATCGTCAGCGGGAAGTCCATCATCGTGCTGTCCATACGGTCCCGCATCTCCTCGTTGAGTCCCCGGGCTACCTAGACCCTTGCCAGGGTCCCTATTACAGGGATAGTGCCACGGACCAATGGCGCATTACACCCCCCGCGGGGTTGGGATCTAACGACTGATCCGGAAGACCTGGCTGGTCGCCGGCCCCGAGTTCCTCGTCCTTCCTGAGCTTGGCCACCGCCCTGGCCACGGTGGACTTGACCGTCCCCACCGATACACCGAGCGCCGCGGCCACCTCGGGCTCGGTCATGTCGTCATAGAACCGGAGCATGACGGCGGCGCGCATCTGGCGCGGCAGCCGGTCGAGCGCCCGCTGCACGACGTCGCGCAGGTCGCTGTCCCTGGTGGCGTCTCCGCTTGAGGGGGCATCGGGGATCTCATCGGTCGGGTACTCATCGACCCGCCGTCTGCGCCAGCCGGAAATGTGCGTGTTCACCATGACCCGCCGGACATAGGTGTCGAGCGCGGCCGCATCGTCTATCCGGTCCCAGGACTGATAGGCCTTGACCAGGGTGGCCTGGAGAAGATCCTCGGCGTCGGCGCGATTGCCGGTGAGCGCCTGGGCAGACCGCAGCAGCGCTGGACTGCGAACACGTACATACTCGCCAAACGCGACGCGGTCCCCGATGCTCATGGGTGCCTATGCTCCAGCCGATGCTACCTAGAGTAAGTACTCGGCTACGATACGCCCTAGGCCGGCCCGGGTCACCACTCACTCCCCGGGTGAATTATGGGGGCGCAACGGCAAACGAATGCAGAACGCTAATGCCGCATTACCGACATATCGCACGTGCATGACCGGGCGGAATCGCCGAATCGCTTGACGTGTCCATGCCAATATGAGAATCGTCGGACATGGCATGGCGACGGCCGCAATCTCACGCCAGGCAAGTGCACCCTATGGCACCGATTGACCCGGACTGGGGAGATCTGACCGAATACGGCACTTCCGCCTGGTATGCCCGGCGTGCGCTGCTGCGGGCCGCCGTCTTCGAGACACGTGATCATCGCCAGTGGGCGCAGCGCCCCGCCCGCGCCGCGTCCGTGCTCACCGGCGTCATCGCGGAAATACACGACGACACTATGGTGCTCGAGGGCCGCCATGGCACTGAATCGATCACTGTCTCGCCCACCACTGTCACCTGGCTGGGGGCGCGCGCGGCGCCGTCCGTGCTGCGTCCCGGTGATCCGGTCCTCGTCAGGCACCGGTCCTCTGCCGCGTACCCGCAGACGCCTCGCCTGGCCGAGCGCATCTGGGCCAGGATCGGCCGGGTCACCGGCACGATCGTCGCGGTGGACGGATGCGAGGTCCTCGTCGACGGCGGGCGTCACGACCGGCAGCCACGGCGGGTTGTGATAGCCACGGCGGCGCAGCGCCAGATCGAGGTGCGGTTCCCCAGGCTCACCCCCGGCTACCTGATCGATGTCATCGGCACCAGGCACTCCGACTACCTGCTCGCGGTGGCGCCCGCAACGGCGCAGCCCCCGTACCACGCCGGTCACTTGCCCGCGCCACCGCTTGTCAGCGGTTCCGTCCCCGTCCCCGTCAGCGGATCGGCCGTCTGGCACGAGCCCGACGACGAGCCGGACGACCTGCTCGGCCTTGGCTACCCAGCGCTCGACCCGGAAAACGACGACCGGCCCGCCGGCGGCGGCACCGGGTGCGCCCGGCTCCCCTTCCTGTCGCTTGGCAGTGCCGTCCGGGTGCGCAACGAGTGCGCCGACCGGGGAGCCGTGCTCCCGGTCACCAGCGACGGGGCCATGGCAAGGCAGTTCTGCGACCGCTGCGTGCAATGCGGCACCTCGCCCAAGGGCCGGGTGGCGGACCTGACCATGGCGGCCTTCGCCGAACTCGGCGGCAACCTGGAAGACGGCTGCTTCAACGCGACGCTGGGGTACTTGTGAGCGGGGCCGGCATCCTTGACGTCGTGCGCGAGGTGCAGATTCCGATCCTCGCCGTGCTGCTTGTCTGCGGCGGTGCCGCCAAGGCGGCACTTGCGATGGGCACTCGATCCATCGAGGCGGAGACGGGGCCGACCGTGATCTTCCCGCTCCGGCTGCGCCGCCCGGCCGCCGTCGGCCTGTGCGCGGCCGAGCTCGTCCTCGGCTTCGGCCTGCTGCTCACCGCGGGCCGCGTCGGCGCGGGCGTACCCGCAGTCGCCGTTCGCGCCGCCACGGTGCTGCTGTTCACTACGGCGGTGGGCGCGCTGCACGAGCTGCGCGAGCGCCGGCCGGAGTCCGGCTGCGGCTGCTTCGGCGAGCTGAGCCGCACCCCCGTGAGCCTGCGGACGATCGCGCGCACGGCCGTGCTGTGCCTGGCCGCACTGTCCTCGATCGGCGTGCCGCCGCTGCGAATGCCGGGCTCGGCCGGGCAGGCCGGGCTGACGCTCGGGGTCATCGCGGCCGAGCTCACCGTGCTTGCCCTGCTGTCACCGGAGGTGGGCGAGGTCCTGACGAGGATGAGCCACGCCGATCCGTGCGAGCTGCGCGAGGTACCCCTCGCCCGGACGTTCTCCGCACTCGAGGCGAGCGCGCCTTGGCGACGGTACCAGCGGTTCGTCGTCACCGAAGGGCCGGTGGACGTGTGGCGGGAGGGGTGCTGGCGCTTCATGGTCTTCCCCGCCGAGCTCGGCAGCCGGCGCGTCGAGATGGTCTTCGCCGTCTACCTGGCCGGCCGACGGGCTCCGGTCCGCGTCGGAATGCTCGACGTCGCCGCGGGCGCCGCCGAGGTGTGGCACGCGCCTGTGCAGGATTCGCTACAGGCGTCTAACCACGTATAAGAAAAAGCCAATACAGCCGAATAGGCTCGATAATCGGCTGTCGCTAGACCGGCTGGGACCTGAGGAACCTGCCGAAGTGCGGAACGGTGAAGGCGATCAGGCCGCGCTCCGAGCTGTAGATCAGGCCCTTCTTGATCAGGCCGTCTCTTGCCGGGGAAAGGCTCGATGGCCGCCTGGCGAGCTCTTCCGCCACGCTCGAGGTGGCCACGGGCTCGTCGCCGATCGCCGCCATGGCGCGCATGTACTCGCGCTCCGCTGGCGTGGCGCGCTCGTACCGCGACCCGAAGAACCCGACGGCGAGCTCACCTTCCGCCTCGGGCGCCGCCACGGCCACGTCGGCCCCGCCGATGGGGCTGGCCGCGGCCACGTCCCAGGTCACCTTGCCGTAGGCCTGCACGAAGTACGGGTAACCGTCGGCGGCCTGGTACAGCGCGTCGAGCGCGTCCTGCTTGAATAGCACGTCCTCGCGCTCGGCGGGCGCGATGAGTGCCTGGTCAGCCGCCGCACGGTCGAGCCGGTCGATTCTGGCGTAGCGAAACAACCGTTCTGA
>Ga0335085_10016764_pt1 | contig 10571 bp, 11 predicted proteins | sample Lox_Sample_45_FD_206712 | JGI IMG/M metagenome (GOLD analysis project Ga0335085, IMG submission 206712) | Soil microbial communities from Loxahatchee National Wildlife Refuge, Florida, United States - Lox_Sample_4.5 | ecosystem: Environmental > Terrestrial > Soil > Wetlands | place: USA...
CAGCTGGGGATGGACGGATGGCTGGCGATGAGCTGGCCACAGGAATACGGCGGGCGCGGCGGGACCATGCTCGACCAGCTGATCTTCACCGACGAGGCGGCGGTGGCGCGGGTGCCGGTGCCGTTCCTGACCGTCAACACGGTCGGTCCGACGATCATGCGCTACGGCACTCCCGAGCAGAAGGCGTTCTTCCTGCCGAAGATCGCGGCGGGCGAGATCCACTTCTCGATCGGGTACTCCGAGCCCGAGGCCGGCACCGACCTGGCGTCGCTGCGCACGGTCGCGGTGCGGGACGGCGACGAGTACGTGATCAACGGGCAGAAGATGTGGACCAGCCTGATCCAGTACGCCGACTACGTCTGGCTGGCCTGCCGGACCGATCCGGCGGCCGACCGGCATAAAGGGCTGTCGATCATCATCGTTCCGGTTGCTGCTTCAGGGTTTTCGTGGACGCCGGTGCATACGGTGGCGGGGGTGACGACCTCGGCTACCTATTACTCCGGGGTGCGAGTGCCTTCGTCGTCGCTGGTGGGCGAGGAGAACCGGGGCTGGCCGCTGATCACCAACCAGCTCAATCACGAACGGGTGGCGCTCACCTCGGCGGCTCCGGTGATGGCGGCGCTGGCCGAGGTGCGCGACTGGGCGGCGTCGGCCAAGCTGGCCAGCGGTGAGCGGGTCATCGACGCCGAGTGGGTGCGGCTGAACCTGGCCCGGGTGCACGCCAAGGCGGAGTTCCTCAAGCTGCTGAACTGGCGTATCGCGTCGGGCGGGGCCGGGTCCCTGGGGCCGGCCGATGCGTCGATGACGAAGGTGTTCGGCACCGAGTTCGCGGTGGAGGCGTACCGGTTGCTGATGGAGGTCATGGGCGCTTCGGGGACCGTGCGCGCGGGGTCGCCGGGGGCGGTGCTGGCCGGGCGGATCGAGCGGGCGCACCGGGGCGCGCTGATCCTGACGTTCGGCGGCGGGACCAACGAGATCCAGCGGGACATCATCGCGGCGGCCGGGCTCGGGCTGCCGTTCAGTCGTCGTTAGGGAGGGTGTCGTGGATTTCGGCGTGAGTGAATCCCAGGTGGAAATCGCTGGGCTGGCGCGCAAGATCCTGGCCGAGCGGGAGGCGCCGTGGGCCGACCTGGCGGCGGCGGGGGTGCTGGCGGCGGGCCTGCCTGCTGATCTGGACGGCTCGGGGCTCGGGCTGGCCGAGCAGTGCTCGGTGCTGATCGAGCTGGGGCGGGCGGCCTCGGAGGTTCCTTACCTGGCGTCAGTGGTGCTCGGGGCGGGGGCGCTGGCGGAGTTCGGGACGGCTGCGCAGCAGCGGGAATGGGCCGGGCCGGCCGGTCAGGGGTCGGTGGTGCTGACCGCGGCGCTGGCCGAGGAGGACGGGGACGATCCTTTGTCGCCTTCGACGTCGGCGGCCCGGGATGACGGGCAATGGGTGCTGTCGGGGGTGAAGACGGCGGTGGAGGCGGCGCCGGAGGCTTCGTTGTTCCTGGTGCCGGCGTCGTCGCCGTCCGGGGTGCTGGTGTTCCTGGTGACGCCGTCTGACTCCGGGGTTGCCGTGGAGCCGCAGTCCTTGACGGACTTCGGGTCGGCGGGGCGGGTGGTGCTTGACGGGGTTGTCCTTTCGCCGGATCGGGTTCTCGGTGGAGCCGAGGTGGCGCGCTGGCTGGCGGCGCGGGCTACCGTGGGGCACTGCGCGGCGCAGGCCGGGGTCGTCGAGCGGGCGCTGGAACTGACGGCGGAGTACGCGCGGACCCGGGTGCAGTTCGGCCGGCCGATCGGCGCGTTCCAGGCGGTGGCGCAGCGGCTGGCGGAGGCGTACATCGACGCCGAGGCGGTCAGGCTCACGTTGTGGCAGGCGGTGTGGGCGCTCGATTCCGATGCTTCTTCCGCTGGGCTGGCGGTGGCGACGGCCAAGTTCTGGGCGGCCGAGGCCGGCCACCGGGTGGCGCACACCGCGGTCCACGTGCACGGCGGGATGGGGATCGACACGTCCTACCCGGTGCACCGCTACTTCACCGCGGCCAAGCACCACGAGTTCGCGCTCGGCGGGGCCACCGTCCAGCTGCGCCGCATCGGTTCGGCTCTTTCGTTACGGTTGTCTGCATGACCGCGGGCATGGAGACAACCATCACCGGCGTGACCGTCTTCACGGACGGCGCGCGGGTCCAGCGCACCGGTGCGGCGGACCTGGAATCAGGGCGGCAGACGGTCGTGATCAGCGGCCTGCCGGCCGCTTTGGACCAGGCGTCGGTCCGGGTCACGGCGCGAGGGACGGACCTGGCGCTGCTGAACGTCGAGACCAGGAACGCCTATACCGCCAACCCGCTGCGGGAGGAGACGGCGCGGCTGCGCGCCGACGTCGAGCGGTGCCGCGACGCCGTGCAGGCGCTCGACGACGAGGACACCGCCGAGCGGGCGCGGCTCGACTTCCTCGGCCACCTGTCCGGGGCGGCGGCCACGGCCCTGGCCCGGGCGGTGAGCTTCGGCCGGGCCGGCCACGACGAGCTGACCGGGATGGCGGGTCACCTGTCGGCCGACACCGCGGCGGCGCTCGGCCGCCGCCGCGACATCGCCGCGCGACGGCGGGCCGCCCAGCGCGAGCTCGACGCGGCCGAGCAGCGGCTCAAGGGGACGGAGAAACGAGCAGGCCGGTCGGTCGCCTACACCGAGGTGGCCGCGACCCTTGAGGCCGGCACGGCGGCACGCGCCGAGATCGACGTTTCCTACCACGTGGGCGGCGCCTCCTGGCGCCCGCTGTACGACCTGACCCTGGAAGGCGAGCGCCTGGCCGTCAGCTACCTGGCCGAGGTAACCCAGCAGACCGGGGAGGACTGGCCCGCCGTCGAGCTGGTGCTGTCCACCACGCGGCGGGGCCTGCACCAGGTCCTGCCCGAGCTCGACCCCTGGTACATCCGGCGGCAGCAGCCCGTTGTCTACCGCGCGGCGCGGGCCAAGGCGTCGGCCATGGCGGCCGGCGCGGGCGGGCCGCTGCCGCCACCGCAGGCAGCGGCGCCTGAGGCTATGGAGGACGCCGTGATGCTCGCCGCCATGCCCGTCGATACCGGTGCGGGCGGCACCGGGGAAGCCTGGGCGGGCGTGGCCTATCAGGTGCAGCGCCCGCTGGCGGTGCCGGCCGACGGCGGGCCGCAGAAGACCAGCATCGCCCGGTTCGATCTCGACGCCACCCTCGATCACCTCACGATCCCGGTGCTGGCCCCGGAGGCCTACCTGCGGGCCACCGCCGTCAACACCTCGCCGCTGCTGCTCCTGCCCGGCCCGGCCCGCGTCTTCCACGGCACCCAGTTCACCGGGGAGACCACCCTGGAGACGGTGGCGGCCGGTGCGGAGATCGAGCTTCAGCTCGGCGTGGACGACCAGGTCCGGGTGGAGCGGCAGCTGCGCCGCCGCAGCACCGGCAAGGCCGTGATCGGCGGCACCCGCACGATCGACATCGGCTACGAGATCACCGTGGAGAACCACCGGCGCGGCCCGGCCCGGGTGACGGTCAAGGACCGCATCCCGGTCTCCGCCGACGGCGACATCAAGGTCCGGCTGCGGGAGGCCAGCCCGGCCCCGGCCGAGCAGACCGACCTGGGCGAGCTCAGCTGGGAGCTGCGGCTCGACGCCGGGAAGTCGGCGGAGGCCCGCTATCGGTTTACCGTGGAGCACCCGGCGCAGGTGACGGTGACGGGACTCTAGGGTCTGCGCCGTGATTAAGGGCGGCGGCAGAGGGTAGCGGGAAGGGCCTGCTGCCGGTCGAAGCACGGGGTGTAGGCGGCGCTGCGCAGGATGTCCCGGGACGTGTCGAGCTTCACCCGCTCCACGTTGGGATACGTGGCGGCGTCGGAGATCTGCGCGTAGCCGAGGGTGCCAGGGATCGTGTCGATCCGGTGCAGCAGCGTGCCGGTATCGGGCACCTCGCACCGGACGACCGGGGAGTTCCTGACCGCGTTCTTGCTGACGCAGTCGTAGGAGGAGAACTGCGGCTCGTCCCGGCCGCCGAGGACCTTGGTGTCGAAGGCGCGCCTGGTGCCGGACTCGGACGTGCGCCCGACCAGCCTGACCGGCAGGTCCGCGCCGCCGACCTGCTTCCAGTTCGTGATCGTCCCGGCGAACATCCCGCGCAGCTGGGCAGTGGTCAGGTTGAACACCCCGGCCTGCTTGTTCACCACGATGGCGAAGATGATCACGGCCACCGGGTGGCCGGCCAGGGCCGGGTACCCGCCGGGCGCCGGGCCGTCCGACATGGCCAGCTGGGTGGTAGCGGCGCGCTTGGAGCCCGCGTTGTTCAGCGCGTTGAGCCCGTTGAAGGTGGAGATGGCGGTGACCGAGATGACCGCCCCCGGGCAGGCACCCGAGTACGCCCGCCCGATCTGCTCGGCCACCGGGGCGAACGCGGTCGACCCCTCCAGGGTCAGCCGCCCGGCCTGGCAGAACGCCGGAAGCTCGGCCGCCTGGCTGAAGGTAACCCCGGCCTGCAGCCCGAGCAGCAGCGCCACCGCCCCGCCGAAGGCGACATTCCTGGCCAGCCGGCCGCGGCCGCGGGTCTCCCTGACGATCCGGCCACGGCGGATATAGCCCTTGCCGTGCACGCCCCCGCCGGTGCCGCTGAGCAGCACGAGCAGCTTGAAGCTGGCCCTTCTATTCATCGCGAAACGAGGCAGCAGAATACGGTTTTCCGTGACCACCGCGCTCGGTGACTGGATATCCTCGCTGGCCACGCCGCGGCAATCGGTCACCGTGAATTCCCGCACCTCACGCCCGGGAAAGGTAAATGTGATCGGGCGCCTAATGTCGGCCTCGCTGATGCTCGCGAATCCCGAGTTCTTGACGCGCAGCAGCACCAGCGAGGGATCCGCGACCTCCTGGTGGCGCGCGAACACCTTCCAGGCCGTCCCGGTGCCGCCCCGCCTGGCCCCCTTCGGCACCAGGCTGACCGGGGCGTCCATGTGCTCGCGCCAGGTGATCCGCCGCCACCGGGACAGCGAGATGCCGGCCCAGACGGCGATGACCGCGACGACGGCCGCGATGACGACCGGGATGAGCTTCGGGTGCTGAATGACGTTGACCGAAGGATCGCCGACGGCCCGCGCCGCGGACAGGCGCGCCAGGCCGGTTACCAGGCTCATTTCGTGTCACCCTCGCGAATGGCAGCTGATTTGACCCTCAGGCAGGTCCATCTTTGCGATTCACAAGTGAACAGCGGCCGAAAAGGCGCTGAATATTATGTTTTGCCTGGAAATCGGGGGGTTTAGTCGGCGCAGACGGCCCAGGCCTCGACCTCGATCTCCAGGCCCGGCATGAACAGCGCTCCGACCTGAACGGCGGTGCTGGCCGGCGGGCGGGCGGTGTCCACGTACTCGTCGCGGACCGGGCGCACCACCGCGATCCGCGAGATGTCGGTGAGGTAGAAGCTCAGCTTGATCACGTCGGCGAACGAGGCCCCGGCCGCGGCCAGCGCCCGGTCCAGGTTGGCGAAGACCTGCCGGGCCTGAGCTTCCAGGTCACCGGCGCCGACCAGCTGGCCGTTCTCGTCGAGGGCCACTTGCCCGGAGATGGCGACCACGCGGCCGCGGCCGGTCACCGCGTGGCTGTAGCCAGGACCGGGCGCTAGCCCGTGCGGAGCCCGGAAATGCTGTAGTGCCGACACGTTCGGCCCCTTCCGTAACTGTTTTCCCGTTCGTATCCCCTTGGTCCCAAGGCTAGCGGCGCTCCGCGGAGGCGCCGCTTACGACATCGATGTGGCATTGATGTCGTTATAGCAACATCAATGCCACATCGATGTTGTTTGCGAACTTGGACGCTTGGCGACGGGTGAGGGTTGAGAAAGGGATGTGGCGGGTGGGATCTGTGTGACCGTCGGCCGGTCGCTGGGCTCGGCAGCGGGAGGCGGCTGGGAAGCGGGAGACGGATGTGGCGGGGCTGCGGGAGCAGCGGGATGCGGACGTGGTGGGACGGGGGTCAGTGGGAGACGGATGGGGTGGGACGGGGGGTCTGGGAGGGCTGGGTGGTGAGGTCGGCGACGATGCAGGTGATGTTGTCGGGGGCACCGGCGTCCATGGCCAGGGTGATCAGGTCGGCGGCGGCCTGGTCGGGGTCGGGAACGGTGAGCAGGACGCGGGCGATGGCGTCGGCGGGCGCGGCCACGTGCAGGCCGTCGGAGCAGAGCAGGTAGCGGTCACCGGGACGGGCCTGGCGCAGCTGGAGGTCGGGGCGGGAGGCGTGGTCGCCGGTGAGCGCGCGGAGCAGCAGCAGCCGCTGCGGGTGCGACGCGGCTTCCTCGGCGGTGATCTTGCCTTCGTCCAGCAGCGACTGGACCAGGGTGTGGTCCTGGGTGATCTGGAACACCTCGCCGTCGCGGACCAGGTAGGCGCGCGAGTCGCCGATGTGGGCCAGGCCGAGCTGGGAGCCCGACCACAGCAGCGCGGTCAGCGTGGTGCCCATGCCGTGCAGCGCCGGGTTGGCCTGGACCATGTCGCGCAGCGCCTTGTCGGCCCGGCGGACCGCGTGGTCCAGCGCGTTCAGCAGCTCGCCGCCCGGCACGTGGGTGTCCAGCGGCCGCAGCGCCTCGATGACGGCGGCGCTGGCCACCTCGCCGGCCGCGTGGCCGCCCATCCCGTCGGCCACCATGAGCAGCCGGCTCCCGGCGTACGCGGCGTCCTCGTTGCCCTCGCGGATCAGGCCGGTGTCGGACCGGACCGCGTAGCGGACGGTCAGTGTCTCCTGGTCTTCATGCACGGCAGTGTCCTTTCCTGACAGGTAGCCGATGAGGAAGACGGCGAGCTCCCGCCGGGCCGAGGTTTCCGCCTCGACCCTGGCCCAGTACGCGGCCAGCTCGGCGGCGGCCTCGGCGGGCGGCCGCGCGCTGACCGCGCGGATGTCGGCCAGCGGCATGCCCAGACGGCGCAGCCAGGCCACCAGCCGGGCCTGCTCGAGCTGGCCCGGCTCGTAGAACCGGTACGACGTCGCCGGATCGACCCGCGCCGGGTGGAGCAGGCCGAGCTCGTCATACAGGCGGAGCGCCTTGCGGGACAGCCCGGAGGCCCGGGCGAAGGCCCCGCTGGTCATCAGCTCCACGTCCGCCTCCTCGTACCCGGGCCGGTTCGGTCCGGCCCGGTGCTCACCAGGCTGGGGGCGGCCCTTGGGGCCAGGTCAAATCCCCAGGTCAGGTACGGGCTCCATCACTTGAAGGCACTGATGCCGATGATGTCACGGCCGACGATGAGGGTCTGCATGGTCTCGGTGCCCTCGAAGGTGTGCACGGCCTCCAGGTCGGCCATGTGCCTCATGACGTGATTATCCAGCAGGATGTCGTTGCCGCCGAGCATGTCGCGGGCGTCCGCGGCCAGCGCCCTGGCCTTGCGGGTGTTGTGCATCTTGGCCAGCCCGGCGACGGTCGGCGTGAGCTGGCCGACCTCGTCGAGGCGGGCGAGCTGGCGGCGATGTCGAAATCGCCGTCAGGGCAGTTCAGCAACGCGTGGTACATGGTGGGAACGCCGGCGAAGAACGTCACCCGTTCGTTCTCCATGATTTCGAGTTTCGTAGCGGCGCCGAAGCGTGACAGCAGCACCATGGTGGGGCCGGCGGCGGATCCCGCGTTCAGCTGCACCGTCTGGCCGGTGGTGCCGCTGGTGTACAGGATGACCGCGGTGTCGGTCTCGCTGGTGCGGGCGGAGGGGAACACCGGCGGCCCACAATAATGGTGGGGAGGCCTGGAGGTGTGCTTGTGAAAGTGCCCGCTGCGTTGTCAGTTACAGGGACCGTATTCCTGCTCGTTCTCACGATGCTGATGGCGCTGCCGGGGCGGGCCGTGGCCGCTGCTCCTGGGCTCTGCGCGTCGCCCTCGCACGCGGCGCTGGCGGCGCGGATCAGCCGGGGCATCGAGGCGGCGCGGCACGGCCGGGAGTCGTTCGTGGCGGTGGAGGTGGACGACCCCGGCGCGGGGATCGTGTGCCGACTGGACAGCGGCACGCACTTCGACTCGGCCAGCGTGGTGAAGGTGACGATCCTGGGCACGCTGCTGCGCGACGCCCAGGCGGCCCACCGGTCGCTGACCTCGCGGGAGCGGGCGCTGGCCTGGGCCATGATCACCCGTTCCGACAACGACGCGGCGTCCGCGCTATGGGATGAGGACGGGCACGTGCGCCTCCAGCGGTTCCTGGACGCGGCCGGGATGACCGAGACCGTGCTGGGCCCTGACGGGGCGTGGGGGCTGACCCGGATCACCGCTACCGACGAGACCAAGCTGCTGTGGCTGCTGCTCGGGCCGAACCGAGTGCTGGACACGTCGTCGCGCGACTACGAGCTTGCCCTGATGGCCGACGTCATCCCGTCCCAGCGCTGGGGTGTTCCGGCCGGCGCGCCGCGGAGCCTGGTGGTGCACGTGAAGAACGGGTGGCTGCCGCTGGCGCCTTTTGGCTGGCGGATCAACAGCATCGGTGGGTTCACCGGTCATGGCCAGAAGTATTCGATCGTGGTCCTGACCGAGGACAACCCGACGATGGCGTACGGGGTTTCTACGGTGGAAAGAATCGCCGAGGCGGTCAACCGGGACCTGAACCCGGGTGCGGTGGCGCGCGTTCCGGTTTCTGTGATCCCGGTGTCGCAGCAGACGCCGGACGAGACGCTTCCCTAGGCTGCGGTCTGCGCTGAAATGCGGGAGGATCGGGTCATGGTGGGGGATGCCGATTACCTGAGTGGGTTGCCGCCTGAGCAGGCGGAAGAGCTGGCGCGGGTGAACGCGCCTGGGTTAACGGCGCTGCGGGAGTACTTGGCCTCGGGGCAGGCGGTGGCGTTCCTCGGGGCGGGCGTGCCGGCGCCGCTGTATCCACTGTGGGACGGGCTGATCGGCGAGCTGGTGGATGCGGCGGGGCCGCGGCTGACGGAGAAGGAAGCGGCGACGTGCCGGGTTTTGGCGCGAGAGAGCCCGGAGTCGGTGGTGGAGATCGTGCGCCGCGGCCTAGGCGCGGGGGTGTACCACGATGTTCTGCGGCAGGTGCTACGAGCCCGGACCGATCCGGACACCGGGCGGGTTCAGCTTCGCCGACCAGCGGATCGCGGCAGTCTTGCGGGAGGTCGCTGACCGGACGGGCACCAGGATCGATCCCGGCGGGGCGCCGCGACAGGTGACGATAATGGCTTGGAACCTGGGGGACGCGGCTAGCGATCTGCAGATCCTGACGCAGTGCGCCGAGATCGAGTACGGGGCGCAGCTGGTGCTGTACCCGGTGCCCGGCGGGGATCACTCGGCGCTGGGCCGGCTGCTGGCTGGCCTCGCCAGTGACCGGTACCCGGCGGCCGGAACACGGGTGACTTGGTCGCGGCACACGAATACATGTCCCTGAGTGTTCGTCATGACCGTGAGGCTGAGGACATGCTGGAACGAAGATCTGGCTCGATGTGACCGGATGCTGGGCCGCATGGCCCTCACGGCCGGCGACATCGCCGCAGCCGGTGAGCATCTGGCCACGGCGGCCGCGACGTTCCGGGACGGCGACTACCTCACTGAGCTCGCCGTCACCCTGTCCGAACTGGCCAGGTGCGTCCGGGCTGCGGGAGACTTGGACGCGGCCGACCGGCACGTGGCCGAGGCGATCGCCATCGCTGCTCCCCGGGGGCTGGTGCCTGCCCAGGCTGCCGCGCTGACCGTCCGAGCTTGTATCCGCGCTGATCAGGCCAACGCCACGAACCCCGACTTGCTGAACCAGGGGCGTGACGCTGCCGACGCCGCACTTCGGCTGGCCACGCGGCACCAGTTGGCCTGGCACGAACTGGATGCCTTGCGCGCCCACGTCGCCCTTGACCGGGCCGAGGGCACCGACCACGGCTGGGCCGTAAGGCCAAGGCGCTGCACGCCCGGCTGGTTCCGCCTGGCCTGGACCCGGATCCGCTAGCCACCGTGGAACGACTTGTCGCCGCTCAGAAAGCCGCTAAGAAGGATGACAGCTCAGCTGACTAGTTCGGCGAGTTTTTCTAGGTGGCGGGGGTCGCAGTTGAGGGAGAAGGTGGTGAGGACGGTTTCTTTCCACCTTTGGAGCTCGTCGGTGATTTTGGACCAGGGGCCTACTAGGGCTACGTCTTCGACGAGTTTGGTGGGGACGGCGGCTATGGCGCTCTTCTTGTCGCCGGCTAGGTAGTAGTCCTGGATCTGCTTGGCCTGGGACTCGTAGCCCATGCGGGCGAATACCTCGTAGTGGAAGTTGACGCCGCGGGCGCCCATTCCGCCGATGTAGAGAGCAAGGGTAGGACGGACGAAATCGGCAGCCCGTTCGGTATCGTCGTCGACGATGATCGCCAGCGGGCCGCCTACGACGTCGAACGTGTCGCGGGTGTGGCGGGCGCCTGGGCGGGCGAAGCCTTCGTCCAGGGCATTGGCGTAGAAGTCGTTCATGGCGGGCGAGAAGAAGATGACGTTCCAGCCATCGGCGATCTCGGCGGACAGGGCCACGTTCTTGGGGCCCTCGGCGCCGAGGTAGATGGGGATCTCGGTGCGGTAGGGGTGCAGGATCGAGCGCAGCGGCTTGCCCAGGCCGGTGGCCCCGTGCTCGGCGGGCAGCGGAAGCTGGTAGTGC
>Ga0335085_10016765_pt1 | contig 10571 bp, 11 predicted proteins | sample Lox_Sample_45_FD_206712 | JGI IMG/M metagenome (GOLD analysis project Ga0335085, IMG submission 206712) | Soil microbial communities from Loxahatchee National Wildlife Refuge, Florida, United States - Lox_Sample_4.5 | ecosystem: Environmental > Terrestrial > Soil > Wetlands | place: USA...
CGTCTCCCGCTTCTGTTCCGTCCAGGGCTGCCCGACCGCTTCCCAGGTAGGCTTGACCACGACGATCGGAGCCTTGAATAGCACCGCCAGCGCGATCGCGTCGGACGAGCGGCTGTCGAAGACGAGGGTCCGGTCGCCGAGCGAGATGGTCAGGTCGGCGTAGTACGTCTTATCTTTCAGGGTGATGACGGCCCGGGTGACCCGCGCGCCCATTTCCAGCAGCATGAGGCGCATGAGATCGTGCGAGAGAGGACGGGGCGAGGCGCCGCCGGACAGCGCGTGGACGATGGAAACGGCGACGGTGAAATCGACATGAATGGGCACGAAACGGTCCCCGACGATCAGCAGGACGACGGGGCCCTCCTCCAGCAGCCGGACCTGCACGTCCTTAATTTCCACGCCGTCCTCGGCCGCCCAGGCTGCCGGTGCGCCCGGAGGGCTCAGAAGCAGATACATCGCCGCCGCCAATGCCAGATGCCATCGGTGCATATATCACCTCACGCTGAGGAAGAGGGTCATGCCTCGACCATACTCGAGAGAATAGCTCTCGCCGGCTGGCGCGTCAACGGAGCTGAAATAGGCGCCGCTCTGCGGTATAGTGGAAGTCGTATGGACAGAGACAAACCTCAGCCAATAACCCGGGGCGCATTCCTGGTCGCCACGCCGCACCTGAAAGACCCCAATTTCCGGCAGACCGTCGTGTTGATCTGCGAGCATGGGTCCGGAGGGTCGCTGGGGCTTGTGCTCAATCGTCGGACGGATCAGCACATCGCCGAGGTGCTGCCGCAGGCGACGGGGCTCCACGAGAAGGCGGGGTTTGTGTACATCGGGGGGCCGGTGCAGAAGGACAGCCTCTTGATTCTTCACCGCATGGAACGGGACATCCCGGAATCGCGGCCGATCTTTGATGGAGTCTGCCTCGGGGGTGATCTGGGTTGCCTGGAGGAAACGTTCACCCAGGGCGAAGAGGAGGGCCTGGTCCGTGTCTACATGGGATACGCCGGGTGGGCGCCGGGGCAGTTGCAGTTCGAATTATCGACCGGGTCGTGGCTTGTCCTGCCGGCCCAGATGCAGATGGTATTCGCGCGGGACCCTCTGCAAGTCTGGCCCACGATCCTTCGCGCGCAGGGCGACGCCTATACGCTGTATGCCACGATGCCGCCCGATCCTTCCCTGAACTAGCGAACCCGCCTGTTAGAGCTGCTTTCTGGCTCCGACGCTATGGGTGAACACGGGCTGCATCAGGAGGTCCGCCGTTCGGCCGTCTCGCTTTTGGTCGCTGTACACCTTGACGCAGGTGTGTCCCCAATCGAGTCGCTTCATGACGTCGTCGAGATACGGCTTGTGCTCGCTCAGCACGGTGGAGACCACGGCCTTTTCGTAGGCATTGCGTGGGGTGTAATCCGCCACCACCTGGCACGCTTCGATCAGCTGCCCGACAGCGAAATTGCGGTACGGCTCGCTGACGTCCTGCCAACCGGTGGGCCGCGTGCGGGGATCCGTCGGCGTGATCGCTCTGACCTCGTTCCCGGTGATTTCCAACCGGATCAACGCTCCGGCCAGCGCCAGGCTGATGGTGTTTTCGGGGATGTGGTGGGAATCCGGATCGGCGGTCGAGATGGCGTTGCTCCGGATCGAAGGCATCCCGTTTCCGTAGTGGACCCCATGCACCATCTGTGAGGCGAAGGTCAGCTGCCGTCCGATGAGGCTTTCCAGGTCCTGGTTCGTGCAGACGATTTTTTCCGACGGCAGATTGCCGGTCAGCACCAACTGAATGAGAGACCGGTTGTTGTGGATGTCGTCTCCGACGATCGAGACCGCGCTGGGGAAAACCGCGGCGAACGTCCGCGACCCGTACTGCGCGTACTGCGCGGCCGCCATGGTCCCCAGGTCATTATGGAGCAACTCCGGCTCCCCTTTGCCTCGGGCCAACTGCAGCTTGACCGCGGAGGCAATGGCGGCCGGCTTCGGATTGTAGAGCACGGACCCGATGGGGCCGCCGGGCCGAGTGGCCGCCTGGACCCTGGGAGAGTAAAGCAGGAACCGCTGGATAAATTCGTTCGGAGCCTCGATACCCCTGGCGGCGTTGGCGCGGGTCGCTTCGACTGTGCCGGCTTTTTCGGCAAACTGCTCCGGCGTGAGTGCTGCCGGACCACCGTTCGGCTGTCCGCCGAACTCCGGCAAAGCGAGTCGTGGCAGGCCTTCGCAACCGCCCAGGAGCAGTGCCGCTCCCATCAAACCGAGTCCCTTGCACACCTCTCTTCGAGACAGGACGGAACGTGTTGACGGTACGCCGTTGGCGTCGTGATTTACAGGTGATTCGTGTAGTGACATGAAGCCGCCTCCCTCAACATTTAGTGTAGGGGGACTGACACCCCTACAACGAGTAGATATATACCTCTCTGTCGAGAAAAGCAAGAATTTCATTATATGAGTATATTAACCATATTCTAAATAACATAAATAATAAGCAAGGCACGTGCCTCGCTTTTTCCGGAAGAGATGTCCTGACGGGTCTGAACTTTTTGTGTGAAATTGACGGTCTGGAGGACAGGCGTTCCCTCCTCATGCGTGGAAGTGTATGGGAAAGCGTGAGCGCGGGCTGGGCGGCTACTTGGGCTTGTTTTCCGGAGAAACGGCTTTGGGCGGCCGTATGCTCGGCATGCGACAGCGCAGAAGTCGATCAAGCCCCAGGAGGCCTTTAGCCTGGAGTACCGTGATCGGCGCGCCATGGACTCCGCAGAAGGCATTCAGCAGGTGAATGGTCCGCCCGTCTTCGAGCCGGATGGCGGCGTGGCTGGCGGCGACGCCGGATTCCAGGCTGGTTCCGAGGCTGGTGCCGGGCAGTTCCTGCATGTCGTGCGCGGCCAAGCTGTTCACGACTGTCAGCGCGGTGGTCAGAAGGAAACCGGCGGCGGCGCCGAGCAACAGGCGGGTTCCGACGGAAGTCGGCGGACGTCCGTCGGGCGGCTGCCGGCGTTCGATGAGCCAGATCAGCACCAGACCGATGGGAAGCGTGATCAGCAGGAGGCCGTGCCCGGCCGCCGTCTGGTACGGCATTCCCCGCGAGGTTTCAGAAAAGGTCCAGTAGACGGCCGGCGCCAGCACGACGAGCACGGCTGCGACGATCTCGCGGGCGGTCATGCGCGGTTTCACTGCCATCGGGATATCCAACTCTACGGAGATAGCGGGCGGGAGTCAATGTCGTCGCGCGGGAAACTTCGCTTGCTCCCTTTGCGGCTGTTGCGGATAATGAGAGAGGGAACAGCCGTATGCGATTGACGGGACATATCATCGGTCTGCTGAAGGAATATATGCGCGATCTCGTCGAGCAGGCGCGTCAGGAAGAACAGGCGCATGTCGCATTCGGATTTGCACCGGTCCGGTACCGGCCTGACCAGGCGATCTCCGATCTGTTGGCGATCCTGGACGACCGCATCGAGTCGGAAGGCATCCAGGTCGGGCTGCCCGAGGGATTCCTGCACCACATGTGGACGCTCTGCAATGAGGCGCGAAGCCATGTCGAAGAACGCGTCTGGCTGGAGTCCAATCTCGGCAGCGCGCCTTCCTCCAAGGCGGGCACACGCGAGTTGACCTACCGGATGCTGATTGCGTACATCGAGAAGCGGACCGACTGAGAAGGAATCCATTCATCGTGAGCGTTTCCCCCGATCTCATTGACGGACGATTGCCCGCGGCCGTCCTGCCGAAGCGGTACGACGTGACGCTGGCGGTCGAGCCGGACCAGGGGCGGTTTTCCGGTTCCGTTGCGATTCAGCTTCACGTGCGGGAGGCGGTCCGACGCATTACCCTCCACGCGCTGGAACTGGAGATTCTCGAGGCGACGGTGGAATCCGGCGGCGTGCATCACGCCGCAGCGGTGTCTGTGGACCCTGCCTCCGAGACCGTGACCCTCACGCTGACCCGTGAGGTTCCGGCCGGTCCCGCCATGGTCGGCCTGACGTTCTCCGGTCGGTTGAACCAGCAGATGAAGGGTCTGTACGAGGCCAGGGCCGGGACGGAGCGGTACGCCTTTACGCAATTCGAGGCGACCGACGCCCGCCGCGCCTTCCCCTGCTTTGACGAGCCCGCCATGAAAGCCTCGTTCCGCATCACGGCCGTCGTCCCCGACCATCTGGTCGCCCTCTCCAACATGGATGTCGAGGCCGAATCCGTGGACCCGGCGGCGCGCCGGAAGACAGTCACGTTCGCCGAGACGCCTCCGATGTCCACCTATCTGGGGGCCCTTGCCGTGGCGAAGCTCGCGTCCCGCGAGGCCCTCATCGACGGCACGCGTGTGGCCGTCCATACGACGGCCGGCCAGTTCGCGCTGACCGGCTTCGCCCATGAGGTGATGCGCGCCTGTCTCCCGAGACTGAACGCCTACTTCGACCTGCCCTACCCGCTGGCCAAGCTCGATCTGGTCGGCGTCCCTGATTTCGCAATGGGCGCCATGGAAAACTGGGGCGCGATTTTCTTTCGCGAGAACCGCCTGCTGCTGGACCCGGCGCAGGCCTCCGCGAACACGCTGCGCGCCGTGGCGAACGTGATCACGCACGAGGTCGTCCATCAATGGTTCGGCAACCTCGTCACGATGGACTGGTGGGAGGATCTCTGGCTCAACGAGTCGTTCGCCACGTGGCTCGCCTGCAAGATCGTGGACGACTGGCGTCCCGAATGGCGGTCCTGGGTGGAATTCGCGCGCGACAAGCAGGTGCCGCTGGGCGTGGATGCGCTGGCGTCCACCAGGCCGATCAGTTCGAAGGTCCGCACGGCGGCCGAAGCCGAGGAGATGTTCGACGCCCTGACGTATGAGAAGGGCGCGTCGGTTCTGCGGATGCTGGAGCAGTTTCTGGGCGAAGAGGTCTTCCGCCGGGGCATCCGGGAGTACATCAAGGCGCACCAGTTCGGGAACGCGCCGGCCGCCGACCTGTGGGCGGCGTTGGAGGCGGCGTCGGGCCAGCCGGTGCCCGCGATCGCACGGGACTGGTTCACGCGGCCGGGGTTCCCGCTGGTGACAGTCAGCGCCGGGGGGCCGGATGGGCCGGCGATCACGATTGAGCAGGGCCGCTTCCTGGCGGCGCGTGACGCTCGGGATGATGCCGGGCTCCCCTGGACCATTCCGCTGACGATCGCGTTCGAGGATGCCGAAGGCGTCGGGCGGCATCGCGTCCTTCTGAGCGAGACGCGCGCCACGTTCACGCTGCCTGCAAAAGGTCGGGTGCGCTGGGTCTGCGCCAATGCCGGGGAACAGGGGTTCTATCGAACGCACTATGACCAGGGACTCCGGGACGCGCTGGCCGTTTCGGTGGCGCGGCTTTCACCGGAGGAACGGTTCGGCCTGCTCGATAATACGTGGGCGCTGGTGCAGAAGGCGGTGCTCCCGATCGGAGAGTTTCTGGATCTCGTCGTCCGGTTCCGCGGGGACGACACGCGCATCGTGATCGAAGGGCTGACCGGTTATCTGGGGACGCTCGGTGACCGGCTGGCGACCGAGTCCGATCAGCCGCTGCTGGCCCGATTCGTCGAACGCTTCTACCGGCCGCTGGTGGACTCGCTGGGATGGGACGCGCGTCCCCAGGAGGGCGATGAGCCCAAGCTGGCTCGGGCGGCGGTGCTCTGGACCGTGGGCAGCCTTGCAAGGCCTGCCGCGCTCATTTGGGACATGACGGAGCGACTGGAACGCTTCTGGGCCGATCCTGCTTCGCTCGATCCAACGCTGGCTACGGCGGCCATCCGGCTGTGCGCACGGGTCGGCGGCCAGGAACGCTATGACCGCTATCTGGAACGGTATCATGCGGCGGCGACGCCTGAAGACCGGGACCGGTATCTCACGGCCTTCGGGGATTTCGCCGAACCGGGCCTCACGCCCGCGATCCTGGCGCTCATCCTCAGCGAGGCGATCAGAGGCCAGGACCTCTGGAAGCCGCTGCGTGGGCTGCTGTCGAATCCTGCGACGCAGGGGCCGACGTGGGAATTCATTAAAGCCAACTGGCCTGCGCTCCGCAAGAAGGGGGGAAGCGTGGGCGCTCAACGGATCATCGGCGGGGTCAAAACACTCTGGAGAGAAGACTGGCTGGCGGACGCGGCGAACTTTTTCGCCGATCCGGCGAATCGCGTGGCCTCGGCCGAGCGGACGCTGACCCAGTCGCTGGAGTTTCTCCGGCTGGGGCTGGCGTTCCGGCGGGACCAGCAGGGGCGGTTCTCTGCGTGGCTGCGGGATCGGTCTCAGGGGGCCTTCGGCGATTAGGATTTACTGATCGTTTTTCTTGGGAGCAGGAACCGGCTCCTTCGCGGGTGGGGAGGGAGCCTTGTCGGCCTCCTCCGGGACGACCACGATCCCTTTCAGGCCGCTTGGGGACGAGGGATTGAGGTCCTCCGGCGAAGTATAGATTTCAATCTCCGGTTTGGGCTTGTCGAGGGTGTCAAGGGTGCCGGGTGGTAATTCGTGCTGAGACTGTGACGGATGAGAGGTGCCGGTGTCCGGAGGCGGAGCCTGCGCGCCTGTGTCGGCGGCGCTCAGCGCCGCTAGAGTGAGGGCGAGCGTTGCGGCCCGCACGACTGACGCATTCATGGCGATCCTCCTCTGCGCCGTGGGTTTTCCGGGGGAGCCTGACGGATGGTACGGTAACTCCCGAGCCGGGTTTCGTCAAGGGCCGCATGACTTGCAGTGGCGTGCACTGGTCGGTATCCTCTCACTATCAAAAGAGATCCTGCCATCCACCCATCCACAAGGAGGCATCAATGCAGAAGCTTCGGATTATCGCTCTTGGAGGGTGTCTGCTGGTAATCGGCTTGGTGGGGTGCGCAACGATTCCCATGCCGCCGTCCGAGGCGACCATGTCCATCGTGCGGTCTTATCAGAACCAGCTGGAGAGCCGGGTGGCCTCCGGGCATCTGGCAAAGGCTCAGGCGCGGGAACTGCTGTATACCAAGCTGAGTGAAATCCAGCCGCCGTTGCCCAATCTCAGCGAGTTGTTGGAGTTTCGCAAACAGATTGAGGCCCAAGTCGAGGCCCGGTCGCTTACCCCGGAACAGGCTGAGTCCCGGTTGGCGGCCCGCGAATCGGACATGCTGCGCAATTGGGAGGAGATGGCCGCCAAGTATGCCCAGGAGCAACGGGAGTTCGGGCGGATCCAGCAAGAGCAAGAGCGGGGGTTCCGTCAGCAGCAGATGCCGATTGGAGGCCGTCCCTTTTAAATTGCCCCATGAAAGCGATGGTTCTCAAGGGGCCGGCCGATGCAGGTACCAGTCCTTTAGTGCTGGAGGATCTTCCGACTCCGACGCCGGCTCCCGACCAGGTGCGTGTGCGGGTGCGGGTGTGCGGGGTCTGTCGGACCGATCTGCACATCGTCGAAGGCGACCTGCCTCCCGCAAAACGGCCTGTCATTCCGGGGCACGAAGTGGTCGGCACGGTGGACATGGTGGGAAAGGATGTGCGCTCGGTCAAGGAAGGGGATCGGGTGGGCCTCGCCTGGCTGCAACACACCTGTGGGCGCTGCGAATTCTGTCTCGACCGGCAGGAAAACCTCTGTCTGCAGGCGCGGTTCACCGGCTACCACATGGATGGGGGCTACGCGGAGTATGCGGTGGCACCTGCGAGCTACGCCTACCCCGTTCCCGGCGCCCTCACCGACGACGAGGCGGCGCCCTTGTTGTGCGCGGGGATCATTGGGTACCGCGCGCTCAGGCTCAGCGGCGTGAAACCCGGTCAGCGTCTGGGGTTGTACGGGTTCGGAGCCTCGGCGCACATCACGATCCAGGTGGCCCGCTCCTGGGGCTGCGCGGTGTTTGTCTGTTCGCTGCGCGAGGAGCATCGGGTGCTGGCGCGCGAGCTGGGGGCGGTCTGGGTCGGCGGTGCGGACGAGCCCCTGCCGGAGCAAGTGCACGGCGCGATCCTGTTTGCGCCGGCCGGTGAACTGGTCACTCCCGCGCTCAGGGCCTTGCGGCGTGGCGGCACGCTGGCGATCGCGGGGATCCACCTGTCTCCGATCCCGGCGATAGATTATGACCGCGACCTCTTCGGCGAGCGGGCGATCCGCAGCGTGACCGCAAACACGAGACAGGACGGTCTGGACCTTCTGCGGGAAGCGGCCGCCATTCCCCTCCGCCCGCAGACGCAGCGGTTCAAGCTGGAAGATGCCAACGCGGCGCTGCAGGCGCTGAAGGCCGGCACGATCAGAGGCGCCGGGGTGCTCTCGGTGGGTTCGCCATGACCGCGCGCCGTACGAGGGGGAAAGCGCGGCTCTTGCCCTTGTGGGGGCTGGTGGTCGCGCTGGCTCTCCCCGGGCCGCACGGGCCCGCCTTCGCGCAGGCCGACTCCCCACCGACGCCGCAGGAACGCGCGGCGGCCATCGCTCGCTCGGCCGTGCCGGCGCCGATGGTGACCGTTCCGGCCGATTGGTTTCTGATGGGGACGCCCAACACGGATGAACTCACGTCCGGATTTGACGGGCCCTATGACGACACAGAGCATCCCCAGCGAAAGATTTGGCTGGATACGTTCGAGATCGATCGCGACGAAGTCAGCCTGGGCAATTACCTGGCGTGGGTGCTCCGTGTCTCCCGTCCGCTTGACCCGCAGCTGGCGGGCGAGCTTGCCGGTGCCAGGCGTCTCCCGGACGCGACCCTGTCGGCCTGGCCGGCCTTTCATGTGCGCTGGTACGACGCCGATGAGTATTGCCGTTCCCTTGGAAAGCGCCTGCCCAGCGAAGCGGAGTGGGAAAAGGCCGCGCGAGGCACCAAGGGCCGGCTTTTTCCCTGGGGGACGACGGCGCCGTCTCGATGGCTTGCGATCTTCAGCCTGCAAATCGAAGACTCGATGCTGCCCATCGCGCCGGTGGACAGTTTCGACGAAGGACGCAGCCCGTACGGCCTGCACCATATGGCCGGCAACGTGGCGGAGTGGGTGCAGGATTGGGGAGGGGTCGATTACTACGTGACGATGCCGGAACGCAATCCTCAGGGGCCGGCGAACGGGCGCTATAAGATCGTCCGCGGGGGTTCGTGGCGCAGCAGCCCGGCCATGCTCAGGACCGCGACGCGCGGCGGCGCCCCGCCCATGTTCAGCTCTTCGACCATCGGATTCCGGTGCGCCCGGTCTCTGCCTTGACACGCTCCCTGGGTTTCTCCAGAATCCGCTCATGCAGGTGAAGAAACTGTTGCACACCAGGATGCGGGTCAGCGACATGGAGCAGACGATCCGGTTCTACACCGACGTGCTCGGGCTGGAGGTGCTGGAGCGCAAGACGTCGCCCCGCGGCTCGCACCTGGCCTTTCTGAAGGTGCCGAACAGCGAGGAGCTGATCGAGCTGTGCAGCTTCCCGTCGAGCGGGCCCGTGAAGGTGCAGGAAGACCTGGTCCATCTCGCGTTTCAGGTCGAGAGCCTCGACGAGACCATCCGGGCGTTGACGGCGAAGGGCGTCAGGATCACCGACGGGCCCACGGCCAGTTCCTCCGGGAGCCGCTTCATCTTCATTGACGCGCCGGACGGGTACGAGATCGAGCTGATCGAGCGTCCGCCGGGCATCGCCATCGTCTGAGATGTCGTTTGAAGCGAAATTGACCGAACTTGGTCTTGCCCTGCCTCCGGCGCCGAAGCCGGTTGCCACCTATATCCCGGCCGTGCGGGCCGGCGATCTGCTGTTTCTGAGCGGGACCGGCCCCTTCAAGGACGGCGCGATCGTCTATGCCGGGAAGCTCGGCAAGGATCTCACGGTGGAGCAGGGCTGCGACGCGGCCCGCCTGGCTCTCTTGAACGCGCTGGCCATGGTTCGGCAGGAGCTCGGCACGCTCGACCGCGTGGTGCGGGTCGTGCGGTTGACCGGCCATGTGGCCTCAGCCGAGGGGTTCACCCAGCAACCGGCCGTGCTCAACGGCGCCTCGGACCTGCTCGTCCGGATTTTCGGCGAGGCGGGACGTCATGCGCGGCTCGCCCTCGGCGCGGCCGAACTCCCCCTCAACATGGCGATCGAACTCGAACTCATCCTCCAGGTCAAATGAGGCCGCCGGAGCCGTTTTCCCTGCCTTGACACTGCTCAAGATCGCTATGTTATAGTGCAGAACCCGCTCGGATAGCGGGTAATTTTTTCCTGGGAATGCACTCCTCAATGAAGACGTTGTGGCTGCTGGGAATCCTCACAATCGAAATCGTGGCCGGAGGCCGCGCCTGGGCGGCCGCCACGATCAATCCCGACTCCGGCCCGATCGGCGTCACCGTCACCATCACCGGCGAGGGATTCGGGAAGTTCGTCTCGACAAAGGACCAGACGGTGCGCTTCGGCAACGCCCCCGGGCTGGTCGAGCATTGGGAGGACACGCGCATCACCGTCCGTGTTCCCCGCAAGGCGGCCACGGGTCCCGTGACGCTCAAGTCCGGCAAGAAGAGCAAGAGCGTCGGGTCGTTCACCGTCGAGCTTCCGCTGGTAAAGGAAATATCCCCGGCGGAGGCACAGCCCGGACAGGTTGTGCAGATCATCGGCCGCAACTTCGGTCCGACGATGGGACAAAAAGACAGCGAGATGCAGTTCGGCGTCAACGAGGTGCTGTTCAACGGAGTTCCGGCCGAGGTC
>Ga0335085_10016766_pt1 | contig 10570 bp, 4 predicted proteins | sample Lox_Sample_45_FD_206712 | JGI IMG/M metagenome (GOLD analysis project Ga0335085, IMG submission 206712) | Soil microbial communities from Loxahatchee National Wildlife Refuge, Florida, United States - Lox_Sample_4.5 | ecosystem: Environmental > Terrestrial > Soil > Wetlands | place: USA: Florida...
GCCGGTCGTTGGAGTTTCAGCAGATTCCGCTGCCCTCCGGGGTGCGGCTGGTGATCTGCAACACCATGGTGAAACACGAGCATTCCAGCGGCGCCTACAACCGGCGGCGGGAAGAATGCGATCAGGGAGTGAAGATTCTGGGGCGCTGGTATCCCGGGATTCGGGCCTTGCGGGATCTGACGGTGGAGCAGGTGGAAGCCCACCGCGCCGACCTGCCGGGCACCATCTACCAGCGCTGCCTGCACGTGGTCAGCGAAAACCGGAGAGTGCTGGATGGCGCCGAACGCCTGCGGGAAGGCGATGTCGAACGTTTCGGAAGCCTGATGCGGCAATCGCACGAGAGTCTGCGCGATCTCTATGAAGTGAGTTGCCGGGAGTTGGACGTGATGGTGGAAATTGCCCAACAGCTACCCGGCCATCGCGGCGGACGCATGACCGGTGGCGGCTTCGGCGGCTGCACCATCCACCTGGTGGATGCCCCCGCCGCTCCGGCTTTCGCCCATGACATTGCCGCCCGCTATCAATTGGCCACCGGCATCAAGCCGGATGTCTATCTCTGCGACGCCGCCAACGGCGCCCGCGCCGAGTAAGCTTCCAGCCCCTCATCCTGCTCCCGAACGACCCTCCGCGCAATCCTTCACTCGGGAGAATAAATTGCCGTGGACGCTCGTAACACCAGGCGGGTCGCGATCACGTATTCGGGTTTGTCATTCTCGTTCCGTATGAGCTTCTCCAGAGCCGCAAAAGCGGTCACCGCGATCTGCGTGCGCGACAACAGCACCGTAGTCAGCCGCGGCTGGGTAAGATGGGCAAAGGAAATGTCGTCGAAGCCTACCAGCGAAATATCCTGCGGGACCTTCAATCCGGCGCCGTAAATGGCGTCCAGTGCGCCAATCGCGGTCAGGTCATTGGAGGCTATCACTGCGGTGGGAAGCTCCGGCAGCTTGAGCAAGGTTTGCATGGCGGCAAATCCGCCTTCGATGCGGTGGTCGCCCTGCGCGATCATTTCCGGCCGGACCGCGATTCTGCGCTCCTTCAGACCGGCCACGAATGCTTCCCGGCGGGTGCGCGCCGACTGAAGATCCTGCGGACCGGCGATAAAAGCGATCCGCCGGTGATTCAGCGAAAAGAGATGTTCCAGAGCTTGCCGAATGCCCTGCGGATAATCGATCCGGACGGTCGCGCTATGAACCCCGGTCCGGGCCGCATCCAGGAGCACCATGGGGATGTTTCTCCGCGTCAACTCCGCCAGAAGTTCGGGATCGGTTTCCGACGTCAGAATGGCGACTCCATCCACCTTGCGTTCCAGCATCCGCCGGATACAACCCACCATGCGTTTGGGTTTGTAGTCCGTATTGCCAATGATGACTTCCTGGCCCCGCTGCACCGCCTGGTCCTCGAAACTCTTCACCAGTTCCGGAAAAAACGGGTTCGTGATGTCGGAGATAATCAGCCCCAACATGCGGCTTCGCCCGGAAACCAGGGTGCGCGCATGGGTATTGGGATAGAAGTTAAGTTCCTGAATCGCCTGCCGTACCCGCTCGGCGGTTTCCGGTTTTACCTTGGACGAGTCGTTGATGGTGCGCGAGACGGTTGCGGTGGAAACATTCGCTCGTTTCGCGACTGCCTTGATATTCATGACCGGGTGGATGCCGGGTTCCGGCGAGACGTGGTCATTGTAACAAAGGCCGTCCGTTTCAAACCCGGCCGGAAGCGGGGCTGGAGGATGATTCCGGCAATGCCCAATGCCTCAGGAAGCCTCGGGCACACCCTCAAAATGGGCCTCGATTTCCTCCAGCGTCTTCCCCTTCGTTTCCGGCAGGAAGAATACCGCCGTCACAAAGTACACGACCGTGCAACCAGCGAATGCCAGGAACATGGTGGCGTAGCCATACTTTCCGACCGTGGGCAGAAACACTGCGGCAATGCCGGTGGAAACCGCCTGATTGATCAGCAGGGCGATGCTCATGCCGTTGGAGCGAATCCGGGTCGGCATGAGTTCCGAGAGCGCCAGCCACACGCACACCCCCGGGCCAACCGCATAGAAGGCCATAAAAACGAACAAGGTAATGGCGACGAGCCATCCGCTGCGTTCGCTGGGCACCGGGGTAATCAGCGCGTTATCAATTTTGAGCGGAGCCCGCACCGAGGCCGCGAGATTTCCGAATGGATTCGAGAAAAATGCTACCACCCGATTCTCCGGCACGACCCCTGCGCGCGTAATTTCGATCGGCTTTGCCGAGGTTTCGTCGGAACGGGCTACGCGGGTTGCAGCCTGAAAATCCCCATACGAATAGATAACCACCAGAGAGGTCGGCCCATTTGCAATCGCTCGGCCCGCATCCTCCTTCGCAGCCAGGAAGGCCTGGGCCGTGTTGTGATCGTAAACCAGAGTGAGCTTCTGGTCGGCCCCGACCATCGCCTGAACCGACGAGCGCGCGTCCACTCGCAGCTTCTCCGTGCGGTGAAACAGCAGTGCCGTACAAACCAGGGAGATCACGATTCCAGCGCTTCCGACCGACAGCAGGAACTTTCGGCCCTTCCGGTCGACCAGCACAACCCCACCGATCGTCATCAGGAAGTTGACCAGGGTAAACAGCACATAACCCCAGTGCGCCTGCACGTCCGAAAGGCCGCTTTGCAGCAATATGTTGGTGTTGTAACCGATGATGGAGTTAATCCCGGTGGCCTGGTTGCAAGCCAGAATCACACAGGCCAGCACAAACGGGATCACATACTTGCGCCGAAGGAGCGACTCTTTCACGTGACCGGCCCGGCTCTGGCTCTCCTCCGCGGCGGCGGCCTGCTCCATTTCCTTCAGTTCCAGGTCTGCCTGCTCGCCGCTGCGGGAGCGCAGCAGAGCCGAATAAGCCGCTTCTTTTTTCCCTCTCCGGAAGAGCCACCGTGGCGACTCTGCCACCATGAAACTTCCAATCACAAACAAAATGCCCGGTGGCAGCGAAACCCAAAAGATGCTGCGCCACGCGCTGTCTTTGAAGGCGAACAATCTGGCCGCGTCGCCAAGTTTTGCCACCTCTTCCACGCGAATGCTGAAATACATGCCGACAAAGGCGGCTGCTACAATGCCGAGCGTCAGCAACCACTGGAAAATGCCCGTTCCTTTGCCACGGGTCGAGGCGGAAAGGCATTCCGCCAGATACAAAGGCACTACCACACCGATCAAACCGGCGCTGACGCCCTGCAATAGACGGCCCAGTACCAGAGGGCCGTAGCCATGGGAGAGCGCGATTGCCGGAATGCTGATCACGAACAGCACCCCGCTGAGCGCCATCAGCGACTTGCGGCCCATCCAATCGGCCAGCAGGCCGGCGAACAACGTAGAGATCACGCTGCCCAGCAGCACCGCCGCTACTACAATGGAGAGCTGCCCTGCGTTCAGTCCGGAAGTGGCTTCCAGATAAGGCAGCGCACCGGCAATGATGCCGACATCGACCCCGTAGAGAAGGCCGCCGAGCCCGGCCACCAGCAGCAGGAATCGGTTATACCCTGCTTTTCCGTCAGGACGTGTGGACATACCGCCTTCGCCAAATACCGTGGACGCCATAGATTTATTTCCCACGAGATAGTACTAGAAAGTGGGCGAAACGGAAGGTCTTATCTCTTTAGAGGCGGCCAACGGGCATGGTGGCTCGTCGATTCGAGCTTGTGTTTACGGGGCAAGCGCGGCGCTAATCGGCGCGCAGATAGCTCCACATGCGGTCATCTCTGCGGAGGTGCTCGATTCCCTTCACTGCCCGCATATACTGGGCGCGCTCGAAGGCGCCCGGATCGGAAGACCGTATCTGGCTCATGCTGCCCTGCATCTGGCGTACGGACTCATATTCATGGTCGGCCATCCATTGTTTCAGTTGCCGCTCGACGAACCGCAGATGGTCGCATCCTTCCCGCAGCAAAACCGAACACATCATGGTGACACTGGCGCCGACCATCAGCATCTTGATGGCATCCTCGGCCTCATGAATTCCACTGGTGGCCGCAAGGCAGGCCTTCACCCGTCCATAGAGAATGCCAATCCAGGTCAGCGGCAGCCGCAAATCCTGCGGCGTGCTCAACAATACGTTGGGTCGCGGCTCCAGATTTTCCAGATCGATATCGGGCTGGTAAAAGCGGTTGAACAGAACCAAGCCATCTGCTCCGGCATCATCCAGCCGCTTAGCCATGTTGGCCATGCTGCTGAAAAACGGGCCGAGTTTGACTGCTACGGGAATGTGCACCGAGCTTTTGACAGCGCGCAGAATGTCAAGATAGATTTTCTCCACTTGCTCGCTGGTTTGGTCCATACGTGTGGGCAAGAAGTAGATATTGCACTCGATGGCGTCGGCGCCAGCCTGCTCAATCTGTTGGGCGAATTGTGTCCAACCACCCAACGTGGCCCCGTTGAGGCTGGCAATGACGGGAATGTTCACCGCGGCTTTGGCTCTCAGAATATGCTTCAGATAGCCTTCCGGGCCGGTTTGAAACTCGGCCGGTCGTGGAAAATAGCTCACAGACTCCGCAAAGCTTTCAGTCCCAGCCTCCAGATGATGCTCGAGTGCCACGCGCTCCTGGCGCAGTTGCTCTTCAAACAGAGAGTGCAGAACTACCGCCGAGGCCCCGGCATCTTCCAGACGACGAATGCCATCAATCTCATGCGAGAGCGGAGACGCCGAAACCATAAGCGGCGTGCGGAGATTGAGACCCAGATATTTTGTGCTTAGATCCATAGAATTCTCCCTCGTTGCCCTGGTTAACGAGCGTTTGCCACAGGAGCGGCTTTCTCTTCCCGTTCCTTATCGTGTCCCGGCTCCGCAACTTTTGCCGCAGTTTCGGTTTTGCGTTGCGCCAAGTACTCGTAGAACCGATAGCGCAACTCGACATCGTGCTGGGCCTCTGCCCACAACCGCTTGGCGTCTTCCGGATTGCTCTTGGTCAGCATCTGGAAGCGCGTTTGCTGCTGCAGGAAATCCTTCACTTTGCGGGTCGGGGGGCGGGAATCGAGCAGAAGCGGATTCTCTCCCGCCAGAGCGCGCTCGGGATTGAAACGATAGAGCAGCCACTGGCCGGAATCCACGGCCACCTTCTGATCGCTCATCGCCGTCGTCATGTTGATCCCGTGAGCGATACAGTGCGAGTAGGCGATGATGAGGCTGGGCCCATCGTAGGCTTCAGCCTCGAGAAACGCTTTGAGCGTGTGTTCGTCTTTTGCGCCCATGGCCACGCTTGCCACATAGACGTTTCCGTAGCTCATCGCCATCAGCCCAAGGTCTTTCTTGGGAGCCGATTTACCCCCGGCAGCGAATTTGGCCACGGCGGCGCGCGGAGTAGACTTGGAAGCCTGACCGCCGGTATTGGAGTAGACCTCAGTATCCAACACCAGGATGTTCACGTTCGCTCCGCTCGCGAGCACGTGGTCCAGGCCGCCGTAGCCGATGTCATAGGCCCAACCATCCCCGCCGACAATCCAAACGCTCTTCTTCACCAGCATGTCGGCCAGCACCAGAAGCTGCCTGGCTTCCGGGGCGTCGGATTTCCGCAGTATCTCTTTCAGCAAGGCAACCCGTTCCCGTTGCGCATAAATATCCGCTTCGTCTTTCTGCGGAGCATTGAGCAAGTTTGTGGTCAGTTCTTCGCCAATCAGCGCAGACAGGCGTTGCACCAACTCCCGCGCGAACTCGGTTTGCTTGTCGACGGAAACCCGGAAGCCGAGGCCGAATTCCGCGTTGTCTTCGAACAGAGAATTCGACCAGGCCGGACCCCGGCCTTCGGCGTTCTTGGTCCAAGGCGTGGTCGGCAGATTGCCTCCATAGATGGATGAACAGCCGGTCGCATTTGCCACCAGCGCGCGCTCGCCGAAAAGCTGCGAAACCAGCTTGAGATACGGGGTCTCGCCGCATCCCGAGCATGCCCCCGAGAACTCGAACAGCGGCTCCTGCACCTGTTGCTGGCGAATCGTGGTGAGCTTGATATTGCGGCGGTCAAGCTCTGGAATCTTCAGGAAGAACTCCCAGTTCTCGCTCTCCGGAGCGCGCAACGGCGGCTGCGGTTCCATATTGATCGCTTTCAGGCGGGTCTCACTCTTGTTCTTCGCGGGACAGATGTCTACGCAAATGCCGCAGCCCGTGCAATCCTCGGGCGCCACCTGGATGCTGTACTTCAGGCCGCTCCATTCCTTGTCGCGAGCTTCCGTGGATTTGAAGCTGGGCGGAGCACTCGCCAGTTCTCTGGAATCGTAAACCTTAATCCGAATCACCGCATGCGGGCACACCATGGCGCACTTTCCGCACTGGATACAGGTTTTCGTATCCCACACCGGGATCTCGAGCGCGAGGTTACGCTTCTCCCATTTGGCGGTTCCGGTGGGAAATGTCCCATCGCTTGGGAAAGCGCTCACGGGAATATCATCGCCGTGGCCGGCGTAAATGGCGCCGAGCACCTCGCGCTCAAATTTGGGCGCCTTTGTGGAAAATGGCGCCGGTATCTCGATCGTGCTGCTGGTGGATGGCGGTACGGTCACTTCATGCAGGTGCGCCAGAGTTTCATCCACCGCCTGCAGGTTTTTCTTTACAACCTCTTCCCCTTTTCTGCCGTAGGTATCCCGAATGGACTTGCGTATGGCCTCAATCGCTTCCTCGCGCGGCAGAACTTTCGAGATCGCGAAGAAGCAGGTCTGCATGATCGTATTCATCCTCGATCCCATGCCGGTGTCGCGCGCTACCTGGTACGCGTCGATGACGTAGAACTTCGCCTTCTTCTGGATCAGTTGCTGCTGCACCGGCCGCGGCAGGTGATCCCAAACCTCGTCCCGGCCAAAAGGACTGTTCAGAAGGAACACGCCTCCTTCCACAAGCGCGCTGAGCATGTCGTAGCGCTCCAGGAAGATCCACTGGTGGCAGGCCACGAAATTGGCCTTGGAAATCAGATAGCTGGCGCGAATGGGTTGAGAGCCGAATCGAAGGTGCGAGACTGTCATGGCCCCTGACTTTTTGGAGTCATACACGAAGAATCCCTGCGCGTAGTTCCCCGTGTTCTCGCCGATGATCTTGATTGAGTTCTTGTTGGCGCCAACCGTCCCATCGGCCCCCAAGCCATAGAACAGGGCGCGAACAACGCGGTCAGGCTCCACGGAAAACTCGGGATCATAGGCCAGGCTGCGTTTCTCCACATCGTCGACAATGCCGACCACAAAGTGATCCATCGGCTCCCGGACCTTCGCATTGTCATACACCCCCTTGACCATGGCTGGGGTGAACTCCTTCGAAGAAAGACCGTACCGCCCGCCGAGAACCAGCGGAGCGATGGCGGGGAGGGCCAAGCCTTGCTTCACTCCTTCCTGGATGGCGTTCACCACATCGAGATACAGGGGATCGCCCGCCGCGCCAGCTTCTTTGGTGCGGTCGAGAACTGTAATCGTACGAACCGTGGAGGGCAGCGCCTTGAGAAAGTCCCTGACGGAAAACGGACGGTACAAACGCACTTTCAGCAATCCTACTTTTTGCCCGGCTGCAGTCAGGTGTTCAACCGTTTCATGCGCGGTTTCAGCTCCCGACCCCATCATGACCACAACATGTTCCGCATCCGGCGCGCCCACATAGTCAAACAGGTGGTACGAGCGGCCCACAACCCGGCCAAACTTGTCCATGGCGGCCTGCACCAGCGCGGCACAGGCTGTGTAATAAGGGTTCACGGCCTCGCGCGACTGGAAGTACACGTCGGGATTCTGCGCCGTGCCCCGCAACACGGGATGGTCAGGCGAGAGGCAGCGCTGGCGATGCTCAAAGACGCGATCCATGTTGATCATCGCCCGCAGATCGTCCTCCGCCAGCACTTCGATCTTGTTGACTTCATGCGAAGTACGAAACCCATCGAAAAAATGCAGGAATGGAATGCGCGATTCCAGCGAAGCCGCGTGCGCAATCAGCGCCATATCCATGGCTTCCTGAACCGAGTTCGAGCTCAGCATGCCGAACCCCGTTGCCCTGCAGTGCATTACATCCGAGTGATCACCGAAAATGGAAAGCGCGTGGGTCGCGATGGTACGCGCGGAAACGTGAAAGACCGCCGGAGTCAACTCCCCCGCGATCTTGTTCATGTTGGGGATCATCAGCAGCAGACCCTGGGAGGCAGTGAATGTAGTAGCCAGCGCGCCCGTCTGTAGCGCGCCGTGAACCGCTCCGGCAGCGCCGCCTTCACTCTGCATCTCCACCACTCGTGGCACCGTTCCCCAGATATTGGGTACGCCCTCGGACGCCCACTGGTCGGCCCATTCCCCCATGGTCGAGGACGGCGTAATCGGGTAGATCGCAATCACGTCGTTTACGCGATAGGCGACAGTCGCCACCGCTTCGTTTGCGTCCATCGTCTTGAATTTGTGCATGCTTGCCTCTCGCCTGGGCTCCTGTCGTGGAGAGCATCCGGAGCTGTATCGAGGATGACTCGGGGGGTCCTATGGTGTCGCTGGCAGTGTTCACAGCGACCTGTGATCCTGGTCACAAATGACGAAAATCCCGAAAATGGGTCGCTATTGGGGACCAAATCGATGCGTGGTGGGCAGTCTATCGAAGCTTACGACCCTAAATGGGCAATTGCGGGCGCGGTTTTCCAGGGACCGGGCGGTCCTCAACCCGGGCCGCCCGACCCGACAGATCGGTTGCCTTGGACGGCGAACCGGCATCCTCTTTCACGACGTGAGAGATACCAGCCCCGAGAGATCGGGATGGGGCGATTCCCATGTCCTCGCCAAGCTTCTGAAATTGGCGAAGCCAGGTTGCATCTACAGGCAGTCGGCCGCGCACAGAAAGTGTTGCCATAGTCTCGTAGTACTGATTCTGTGCTTCCCACAAATCCGCATTAAACGGCGCCACTCGCCCGAGGGATACCAGGGCTTCCAGTGCCTGCATCGTCGCCAGATCCGTCGGTTTTTGCCGCCACCGTCGCAGCGTGGACCTTAATCGGCTATGCAGGGCCGAATTCAACGAAGAATCCGTAAGGCCGAGCCCGTCGCGCCTGGCAATCTCCAGCAATTTCCTGATCTGGTCAAAGTCTGGCTTCTCCTCTTCAAGGGAACGCCGAATTGCATTCCCCAGGACAAACTGCCCCAGCGTCTGCATAACCGCAGGCAAGGGAACGTGGCGCTCCGTGAGAAAACCGATCTGAGAAGCATGCTGCTCGTGTACCTTGCGCGAAATCTCGTCGATGTCTGCCAGGGAGGCGCTCAAGAGCTGTGAAATGATCCGCTGCTGCTCGTCGCGGAAGAGCGACTTCAAGGAATAGGTTCTCTCGCCGAAGTAAAATTCGATCGCGCTCCAACACCCGGCAACCTCGCCCCGGGAAAACATTTCGCTGGCTTGTTGGGTAAAGGACTGAAATTCCTGATCCGGCGAATTGGGACTGATTCCAGCCAGCAACCGGTGATCGCCGTGACACAGAACCGCGAAATTGAAATCGAGTTGCGCGCGAGTGCTCTGCGCAGTGAGGCAGGCGCTACCAATGGCAAGCTTCTTTTTGCCCTCTCCGAATACCTGCGCGTCATGCAGATCTGCCGAGTAGCCGTATATGGACTCGCGCTTGAAATAGCCGTCGAACAGAGAACTGATGGCGTAGTGGGCAGCCGCGCCGAACATATCCAGCATGGCAGTCCTGACGAAACGCTCATAAATGTTTCTGCCACTGCCGAACTCGACAATATTGCTCTGTACGCTTTCCAGGCGCTGCAAAAATGGTCCTTCGATATCTCCGCCGAACAGCTGCTCGCTCAACTGCACAGCGCGGGCGGCGTACTGCAGCACCTGCACGGTCTCGGGCCCACTCGGTTCGTCGAAGAACCAGCCGCAGCTCGTATACATGAGCATGAGATAGCGCTGCATTTCGAGCAGTCGAAGCATGCGCGTGGTTTCTTCCCCGGACAACCGCCGCAGGGCGTGCTCGTTCAGGAACGCCTGCAGACGTTCCGCCGACCGGTCAAGAACTGTCTTGATGTAATCTTCCCGGGCAGCCCACGGATCCCTCAAGAATCGACTGGACTCGACTTCCCAGGAACTGGCCACGCTATCCCGCAGCCAATCCAGGGCATGGCGCAATGGGGTGCGCCACTGCTGATTCCAGTGACCGTGCGTGGTGGAATTACACCCACAGTCGCTCTGCCAGCGAGCGACACCGTGCGCACAACTCCAGGAGGTCCTTTCCAGGATCTCCACCTCGTGCGCCGGTGAATGATCGGCAAAATATTCTCCATAGTTGGTGATTTTCGCGAGTTCATTCCGTTCCACGAAATCCAGCGCGTAGGCCAGCGCCATATCACCGTGGGCATGATGATGACCATAGGTTTCGCCATCGGTGGCAATGTGTACCAACTGGGCGGAGTCGCCGTTGGGATCGAAGCGGCTGACTAATCGGCGCGCGAGATGGGCTCCGTCAAAGAGCAATTTGTCGAAGGCGACGGCGCGCGCCAGCACACCGTCGTAAAAGAAGAGTCCAATGCTCTTCCCCGAGGGAAGGCGGCAAAGATACGGCCGTTTGGGATCAATTCCCTGCCCATGAAGATCAATCCATGCCGATTTAGCATCGCTGCGCG
>Ga0335085_10016767_pt1 | contig 10569 bp, 8 predicted proteins | sample Lox_Sample_45_FD_206712 | JGI IMG/M metagenome (GOLD analysis project Ga0335085, IMG submission 206712) | Soil microbial communities from Loxahatchee National Wildlife Refuge, Florida, United States - Lox_Sample_4.5 | ecosystem: Environmental > Terrestrial > Soil > Wetlands | place: USA: Florida...
CAGGACGACTTTCTTGGGTTTCTGTACAGTTGGGGTCACTTCGTTTTCTCTCCTCGGTCGGGCAACAAGATTTAGGTGTACAACGCGTGCAGAATGGCTTTTTGCACGTACATACGGTTCTCCGATTGTTGAAGGACGACGGAATAGGGTGCGTCCAGAACTTCGTCGGTCACTTCCGCGCCGCGGTGAGCAGGCAGGCAGTGCATGAAAACGGCGTCGGCAGCAGCCTGTTCCATGAGCTTACGATTGACTTGATATGACTTGAAAACCTGGCGACGGACTCTTTCTTCGGCTTCAAAACCCATGCTGGTCCAGGAATCGGTGTAAACGGCTTGAGCGCCGCTCACGGCTTCCTGCGGATCGGTGAAGAGTTCGATCTTGGCGCGAGTCTCTTTCGCGACGCGCTTGGCATCGGCGAGAACATCGGCATCGGGAGCATAACTGGGTGGCGTGGCGATGCGGATGTGAACGCCGAGTCTGGCAGCGAGATAGAGGAGCGAGTGGCAAACGTTGTTGCCGTCGCCCACATAGGCGACTTTGAATCCTTTAAGGGAGCCAAACTTCTCTTCGAGGGTGAAGAAATCGGCGAGCGCCTGGCATGGGTGAAACTTGTCCGAGAGCGCGTTGACGACCGGGATCGCAATATTGGCAGCCATTTCTTCCAGGACGCGTTGCTCGTAGACGCGGGCGACGATGCCTTGGACCCACTGCTCGAGGTTGCGCGCGACATCCGGGATGGATTCGCGCTCGCCGAGGCGAGCTTGCGTGTGGTCCAGGAAGACTACGAAGCCGCCCATGCTTTGGATACCGACTTCAAAGGTGACGCGTGTGCGCAAGGAAGGCTTCTCGAAGATCAGCGCGATATGTTTATTGCGCAGGACCGAGGCAAAACGCGACGGACGCGCCTTGATTTCCGCGGTACGCTGCAGGAGGTCGCGCGTTCCCGCCGGACCCCACTCGGCGCCGGTGAGGAGATCCTTTGCCAGTGGGATAGTGAGCGATGCAGACGAAGCAGTCATTCTTTCTTCTCCCTAAACGAAAAACTAGACAAATGCCTGAGATGCGAGACCAGCGGACGACGAAGCCCGATGGACGCGAGTGCCAGGTAAACTTGTAACCGAATTCCTCGTGGCAGCTGCCGAGAATGTATGCGGATCAAGAACGGCGGCGGCCGAATCACCGCCTACGATGTGAACTTCCCGGACGCCACCTTCCAGGGCGCGCTTGGCGGCCTCGAGTTTCAGGACCATCCCGCCAGAAACCACGCGAGCTTGGACGAGGGCTTCGACCTCCTCGCAGGAGATCGCAGAAATTACATTTTCCCCGTGGAGCACGCCGGCCACGTCAGTGAGATAGATAAGATGGTCGGCGTTGATGAATTCAGCGCAGGCGGCGGCCATGTGGTCCGCATTGATATTGTAAAGTTCGCCTTCGGTGCCTTGGCCGAGGCACGCCGCGACTGGAAGCAAGTTTTCACGCCATAGAGATTCGAAGAACGCCGTGTTTACGCCGGTGAGATAGCCGACGAAGCCGAGGCTACCCTCCACATCGTTGTGGACCAACGGCGAAGCGCAGAAACAGTTGGCGTCGGAGGCGGAAATGCCGACGGCGGGCTGGCCCGCGGCAGTGATGGAGCCGGCCAAACGTTTATTCAGCAAACCACCGAAGACCATTACCGCGACGTCGCGGGTTTCGCGATCGGTGACACGCAGGCCCGCTACAAACTTGCTCTCGATGCCCATTCGCTTGAGCGTCGCAGTGAACAAACGCCCGCCACCATGGATGACAAGGATTTCGTGGCCATGACGAGCAAGATTGGCGACATGCCGCGAAAGCGACTGCGTGGCCGCCGCATCTTCCAGCAAAGCTCCGGCGAACTTGATGACTATTCTCATAGCAAGCCTGTCTGCTCCTCGATGCCAAGCATCAGATTGAGATTCTGGATCGCCTGGCCCGCTGCGCCCTTGCCGAGGTTATCCAGGCAAGAAATAATAATGAGGCGCTTGCCATCCGCATCCAGAGTGAAACCAATGTCGCAGAAATTCGTGTTAACGACGTGCTGCAATTCGGGTAATTTTGCCGCCGGCCAGATGCGCACGAAAGGTTTGCCCGCAAAATATTGGCGGTAAATCCCTTCGATGCTCTCCGGAGTCTGCTGGGCGCTCAGCGAAACATAGATGGTGGAAAGGATGCCACGAGCGACCGGGAGCAAGTGCGTCGTGAAAACAAGCCGCGATTCAGGAACGCCGGCATGTTCCAGAATTTCGGGAGTGTGGCGATGGGAAAAGAGGTTGTAGGCGCGAAAGTTCTCGTCGACTTCGACAAAGTGCAGGTCGCGGCGCGGATCTTTACCGGCACCAGTGGCGCCAGACTTGCAATCACAGATTACATTTTGGGAGGGAGCAAGCAGGCCTGCTTCCGTGAGGGGGCGCAGCGCGAGAATTACGCTGGTGGAATAGCAGCCGGGATTGGCCAGGAGTTTTGCGGTACGAATCTGGTCCGAGTATAACTCCGGCATGCCATAGACACCCTCTGAAAGGCGAGCGGCGTGAGGTGCCGGGAGCTTGTACCAGCGCGTGAACGTTTCGGCGGAAGAAAAGCGGAACGCGCCGCTGAGATCAATGACACGAAGTCCAGCATCGAGGAGTTTTGGGGCTAATTCCGCCGACACTTCATGCGGGGTGGCGAGAAAGGCCGTGCCCGCTCCACTGGATGTGATGGCTTCCAGTGACAAGGGGCGCAACGGAGCTTCGCCGCGCACACGGAGTTGCGGAAAAAGCTGGGAGAGACAATGGAAGCCGTTGGTTTCCCGAACATAGAAGGTCGACTGCTTCATCTCGGGGTGACGGAGCAAGAGGGTGGCCAGCTCAAACCCGGTGTAGCCAGTGACACCAATGACGGCGATGTTCCGAGGGTCCCTCATTTTACGTGGGACTCGATTTCTTTTTGGAGGGATTCACGGGTCCTGCGGGTGGGGGTGATGATAAGGACCGTGTCATCACCGGCTATGGTGCCGGCAATTTCCGGGAATTTGGCGCCGTCGAGGGCGGCCGCGAGGGGCTGTGCGCCGCTGGGCGGAGTCTTTAGAACGAGAAGATTTTCCGCGGGGCGAATATCCAGGAGGAATTCGCGGAGAGCGCGGGTCAGGGGAGGAACGGGGGCAGCTTCTTCAGCGGTTGCGGCAGGCGCGCGATAACCTTCTCTGGTTTTGATGAGCTTGAGTTCCTGCAGGTCGCGCGAAAGGGTAGCCTGCGTAACGCGCATGCGTTGTTGGGCGAGGCGACGGCGGAGGTCTTCCTGATTGGAGATCCGTTCGGACGAGACGAGGCGAAGGATCTGTCCGTGGCGAAATGTCTTAGTAGCGCTCATTCGGTTTCGTATACATGTGACTGTATATTTATACAATCAAGCGGAAGTGGGTGTCAAAGTTTTTTTGCGGTGTTGCGGATTTGTCGGGGGAAGAAAGTCTTAACCCTCGTAATCTGTCCGAGCCCGCATGGACAGCGGTGGGTTGACCAAAAGGGCAGGTTAGGGGGACGCTGCATCATTGGGCGCAAAGTACGGATGATCTCTAGCTTTTCCGGCCCGGGAATGTTACCTATCAACAATCACCAGTTCTTCGCCCATGACCGAACTGTGCCACATCTCGGGGTGCAAGCACGACGTGCCGGCCGCCCTGGCCGAGCACAAGCTTTGCGTTCTCCATTTCACGCTTTCGCTGGAAGCGGGATGCGCGGAAATGCGGCGGGAAACCGCGCTAGGAAATACGCCGCACGAACGGCAGCGGGAAATCATGAGGTTCATCACGGAAAACGGCGAGCGGCTAGCGCGGGTGGCGACCAGCGGATTGCACCTGACCGATGACTTGAAAGCCAGAGTGCTGAGCACGTTCCTGACCCTGATGAACTTGCGCGAAAATCTGGACCGTGCGGCAATGCGTACGCCTCCAGGCCGCAGCGGCATCCTGCGGTAGAGTTTTTCACGCCCCAATATATTTTGCGTACAACGAGCGCGCCACGGCGGGATCTGTGGTGCCCTTCAGGATGGCGCGGCCGTCGGTGAAGACCGTCATTTCGTAAGGGGGAATGAGGAAGCGGAGAAGAAAACCATTCTGGCGAACATCGGGAACCGAATTGGCCAGGCGAGCTTGAAGCGCTTTGAGGTCGAGCGCCCTGCCGCGTTCGTGAATTTGCACAGAATCGCGGCCACACATCGTGACATGGGGCTGGGCTTTTCCGGAAAGGTGGGCGAAGTCATGCTGAACACAGACTCGGCAGCCGAGGTTGCGCTCGGGATGGAGCGATTGAAGGTGTCCGGTCCAAATATCGCAGGAGAGAAGCCGTCCGTGCAAATCGGAATCACGAGCGGCGAGGAGTTTCAGGGCTTCGGCGGACTGAAGGGAAGCGATCAGATTGACGATGGGGCCGAGAACGCCGATGGTGTCGCAAGTTTCTTCCAAGCCGATGGCGTTCGCGGAATCGAGCAAGCAAGCAAGGCATGCGGTCTTTCCGGGAAGAATCGCCATGGTGACGCCGTAGCTGGCGACGGCAGCCGCGTAAATCCAGGGGATACCGGATTTGACGGCAAAATCATTGAGCAGGAAGCGCGTTTCGAAATTATCGGTGCCATCCAAGATCAGAGAAAAACCGGAGAGCATATCGAGCGCATTGTAAGGAGTGAGATCTGCGACGATGCCTTCCACCTGAACATCGGAATTGATGGCGTGCAGGGCCCGCTCGGCGGCCACCGCCTTCGGAAGAGTCTCGCTCGCGTCCGCTTCCGTGAAGAGAGATTGGCGCTGGAGATTGGAGGTTTCGACAAAGTCGCGATCGAGAATGCGAAGACGTCCAATGCCGGCCCGAACGAGGAGATTGGCGGTGGCCGCGCCGATAGCTCCGCAGCCGACGAGGACCGCGGTGGAGACGCGTAAGCGTTCCTGGCCTTCGGGGCCGAACGGTTGAAAGAGCATCTGGCGCGTGTATTTTTGGTCTAGAGGACGAATCACGTAAAATGTAGTCCCAGCACTCGAATCCCTTTCATAATAGCTCTAAAGGCGTCCGAGGAAGCAACGCCCGTGTGCTACCCTTCGTCTGATTAATGGAACGAATGAACTTGCGGTGGGCCAATGGTTTGCGAGTATTTGCGCTCCTGGTGGCGTTGTTGGGAGGAAGGGCTGTGTGTGCTCAGGCAACGCCAGAGGAACAGAAGGCAGCGGCGGCGCCAGCGGGTCCCGTAGGAGAGATTCGCATCGTGGACGAAGATGGCAAGGTGCTGACGACGAATCCGACGGGCATTTCGGTGAAGCTGGGAGAGCGGCTGGACCCCGATGCGGTGGCGAAAAGCATTCGAACGCTGTACCAGACGGGCGACTATGCGGATCTGAAGGCAGTTACGTCACCGGAGGAGAACGGCATCCGGTTGGACTTTGTCGTTCGCGAAAATCTCTTTTTCAATCAAATCGTGATATTGGGGTTGAAGCCTCCGCCTTCGGAAGCGTCGGCCAGTGGGGCGATGCAATTATCGCTGGGAGAAACGTACCGGGCAGGTGATCTTGAAGAAGGAATAAGCCGACTGAAGGACGCCCTGCGAGACGACGGACTGTATCAAGCGAAAGTGACAGCCGAGCAGCGACCTCATCCAGAAACCCATCAATTGGATGTCATAGTGAATGTCGATCCGGGACCCCGGGTTCGGCTAAGCCAGGTAGATCTGCAAAACGCGACGGAATACAACGACGCAGCGTTGCTGAAGCTATTCAGGTTGAAGACGGGAAGTGAATTGACGATCGCGCGCGGCCAGTCGGCTGTGGAACGTATCCGCAAATTCCTGGCAAAGAATGGGCACTTGAGCGAACGCGTGTCTCTGCGCCGCGGTGAATACGACGCTTTGAACAATGCTTTGCCGTTGACGCTCGACGTGACGGCAGGGCCGATCGTTCACGTAAACATTGTGGGCGCGAAATTTTCGAGAGGCGATCTCAAGAAACTGATACCCATTTACCAGGAAGCATCCGTAGACGTGGACTTATTGGAGGAAGGAAAGAGGAATTTGCAGGAACGGCTGGAGCGCGAGGGCTTTTTTGACGCCAAAGTGGATTACGCGGTATCGGACGACACGGCGAAAACCGGGAAGTCTGGAGCACAAGTGGGACAAGAGACGATCACCTACAAGGTGGATCGAGGCCTGCGCTACAAATCGTTGCGGATCGAGATTGCCGGCAACCAGTATTTCGGCAAAGACTTGTTGTTAAGCCGGCTGTCGATAGTGCCAAGCGCGATGTTTGTGAGGCCACGGTTTAGCCGCAGGCTACTCGATGCAGATGTGCTCTCGATGAAAAGCCTGTACGCCGCGAGCGGATTTTTGTCGGCTTCGGTGACGGCAACGACGCCGATGGACGCAAAACAAAAAGGCGGGGAGTTGCTGGTACGGTTCGATATTAATGAAGGAAAGCAGACGCTGGTGTCCAGCTTGAATATTGAGGGAATGAAAGCGATCAGCGAAGAAGAGCTGCGCGGGGTGGTGGGGTCTCTGCCCGGACAACCCTATTCCGAGATCAGCATTGCGTCGGACCGCGACAATATTCTTGCGCTATATTTTAATCAAGGATTTCCGAACGCCACTTTTTCGTGGACGGCAGTCCCGGACGCGCCAAAGGAAGGCGGCGAAGCGAAAGACGCGAAAGGAAAAGAAACGGCAGCGAAGAGCAACTCCATCGAACGGGCGGAACCGATGAAGTTGGTCTATAAGGTTGACGAAGGCGCGCAGGTGATTGTTCGGCAGGTATTAATCAGCGGATACAACCACACTCGACCAGGAATCATTGAACGCAAAGTGAAGGTAAAAGAGGGACAGCCGCTGCGCGAGGGCGACGTGGTGGACTCTCAGCAAAGGCTTTATAACCTGGGAATTTTCAACCGGGTGACCATTGCGCCACAAAACGCGAATGGCACGGATCCAAAGAAGGACGTGGTTGTGCTGGTGGAGGAAGCCAAACGATACACGATTGCGTATGGGGGAGGCTTCGAAGCGCAGCGGCTGGCCAGCACCACCGACCCAACCGGCGGCCAAGTGGAAGCCTCGCCACGCGGAATTTTTGAAATATCCAAAGAAAATCTGACGGGCCGCGCGGACTCACTCAGTTTGAAATTACGCGGGAGCTTCATTCAAGGGCGGGCGTTGCTGGCGTATTCCGCACCGGAAATTCTGAATCGCGACAACTTAAGTTTGCAAGCGACGGCTTATATCGAAAAGACGCAAGACATCAACACGTTTACGCAGACGAGATATGAAGGAAACCTGCAGATCACGGATCAACTGTCGCCACGCGCGTCGTTGCTGTTTCGTTACGCATTTCGAAAGGTGACGTTGAGCAATCTGAATGTTCCCCAAGAGGAAGTGCCGCTATTTTACCAACCGACGTTGGTGTCGGAATTCAGCACGTCGTGGTTCCGAGACACCCGGGACAACCCCGCAGATGCGAGCAAAGGTTCATTCAATACCGCAGACTTCAGCGTGGCCGGTACGGCGATCGGATCGAGCGCGAGTTTCTTTCGCTTATTTATGCAGAATTCTACGTATCACAAGATTTCCCGGAACTGGAGTTTCGCCAGATCAATACGGTTAGGTTTCCTTATACCGTTCGCATCAACGCAGTCACTTAGCTTTCCAGCGCAAACAGGCACTCCGCCTCCACAGCTGATTCCGCTGCCGGAAAGGCTGTTTGCAGGAGGAGGAACGTCACTGCGCGGATTCGCTTTGAACCAAGCGGGACCCCGCGACGCACTCACAGGGTTTCCTGTTGGCGGTCAGGCCGTGCTGGTACTGAATCAGGAGCTGCGCTTTCCGTTGAAGTTGCCGTTTATCGGAAGCAATTTGGGTGGAGCAGTATTTTACGATGGTGGAAACGTTTATAGCCGATTGAGTCGGATCACGCTCCGATGGTCCGCTCCACAGCCGGTGTTCAGAACTGCATATCCGGGATTAACTCCCGGGCGATTCAACCCGACAACCTGCGTATACAACTGCACGAATGAGCTGAATTATTTTTCGAACACGATCGGGTTTGGACTGCGGTATGCGACACCGGTGGGACCGATACGCATCGACCTGGGCTATGAACTGAACCGGCCGGAATTTGTGATTCCTTGTAAAAATAACGCTCCGTTATGCCAAGAAGGGACACGGCTGCCCAAGCTTCAAATATTTTTCAATCTAGGATCGAGCTTCTGATGTGGCGTGGGCGAGTAATTCGAACGGCGGTTGTCTGTGTTATGGCGTGGGCGTTGTCCGCTGGCGGCCAAGAAGTGGTGGACCGGATCGCCGCGCGAGTCGACACGGACATTATTCTCTTGAGCGATGTTCGAATGCTGGCGCGTTATCAGAGCTTTGTTGATGAAAAACAGCAGAGCGATTCGGAGATTCTGGATCATCTGATCGATCAATGGATCGTTCGAAACGAGGCCAGGGCCGCACTTTTTCCGCAACCCTCGGACGAAGATGTCCAGCGGAGCCTGGGACGGTTAAAACGATCGTTTTCTTCTCCGGAGGAGTTTAAGGAGCGTGAGGAACAGGTCGGACTGACCGACGAAGATGTATTGCGCATGCTGCGGTCTCAGCTATACCTGAGTAACTATCTGGATTCGCGATTCCGGGCATCGATTCAGATCGACGATAAGGACATCGAAAGCTTCTATGAAACGCGCGTCGTGCCGAGAGCGAAATCGCGAGGGCAAACGCCTCCCACATTGGAAGCGGCACGCGGGTTCATTCAGGAGGCACTCGTTCAGCGGGCGATCAATGTTCAATCGGACCGCTGGTTGAAAGAGAGCCGGGCACGGCTGCACGTAGAGAAGATGCTAAACGAGAACGAGAAATGACCAAGGAATCGCGCTGGCGCAAAATCCTGTGGTTGGAGCATTTGCTCTGGGTGCTGGGAACTTGGACGCTGTTGGCGATTGCCCTCGCGATCATAGCGGTGGGAAGCGGGTTGGCAAATCCGCTGCTGCGAAGAATTCTCATCAACCGGGCGGAGGCGCTGACGGGAGCACGGGTTGAAATCAGGACCGTGTCGGTGGGGTGGTTTTCGTTAAATGCGACGATAAACGGCTTGGTGGTGCACGGGAAAGAGCCTTGGGATACCGAGCCGCTGTTCAGCGTGGAGCAGGCGCGCGTGGGGTTGCGGATTGACTCATTTTGGGGGAAAAGAGTCGGACTGAATGATCTGGTGCTAGAACAACCCCGCTTACATGTGCGCGTGGAGAAAGACGGAACGAATAATCTGCCGACGTTACCAGCCAGCAAGTCCAAGGAGCCGGCGCTACAGAGGCTATTGGACCTGCGTGTGCATCACGTGGCCATCAAGGATGGTTGGATCCTCTACAACAACGTGAAATCGCTGGTCGGACTGGAGGGCGGCGAACTGCAATTCACCGTGGACCTTAGCGGCCCTGTGGACAAGCCGATGTACTTGGGGTCGTTGAACTGGGAGTCCATCCAGTTGGCGCGAAGAAGAGATGTTCCCGTGCCGGCGAACGTGAACGCAAAATTCACGTTGGGGCCCGAGGGATTTGCGGTCGAGCAAGCAGTTATGAATCTAGGCCGGTCGCATGTGGACCTGCAGGCCGAGACCGAGGATCTGGTCACACCCCATTGGACATACAAATACCGTGCCTGGCTGGACTTGCTGGACATCCGCGAGACGTTCCGGACCCCGCAAGTTCCGTTAGGCCGCATCGATCTACGAGGAGAGGGCACGATCGAACACGGGTCGGTCCTGGGAAAAGGAAGCTTCGCAGGGGATAACATCACGCTCGGATTTATGGACTTTCACTCAGCGAATTTGAGCAGCCGGTCGAGTTATACGCTGGAGGCCAAGGGAGTAGAGTTGCCCGATTTCACGGCGTATGCGTTGGGGGGAAGCGTGAAGGGGCGGATTACGATGCAGTACGACGGACTGCAGTTTCGGGCAGTAACGAAATTGCAAAATGTGCGCCTGTCTGCACTGACGCCGGCTCTCGATCATGCGGGATTTCCGATCGATACCTTGCATTGGGATGCTGTGATTTCTGCCGACACGGTGGAGACCTGGCGAGAGAGCTTCGACGATTTCGATGTGTCCGGCGACATGCATTGGGAGGCACCCACGGAAGTAGCGGAAGGTCACATGCCAGTATCGGGAGATTGGAAACTGCGATATCGGGACGCGCGAAATACGCTGGAGATTTCCGAAGGAGAATTTGGGACACCGACGTCGCGAGGGTCCTTCACTGGAGTGCTTGCACCAAAAAACACCGATCTGGACGCGAAGCTGGAAATTGGTTCGCTGCTGGACTGGGACGACTTTATTCACGCGATCGCCGGCGACAAACCGGGCACGGCGGATGCGGCGGTAAAGATTGGAGGTTCGCTGACGTGGGCAGGGAAGATCATCGGTCCATCGGACGGCCCCGAATTCCAGGGGCATTTTCGTGGGGAACGCGTGCTCTATGCGGACGTGCATATGGACCGAATCGACGGGGACCTCAGTTATTCGCCGGACCATTTGATCATCACGCGCGGCCATGCGGTGCG
>Ga0335085_10016768_pt1 | contig 10569 bp, 7 predicted proteins | sample Lox_Sample_45_FD_206712 | JGI IMG/M metagenome (GOLD analysis project Ga0335085, IMG submission 206712) | Soil microbial communities from Loxahatchee National Wildlife Refuge, Florida, United States - Lox_Sample_4.5 | ecosystem: Environmental > Terrestrial > Soil > Wetlands | place: USA: Florida...
TGGAGGTCGCCGCCTCGGTCACCACGTTCTTGCTGGCGGGCCGGCTGTATGAGGCCAGGGCCCGGCGGGACGCGGGGGACGCGATGCGGGAGCTGGCCGCGGCGGGAGCGCGGGACGTGTGCGTGCTGGCCGACGGCGGGACCGAACACCGGGTCCCGGTGGAGGAACTGGCGGCCGGGCAGCGGTTCGTGGTCCGCCCGGGAGAGCGGATCGCCGCCGACGGGGAGGTGGAGTTCGGCCAGTCCGCGGTGGACCGGTCCATGATGACCGGGGAGTCCGTGCCGGCCGAGGCCGCCGAGGGCGACCTGGTCACCGCGGGCACCGTGGTGGTGGCGGGCCGGCTGGTGATACGCGCGGTCAAGGTGGGTGGCGACACACAGCTCGCGCACCTGATCGCTCTGGTGGAGCAGGCGCAGTCGCAGAAGGCGGCCATCCAGCGGCTCGCGGACCGCATCTGCGCTGTGTTCGTTCCCGCCGTGCTAGTGGCTTCGGGCCTGACGCTGGCCGGCTGGCTGGCTGCAGGCAGCCCGGCGGAGCATGCGTTCAGCGCCGCTCTGGCGGTCCTGATCATCGCGTGCCCGTGCGCGCTGGGCCTGGCGACTCCGGCCGCGCTGATGGTGGCGTGCGGGCGGGGCGCCCAGCTGGGGATCTTCATCAAGGGCTACCAGGCGCTGGAGTCCTCCCGTGCGGTCGACACCGTGGTGCTGGATAAGACCGGGACTGTCACCACCGGGGTGATGGCGGTGGCGGAGGTCCAGCCGGCGGCCGGCGTAACCCGGGAGGCCCTGCTCTGTTACGCCGGCGCGGTGGAACAGGCATCGGAGCACCCGGTGGCCAGGGCCATCAGCGGTGCGGCGAGCGCGGAGCTGGGGCCGCTGCCGCAGGCGGCCGGGTTCACCGCAACCCCGGGGCTGGGCGCACGCGGGTCCGTCGACGGCCATGAGGTGGTCATCGGACGTGAGAGCCTGTTCCGCCGGCTGGGGATGACGGTCCCGCCGCAGGTGGCTGAGCAGTGCCAGCGGTGGGAGCAGGCGGGCCGCACGACGGTGCTGACCGGGTGGGACGGCCACGTGTGCGGGGCGATCGCGGTGGCCGACACGGTCAAGCCGTCGGCTGCGGCGGCCATCGCCGGGCTAAGAGGACTGGGCCTGCGTACGGTGCTGCTGACCGGGGACAGCCAGGTGACCGCGCAGGCCGTGGCGGCCAAGGCCGGCACCGACGAGGTGATCGCCGGGGCACTGCCCGGCCACAAGGTCGACGTGATCAGGGGCCTGCAGGCCCGCGGTCACCGGGTGGCCATGGTGGGTGACGGGGTCAACGACGGACCCGCCCTGGCCGTGGCCGACCTGGGGCTGGCCCTGGGCACGGGTACCGACGTGGCGATCAGCGCGGCCGACCTGATCCTGCTGCGGGACGACCTCGGCGCGGTGCCGGACGCGATCGCACTCGCCCGCGCCACCCTGGCGGTGATCCGGGGGAACCTCGCCTGGGCATTCGGCTACAACATCGCTGCGATACCGCTGGCGGCCGCCGGGTTCCTCAACCCGCTGATCGCCGGCGCGGCGATGGCCGCGTCGTCCGCCTTCGTCGTGGCCAACAGCGTGCGGCTGCGGCGCTTCGGCGCCCCGGCCGCCCGCCGTCGCTGGCGCTTGCCACACCGGGCCGCAGCGGGCCCGGCGGGCCCGGCGGGCCCGGTGGCCGGGGACGGCCAGGACAAGGTCCCCGCCGACAGCTCTGACCCAGCTCAACCACAGGAACAGGTGGCGTAATGCCCGGGATGAACTCAGGGATCAACGTCAACGACCCCACGGTGATCGCCGCGTTCAAGTCAGCGCTGCTGCATCAGGGGGTCATCGCGCTGCTGATCTTCGGGCTGCTCGGGGTGGTGTGGGTCACCGTGCGGGTATGGCTGCCTGCAGCAGCCCAGGGAGCAGGCGGATCGCACGTGCCCGCGCGGGCCGAGCCCTCCTGGCGGCAGGTGCTGCGGATCGGCTTCGGCCTGCTGTGGGTCTTCGACGGCATCCTGCAGGCCCAGCCGAAGATGGCGATCGGGCTTCCGTCGCAGGTCATCCAGCCCTCGGCGGCCAGCTCGCCGCACTGGGTGCAGCACGTGGTGAACTGGGCCGGGACTACCTGGTCCTACCACCCGATGCAGGCCGGCGCCGCGGCGGTGTGGATCCAGATCGGCATCGGCATCTGGCTGGTGGCCGCCCCGCGGGGCGGCTGGTCCCGGCTGGCCGGCCTGGTCAGCGCGGGCTGGGGGCTGGTGGTCTGGGTATTCGGCGAGTCCTTCGGTGGCGTCTTCGGCCCCGGCCTGACCTGGCTCTTCGGTGCCCCTGGCGCAGTGCTGATCTACACAGTGGCCGGCCTGCTGATCGCGCTGCCGGAGCGGATGTGGCACGACGCCCGGCTCGGGCAGGCCATCCTGTCCGGGCTGGGCCTGTTCCTGATCGCCATGGCGGTGCTGCAGGCCTGGCCGGGACGCGGATTCTGGCAGGGGATCTCCCACGGGCAGCCGGGCAGCCTGGCTGGCATGACCCAGGACATGGCACAGACACCGCAGCCACACTTCCTGTCCGCACTGGTCAATGCCTTCACATCCTTCGACGAGGCGCACGGGTTCGCGGTGAACCTGTTCATCGTGGCCGCGCTGACGGTGATCGGCGCCGCCTTCCTGACCGGCCGACGGCGGCTGGCCCGCCCGGCGGTGATCGCGTTCTCGGTGCTGTGCCTGGCGGACTGGGTGCTGATCGAGGACATCGGCATCTTCGGCGGCCTGGGCACCGACCCCAACAGCATGATCCCGTTCATTCTGCTGGCCGTGAGCGGGTACCTAGCGCTGGCGCCGAAGACGGCGCCAGCGGTGGAACAGGCAGAAGAAGCCCTCCCGGCGGCGACCGCGGCGGGTTGGCGGGAACGGCTCAGGCTGGCCTCCGTCCGCCAGTCGGTGGCAGCAGCAGGTTTCCCCGCGGTGGTCTCACTTGGCGCGCTCGGGCTGATCATCCTGGGAGCGGCCCCGATGGCCGCCGCCCAGGCCAGCCGGAACGCCGACCCGATTCTGGCCGAGTCGATCTCCGGGTCGTCCGCGGCGCTGAACTTCCCGGCCAAGGGCTTCGCACTCACCGACCAGCACGGCCGGAAGGTGAGCCTGGCCAGCCTGCGCGGCAAGGTGGTGCTGCTGACCTTTCTTGACCCGGTGTGCACGACCGACTGCCCGCTGATCGCACAGGAGTTCCGCCAGGCCGGACAGCTCCTCGGAACCGCCTCACGCAACGTGGAACTGGTGGCGATCGTTGCCAACCCTATCTACCACCAGGTAACCGACACCCAAGCGTTCGACCGCCAGGAGCACCTGGACCAGGTGCCGAACTGGCTGTACCTGACCGGCAGCCTGCCCCAGCTCCGGCAGGTGTGGAAGGACTACGGGCTCAGTGCCGAGATCCTGCCCGCCGGCTCGATGATCGGCCACCAGGACATCGCCTACGTCATCGATCAGGCGGGCCGCGTCCGCCAGGAACTCGACACCGATCCCGGTCCGGCGACTACCGCCACCAAGTCGTCGTTCGCGGTTCTGCTCGCCGGCGCCGCCCGGCAAGCGATGGGGCAGTCGTGAGCCGCCGCGCCAGGCTGGCGCTGCTACTGGTCGCGGCGCTGCTGGCCGCCGGGTGCGGTTCTGCGGCCAGGCAGGCCGGCTCACCAGCACCAGCGCCCGGGCCGCCGTCCTTGGCTACCTCACTGTTCACCAGCACGGGCACCTGGGCGGTCGCGGTGATGGGTGGGTCGGCCGCCGAGCACAACAACTTCTGGCAGCTGTTCGTCCGGCCCGCTGCGACCGGCAAGTGGCGGCTGGCGACCCCTCCCGGGGTGGCCAGCAATGGCGGCCTGGTGGTGGCCAGCCCCGGCGCGGGATCGGTGGTGGCCGGGTTCCGGCCCAGCCAGGAGCTGTCCTACTCGCCGCTCGCCACCACCCGCGACAACGGCACCGCCTGGACGCCCGGCCTGCTGGATGCCGCGCTGGCCGATGTGCCCGACGCCCTGGCCGCCGCCCCGCATGGCGGTCGCCTGCTCGCACTGCTCGCCAGCGGAGGCGCCGAACTCTCCGGGCCCGGCGGGACAGGCTGGGCGAGGCTGGTCACCCGCCGTGCTCTCGCCGTCTCCACCGCGGGCCGCCGGTGCGGGCTGGGCAGCCTTACCGCAGGGGCGTTCAGCCCATCGGGGATCCCCTTGCTGGCAGGCGGCTGCGCCCGCCCCGGGACCGTCGGCGTCTTCGCCTACACCGGCGGGGCGTGGCACCTGGCCGGGCCCACGCTGCCGACGGCGTACGCACACCAAGACATCAGCGTCCTTTGGCTCACCACCACCGTCGGCACCACCACGGCACTGCTGGCGGCCGGCACCGGACCGGCGGCACGCCTGCTGGCCGCCTGGTCCACCGGCAGCAATGCCCACTGGGCCCTGTCGCCGCCGCTGCCGCTATTCGGCGCGAAGATCATAGCCGCCTCGCCCGGGCCCGGTGGCGGCGTGGGGGTGGTGCTGACCGGGAACCGCGCGCAGGCCATCACCGGCCCGGCAGCCGCCTGGCGGGAGCTGCCCGCCTTGCCGCCAGGCACGGCAACACTCGCACCCGAACCCGCCGGCGGGTGGGATGCCCTCGCCGTCCACAGCACCAGGCTCACCGTCTGGCGGCTCCCGCCCGGCCACACCGCGTGGGCCGTCACCCAGACCATCAGTGTTTTCATCCAGTTCGGTTCATCGGGCTGATGCCAGCACACGCGCCGCACAGGCACCAGCGAGCCGCAGGCTGACCGGCGCCCAGGAGCGCAAATGAGCCGAGTACCTTGAGGAGGTTTGATGCGAGCCAGAGTGCTGAGGGCGCTCGCCATCGTGGCCGGGCTGCCGGCGCTGTTTATAGTCGTGGCCGCGGGCCCGGCTTCGGCCCATGTGCTGAAGACGGTAGGCCCTTACCACCTGCTGATCGGGTTCGGCAACGAGCCGACCTATGCGGGTGCGCAGAACTCGGTCTTCTTGCTGCTGACCAACGCGAAGACCGGCGCCCCGATTGTGGATGAGGGGCTCGGCGACACGCTGAAGGTGACGGTTGGGTTCGGGACCCAGGCCAAGCAGCTGCCGCTGGTGTCATCGTTCGATCCCGACAGCGGGCAGGGAACCAAGGGCGTGTATAACGCCTACTTCGTCCCGACCGTCCCGGGCGACTACACCTTCCATTTCTCCGGCAGCATCCACACGACGAAGGTGAACATCACCGTGAAGTCGTCGCCGACGACGTTCGACAGCGCGCACGACCCGGCGGCGATCGAGTTCCCGCAGCAGTCGCCGTCGAACCTGCAACTCGCGCAGCGCCAGAATGCCGAGTCGGCCCGGCTGTCGGCGGCAATCCAGGCAGCGGACAGCAAAGCGTCCTCCGCTTCGGCGGCGCTGGCGGTCGGGATCGCCGGGCTCGTCGCCGGCGCGGCGGGGCTGTGCGCCGGCGGAGTGGCGCTGGCCCGCGGCAGGTCGCGACCCCGGGGTGCGGCGACAGGTAGCCAGCATCCGGCCAGCGTGGAATGAGATCGCTGCGGGCGGTGCTGCTGGCCGCCGTCCTCGCGCTGGCCGGGGTCGGTGTCCTCGCTTCGCCCGCGGACGCGCACGCCCTGCTGGAGCGGTCCTATCCGGCGGCCGGCGCGTCGCTGCCACATGCGCCGCAGGTGATGCTGCTCTACTTCACCGAGGCACCCGAGCTCAGCCTGTCCACGGTGTCGCTGCTGGATTCCTCCGGCCAGACCCTGCCCGGGGTCGGCAAGCCCACCGTGGCGCCCGGCAACGCGCAGGAGCTGCGGGTTACGCTGCCCCGCCTGGCTGACGGTGTGTACACGGTCAACTGGCGCACCGTGTCGAAGGTGGACGGGCACGTCACTGGCGGCTCGTTCGCCTTCGGCGTCGGGGTCCAGCCCTCCGCGGAGGCTTCGGCGGCCCAGGCCGCAAACGGCGGTTCGACGGGCTCCACCCCGTCTCCGGCCGCCGTGACCGGCGTATGGCTGCTGTACTGGGGCCTGGCGCTGCTCGCCGCCGCCGGGGCGACCGGGATGCTTGTCTTCGGGTGGCGGCTGCCCGAGGGCGCGCGGATCGTGATCGCGGTCGGCTGGCTGGCGGCGGCGGCCGGGATCCTGATCATGATCCTCTCAGAGCGGGCGGCGGCGGGCGTGCCATTCGGGGAGCTGTTCAGCGCCGCGGCCGGGCGGTCGTTGCTGGCCCAGGCCGCCGCCGTGGCCGTGTGCGGGGGGGCCGCGTTCTACGCGGCGCGCCGCCCGGCGGGCCCGCGGCTGGCGGTGCTGGGAGCGGCCGCCGCCGGGGCGCTGTTTGTGCACGCCCAGGCCGGGCACGCCGAGACCCAGTCCCCGGTCCGCTTGCTCAACGTCGCTGACCAGGGGCTGCACATGCTCGCGGCTGGGGTGTGGGTCGGCGGCCTGGTCTGGCTTCTGCTCGGGCTGCGGAACCTGCACGGGGCGGCGCGGAGGGCAGCTGTCCGCCGCTTCTCGCAACTGGCGTTCGCCGCCGTGGCCGTCATCGCCGCGACCGGGGTGCTCCGCGCAGTGCCCGAGGTCGGGAGCCTCGGGGCGCTGGTGTCGACCAGCTTCGGCGTCACCCTGCTCATCAAGACCGGCCTCTTCGCGGCGCTGATGGGAATAGCCTGGCGGAACCGGTACCGGCTGGTGCCCAAACTCGCCGAGCCTCCTCCTGCGGTGCCGGACGGGCTTCCGCCAGGCATGGGTGGCGCGCCGGTGGTTCCCCCAGGGCGGGAAACCGGCACCAAGACCCGGCTCTCCCCGGCGGGCGGCCCCCCGGCCGGGGATGCCGCCCCGCCGCCAGGGGACGCAGCCGCCCGGGCCATCGGCTCGCTGCAGCAGTCGGTCAGATCCGAGGTGGCCCTGGCCGCCATCGTGCTGGTGGTGGCCGCGGTGCTCAGCGGGCTTCCTCCAGCCAACTTCGTCGAAGCCGCCGCGCACAAGACCGCGTCCCCCTCGGTCACGGTGACAGGCAGCGACTTCGCCACCACGGCGCGGGTGCGGCTCACGGTCTCGCCGGACACGGTGGGGTCCAACCGGTTCACCGTTCATGTGGTGGGCTATGACTCAGGCCGTCCTCTCCCCGCCCGCGGCGTCCGGCTGGAGTTCTCACTGCCCAGCAACCCGAACGTGGCCTCCAGCCTCAACCTCGCGCGGGGCCCCGGCGGCACCTGGACCGGGCAGGGCACCAATCTCTCCATCGACGGCCAGTGGGACATCGACGTCGTGGTCCAGCAGGCCGCGACCGGGCTCGACGTCTCACTGCGGCTGCGCACCCGGCTGCCGCCCGAGCACATCACTGTCTCCAGGCAGCCCGGCCAGCCGACCCTGTACACGATCCAGCTGAGCCACGGCCGCAGCCTCCAGACGTACCTGCAGCAGCCACTACCGGGCCAGGGCCTGGTTCACTTCACGTTCTTCCAGGCATCGGGCAAGGAGGAGCCCATCACCTCCGCCAGCGCCACGGCGGTCACACCCGGAGGCGCCGACCAGCCCTTGAAGCTGACCCGCCTGGCCAGCGGGCACTTCGTGGCGAACCTGGGCCTCACGGCCGGGCAATGGACCTTCCGCATCAACGCCACGCCGGCCAGCGGGCAGCCGCTGTCCGGGTACTTCTCCCAGACCATCCCGCCGTGACGATGTGGCAGCGCGCACCCATCCCCACACCCGCCAAGACCTGCCGCACCCACCGGGCGGCGTTTGATCACTATCCTTTCCTGCCCAAGACAATTGACAGACCGTTGAGCCCGGAGGCAGCTTGGTGATGATGCGCCAGCTCAAGACATTTCTTGTATTGGCCGGGTTCGCCTGCATGCTGAGCATGACCAGTTGTGGCGGCTCGAAGCCGGCCACGCCGCCGGGCAGCTCCCCCACCACAACCGCGCAGGCTGCGCAGCCCGCACGCGCCACCCCATCAGCCTCCGCGAAGATGATCTGCGCGCCCAAGACCCAAACCGAGCTCGCCTCGGTCCTCGGCGTCCACACCACCCAGCCCGTCGTCCCGGCCTGGGCCAACCACCTCTACTCCTGCCGGTACACCTACCACAACGCCGTCATGGTGCTCTCCGTCAAAGAGCTCTCCAACCAGGCCCAAACCGACGACTACTTCACATCCCTTGCGCACCGGCTCGGCCAGAGTCAACGACCATCGCCTATCGATCGGGGCGCGTTCTTCACCACCAAGAACCGCTCGGCCGTTGTACGCAAGGACTACAAAGTCCTTCTCGTCAACATCACCGGACTGCCCGCTCGGTTTGGCGCCCCGCCCCAGACCCGGGCGGATATCGCGATCAAGGTCGCTGCAACGATCCTGGACTGCTGGACAGGCGACTGATCACACCAAGGTGGCCTTCACGGGCCCGGCGGCATCGAGAAGGCGAACATCACGCAGAAGGACCTTCGGCGGCCGGGCCGGGCGGTTGGTCACTGCCGCCGCTGCGGCGGCAGGGCGGACACTTGCTGGCAGAGGAGGCGGTACCGGCTGGCGGACACGCCAGGCCGACCGCTGGCAGCACTGATTGGGGGTGCGATATGCCCGATCAACCGACTGATCATGCCGGGCTCGAGACCCTGCCTTTCCACGTCTGCCTACGGCTGCTCGCCTCGGTCCCGATCGGGCGCGTCGGCTTCTACGCGGACGGCGAGGTCGTGCTCCTGCCGGTGAACCATGCGGTGGACGGCCAGGATGTGGTCTTCCGCACGGCCGCCGGGTCGAAGCTCACCGCGGCCCAGGAGCAGGAACTGGTCGCCTTCGAGGCCGACGACTATGACCTGCAGACCCGGTCGGGGTGGAGCATCCTGGTCACCGGCCGGGCCACGGTCGTGTACGACGAAGCCGAGGTCAAGCGGCTTAACCGGCTCAACCTGCACCCCTGGGCGACCAGCGTGGAGCACCCCTTCTGGGTCAGGATCCATCCCACCTCGGTGACCGGGCGGTGCACGCCGGGGGCCGTGGCCCGGTTCAGCGCGGGGCCGGGCCGCTAGGCCTGAGGCCCGCCGTTCCAGCCGGGGATCGTCGCCCCGGGCAGGACGGCCCAGCGGAACACGTAGTCGCGCTGGCCGCCGTGCCAGTAGCGGAGCCTCATCCGGGAGAAGTACCGGACGCCGTCGCGGACCGCCACGCGCCAGAAGCTGACCTGGGCGCGGTAGCTGCGGTAATGCCCGGCCGCGCAGGTTGGCGTGCACGTGTTGACCCATAGTTTCCCGGTGGTCCGCGCGGACGAGCCCGACCACGCCGACCAGTGCGGGGTCCGCACGAAGACGTTCGACTCCGCGAGGTAGATGACCGGCAGCCGGGCCCGGCCCTGGCGCCAGCCGTCCGCGCCGTTGTAGGCGACCGGCAGCGGCGCCGGTGCGGGCGCCGCGCTCGCCGCCCTGGTGATCGCGACGGCGGCCAGCCCCATGCCCACCGCGAGTACCGCCGCGGCCACGGCGACGGCAACGTTCCTCTTCACGGCGCTCCCCTCCGCGGCGTGGCACCCAGCTTAGGTGTCCGGCCACACCACCTGCGCCGACGCCGGTCTACCGGGCCTTGGGCGTCCGGTGGTTCCTCGCGAGCCAGAGTGCCACCCCCAGCAGGGCGAGGCCGACGCAGAAGACGGCGAGCGGCGCGGCGATGGACTGGGGCAGGTACCGGCTCGCGGTCTGCGGTACCACGGCAAGGACGCCTATTGCCCCGAGGGCGAGCACCCACACCCGCCGCAGGGCCACCCCGGCGGCGAGCAGCCCCAGCACCGTCGCGACGGCGAGCACATGGCCGGCCGCCTCCTGCATGGTCATCTGGGCCCCGACAAGCAGGCCGATCCCGGCGGCGAGGTAGCCGGTGTTGCGCGGGGCGAGGTATCCCAGGTATGCCACCACGCCCCACGCCAAGGACAGCACCCAGATGGCAAGGCCGGGCGCCCACGCGCTGAGGCCAGGCGCAATGCTGGCGATGCCCGCGCCGGCCACCGTCGCCGCTCCCGCGAATGTCGCCAGATGCTGGAGCGGCGCGCGAGTGCGCCACCAGAGCAGGGCGGCATACGGCGTTGCCACCCCCGCCGCCACCAGCGCGGTGCCGGCCGGGCTGAAGTCCCAGACCTGGGCCGCGAGCACACCCATAAAGGCCACCAGGCACGCGGTCGAGAACAGCCAGAGAACGCTGCGCAGCCGGCCGAGCGCGGGCGCCCCACCGGTCCGCATCATCGCGGCAGCACCCCCCAGGGCGACCGTCCCGGCACCCGCGAAGGCCAGCTCGGCGCTGGTGGGGATGTCCGGCCACAGCTGGTCCACCGCGATGAAACCCGCCACGATGGCCAGCAGGCCACCGAGATAACCCAGTGCCTCCACCACCAGCGGTGCCCGGCGCGGAGTCTTGGCCGGTGCCGCGGCAGGAGGCTGGCCCGGGATAGAGGCCTGGGCGCGGGCCGCCTCGCCCGTCCGGATCCGGGCGGCCTGCCCGGCCTCGATCCAGCCTTCAGCCACCCATCGCCGGAGCAGCTCGTCCAGATCTGAGCTGGAGAGAGGG
>Ga0335085_10016769_pt1 | contig 10569 bp, 8 predicted proteins | sample Lox_Sample_45_FD_206712 | JGI IMG/M metagenome (GOLD analysis project Ga0335085, IMG submission 206712) | Soil microbial communities from Loxahatchee National Wildlife Refuge, Florida, United States - Lox_Sample_4.5 | ecosystem: Environmental > Terrestrial > Soil > Wetlands | place: USA: Florida...
CGAGCTTGATGTAGTTCAGCCCGAAGCGCGAGGCTTCGACTTCCAGCGGATCTTCCTCGTTCAAGTCGCGCAGGTCGAGCAACTCTTTGTGGCGGTACAGCGCGTTGTCGTCGAAGTTGATCTTGGCATCCAGCGCGTACACCTTACCGTCTTTGGTGAGGATGAAGGGATTGATCTCGGCCAGTGACGCGTCCCTCGCGAGATAGGCTTTGGCCAGCGCCATCATGGCGGCCGCCGCTGCATTGGCGCTCGCCGCCGGTATGCCGATGCCGAAAGCCAGGTTGCGCGCCTGGTAGGGCATCAGACCCAGCCCCGGCTGCAGCGTTTCCTTCAGAATCAGCTCAGGCGTCTTGGCGGCGACCTCTTCGATCTCCATGCCGCCCGCGGCCGACGCCATGAATACCGGCTTGCCCTGCACCCGATCGAGCACGATGCCCAGATACAACTCGCGGTCGATGGGCAGCGTCTCTTCGATCAACAGCCGCTGCACGATGCGCCCTTCCGGCCCCGTCTGATGCGTTACCAGCTTCATGCCGAGCATGTGACCGGCAATGGCGGCGGCCTCCTCGGCGCTTTGGGCGATCTTCACACCGCCGCCCTTGCCGCGTCCGCCGGCATGAATCTGCGCCTTCACCACGACGCTGCTGCCAATTCGCTTGGCGGCCGAATCGGCTTCTTCGGCGGTAAACACCACCTCGCCGCGGGGCACAGGGACATTGTGTTGGGCCAGAATGGCCTTAGCCTGATACTCGTGTATTTTCATGGAAACGCAGGCGCCCTAAGAATGGCGCCATCACCGATGGTAGCGAACCGCGCGCCTGCCCTGCAAGACTCGATACTATAGCAGCATGTCCCTGGTCCCCTACCTGGAGCGTCTGAATGCGCGGCAGCACCTTACCGAGGCAGAAGCCGAAGCCGCCATGCACACCATCCTGAGCGGCCAGGCCAACCACGCGCAAATCGCTGCGCTGCTGATGGGGCTGCGGGTGAAAGGCGAGACCGCGCAGGAGTTGGTGGGCTTTGCACGGGCGATGCGCCGCATGGCCGTCCCGGTGAATGCGGGCTTGAATGGCGAGCCGCTACTCGATACATGCGGCACCGGTGGCGATGGTTCGGGCACATTTAACATCTCGACGCTGGTGGCCTTCGTGGTGGCCGGCGCGGGTGTGCGGGTGGCCAAGCACGGCAATCGTTCGATCAGCGGACACGCCGGCGGCGGCAGCGCCGACCTGCTCGAATCCTTCGGGGTTCGCATCGCCATCCCACCGGCCGAAGCGGCGCGTGCGATTCGCGAAGTGGGCATTGGATTTCTGTTCGCGCCGGCGGTACACACCGCGATGAAGCACGCGCAACCGGTGCGGCTCGATCTTGGGGTGCGCACGGTTTTCAACCTGCTGGGTCCGTTGACCAATCCCGCGGGCGCAACCGCGCAGGTGGTCGGGACGCCGTCGCCCCACGCGGCCGAATTGATTGCCGCTGCGCTGCTTGGCCTCGGTCTTCGGCACGGTTTCGTGGTACACGGGTCGGATGGATTGGATGAAATCACCACTACCGGCCCCACGCTGGTTTATGAAATCCGGGCTGGCGAGGTGGTTCAGCGCACGCTCGAGCCAGCTGATTTCGGCGTGCCGCAGGCCTGTCCCGCGGAGCTTAAAGGCGGCGGCAAGGAGATCAACCTGGAGATTGCCCAGGCGGTGCTCGCCAATCAGCAGGGGCCCTGCCGCGATATCGTACTGGTGAATGCGGCCGCGGCATTCGTGGCCGCCGGGCGCGCCGTAACGTTTCTGGAGGCGATGCCGATTGCGGCCGAGTCGCTGGCCAGCGGCGCGGCCCTGCGGAAGGTGCAGGAGTTGGCGCGCTTCACCCAAACACTACATCTTCCGTAAACAGGTTCCAGCCGCCGCACAAGGGACAGCGGTACGGCTCGATCCATCGGGGCAGCCGCGGCACGGCGCCGGTAGCTTTCAGGAAAGCTTGGCTATGACCCGATCCGCAGCGCACGCACACGTTGATCCAGGTTTCGGGTCGCGTCGCGAGAGGCTCGCCGCCGAAATAGAATGCCCAGCCGTAGTGGCTCCAGCGCGTGCAATGACGAAGGTCCCACTGCCGCAGGAGCCATGTGAAGATCGCCAGAAAATGCTCGCTACCGAAGGCGAACAGCGCGATCTTCATGGGTGGCCGCGTCCGGAAGTTGTGGCGGTTCAGAAAGGAGAGCGAGCTGAACAGCGCCTTGTTACCGCGATGTTCCGCTGCGGCGAGCCGCTCGATCAGATCGATGACTTCCTCGCGGCGGCGAAACGGGTTGACGTGGCCGCCGCCGCGTCCTAACCAACGGTAAATGCGATCGGTGAGGGTGGAGGCATCCGGCACGGAGATGAAGATGCGGCCACCGTGGCGCAGCACGCGGCCCATTTCGCGGACTGTTCCTTCGAGCCGGACGAAGTGTTCGAGGCTGTGATTGGCAATGATCAGATCGAACGATTCGTCGCCGAATGGCAGCCGTGCGGCATCGGCCGCTACCCAGCCGTCCGGCCCTTTCGCGCGCGGCTCCAGATCGACCCGGACCACCAGGAGGTCGCGTCGCTTGGTGGAAAAGCTGCCTGCCGCGGCTCCCAGATCGAGCACGCGCGCCCCGGCCGGCAGGCTTGCGATGAGTTCCGTCATCCCCGTCGTCCCACAGCATACAACGGAGCTGAAAGCTCCACATGCGCGCCAGGCTGGGAATACGGCTACCCGACGAGTGACGCTGCGCCCGCCCGAGGACTTGATCGAGCCGCGCCAAAGCTTTCGCCGCCGAGCGGAACACCACTCTCGACGCCATGGTCCAAGCGCATCTGGAGACGCAGTTCCCCGACCCCGCGCGCGTCCGCGCTGCCTCCGAGCGGTTCCTGGAGATCGCCCGGCGCGGGCCGCACTTCACGGGTGACCCCGCCGGGGTTTCACGCGAAGAGCTGAATGAGCGGCGGTCAAGCATTCTTCGATACAATGTGCTGCCATACGCATACGGTAACGATCCCGTGAAGCGCGCATGTGCCGGAGAATTGGTCGCGAAGCATGCAGCTTCTCGAAGCTTGTTGGTGAGTACCCAAGTGTTGAGTAGTTCGATGCAAATGGGTTGCGCAAACTCAGCATGGAACGGCGCAAACTGATCGCTGCAACCCGAGCGCTGCTGGATTATCCTCATCGCTTTAGGCCCCGCCGAGATCCTCTCCGCCATCGACATTGAAGAGCGCTACCAAATCTTCTTTCTGGGACGGTCTAATCCTGGCCGCGGCCGAATCGGGAGGTGCCGAGGTACTGTACCCAGAGGAACCCCGACGATAAGCAGCAGTACGGCTCCGTTTTGGTCCGTAGTCCGTTCCGCCCGGCTGCCGTTTCCTGAAGCGTGGCGCGCTTATTAGGCCGGCGCTCCGCGAGTATAGCGGCGCGGCCGCTTTTCCTCGCGGCCGGTGCTCAGCCCCAGCCGGCGCATTTTGTAAAACAGCGTCGACCGGGGTAATCCGAGACGCTTGGCGGCCACCGCGATCACCCCGTCCGCTTCGTTCAGAGTCTTGCGGATGTGCGCCCGTTCGGCGTCCTTCAGGGTCACCGGGACGAGTGCCGTCTGTTCTTCGAGAGCGGCTAACTCCTGCAGAGGGGCTTCCAGCATTCCGCCAGCGGTCAAGATCACGCAGCGTTCGATAAAGTTTTCAAGCTCTCGGATATTGCCGGGCCACTGATAACGCCGGAGACGTTCGACGATGTGGCCCGGGATCACCTCAATCGGCTTGTTCATTTTTTGGGCGAACACATCCACAAAATGCCTGACCAGGGCTGGGATATCTTCGAGCCGCTCGCGCAGCGGGGGCACGGTGACGGGAAAGACGTTCAGGCGGTAAAACAAATCCTCGCGAAATGTTCCTTCAGCGACCATCTTGCGAAGATTGTGATGCGTGGCGGCGATGAGCCGCACATCGGTTTTGATCGTTTGGGTGCTGCCCAAGCGCTCGAACTCATGTTCCTGCAAGACGCGCAGAAGCTTCGGCTGTAGCTCCGCAGGAATGTCGCCGATCTCATCCAGGAACAAGGTGCCCCGATTGGCCAGCTCGAAGCGGCCGCAGCGTTGCGCAATGGCGCCTGTGAACGCGCCGCGCTCGTGACCGAACAACTCGCTTTCCAGCAGCCCGAGCGGAATGGCAGCGCAGTTCACCTTCACAAAGTTGTGCAGGCGCCGGGTGCTCATTTCGTGAATCTTGGTTGCGATCCGGCCCTTGCCGGTTCCGGTTTCACCCAGGATCAGCACCGTCGAGTCGGTGGGACCGACGATGGCCGCCTGCTGCAGAACGTTTTCGAGTTTCTGACTATCCCCGACGAATCCGGCCTTGCTGAGTACACAAGCGGTTTGGCCGAAAGATGCGGACATCATTCCCCCTTGCAGAGGAGAACGGGTGTTCTCCATTCGGTGTATTAGCAGCCTGGCATCAGGTGTGGGGCGCGCATGCCAAGGCGTTCGATCTGCCGACTGCCCTCATACCACCAAGGTAGAACAGACCCGCATGATTAAGCTATCGGTCTGCCGCTTAAGGAGTAGCCGGGTATGTTCCGTTACAGCTTCCGTTCCGGGCCGGCCAGGCGAAGTTCCTTAACTCACCTTACCTTACAGCCGGACGCGATCAGGCGGTCTCGCAAATTCGCCCGCATACGATCGAGGACGTTTTGGACTTCGGCTGGGGGACGGCCGGCGCTGCGTGCCAACTCTTCTCCCTCGAAGCCCACGATGTACCGCAGGACCAGCAGGCGGCGCTCTTCGGGTGAAAACTCCCCGATGGCATCCCGGACGCAGTTCTGCACCTCGTCCCGCTCCGCGATTTCCTCCGGTTGGGGCACCTCGAGATCCGGGAGGACTGTTTCCGCGGCGAGGCCATTGTCAGCTTGATATAGATCCAGGATTCCGTCCAGCATAGTCGATAGATTGCCGCCCGGTAGTACTTCGGGAACGCGCTCCGCGGTCGCCAGAGTGTGCTCGCGTTCGGCTTTGACCCGAGCGACGGCCGCGGCGATTTCTTCCAAGGCGAAGCGCACCAGGCGGCTGCGAAGATTCTCCGGAGCGCCGGCCGCGGACGAATCGTAGTTACGAGCCAGGGCGGCATCGACGACCTCATCGACTTCCAAGCTGTTCTCGGGCAAGTCACCGCGCGCTTCCAGGTAGGACAGCATCCGGCCGGTTACATCCCGCAGAAAATCGAGGTGCGGCTCGGCCGCTAAAAAGAACCATCGAGGATCTTCGACAGGCGCAGCTTCGGGCTCCGCTTTTTTCGCGGCCACTTCGCGGCGCCGCTCGGGCCGACTCCACCATTGTTCCCGACGGATGCCGGATTTGTAAGTTTCAAGCTGCGTTTCGATCTCCGCGAATGTGCGGCGAATGGCGACATCGGCGTCGTGATCCTCATGGCGTGCGGCCAGTGTCTTCAGCGGAACGTCCATTCTAACGGTCACGTGGAAGAGCGTGCGCGCCGGGATCTCTTCCACCGCACACCGCAAAAAGAGGGCATCGTCCCGAATGCCTCGCGAGAGGCGATCCAGGTGCGCCACCCGGTTTTCCACCAAATCGCGAATGCGATCGGTGGGATTCAGCCCTTTGAATTCGACCTGATGTTTCATGTTCTTGCACTTAGGCAGCACTTGAGGGACCGAACACCCAGCCTGCTCTGCGGTGCAACCCTGAATCGCAGGCCAACCAACTCCCAACCGCGCACCCATTTGATTCGCTCCCCCACTCGGGAGAGAATTGGGCGTGGTGCTATAGTGACCGGGTGATGCTGCTGGCTGCATGACCCAGGTCCAGCCAGGAATGCTATGTCCGACGCTCAGTTAATCCGCTGCCAAAACTGCAGCGCTCTCAACCGGGTTCCGGCCGAAAAGCTGCTGCGAGGCTCGAAAGCGGTGTGCGGACGGTGCAAAAAGCCGCTCACCGGGATACAGCCGGTGACTGTGACGGACGCCACTTTCAGCGCGTTGGAAGCAGCACCATTACCAGTGCTGGTGGACGTTTGGGCCCCATGGTGCGGACCGTGCCGCCAACTGGCGCCGGTGGTGGAGCAGTTGGCCTCCGAACTCGCCGGCCGGGTCCTGGTCGCGAAGTTGAACTGCGACGAGAATCCGGTCACCGCCGGACGGTTTGGCATTCAGGGGATCCCGGCCCTGTTGATTCTGCAGAACGGCAGAGAAGTAGACCGCATTATCGGCGTGCAGCCGAAAACCGAGATCCTGCGTCACCTCATGCCGGTCCTGACGTGATCTTTTGGGGCCGGACACAAGCGCCCACGGTGATTTCCGCCGCGCGCATCGGTCCTCAAGGTGATTGTGATCGCGTGAGATCCGAACGCCGCCGGCTTGGCAAGGAATCTGCAGTTACCTCTAAGGCGGCGGTGCTGTGCACTGACCTGCCGGGAGGATCACTTGGCTGCGGTTCAGGAAATCACATCTCAAGACGTTGTCACTTTCAGTGATTTGGAACAACTGGCTCACGCCGGCGGACCCTGCGTTACCATCGCGCTGCAAATACCGAATCCGCTGGAGATCTCTACTCGTTTCAAGAATGCGATTCGCACGGTAGAGAAGCGGCTTGCCGAGACAGTACAGGAGGGTGAGATCGCTGCACTGACCCAACCCATCCGAGACCTCGCTCAGGAAGCCGAAAACGCGGGCCTGTGGGCCAGTTCGATGGTTCTATACCGGTCGCGGGATCTGTTTCGCTGGTTCCTTCTGCACCAATCGGCCAAAGAGACACTCGCCGTGGAGGACCGTTTTCAAGTGCGGCCGCTCTTGTCGGCATTGGCCCGAGAGCAACGATTTCACCTCCTCGCACTAAGCCGGAACAACATCCGGCTGTTTGATTGTACGCACCACCGCTTCGAAGAGACCCCCTTGGGCGGACTGGCGCCCCAGGACATACGAGTGTGGATGGGTACCTGGAAGCCCGACCACGTGATGAACAACCGGTCGGCCGCCGGACAGGTTGGGTCGATGAAGGGGGTGGCCTTCACCACCAGTGGAGATCGTGAGCGCGAAAACCAGTACATCGCTCATTTTTTCGCCGATGTGGACCGCGGAATCAGCCCGCTACTGCGACGCGATGACGCACCGCTGGTGCTGGCGGGGGTGGAGGAGGAAGTCACCATTTACCGCCGGGTGAATACGTATCCGCGTCTGATTGAAAAAGCCATCCAGGGTGCGCCGGACGGCATCGAGGATCCGGTGTTGCACCGGAACGCGGCGCAAATTGCCGGCGAGCAGCGTTCCGAGGGTCTCGAAAAGACATTGGCGCGGTTTGCGCGCTATCGCGACAAAACGCGTCTGCTGACGGACCCGCTGCAGATCCTTCCGGCTGTTTGGGACGCGCGCGTGAGCGACTTCGTCTTTTCCGGCGATGCGGAACTGCGCGGCGTCTGCAGTGAAGAGACCCGAGAGATTGAGGAGCGCGTGGACGGTGAGGACCTCATCAACCTCATCGCTTTGCGGACCCTCCTGCAGGGCGGCCAGACATTCGCGCTGCGAACGGACGAAATGCCGGCGCCGTCGCCGGTGGCGGCGGTGTTGCGTTTCTGATTGCAAGCCCGCTTGGCCCGCGGCTTGCTCCATGAGAGAACGACGAGGTTTTATGGCTATATCGACTGGTCAGGGTAATACGAAAGAATTCTCGCTGGACGAATGGATGCCATACCTGGCGGAATTCACCCGCGAAAATCGCGGCGCACATGCGACGTTGGAGATTCTCGGCGAAGGAGTGGGCCGTCAGGTCGCCACCGAGAATCGCCCGTTCGAAGGCATCTCCTCGGATGTGAAGGATGGCGAGAGAACCATCTGGATCTCGTTCGGCTCGAAGTCGCAGGAGAATTTCACCCATGGAGTTCATGGCGTGACAGCCATTCGTGTACGCGAGGCCACAGTCGAATCGGGCCCGGCTATGGAGATCGACTCCGAGGACGGCACTACCACATTGTTGATCCTGGGCCGGCTGGGCGAGTTCGCGCTCCGGCAGCCGTAACCCGTAGCAACGCGTATGCGAAGAAACAGCTAATTCATCTAAGGGTGGAAGGCAAACTGCTCAAACATACGCATGGCTACACTCGATGCGATCAGCAGCGCCGCGGCGCAGGAGAAAGCCGTGCGCCGTCCGGCCCCGGCTGGACCCTGCGCGATGGTCATCTTCGGCATCACCGGGGATCTCTCCAAGCGGTTGCTCCTGCCCGCGATTTATAACCTGGCGCGGCAACGCGCTCTTTCCAACCGATTCGCGATTATCGGCTTCGCCGGTTCGGAGATTCCCGAGCAGGCCTTTCGCGACAGCGTCGTTGCGGACCTGGAGAACGTTGCCGGTGCGCTGGCCGACACCGATACGGTCGAGTGGCTGGCCGGGCGGGTGCGCTATGTCGGCTCCGATTTTGAAAACGAATCCGGGTGGAAGCGCCTAAGCGACGTCCTCGGCGAAGTCGAGACCGAACATGGCACGGGGAAGAACTGCCTCTTCTACCTGGCCACCGCGCCGGAATTCTTTCTGACCCTGACCCGGCAGTTAGCGCACCATGGCCTGATGAATGAGTCCGACGGTTACTGGCGGCGTATCATTATCGAAAAGCCGTTCGGCCACGACCTGGAGTCGGCGCGTGCGCTGAACCGCGATCTGTTGAGCCTGGTGCGCGACGATCAGATCTACCGAATCGACCATTACCTGGGCAAGGAGACCGTGCAAAACATCATGGTCTTCCGATTCGCCAACGGCATCTTCGAGCCGATCTGGAACCGGCGCTATATCGACCACGTGCAAATCACCGTGGCGGAATCGTTGGGCGTGGAGATGCGGGGTCGCTACTACGACCGCACCGGCGCGCTGCGCGACATGGTGCCGAACCACATCGCGCAACTGATCGCGTTGACCGGCATGGAGCCGCCCGGTTCGTTCTCGTCGCACGCCTTGCAGAACGAGCAGGTGAAAATGCTGGAAGCGCTGCAGCCGATCCATCCCGAGGATTGCCCGATGTGCGTGGTGCGCGGCCAGTACGAGGGCTACCGCGGCGAGCCGTATGTCAATCCGCTTTCGGATACCGAGACGTTCGTGGCACTGAAATTTACGGTGGACAACTGGCGCTGGGCGGGCGTACCCTTTTATGTGCGTACAGGCAAGATGCTCGCCGCGCGCGACAGCAAAATCGTCATTCGGTTCCGCAGCGCTCCGCTGGCGTTGTTCCGCAGCAGCGGCGCCTCACTGCCGCAGCCCAATTCCTTGGTGCTGGGGATTCAGCCCGCAGAAACCATCCAGATTGAATTCGAGGCGAAAGTTCCCGGCCCACACATCGAGACGGCTACGGCCGACCTGGTGTTTGACTACCGGGGCACTTTCGGCGAGCGGCGGCAGACCGGCTACGAGACGCTGCTCTACGACGCGATCATCGGCGATTCGAGCCTGTTCAAACGCGCCGACATGATCGAGGCCGGTTGGTCGGTGATTCAGCCGATCCTGGATGCCTGGTCGCAGGGACGCGGCGGGCCCTTGTACCAATACGCACCCGGCTCGGACGGCCCCGAAGCCGCCCACCTGTTGATCGGCCGCGATGGACGGGAATGGCGTCCGTTCGGCGCGTCGCATTGAAATGGGAAGCTTCGCCTACACCAACCTGCCCGCGGAAACCCCGGATAATCCCATCGTCGAACTGGCGCTCGATCTGCGATGGACCTGGAATCATTCGACCGACGCCCTGTGGCGCGAGTTGGCGCCCGACCTGTGGGAATCGACCCAGAACCCGTGGCTCATCCTGCAGTCTGTTTCGCATGAAAAGTTGGAGCGGCTGCTCTCCGATTCGCGATTTCGCGATATGCAGGAAAGATTTCTGGATCTCAAGCGCGGGCTTGAAAGTTCCGAGGGCTGGTTCGACAAAGCGCACCCTCGCTCGGGGCTGCATACGGTCGCATACTTCAGCATGGAGTACATGCTCTCCGAGGCTCTGCCGATTTATGCCGGAGGGCTGGGCAACGTGGCCGGCGATCAGCTCAAAGCCGCCAGCGACCTGAATGTTCCGGTAATCGCGATCGGGTTGCTCTATCAACAGGGCTACTTCCGCCAGGAGATCGATAAGCGCGGAATGCAGATCGCGCGCTATCCGTTCAACGACCCCAGCCAGTTGCCCATCCGTCCCCTACGCAACGCCGAAGGCGATTGGGTACGCATTAACCTGGCGCTACCGGGCGCGCCGGTGTGGGTTCGCGCCTGGCGGGCTAAGGTCGGGCGCAGAGAGCTGTACTTGCTCGATAGCAACGATCCGGCGAATGCTCCCGCGCATCGTTCCATCACCGGCGAGCTATACGGTGGAGACGCGGAGATGCGGCTGCGCCAGGAAGCCGTATTGGGAATGGGCGGGTGGCGCCTGCTGCGCACTCTGGGGATCCAGCCCGACGTCTGCCATCTCAACGAAGGCCATGCAGCGTTCCTGGTGCTGGAACGCGCCCGGTGGTTCATGGAGGACTGCAATCAACCCTTCGATGTGGCCCTCGCCGCCACCCGCGCCGGCAATCTCTTCACCACCCACACGCCAG
>Ga0335085_10016770_pt1 | contig 10569 bp, 8 predicted proteins | sample Lox_Sample_45_FD_206712 | JGI IMG/M metagenome (GOLD analysis project Ga0335085, IMG submission 206712) | Soil microbial communities from Loxahatchee National Wildlife Refuge, Florida, United States - Lox_Sample_4.5 | ecosystem: Environmental > Terrestrial > Soil > Wetlands | place: USA: Florida...
ACTCGCCCGAAGTGCCGATGACCGGCGCCGGCACCGTCGATCTGCCGCAGCGCACGGTCAATTACCGCGTGACGCCGAGCGTCGCGGGGCTGCTTGCCGTGCCCGTCGATATCAGCGGCCCGTGGGACAATCTCAGCTATCGTCCCGACCTCGCCGGGATCGCGAAAGGCCTCGTGCAAGATCCGGGCAAGGCGCTCGATGTGCTGAAGAACGGCGGCCCGGGGGCCGGGTCCGACGCAAAGCAGCTCCTCAAAGGCTTGTTCGGCAAATAGCGCGCAGCCTCTGCGTTCCCTTTGCCGAGGCGAGCCTGTAAGAGTGGCGCATGAGATGCGATTTCGCTTGTTCCGCGCCGATCGCACGAGCCGTGAGCCTCGATTCCTTCGACGGGGCTGCCGCGGCCGCGGCCGAGGATACCCGTAGGTTTGAGCCGCGCCGATGAGTGACGCCGCGCAAAGGATCGCGGCCCTGATCTCCGAGGGCGTGCGCTGCCAGCAGAGCGAGAATTTCGACGGTGCGGAACGCGCCTACCGTGCCGTTCTGCAGCTTGATCCGACGCATCCGCAAGCCCTGGCGCTGCTCGGCATGCTCGCCGGCATGTTCGGGAATTTCCAGGTCGCGATCGGTCTGTTCCAGCGCGCGCTGGAGCGCGATCCGAACAACGCCGACATCTATCACAATCTCGGCGAGACCTATCGCCATCTCGAGGAGCCGGGCAAGGCGATCCCCTGCTTCGCCAAGGCGATCGAATTGCGGCCCGAGCTTTATCTGGCCTATCGCAGCGCCGCCGACGCGGCCCTGGCGGCGGCGGATAAAGCGCCGCCGCTGCAGGCGAGCGAGCTGAAGCGGCTGGCGCTGAACTATCGCCGCGCGCTGGGCAGCAAGCTGCACAAGATCCGCCATGCCGAGGCGCTCGGCGTGCTGCGCGAGGCACTCGATCTCGATCCGCGCGATCCCGAGACGTTGCGCCAAATCGGCAACTGCCTGAACGATCACGGATTACTGTCCGAAGCAGTCGAGATGTTCCAACGCGCCATCGCGCTTCGGCCGAACGACGCCACGACGTACTCGAATCTCGGCAGCGCGCTCTATTCGTTGCGGCGATGGGACGAAGCCACGGCCGCGTTCCGGCGCGCGCTCGAGATCGATCCCGCGCACAAGATCGCGCGCGCGAATGTCGTCACCTGCCATCTGATGCATTTCCTCTACGAGGACGACGTGACGCCCGAGGAGGTTTATGCCCAGCATCGGCACTGGGGCGAGACCATCACGGCCGAGCTGGCACCGGCCGCCGCCGCCGAGGCGCGGCCATTTTCGAACAGCCGCAATCCCGATCGACGCCTGCGGATCGGCTTCCTGTCGGGCGATTTCCGCGATCATCCGGTGGCGCAATTCTTTCGGCCGCTGCTCGCCGAGCACGATCCGTCGGCGCTCGAGATCTATTGCTATGCGGAGAGCGAGCGGACCGATGCCTATACGCCGGTGCTGCAACAGATCGGCGGGATTTGGCGGATCGAGAGCATCGCCGCTGGCGATGCGGCGTTGCGCCAGCAGCTCCGTGCGGATGAGATCGACATCGCCATCGACCTATCGGGCCAGACGGGCGGCACTCGGCTCAGCGCGCTCGCGATCCGCGCCACGCCGGTGACGGCGAGTTGGCTCGGCTATCCCGCGACCACCGGCTTGCCCACGATCGATTGGCGCATCACCGACGCGCTCGCCGACCCGCCAGGCTATGAGCGCTACTACACCGAGAAGCTGATGCGCATCCCGGACGGGTTCCTTTGCTATCAACCGCGCGTCGACGAGTTGCCGCCGGTCGCGCCGCCGCCGGCCTTGCAACGCAGGGCGATCACCTTCGGCTCGTTCAACAATGCGATGAAGCTGACACCCGCGACGATCGAGTGCTGGTCGCAAATCCTCAAAGCCGTGCCGACGGCGCGGCTTGTCCTCAAGGCGGGTTTCCTCGCCGATCCGCAAATGCGAACGCCGCTCGCGCAGCAGTTTACGGCGCGGGGAATCGATGCTCAGCGCATCGATCTCCGCGCGCACGTGGCGGAGAGCGCAGCCCATCTCGCGACCTATGGCGATATCGACATCGCGCTGGACCCGCTGATGTACAACGGCACGACGACGACTTGCGAGGCGCTGGTGATGGGCGTTCCGGTCATCAGCTGGATCGGCGATCGCCATGCGGCTCGGGTCGGCTTCGATCTGCTGACACGCGTCGGATTGGGCGAACTCGCGGTGCCGGATCTCGGCGCCTATGTCGCGCTCGCCGTCGAGCTCGCGAACGATCTGCCGCGCCTGCAACGCATCCGCGGCGAATTGCGTCAGCGCATGCTCGCCTCGCCGATCTGCGATCGCAAACGCTTCGCGCGCCAATTCGAGGCGGCGCTGCGCCAGATGTGGCATCAATGGTGTGCCGAGACGCCCTGACAGAGGAAAGGCGAGCTTACGTCTCCGCCCACATCCGCAACAGATTGTGATAAACGTTGAGCATCTGCCCCGCCGCCGCGCTTCCCGGCAGCGCGCGGTTGATCTCGCTGCGGGCGCGATCGAGATCGATCAAGAGCGCGCGCTTGATGTCGTCGCGCACCATGCTCTGAATCCAGAAAAACGACGAGACGCGGGCGCCGCGGGTCACCGGCATCACGCGATGAAGGCTCGATGCCGGATAAAGGATCATGTCGCCGGCGGGCAATTTCGCGCGGTGCGCACCGTAAGTGTCCTCGACGACCAGTTCCCCACCGTCATAGGCATCGGGCGCCGTCAGGAATAACGTCGCGGCGAGATCGCCCCGAACCGGTCCCGGCGCGCCCGGCACGTTGACGAGCGCATTGTCGGTATGGATGCCGTAGGTCTCGCCGCCCTGATAACGATTGAAGAAGGGCGGGCAGACCCGCAGCGGCAAGGCAAGCGCCATGAACAGCGGCTGAGCCGCGAGCGCGCCGAGGATCATCTCGCCGACCTGTCGCGCCGCGGGGTGATCGAGCGCAACTTCCTGATTTTTCTTCACCCCTTCCGCCATGAAACCGGCGCTCGCGCGACCGTCTATCCATGGAGCGGAATCGAGCAGCCGCCGACATTCGGCGACTTGTTCCGGTTTCAGAACGGCGGGCACGTGATACAGCATCGCGACTCTCCGATGGGGACTGGCCTTCTTTTAGCACCCGGGACGCCGAAAGCGTGGACCGGCGACCGCACGGCTTGTTGATTTGGCTCCCGAATAATCATCGGTAGATTAGTCGGGAAATGGAGTATCCAACATGATCACACGGCTCTTCTTGCTTGGGCTTATCGGTTGTGCGCTGGTCGGCTGCGCTGGCGAGTTTGGGCGCGGCGTTCAGCTCAATACCGGCAGCTACGACTGGACCGATCAGGTCCGCGACGCGCGCGGCTTCCCGCTGCCGGGCTGGGGCGACATCATCCAAAGCGGTGGCGGCGACAGCGCCATGCAATAGCGCCTTAGCGCATCGCTCGGAATACCGGCGGAAGAGCCGCGCGGGGAAGTTGAGTAGTGGCTGCATATAATTATTTATAGTCAACCAATGCCCGTTAGTTGTCCGTATATAATGGTTATGTAGAACAACGGTTTCGAATTGTATGTAAATACTGTTGCACGACAGACACACCGTCCGCGTAATTAATCATCGTCTCTAGATAATACTTGCCCTTCGTCCTCTGGTCGGGCGACGCTCGCGCCAGCGAAAAGCGCTTCTTTTCGCGTCCGCGGACACATCATTGGGGGTCTAAACCAAATGAACACACGAAGCTTCAAGGGAGCGGTAGCGCTGGGAAGCCTGACGGCGACCGTTGCTCTGCTCGCCGGCTTGGGCACCGCTCAAGCCCAGATCGGCGCGGGCCAGGCGCCAGCCGGTCCGCCGGTCGCGCCAACCGGCCCGGGTGCGGGCTCATTCCCGCAATCCTTCCTCATTCCAGGCACCAACACCTCGCTCAGCCTCTACGGCAAGATCCAGCTGAGCGTCCACGACAATATCGGCAGCATGCATACGAGCGACCAAGGTCCGTCGCCCGCGCAAGGCGCGCCCAATATCGGCACGCTCTATCTCGAGGGTCCCGGTGCTGCGGGCGGCACGAGCTTCAACCAAGAGTTCCGCTCGATCCATGGCGGGCTGCGCGCGCAAGCGAATTCGACGAACTTCGCCTTCGAGACACGCACGCCGTCGGATCTCGGCGAAATCAAGACCGTGTTGCTGGTCGATTTCAGCTTGCTCGCCGGCCAGGGCAACTACACCGGCGCCGGCGTCGCGGCTACGTCGATTAATCCCAAGGCCGGCGCCGGCAACAACAGCATCCCGCGTATCCAATGGGCCTATGGCACCTTGGGTCCGTGGCTGTTCGGCCAATACAACTCGGCCTGGGCCGATCCGCTGCTCTTCGCGCCGGATATCGGCGACCAGAACCAGGTCGGACCGCTGCAGACGGTCAATATCCGCCGGCCGCAGATTCGCTACACCTACCTGATGGGCAACGGCATCTCGCTGTCAGGCTCGCTGGAATCGATGAACTCGGGAGCGGCCTATTGCGCCGCGCCGACCTCCGCTGCGACGACCTGCGTCGGTACCGCGACCGCGGCGCCGGCGGCGATCGCGAGCACCGGTTCCGACAACACCGATGTGGCGGCCGGCGGCCTCACCAACCTGCCGAGCTTCAATTTCGGCGGCGCCTGGGATCAGCCTTGGGGCCATCTGATGGGTCGCGTCGGCGTCGGCCGCTCCGAAGTCCGGAACGCCTCCTCGCCGGCCATTCTCGGCGGCACCAGCCAAGGCAACAACATCACGCAGTGGAACTGGGCGATCGAAGGCGGCGTGATGGTCAACACCTTTGGTCAGGACCAATGGCGCGGCTTGGTCAATTACAGCCACGGCCTCTCGACTTACAACTCGGATGCACCTGGCGGCACGATCGACATGGTTGTCAACGGTCAGAACGGCACGGTGAGCTCGCTCAACGAGCTTGAATTGACCACCAGCTACATCCACCGCTTCAACCCGAATTGGCGTGCAACCGGTGCCTTCGGTATCGGCTTCTTCAACAAGCCGTCTTCGGCAACTGGGTTTGGCAATTGTGCCAACAGCGGCGGAGCGGTTGGAACCTGCGTCGCCGGCGGCACGACGAATGCGCAGTTGGCGTCGATCGAAAAGCGCCACATCTTCTCGGCTGCGGCGTTGACTTACAGCCCGGTCCCGGGCCAGATCGACATCAAGGCCGAGCTTGATTACTACGATCGCAAAGTCCAGGCGTCCGGCACCGGCGCTTCGGCTTGGGCGCAAAATCTGAGCGTCGCCTTCTACTGGTAAGTCTGCAAGGACGCCTTTTAAGGCAACCCGCCAGCCTCCGGCTGGCGGGTTTTTCTTTGCCGCTTGCTATCAAGATGCTTCGGGGTCGAAATTCGTTATCTGTAAATAACGAAAATAGTTAGCTCTAAATAACTAATGGCTGGATTCGGCCTGAGAACGGCGAGGGCAATCAAGTAACCTATAGTTGCCATTCTGCAACAGATGTCAGAAAACTACAGATATCTGTCATTAATCGTTGCTCTAAGGTATCCATTGATCAATGCTCCCCATCGACGAAGAGATATTTCTCTTCGCGTCCGCGGACACATCATTGGGGGTCTAAACCAAATGAACACACGAAGCTTCAAGGGAGCGGTAGCGCTGGGAAGCCTGACGGCGACCGTCGCTCTGCTGGCTGGATTGGGAACGGCCCAAGCCCAGTTGGGTGCCGGTCAGGCAGGACGGCCGGCGGCGGCGCCGACAGGTCCGGGGGCGGGCTCATTCCCGCAATCCTTCCTCATTCCGGGCACCAACACCTCGCTCAGCCTCTACGGCAAGATCCAGCTGAGCGTCCACGACAACATCGGCAGCATGCATACGAGCGACCAAGGTCCGTCGCCCGCGCAAGGCGCGCCCAACCTCGGAACGCTGTACCTCGAAGGCCCGGGTGCTTCGGGCGGCACGTCGTTCAGCAACGTCTTCCGCTCGATCCATGGCGGGTTGCGCTCCCAGGCGAATTCGACGAACTTCGCCTTCGAGACGCGCACGCCGTCGGATCTCGGCGAGATCAAGACGGTCATGCTGGTCGATTTCAGCTTGCTCGCCGGCCAGGGCAACTACACCGGTGCCGGTGTCGGCGCCACCTCGATCAATCCGAAGCTGGGTGCGGGCAACAACAGCATCCCGCGTATCCAATGGGCCTATGGCACCTTGGGTCCGTGGCTGTTCGGCCAATACAACTCGGCCTGGGCCGATCCGCTGCTCTTCGCCCCCGATATCGGCGACCAGAACCAGGTCGCGCGGATGACCACGGTCAACATCCGTCGCCCGCAGATCCGCTATACCTACCTCGCGGGTAACGGCATCACACTCTCCGGCTCTCTCGAGTCGATGAACTCCGGCGCGCTCCACTGCACCGCGACGGGGACCACGACCTGCGTTGGCGCCGCCGGACTCGCTGCGGGTGCGCTTGCAAGCAACGGCTCCGACAACACCGATGTCGCGGCTGGCGGTCTCGTCAACCTGCCGAGCTTCAATTTCGGCGGCGCCTGGGACCAGCCCTGGGGCCATCTAATGGCGCGCGCCGGCGTTGGCCGCTCCGAGGTGCGCAATGCGAGCTCGCCGGCGATCTTCGGCGGCTCGAGCCAGGGCAATAACATCACCCAGTGGCACTGGGCCGTCGAAGGCGGCGCGATGATCAACACTTGGGGCCAGGATCAGTGGCGCGGTCACGTCTCATACTCGCATGGCCTCTCGACCTACATGTCGGACATGCCCGCCGGCACGGTCGACATGATCATCAACGGCGAAAACGGCGATGTCAGCCCGATCAACGTGTTTGGCATCGAGACCAGCTACATCCACCGCTTCAACCCGAATTGGCGCATGAGCGGCGCCTTCGGCGTCGACTTCTTCAACAAGCCTGATGCGGCGGCGGGATGGGGTAATTGCGCCACGGCGACCGGCGGCCCGATCGGTACCTGCGTTGCCGGCGGCGCGGCAGCCGCCCAGCTCGCGGCGGTCGAGAAGCGGCATATCTACTCGGGTGCGTCGCTGACCTATAGCCCGGTCCCGGGCCAGGTCGATATCAAGGTCGAGCTCGATTACTACGATCGCCAAGTCCAGGCTTCCAACACCGGCGCCAGCGCCTGGGCACAAAGTCTGAGCGTCGCGTTCTACTGGTAAGCCCCCCAGCTTGCCAGTCGTCTGCAACCCGTCAGCCTTCGGGCTGACGGGTTTTCTTTGCGCATCGGACGGCATCGCGCGCCCCGATCGAGGCTGCTCTTCCGAGCGATCGGCGCGACCGCTACGATTGGCCCGAACGTTAGGTTCATCTCGGGAGATCCCGGCCCCGCCGGACAAGCGCCATGAGCTTTGGGTCCAGAAGGACGGCTTTTCTTACATTCGGTGGCGGTAAGACCTGGCCGGACGCGGCCCGCCGCCTGCAAAAGCAGGCGGAAGCGACCGGGGTGTTCGATGAGGTCTTCGGCGAAACGTCCGATGAGTTCTTCGCGGCAAACCCGGCGTTTTCGCAGCACCGGGCCTTCATCGAGAGCAATCCCCGCGGCTGGGGCTACTGGATCTGGAAGCCGTTCCTGATTTTGAAGTACATGGAGCGGCTGAACCCGGGCGATATCCTCCTTTATCTCGACGCCGGCTGCGAAATTCTTCCGGAGAACAGCGCGAAGTTCGAGCCGCTATTCGAGCATGCCGCGCGCAACGGCAATGCGTTCTTCGATTATACCCGGTATGCCGTCTTCAACCTGGCGTTCTGGTGCAAACAGAGCCTTCTCGAGACGTTTCAGCAGGAATTTGGCGTCGCCCTCGATTGGCTCAGAACCCCGAAAATCTGGGCGGGCGGATTCGCACTGACGAAGAGCGACGAAAATATCGCGCTCTTGAAAGACTGGTTTCGCTTGGCGACGCAGGACAACTACCGTCTCGTCGACGATACGCCCTCGACGGTTCCGCCGATTTATCCGTTCTTCGAACACCGGCACGACCAATCCATTCTCAGCGGCCTGAAGGCGATCCGTAAGCTTCCGAATTACCGGCCCGCCAGCGAGATCGATTGGGTGAATATCAGCCAAGACGTGGCGGAAGCGGCTCTGGCGCAGCCTTTTCTTCAGTCGCGCAATGGGACCGGCGAATCGCGGGTGGCGGAAATGAAACGTCGCCCGCTCCCTGCCGGCAAATCGACATCGACGCACCAGATCGCCAACGTGATGACCCGGCAGGCCCTGCCGATGCTCATAAACCTCGATCTCATCACGCGAAACTCGTTGTGTTACTGCGGGTCGGACAAGCGCTTTAAGCACTGCCATGGCGCATTGGCTGCCGGCACTGCCGGATAGGCTGTTTCCCGAAGCCGTCGCCTAGCTAAGCCCGGGCGCCGACGCCCATCAGCCCGGCCAGAATATCGGGACTGTTGAGCAGATCGCGGCTCGCGCCTTCATGGACGATGCGGCCACGATCGAGGACCAGCGCGCGCTCGGCGAATTCGAGCGCGATGCGCGCATGCTGCTCGACCAGCAGCAGGGCAAGATCGTCCTCGCGCTTCAGGCGCTCGAGCCCTTTGAGCACGGCCTCGACGATCACCGGCGCCAGGCCTTCGAGCGGCTCGTCCATGAGCAAGAGCGACGGATTGCCCATCAGCGCGCGGCCGATGCTGAGCATCTGCTGCTCGCCGCCCGAGAGCGCATTGCCGCGGTTGCGCCGGCGATCGGCCAGCGAGGGGAAGAAATCGTAGATCCGCTCGATCGTCCAGCGGGCCGGCCGGCCGGCCGGGCTGCGCGCGGCGACGAGCAGATTCTCCTCGACGGTGAGCGAGCGGAAGATCTCGCGCTCTTGCGGCACGAAGCCGATGCCGAGCCGCGCGCGGCGATAGGGCGCGAAGCCGGCGATGTTCTCGCCGCCGAATTCGATCGCGCCGCCATGCAAGGTCGTGTGCCCCATGATCGTCGCGAGCAGCGTGGTCTTGCCGACGCCGTTGCGCCCCAGCACCGCGAGCGTGCCGCCGGGCCGCAGCACGAGCGAGACGCCGTCGAGCACGATGGTCTCGCCATAGCCGGCGCGCAGCCGATCGAGGCGCAGCCCGCTCGCCCCCGCCGCCACCGTGTCCACCGCCGCGCTCATCGATGCTCCCGCTCGCCGAGATAGACCTCGCGCACGCGCGGATCGGCGGCGATCTCCTGCGGCGTCCCCTCGACCAGGATCGCGCCTTGCACCAGCACGGTGATGCGCCGCGCCAGGCGGAAGACGAGATCCATATCGTGCTCGATGATGAGCAGCGCGATATCGGCGCCGAGCTGCTCGATCACGTCGATGATCGTGCCGGCTTCACCCGACGGCACGCCGGCCGCGGGCTCGTCGAGCAGCAGCACCTTCGGATCGAGACCGAGCGCGACCGCGATCTCGACCAGGCGCTGGCGGCCATAGGCGAGCTCCTTCACCGGGCGCAACGCCTCATCGGCAATGCCGAGGCGCTGGAGCAGCGCATAGGCTTCCTCGATCACCGTCCGGCGACGGCCGGCGGCGCGGAGGAAATCGCCGGCGACGCCGTGCCGCTCGGTGATGGCGAGCGTGACATTCTCGAGCACGGTCAGGCCGCGGAAGAGCTGATTGATCTGGAAGGTGCGGGCGAGGCCGCGCTTCACCCGCTGCGCCTGCGACAGGCGCGTGACATCCTGCCCGCCGAGCAGGACATGGCCCGAGGACGGCGGCAACGCGCCGGTGACGAGATTGACGAAGCTCGTCTTGCCGGCGCCATTCGGCCCGATCAGCGCATGGCGCGCGCCGACCGCGAGGCTGAAATTGATCTCGCTGGCGACGGCGAGCGCGCCGAAATTCTTGCAGAGAGCGCGGGTCTCGAGCGCGATTTCGGTCATCGCTGCTCCCTCCGCCGCCGCGCGCGCTGCCACAGGAGGTCGATCAGGCCGAGCATGCCGCCGCGCGCGAACAGCACGACCACGACCAGCAGCAGCCCGATCCAGAAATACCAATAGGTTGGATCGATCTCGGAGAAGCGATCCTGCGCGATCATATAGAGCGGCACGCCGACAAAGGCGCCGTAGAGCCGGCCGACGCCGCCGAAAATCACCATGACGAGGATGAGGCCCGAGAGATCGACGCTGATGGCGTTGAGCGCGACGAGCTGTGTCGTTTCGGCGATGAGCGCGCCGGCCGCTCCCGCCAGCGTCGCCGAGATCGTATAGATCGTCAGCAAGCGCACGAAGACCGGCGTGCCGATCGCATGCATGCGCGCGACATTCTCGCGGATACCGGTGAGCGAGCGGCCGAAGGGCGAATGCACCAGGGTGCGCGCGATTATCCAGCCGAGGAAGAGCACGATCGCGGCATACCAATAGGCAGTGCGGCCGTAGAGATCGAAGCGGAAAAGACCCAGCACGGGCGAGACTTCCATGCCCTGCAAGCCGTCGGCGCCGCCGGTGATCGAGGTCGCCTTGTTCGCCACCTCCTGCAGCATCACGCAAACGACCAGCGTCAGCATCAGGATCGAGAGACCCTGCGCACGCAAAATGATGAGGCT
>Ga0335085_10016771_pt1 | contig 10569 bp, 12 predicted proteins | sample Lox_Sample_45_FD_206712 | JGI IMG/M metagenome (GOLD analysis project Ga0335085, IMG submission 206712) | Soil microbial communities from Loxahatchee National Wildlife Refuge, Florida, United States - Lox_Sample_4.5 | ecosystem: Environmental > Terrestrial > Soil > Wetlands | place: USA...
TGGTTTTGCGCCTTTCCTTCGGGCGGTAGGAGACAGAATGCTTCCGGGCGATAGCGTTAATTACGAGGAAAAGAGCCGGTTTCCCATCGCATTTTTGGCTGGCGTCGTTGTCGTGGCAATCCTCGGCGTCATTCTTTTCTTTGTGGTCAAGAGCACACAGCCGAAGGGTATTGCTGCCGCAAAAAATCTGCCTTTCGATGCGCAAGAGCAGGCCTACGCGCCGCGCATTCAGTTCACCGGTATCCAGATGGCCCACTCCACGAATTTTCTCAATCAGGAATTCACCTTCGTCGCTGGAACCATCGTCAATAGCGGAGACAAAGCCATCGTGGCCCTGCAAGTGGTCATCGACTTCCACGATCAGTTCAACCAGAGCGTTCTGCGCGATTCCGAAGTGTTGCTTCAGCCGCCGGTCGCGCCGCTTCCCGCCGGCCAGATGCGCGACTTCCAAGTCATCCTCGAACGTATTCCCTCAGACTGGAATCGGCAGTATCCTTCCATACGCGTTATCGGCCTGGTGCTGCAATAAGCCGCTGACGCATACACCTGCTTTGGCGTTTTGTATCTAAACGGAAGTTTTGTCTATGAACGAATGGCACGCGTTTCATCAGGCGCTTGATGCTATGGTGGCGTCAGGCAGCGTGGAAGTCCATGAAGACGGCGAGTGGCTCGCCGAATTCTCTCCGTTCCAATGGGAGTTCCGCGGCCAGGGGACAAACTCGCTGATTCATTTGTGGTCCGACCGCCGGAATCTTACCCGCCGCGTCGTGCGAGTCAAGGAACAGTCCCCCGGCAAGCTCATTCTTGAAGTGCAGCGTTTCGGCCGTCCCAAGCCCGGCCGCCTCGAGTTCCTGCATTCGGAAAGCGAGCGCCCCGCGGTCCGCGTATCGCGCGAACAGTTTCGCGCGCGCTTCGAACGCATCCTGGCCGACTGCTTTCCGGACGCGAAAATAGGCGCTCTCTCTACCGGTCCCGACTTGAACAGATCTCTCTCCGCCCGTTACGCGCGCGGGCTAATGCAGGATGGTTCCGGCGACTGGGCATTGCTCGCCGTGCCGCCCGAAGAAAATTCCTCAAACGTTGAGGGAAGCCTGGCGTTCGGCATTCTTTGGCTGGACGCGGTGAGAAAGCGCGGAGAGCGCCGCGCCGTCCGCGGATTGCGCATCTTCGTACCGGAAGACGCCGGCCGGATTCTCCGCGAACGCGCGCTGGCGCTTTCCGCTTCCGCGCACACCGAAATTTACGAGTTTTCTGAGCGCGAGCGCCGCGTTCATAAAATGGACCCGGCGGATGTGGGCAACCTCGAAAGTTGGCTCGCGCCCTGTTCGCAGATGGAATCTCTGCTGGCCGCGGCGCGCGAAACGGCGCAACGAATTCCTGGCTTGAACAACACTGGTTCCGAGCTGCGTGGCGCCATCCGCCAGCGCGTTCTGCCCGGAGGCGAACAAGCTGTGTTCGCTTTTCGCGGCCTCGAATTCGCGCGATGGTCTCTCGAAGGATTGTCCTTCGGCCTGGACGACTCGCGCCGCAGGCTCGACAAGCTCAGCGAACCTGCCTTCACGCGTCTCATAGCGCAGTTGAGTCTGCGCCGCAGTTCTCTTGCCAGCGAAACCAAGCATCCGCTCTACCGGAAAGCACCGGAGCGCTGGCTCGAAACGCTGGCCCTCGAAGATCCGGCCAGGCTCGACGCGCAGCTCGATCCCCGGTTTCTTTACTCGCAAATGCCCGCGCTCACTTCGGGTGATCGGGGCGTCATCGACTTGCTCGGCGTCACACGCCGCGGCCAACTGGTCATCATCGAGCTGAAAGCTTCCGAAGATATTCAGTTGCCCATGCAAGCCGTGGATTACTGGCTTCGTGTCCGGCGCCATCAACGCGAAGGAAGCTTCCAGCAGTACGGCTATTTTGCGGGGCTTGAACTCGATCCAAAACCGCCGCTGGTCTGGCTGGTAGCTCCCAGCCTGCAATTTCACTCCACGTCAGACATTCTGCTGCGCTACTTGTCTTCTGAGATCCGCGTTACCAGGATTGGCCTCAACGAAAATTGGCGGCGAGGGCTGTCCGTTGTCTTCCGCCAATAATTTGTGGGGTGTCGTTTGAATGCGCCGGAGAAAACCGGACTAGTCGGCTACCGAGGCGGAGGTCGAGGCGGAAGCGGAAGCGCGTTTCAGTTCCGTTTCCGTGCGGCGCCCGTTCAGCACGGAAATTTCGAAACGATCGCCAATCTTCGTTCCTGAACGGTAGATGGTGTGCGCCGGAAGCTCCAGCACGCTGCTTGCTTTCAGGGAAACCTTCGAAATGCGAAACGGCCGCACATGCTCTTCGAGATGCACGACCTCTTTCTGCTTGTTGAGGAAAATCAGATCGATGGGGAAAAGCATTCCGATGGTGTGGACGCCGCGTGAAGGAACGATCCAAAGACCGGTACCGAGTCGCGCCCATCGCTGCGTCTTTCCCAGCAAACCTATGAGTCGCCGCAGATAGCTGTCCGCAACGATGGCCTCGGTTGCCACGAAGGTCTCCCGCGTCTGGTTATAGACGTACACCGTACGCTTTTGGTCGCGCTTGATCATGTTCCTCAGCAGACCTTTGAAAATCACTCCCTTTGGGACTAATCGATTGCTTTGCCGCGCCGCCGCCAGATGATCAGGAACAACACCACCACCGCTAGAACTCCAGCTATGATGCGAATCGTTGTCACGTCCATTTCAGTCCACTCCTTTCGCAAATGTTCGTGCTACTTCAGAAACTGGTGCATCAGCGCGATGACTGCCGGGCCTAGGATCACCACCAGCAGCGCCGGGAAGATGAAGAACACCAGCGGAGGCACCATCTTCACCGTGGTTTTCGCGCTCATCTCTTCCGCTTGCTGCCGGCGCCGCGTGCGCATCTCGTCCGAAAAGACGCGCAACGATTGGGCGATACTCGTTCCGAACCGCTCGGTCTGAATCAGCATAGCCACGAGCGATTTCAGCTCGTCTAGGCCCGTTCTTCGCGCCAGTTCGCGCAAAGCGTCCAGGCGCGTCTTGCCCACGCGCATTTCCAGGTTGACCATCTGCAACTCTTCGCTCAGCTCCGGATGCACGATGCGAAGCTCCTGCGCCACGCGCAGCAAGGATTGATCGAGTCCCAATCCCACTTCCACGCACACCACCAGCAGGTCCAATCCATCGGGAAGGGCCAGCCGCAATTTGCGTTGCCGCTTCTTGATCTTCCAGAACAGCCATATCTCCGGAAGCATGTAGCCCAGGATGATGACAAACAGGAATACGAAAAACGGATTGCTCCGGTACAGTCCCGCCGCCAGTACAACGATGATAAGGGCTATGGGCGTAAGGATCCGCATGCCCTGGATGGCCAGCGTTGCTTCCGCGCTGCGGTAGCCGGCCCGCAGCATCATGATTTGAGCCCGCGTGGCTCGCGCTCCCGGCGAAACAGGCAGTAGACTGCCTACCTTGGCCAGAAAATCCCGCGCCCTTTCTTTGTGCTTTTCCGCGAATTTCGTTTCAGGCGCGCGGGATATGGTGGGTCTCTTAAGCTCCTCGAGTCTTTGCGCCACTCCTGATTCGGCCGGCGTGAATGCATAGACCAGCGCGACCAGGATTACGGCCGTTGCCAGAAATGTGATGACTGCTATGCCCGAGACCATCTACCGTTCCTCACTAAACCTCGATATGCACGATCTTCCAAAGAAACGCAGCTCCAATGAGCTGCAAAATTCCCGCTCCCGCCAGCAGTTTCACCCCCAACGGGTCTTCGAAAAGCACATTCACATACGCGGGATTCATAATGCGCATCGTGAGCAGCATCCCGACCGGCAATAGAATTAAGATCAGCGCGGTCAGCCGGCCCTGCGCTGTTTTAATTTGAACCTCGCGATGGATGCGGAACCGCTCGCGAATCACGCGCGCGAGCTCGTCCAGAATTTCCGCCAGGTTGCCTCCGGTGTCCTTTTGGATCATCAGCGCTGTCACGAAAAACTGCACATCAACCAGCGGAACGCGCGAGGCCATATTGGAAAGCGCGTCTCGCAGTGGCAACCCGAAGTTTTGTTCTTCGAAAGTGGTCTTGAACTCCGTGGCCACAGGTTCTGGCGATTCCTTAGCGACCATTTCCAAACCTGCCGTGAAGGCATGTCCGGCGCGAACCGCGCGTCCCAGCAAATCCAGCGCTTCAGGAAAACGCTGCTCGAATTGGCTCATTCTCCGTCGTCGCTTGATATAGATGACGATCAGCGGAATCGACGCGCCGGCCAGGGCAGCAAAGATCCCAGCCAAAGCTCGCCCATAGAAAATCACCGCTACCAGATACACCGACAGCCCGCTGACGGCGGAGATCAACAGCAGCTTTCCGGCCCGGGTGGTCATGCCCGCCTGGGTGATGGCACTTTGCAACTTTGTGGTCCAGGCCAGATGCGTCATGATCCGGTTGAGCAGCGGCAGGCTGCTCATCATTTCGTCGCGGACCAGCACCAGATCGGTGGTGATATCGCCCCGCTGCTCGGCCCGGCGCACCGCAGCCATGCGTTCGCGCACCACTTCCTGACTGCTGCTGGTTCCCCACAGCATCCAGAAGATGCCGAAGACAATCCCAGCGATCAAAACAGCCAGCAGCGCGATTAAAAGGGCCACGCCGATCTCCTTCTTTCAGCCCACCGATACACTCGCGGATTTTCCGGGTACGATTGCATTTTCTTCCTTAGCGACGCCGCACCAACTCGAACATAGCCGGCGGAAGCTCGATACCGCTTACCAGGAGACGGTCGCTGAATTTCGGCCGGATTCCCGAAGCAACGAAATCGCCGATTACTTCTCCATTGTCGCGAACGCCGCGCTTGTCGAAGACGAAAATATCCTGCATGGCCACCACGTCACCTTCCATCCCGGTGATTTCGGTGATGTTGGTGACCTTGCGCGTGCCGTCGCTCATGCGGCTCACCTGAACCACCACGTTGATGGCGGATGCAATCTGGCGCCGGCAAACCGTATCGGGAATATTCAAGTTGGCCATGGCCACCATGGTTTCCAGGCGGCTCAGCGCGTCGCGCGGTGAATTCGCGTGAATGGTAGTGAGCGAGCCGTCGTGGCCCGTGTTCATGGCCTGCAGCATGTCAAGCGCTTCGTCGCTGCGGACCTCACCCACGATGATCCGGTCCGGGCGCATACGCAATGAGTTGATCAGCAGTTGCCTCTGCTGAACCGCGCCCTTGCCTTCCACGTTGGGCGGCCGGGTCTCCAGACGCACCACGTGCTCCTGGTTGAGCTGCAATTCCGCCGCGTCTTCGATGGTGATGATTCGTTCCCGGTTCGAAATGTACGAGGAAAGCACGTTCAGGAAGGTCGTTTTGCCGGCGCCCGTTCCGCCGGAAATCAGAATGTTCAGGCGTGCTTTCACGCAGCCCTGCAAGAGCTCCAGCATCCCCGGGGTCAACGTGTGATTCGCCAGCAGATCTTCCGAGTTAAGCGGATCCCGGCCGAATCGCCGGATCGACAGGCAGGGCCCGTCCACCGAAAGCGGAGGAATAATCGCGTTCACGCGCGAACCGTCCGCCAGTCTGGCGTCCACCATGGGAGACGATTCGTCGACGCGGCGCCCGATGGCAGAAACAATGCGGTCGATGATGCTCATCAAGTGCGCATCGTCGCGGAACTGAATCTGTGTCGATTCGATAATGCCGTTTCGCTCCACGTAGACGTGCCGGTAGGTGTTCACCAAAATATCGGACACCGATGGATCGTTCAGCAGCGGCTCAAGCGGGCCAAGTCCGAAAACCTCGTCCAGAACCTCCTGCGCCAGCCGCTCCCGCTCCTGCAAGTTCATGGGAGTGGATTCGCCGACCACCAGCGCTTCCAAAATCTGGCCCACCTCGCGACGCACTTCTTCCCGCCTGACTTCGCTGAGCCGGTCCAGATTCAATTTCTGAATCAGACGGCGATGAATGGCCGTCTTGACCGCGCCGAAGTCTGTGCGTCCGGGTAGGCTTGGTGGCATGTATTATTTTTTCCCCGTGAAAGTAAAGAAATTGCTCAAACCGCCGCCGCGCTTCGCCGCAGGCCCCCGAGCATTCCCCACCAATTGGTCGGCGAGCTGCCGGTATTGGTCGGTCAGCACGTTGTTGTGATTCTCCATGAGCGGCGTGCCCAGATTCATGGCGGCGCTGGCCTTACGAAAATCGTTCGGCAAGCAGGCAAACACACTCTGCTTGGTTTCTTTCTCAATGCTTCGGAGCGGCTCGTCGTCCCCTTTGTGCCAGCGATTTACGATCAAGCGGATGCGGTCGGGCTCCACTCCGAGCCCGGTCAAAGCCAGCAGCCGGCGCTGCAAAGTCCACAAAGACGGCACATTTGCTTCCGCCACGATCAGAATCATGCGTGCCCGGCTGAGAATCGAACTCAAGTCGGAAGCGAAATGCGCTCCCAGGTCCGCCAGCACAATGTCGAATTCCGTCTGCGCCACGTTCACCACGCGTTCCAGAGGCTCGGTTGGAATCGTTTGCCATTCCTCCGGCTGCATGGCCCCGCCCAGGATTTCGAGCTTCGATTTGTGCCGCTCGAGCAGACCGGCGAAGAAATGGCTGTCCAACCGGTCCAGATTGTCGATCGCGTCCCGGATGCCGAAGCGCGGGTGCAGGTCGAGCAAAAGATGCGCATTTCCAAGCGGCCGCGCCAGATCGAGCAAAACCACCCGCTTTTGCGCGTGCGTGCTCAATTGCACGCCCAGGTTCACCGCAACCGTGGTGGCGCCGACGCCGCCTTTCGATCCCATAACCACAATCAATCTCTCTGTGGCTGCCCCGCCTCCGTGGCCCTCCTGCGTGAAACGCTTCAGAATGTCGCGCAGCGCCTCGGGTGATACAGGGCGCGTGACAAAATCCTGCACGCCGCTGCGCATAGCATCCAGCAGCACTTGTGGGGATGGGGGATTGGTGGCCGAGCAGGCGATCAGCCGCAGCGCCGGACGCATCCGGCGCAACAAGGCTCCAAATGCAAAAAATGGTTCGGGGTCTCGTGCCAGGTCAAGCAGAACGATATCGGCAATGTTCTCCCCGGGCTCGGGTGCTTTATCTTCCGGGAGAATCCACTTTCGGATGGCGGGGCTTACGAGTCCGGTTTGTTGCAAGCTGGCGAGCAACTGGGCCGCACTGCTTGGGTCACTGCTGACGATTGCTGCCGTTAACATTGAGCTCTTTCCCCGTTAATCCCTGTTCCAGAAACCTACGCCGTTTAGCTTCTCACGAATTGACCCGCTATTTTCCGCTAGGTGTATTCGTCTGTGCAGCCCCTGTCGGCGGCAAGTACGGCACCGCGATCTGCGGACCCGGAGGCACCTCGCCCGGATTGAGCGGACGCACCACGCGCGGAGTCACGATGACCAAAAGCTCGTTTCGGCTTTTGGTGGTGGAACGGCTTTGAAAAAGTTTCCCGAGGATCGGAATATCTCCGATGCCCGGAATCTTATCCATTAATTGTTGCACCTGGTTGTCGATCAAACCCGCGATGGCGAAGGTTTGGCCGTCCCGCAAATCCATTTCCGATTCCACGCGCCGCGTGGACAGCGCCGGGATGGTGAACCCCTGCAGAGTTACCGCGTTCGTGAAGTCGAGCGAGCTTACTTCAGGCGCCACTTTCAGATGAATCAGCCCGTCGGGCTGAATCGTTGGAGTGAAGTTCAGCCGCACCCCGAATTCCTTGAACTGAATGGTAATGGCAGGCGCGCCCCCGGACGCGCCCACCGACTGCACCACCGGATAAGGAAACTGGCCGCCTGCCAGAAACGACGCGTCTTTGCCCGAAGCCGTCAACAGGTTCGGTTCCGCGAGAATCTGCAAAATGTTCTGCGCTTGCAGCGCTTGAATGGTTGCCGCCAGATTGATGTCCGGACGGAACAGGAAAATATTCAGCAGGTTGCTCAGGTTGAACCCGCCCGCCGTGACCGTCGTGGATGAAGCGGTGCTGGTCACCGTGGAGGAGACTCCTCCGGTGGTTAGCCCGCCATTCAAGGCAGGCGGTCCATACTGTTGGGTGGAAATCGAACCGATATTCTTCGCACCCGGAAGACTGAGAAGATTTATTCCGAACTGCGTCTCCAGCGAGCGGTCCACTTCCGCGAATTTCACTTCCAGCAGGATTTCCCCAGGCTGCACCGCCGGAGTTTGGATCAGGCTGGTGACTTTTGGCGTGGCGTTTTTCACCACTTCCAGAATCTTTTCAGCCACGCCCGCTGACGATGCATGGCCGGACAAAATTACCGAATCCTTGGAGGTTTCGATCTGCACCTGCTCGGTCGGGAACACTTCGTGAATTTTTTCGCTCAGGCTCAGAATGTCGATGTCGACGGAAACTTCAAAAGCTTGGGTCTGGTCCTGCTCGTCCCACAAAAGAAGAGAAACGCCGCCGGCGGTTTTGCCGTTGACCAACACCTGGTTGGGATTCACCACGATGGCGTCGGCAATCGCTGGATCGGCCACGGAAACGCGGCGAATTCGCGTCGGCGACGTGATGACGATCGAACGCCCGACCATCAAATGCAGCACCTGCGGTGCTTCGGCGGCTTGCGGCACTTGTTCTGGCGCAGGCGCTCCGCCTTGCGCGGCTGGCAAATTAGCGGGCGAGGGAACTGGAGTTTGTGCCACGGCGGGCAGAGGTGCTTGTTGCCCGGCCTCTGCGCGATTGGCAAACGGCAACAGCGCTGACGAAATCATCAGCGCTACGAGAATCGTGATCTGGCCATGCGTTCTGAAATTTCCGGACATCCGGTTCTCCCGTTGATTCCTCATTGCTCGTTGAAGCTCTTCGTTTCGCGTTTGTTGCCGGAAATGATCTCAACCTGGTAGGTAGAGGGAGCCGCAGGCGCGGCGGGCTTTGCCGGCGCTACATGCTTGGCCACCAGCGGCGCCGCAACAGGTTGACCCGATGAGAAGAGCGACGTTTGCAGCACGGCGGCCGGCATGGTGTCGTCCGTGTCAATGGTATTGCGCAGCGCGAGTTGAATTTTTCCTTGGGTGCTGCCCATGGCCAGTTTCGCGGCGTCTTCCGGCGAAACCAGCAGCGTAATCACGGAAACCGTCTGAGGCTTTCCTTCCTGATCCTGCTGCTGCACTTTCTGGCCGGCCGCGAGCACGCGCACATTCTCGAGAATCGTGCGGGTAATGTTTTGTCCGCCTTGTCCGGAGGCCACCGCACCGGTCACCAGCACATCCACCATGGTGCCGGGGGTGACGAATCCAGCCACGCCCACCACATCATTGACCGCTACCGACATGGCCCGCATTCCCGGCGGTATTGCCGCGGCGAGTCCCGCCCCGGCCGCGATGGGCGCGAGCTTGCTCTGCATGATCGGTTCGTTTTCGGCAACAGGCATGATCAACGCGCGGTTGACGCAATCCTGCAGGCGCGTGCACATGCCCGCGGCCGACTGATTCGCCGGCCAGGAAACCATGCGCACCACGGAAGGATCCAGGCGGGTGCCCAAGGGAAGCGATTTCGCCGCCACTACGATCTGCGCCATGGGCTCGGTCTTGACCGCGCTGGCCTGCTCAAATTTCCGGTAAACAAAATTGCTGACCAGCAGGGCCACCAGCAGCGCGACTCCCAAGCCGATCAGCATGCGGTTTCGATTCATGAACCGAGTCTCCTTAACTTCCCAAATGCCAATGCGCCGCCACGAAACAGATCAGCGTCCCGGCTGCCGCAGCTACTCCGAAAGGCAGCTTCAGCGCGTCGGGGTTGTCGATGGAAATCTCCGGATGGGCGCGAAAGCCGTACGTGAAGAACCCCATGATCAGCAGTCCCACGTTTCGCACCGTTTCCCGTACCCTTCCTGCCGCGATCGTTTGGACGATAGCCATGGCCCCGGCCACCAGCACGCTTGCCAGCAGCACGAACCACAGCATCACCGGACCCACGAACGCCCCGAGTGCGCCCATCAATTTCCAATCCCCTGCGCCCAACGCCCGCAACAGCACCAGCGGTAGCAGAACTAGGAGTCCTAGACCCGCCCCTTCCAGGGCGGTAATTCCCCCACGCCACCCGCCAAACAGCAAATGCACCGCGAGGCCTGTCGCGAACCCCGAAACTGTCAGCCAGTTCGGAATCCGCCGCGTCTTGCCATCAATCCACGCCGCGCCGGCAACGAGCGCCAGCGTTAAAGGCCAAATAACCTGAGTTGCAAGCGGATGCATGTATGTCCCAAGTACGCGGATCACATCGTGAGTCGCTCGCGGCTTGCCTGAAAAGCCCGTGGTCCTTGAACGGCGCTATACTGGCCTCGCAGTCGACCCGGATGCACCTCAGGCATGCGTTCTTCCGCCGTGCGGACCCATCCACCGCACCGGGTTCTAGGAACCCGTCGCGCTTGTGAGCGCTGTTGCGGCGTTATTGAACGCGTTCTTGATCGCTCCCGCCAGTGTGCCCATGACAGTGATCGCCGCAAGCGCTACCAGGACGAGCAGCAGCGCGTACTCGGTCAAGTCTTGGCCGCTCTCATCTTTCCAGAGCTTCATCATCAGCCGTTTCATCATTCCCTCTCAAGTGACACTAAGTGAACTGCACCTACCCCGCTACAAAAACA
>Ga0335085_10016772_pt1 | contig 10569 bp, 8 predicted proteins | sample Lox_Sample_45_FD_206712 | JGI IMG/M metagenome (GOLD analysis project Ga0335085, IMG submission 206712) | Soil microbial communities from Loxahatchee National Wildlife Refuge, Florida, United States - Lox_Sample_4.5 | ecosystem: Environmental > Terrestrial > Soil > Wetlands | place: USA: Florida...
GTCGGCGAAGAACCTCCGCGACACGCTGCGCGTCCCGGACGATCCGAACCTCGTCGGGAGCTTCCACATGTACCAGCCGATCCTCTTCACGCACCAAGGCGCGTCGTGGATGCCGCCCGAGTTCGGCACGCGCGGCGTCGTCTTCCCGGGTCCTCCCGCGTCGCCGGTGCAGCCGACGCAAGCGACGCTCGCGGTGCGATGGACGCGCGAGTGGTTCGTTCGTTACGACGGCGAGCCCGCGTCGACGAACCCGTGCGGCGCGGCGACGATCGCGGAGGAGCTCGACACCGCGCGCGGCTTCGCCGACGCCCACCACCTTCCGATCTACATGGGCGAGTTCGGCGCGATGGACACGGCCGACGACGCGTCGCGCGAGCGCTGGCTCCGCCTCGTGCGCACCGAAGCCGAGCGACGCGGCTTCGGGTGGGCGTACTGGGACGACGGCGGCGGCTTCGCGATCTACGACAGAAAGACGCACGCGTGGCGCGAGCCGCTCAAGGCTGCTTTGCTCCGATGACCGACGCGAAGAGCGTCCCGAAGATCGCGTTCGCCGTCGCGATCTCGGACTGCGCCCAGAACCGGTGGTACTTGAACTCGGGCGCGGGGCCGCCCTTCAGGTATTTCTCGACGCGCGGCCAATCGGGGTCGGACTTGTACTTCGTGCGGATGCCGATGAACGTCGACGACTGGTCGATCGGATCGCCGTTCGGCATCTTGCCTTGCCAGCCGTTCGGCACGTAGACGTGGTCGGCGAAGCGCTTGTAGTCCTCGCGCGTCTCCGGCGCCGTGAGGCCTTTGTCGTCGCGGTACTTCGCCCACATGCGATCGAGGATGCCCCTCGCGAGGACGTACGCGTCCTTGTCGCCGGAGCGCGCGGCCCAGTACGAGAGCGCCTTCGCGACGCTCGCGCCGGTGCCGACGTCCTCGCCCGAGCTCTTGACGACGACGTGGAGGCCCGCGTTGTAGCTCGCGTCGTTGGGATCGAACGCTTGCGTCTTGCCGTCCCACGATGCGGACGGAGCTCCGCTCCACTCGAGCGACGAAGGAATGGAATATCCGTCCGCCGTGAGCTTCGAGTTCTTCTTCACCCAGGCGATCCACTTCGAGAGCACCACCTCGGCGCGCTTGTCGGCGGTGACGTAGTAGTACTCGGCGACGCGCTCCATCGACCACGTCTGGAAGCCGAACCAGTCGTTGCTGGGCGGATCGGTGAAGACCGGCGAAGGATCGTACGGCATGCCGTAGAACGCCTTCGTGCCTGGAGGGATGGGCGCGTAGCGCCCGTGCTCGCTGTTCGTCACGCCGCCGGCGATGCCGCCTTCGGCCGACTGCAAGAATCGGTAGAGCTCGATCTGACGCGACAGGCTCCGTGCCCAGTCGCCCCAGGCCGTTGGCGAGCGCGGGCGCATGTCGGCGACCGAGCTGAGGGCGTAGGCGGCCATCGGGTTCTGGTAGCCCTGGTGAATCCAGCTCGAGCCGATGCGCCACGCCCACTGATCCTCGGCGCCGCCGCCCCACGCGAAGTACCACGCGAGGAGGTAATGCTCCGACGCGCGCCCCGCGCCGCCCGGACAGCTGAGCGCGCCGCACCCGATCGGCTTGAAGTACTTGTCGAAGAGCGAGTAGCGGAGGTAGTCGCCGAGCTTCGCCGCCTTCGCGACGACGTTCCCGACCGACGCGCCCTCGTGCTGCTCGTCGGCCCAGCGCTTCGCCCAATACACCGCCTGGATCGCGCGCGCGTCGGCGTCGGGCGCGACCGAGTAGCGCCACTGCTTCGCGTCCGAGCCCGCGACGAACAGATCCAAGTAGCCGTGCGAGCCGCCGTACTTCATCTCGTCCCACGACGGCTGCGGGATGACCTCCCAAACCGACTCCTGCGGCCCGCGCTGGAACGTGTTGATGAAGACGGGACTGCTCGTGCCGTCGTTGCGGCGGCCGAAGCCGTACCAGTTGTCGACGTCGAGCAGCCAGTGCATCGCGTAGACGTTCGAATCGCCGTACGTCTTTCGCAGCTCGTCGGCGAGCGGATCGGCGCCGACGGGCACGCTCGGATCGAGCGCCGCCGGGTACTGGTTCGGCTCGTCGAGCTCCGGCGTGAACTGCGCCGGCTTCGACGGATCGTAGAACTCGGTCGTCGGCTGATCCGACGCGCCGGGGATCATGTACGCCTCGAGGTTCGCCCACGCGTCGTTCAGGTACGACCAGTCCTTCGTGACGCGCCCGTAGAGCGCCTCGAGCCAAACGTAATAGCTGTACGCCTCGGAGGTCGTCTCGTGGCCGTAGTCGGGCGCCTCGCACATGAGCGTCTCGACTGCGTGGTATGGGATGCCCTTCGGCGAGAAATATCCGTTCTTCGGATCGTGGATCTGGTTCCACTGCACGAGGAAGCGATCCCAGTACGGGTTTCCCGTGCCTTTCGTGTACGGCGTGAACGGCCGCACGGCGGGCCCGGCCACGGCATCCGGAGTCTTGGACGTCGGCGTCGCGTCGCACGCGAACCCGAGCCCGACGAGCGATGCTAGCGCGACGGCGGCGTAGGTCTTCATAGGAACGAGATGTCGTCCACCCAGAGGTCGAAGTTCACGTTCGGATCGAATTGGAGCTCGACGCCATACATTTGAGAAGCCTGAAACGTCGCAGGCGTGCCCCAGCCTTGCTGCGCGAGGTCGGAGAACTTCACGGTCACCTGCGTCCACGAGTTGGTGAGGTTGAGCGTCTCGCCGAAGTGATCGTTGCACTTGGTCGACGGCGTGCAGATGCCGCCGACCGGATCGGTCGCCTTCGTCGGCACGTTGAAGCGCACGGTGGTCGAGCCGCCCGCGCCGGCCATCACGTAGAACGTGAAGCCCGTGTACTGGCTCGCGTCGTACGTGTTCTTCGTCGTGTTGCCGCCCGCGTCGTTCAGGTCGAAGCCCATTCCTGCGCCCCACACGGTGAAGCCGCTGCCGCTCGTGTGCGCCGCGTGCGTGCTCGAGCCGCGCCCGCCGTCCGGGATGAGCGACGGGAGAAAGCTCGAGCCGGCCGCCGGCGTCTGCGTCGCGCCGGTGGTCGCGTCGTTGAACGTGAACCAGAAGCCCATCCGGTTGCAGTTCGGAAGGATGGAGCCGTCGGTGTGCTCCATGTCGTCGATGAGCGGCTGCGTGCACGTGGGCGGCGGGCCGCCCGAGTCGATCGGCGGGCTCGTCGACGCGTCGTGCGGCGTCGTGCCGCTGTCTTGTTGCGGGAGCGTGCCGGAGTCTTCCGACGTACCGGCGTCGTTGTGCTCGTTCGCGACCGAGGTGGCGCACGCGCCCACCGTGAGCACGAGCCCGAAGAGAGCGCAGTGGGCGTAGTGGGAGTGCATGATTCCTCGAACATGGTCGTCCCTCGCGCGTCCGAGCGGCTCACCGAAGTTCGGCGGGCGCGAATGATGAGCCGCCGGCGCCGCCTCTTCGCACAAGCCCCAGCGTGAGGATCCTCGCCGCCGCCCGGCCCACGCTCTCGGTCGCCCTCGCGTGCGGCTCGACGCCCGCGACCGAAGGCCTCGACGCGTCGGCGCCCGGGAGCGACGCATCCTCGTCCGATGCGCCCGCGCCGCCCGCGGACGGGCAAGCCCCGAAGCCCGACGCGAGCCAGCCCGGCGCCGACGCCGCGAGCGACGCGAGCGACGCAGCGATCGTGTGCGCCGCGCCCGCGACGCACCAGGGCGGCCTCACGCAATACGACCAGACGAGCGCCAACAACTGCGGCGTACCTTGGCCCTCCGACAACCTCTACGCCGCCATCTCGACGCCCGACTACGATTCGCCGACGCCTCGGGCGCGTGCGGCAAGTGCCTCTTCGTGACGGGCCCGACCGGCATGACCGCCACGTTCGTCGCGGTCGACCAGTGCCCGACGAACGGCAACCCGAAGTGCGTGAGCGGCCACCTCGACCTCAGCCACGCCGCGTACGCGGCGGTCGTTCCGGCGAACTACGTCAACGGCGGCGAGGTCCCGAACTCCGATCCGGTGAGCTGGCACTACGTGCCGTGCGCGGTGACGGGCAACATCGACTACCACTTCGACACCGGCACGAGCGAGTACTGGCTCGCGGTCCAGATTCGCAACGCGCGCTACGGCATCGCGAAGATCCGCTTCCGCCCGAGCGGCACGACCACGTTTTCGGACGCGACCGATCGCACCGACGGCTACGCGTACTACACGGCGAGCCTGAACAAGACGACCTCGCTCGACTTCCAGGTGGTCGACGAATACGGCCACGTGCTCGAGGACGACGACGTCTCGATCGCGGCGAACGCCGACCGCACCGGGAGCGGTCAGTTCCCGTTGTGCCCCTGATTCAGTTGACGACGGGCGGGATGTTGAAGTTGTCCCACGCCGGCACGAGGTTGTTCAGCGTCTGATCTTGGTTCCAGAGGTAGATCGACGCGTACGTGGTGAGGTTGCCGGAGCCGTCTTTGACGACCGCGGTGATGTAGAGCTGCGCGAGCCCGCTGCCGGCGCGCTTCGACGAGAAGATGAGCCAGTAGTACGTGCTGCCGCCGTACGTCTCGGCGTCCGGCGCCCACTTCGGCCACGTGTTCTGCACGCCCGGGCTCGTGACGCCGAGGCAAGCGACGGGATCGTTCGCCTTGATGCGCGTCGCCGTGCCGCCCGAGGCCGGGATGACGAACACCTCGGCCGCGGGCTGGTTGTACATCGACATGTTCGAGCCGACGCGGTTGAACGCGAGGAGCGAGTCGTCCGGCGAGAACGCCGGGTAGTACTCCTCGTACGCCGGGTCCGACGCGCCCGCGACCTTCGTCACGCTTCCGCCGGCCTTGGCGTTGTACGGCACGAGCGCGATGTCGGCGCTGCCCTCGCCGACGCGTCCGTCCTCGGCGCCCGTGTCGGTCGACACGTACGCGATGGTGTTTCCGTCGTGGCTCCAGCTCGGGGCGGCCGCGCTGTTCGAGTCGTTCGTTCGCGCGATGACGTCCCACGCGGTGCCTTGCGCTTCGGACGACGCCTCGAGATCGAACCACACGAGCTGCGCGACGACGCCGGTCGCCTGCCCCGGATCGGTCGGGTTCTGCCGATACCACGCCGAGCCCTCGGTCGTGACGACGATGCGATCGCCGGTCTGGTAGTGCGCCTTCGAGAACGTCTGGATGCCGAGCATGTACTTCTGCACGTCGCCGACGTTGTAGGCGCCGTTCACGTTCGGGCTGAGCGCCGACTGCGCCGACGCCGTGAGGAACGGCGGGATCGCGCCTTGCGTGCCTTGCTCGACCGACGCGAGCGCGTTCGGCCACGGCCACTGCGCGGTGAACGCCGCGTACTTCCCGTCGGGCGTCGAGGTGTGGCAGCCGATGCACTGCACCTGCGTGTCGAGCGTGCTGAGCGAGTTGCCCCACGTCGCGCGCACTTTCTCCTGCACCTGCGTCGTCTCGAGCGCGTCGACGACGTTGTCGTCACCGACATGGAAGCCTTCGAGCTTCGTGTTCTGCGCGTTCGAGTCGAAGTTGAGCGTGGCCCAGTAGACCATGCTTCCGTTCGCGGGCACGGGCGCGATCGTGAACGGGCCGGACGTACCCGTCGCGGGCTGCGGGTTCGCCGTGTCGAGGCCGCGCACCGTCACGGTGATGGGTTGGTTCTCGACGTGGAGGGCGAGCGCCTTCCAGATGTCGTCGGGCATCGTCCAGTTCGTCGCGGTCGTGTACACGAGGAGATCGTTCGTCTCGGCGTCGGCGTGGATGCGGATCTCGAAAAGGTTCTCGCCGCTGGCCGGCGTGAAGACGAAGCGCGGGCGCAGCCAGTTGTTCGGGAAGAGCGACCCGATCTCGGGCTCCGACAGGCACGGCCCGCCGCTCGACGAGCCCGCGGGCTGGAAGAGCTGCGGCGCGTTCTGCGGGGCGCCGTTGTCGAAGATGGGCGTCGACGGGAAGTCGTTGCACGGGTTGCAGCCGACGCCTCCGTCGTTGCCGATGATCGAGCCGTCGCCTCCGGCGTCACCCCCGCCGAAGTTGCTGTGCGAGCCGCAGCTCGCCCCGGCCATCGTCACGCACACGCACACCAGCGCGACCACGAAGAAAGGGCGGAACATGATCTAGATTGTGGCGCGCGCCGCTGCCGGCGGCTCAACAAACGCGCGAGCGCAGCCAGCCGTAATGCTCGCGAAGGGACGCGACGCACGCCCCCGCGTCGCCGGCGATCGCGAACTGCGCGAGCGCCTGGTCGGCCACCCGCAGGAACGACGCCGGCGCGAGGCTCGCGACGCTCGGGTAGCGCACGCTCTCGGCGAAATCGCGCGCCGTCGCCTGCGCGAGCGCGTCGTAGCTCGACAGGTCGACGTCCTGCCGCGCGGGGATCGAGCCCTTGATGAGGTTGAACGTCGCCTGCCCGGTCTCGGACCCGAAGATCTTCAGCAGGTCGATCACCGGCGAGCGGCCGTTCGCGTGCTTCGGGAGGCCGAACGTGTCGGTCGCGAAGACGAACGACCCGCGCGTCCCGGGCATCGGCACCTGGCCGAAGTCGTCGTCGATGCTCCAACCGTTGCTCGCGAGGTACGCCTTCGCCCAGTCGCCCATCAGCATGAGCGCGGCCTGGCCGGAGCCGAGCAGGTCGGCCGCGTCTTGCCAGCTCAGCATCGCGCCGCCTTCGTTCGACGCCGACACGAGGCGCGCGAGCTCCGCGAGCACGTCGCGCATCTCGGAGTCGCGCGGGCTGCGGGCGCCGTCGAAGAACTCGCGGTAGTAGTCGCCGCCCGCGACGGCGATCATCACGTTCTCGAACGCGACGTGCGTCAGCGTCCACGGGTCGCGCCACCCGAGGGCGAGGGGCACGATGCGATGCGCGCGCGCGAGATCGATGACCGCGTGGAGCTCCTCGAGCGTGGCCGGCGGCGGCACGCCGAGCTTGGCGAGCACGCGCTTGTTGTAAAAGAGCGTGTTCGTGCGGTGCACGTTCATCGGCACGGCGTACGCGCGCCCGCTGTACGTCACGAGATCGATCAGGTCGCTCGGGAGCGCGGATTTCCAGCCTTCGGACTCGAAGAGGAAGTCGATGGGGTCCATGGCGCGCCGCACGCGCCGCACCCACCCGTAGAGGTCCGCGCCGCCGTTGACGAGGAACGTGTCGGGCAGCGCGCCGAACTCCATGCGCATCTTGAGCGCGCGCTTCGCTTGCCCCGCGCTGTCGACCGTCGCGCGCACGACGAGCTGGTTCGGGTGCGTGCACTGGTACATCTCGGTCAGCGCGCGCAGCGCATCGGCCTCGCCGCCGCTCCCCCACCAGCTCAGCACCTCCGGGTGATCGGTGCCGTTTCCGCGCGCAGCGTGCGCGCGAGCGGCGCGGCCCAGCGACTCGCGCGTGCAGAACCGGTGCAGCGCCGCGCGGCCTCGCCGCAAGCGCGACGCGATCGTCGCGTGCGAGAGCCCGAGTCGCTCGGAGATCTCCGCGATCGGCTCGCCGTCGATTTCGAAGAGGCGGAACACGAGCTGCACGTCCTCCGGCAAGTGCTCGAGGACTTCTTCGAGCATCTCGCGGGCGCGCAGGCGGTCGGTGAGATCCTCGACGTCCGGCGACGAGTCCCACGCGGTGTGGATCATCTGATCTTGCGCGTGGACGCGCCGGCGCTGGCCGCGGCGCGCGTTGCCCGCGACGCGGTGGGCGCTCCCGAACAAGAACGCGCGCTCGCTCTCCGCGGGGACCTGCGCGAGCTTCGCGGCCGTGACGACGAAGACCTCTTGCAGGGCGTCGTCGAGATCCGCTTGGGGGACGCCGGATCGCGCGAGGTAGCGCAAGAGGGAACGACTGTGCGTTCGGACGAGCTCCCGCAGGCGCTTGTCCTCGATCGTCGGCATTGGGCCTTACCCCGCGTGAAGTCTAACGCTTTCGAAGCGTACCCCTTTGTCGGGTCGAGACAAGTCTACGGCAGGAGGAACGCGATGTCGTCGATCCAGACGTCGAACGTCTTGTTTTGATCGACCTTGAACTCGCAACCGTACATGGTCGAGGCATCGAACGACGCGACCGGCTGGCCCCAGCCCTCTTGGTGCATGTCGGTGAACTCGATGACGTACATCGTCCACGTGTCGCTCAAGCTCAGCGTGACGCCGAAATAGTCGCTGCACGCGGACACGGGGCTGCAGACGCCTCCCGCGGGGTCGGTGTCCTTGCTCGGCACGTTGAACCGCACCGACGTCGCCGCGCCGGCGTCCGCGGAGCCGATGCGCGCCCAGAAGACGAAGCCGGCGTAGCCGCTCGCGTCGTACGTCGAGCGTTGATCTTTGTTCGGACCCGACGGCGGATCGTTCACGTTGAAGCCCATGCCGGCGCCCCACGTCGTGAAGCCGCTGCCCCACGTGCGCGCCGCGTAGTTGCTCGAGCCGCGCGGCGGCTGGATCATGCTCGGCAGAAACGGGCCGCCGGCCGTCGGGGTCTGTGTCCCGGTCGCGGTGCCGTCGTTGTAGGTGAACCATGCGCCCGAGCGGCCCTTCGTCGCGAGGATGAGGCCGTTGTTCGCTTCCATGTCGTCGATGAGCTCGGTGACGATCCCGGCGTCTTCGACGTCGTTCGTCGCGCCGTCGCTCGCGTCGGCGACTTGCGTCGCGTCGTCTTCGTCGGGCGCGTCGACGGGCGCTCCGCCGTCGCCGATGCTCGCGTCGGTCGTGAGGTGGAGATCTTGGATGTTGGCGACGAGCTCGCAGCCGCTCGCGGACAGCACGACGAAGACGAACGGCGTCCGCAGCATGCGACGAATCTGACACCAGAACGTCAGCGTGCCAAGCCACGACACGATGGATGACGTACGCTGACGGAGACGAACGAAACGGGTGGTCGGGCTCACGACGCAGCGCAGCGTCGTTTTGTTGAGCGGCGACGAGCTCGCCAACCAACTGTTACACGCGAGGAGACATGTCGACTCCGTCCGCACAACCCGGGTCCGGCACTTCCGCGCCGATGGCCCGCGTCATCGGGCGCTACGCGCTCTACGACGAGATCGCCGCCGGTGGAATGGCGGCGGTGCACGTCGGGCGCCTGCTCGGACCGGTCGGCTTCTCGCGGACCGTCGCGATCAAGCGGCTCCACGCCCAGTTCGCGCGCGATCCCGAGTTCGTCTCGATGTTCCTCGACGAGGCGCGGCTCGCAGCCCGCATCCGTCACCCGAACGTCGTCTCGACGCTCGACGTGGTCGCGCTCGTCGGGGAGCTCTTCCTCGTGATGGACTACGTGCCGGGCGAGTCGCTCGCGCGACTCATGCGGCTCTCGAGCGACTTGCAGCGTCCCGTGCCGCTCCCGGTCGTCTCGGCGATCCTCGTGAGCACGCTCGAGGGCCTCCACGCGGCGCACGAGGCGACCGACGATCACGGCGAGCCTCTCCGCATCGTCCACCGCGACGTGTCCCCGCACAACATCCTCGTCGGCTCCGACGGCGTCACGCGCGTGCTCGACTTCGGCGTCGCGAAGGCGTCGAACCGCGTGCAGACGACGCGCGAAGGAAAGATCAAGGGCAAGCTCGCCTACATGGCGCCCGAGCACGTCACCGGTACGGTCGATCGGCGCACCGACGTCTACGCGGCGGGCGTCGTGCTCTGGGAGACGCTCACCGGGCGGCGCCTCTTCCTCGGCGACAACGACGCCAAGACGCTCGCCAACGTGCTCGCCGCCGAGGTGAAGCCGCCGAGCACCGTCTCGCCGCGCGTCCCTCCCGAGCTCGACGCGCTCGTGCTGCGTGCGCTCGACGCGAGCCCCGCCAAGCGGTTCCAGACCGCGCGCGAGATGTCGCGCGCGCTCCAGAAGATCGTCCCGCCCGCGCCCGCGAGCGACGTCGCCGATTGGCTCGAGGCCATCGCGGGGGCGAGCATGGCCGATCGCGCGAAGCGCGTCGCGTCGATCGAGAGCACGACGTCGGTGCCGCGGCTGCCGGTCGACGGCGACGAGACGCCGTCGGGGATCGGCCTCGCCGAAGGAACGCTCCCGGGCCCGCGCAAGCCCACGTGGAAGCGTTGGGCGCTCGCCGGGGCGGGCGTCGTGGCGATCGCAGCGGTGCTCGAGGTCGGCATGTTCCTCGGGCGCGGCGCGCGCGGCACGGCGTCGCACGCGCAGCCCGCGACGAGCGCCGCGGCCGCGGAGCCGACGCACGCGGAGCGCGCGCCAGGCCCCGTGACGACTGCGACCGCGCCTGCGACGACGCAGGAGCCCGCGCCGCCGCGCGACGTCGTTCTCGATCCGTCCGAGCTCCCGGCCGCGAGCGCGGAGCACGCGGCGACCGGCGCGCCGACCGCGACCGCGACGAGCGCGACCGCGACGAGCGCGCCGAAAATCGAGACCCACAAAACGCCGCGCGCGCAGCCTTCGAGCTCGCCGCTCGACTTGAACCATGTCATCGACTCGCGCAAGTAGGGTCGCAGTCGCAGGCATCGCGTTCGCGTGCGCGCTCGTCGCGGGCCGCGCGCGCGCGCAAGACTCCGGCAACACCGGCAACGCGGCGATGGCCGAGACGCTCTTCGAGGACGCGAAGGGCCTCATGGCGAAGGGCGACTTCGCCGCCGCGTGCCCGAAGCTCGCCGAGAGCAACCGGCTCGATCCCGGCACCGGCACCCTG
>Ga0335085_10016773_pt1 | contig 10568 bp, 11 predicted proteins | sample Lox_Sample_45_FD_206712 | JGI IMG/M metagenome (GOLD analysis project Ga0335085, IMG submission 206712) | Soil microbial communities from Loxahatchee National Wildlife Refuge, Florida, United States - Lox_Sample_4.5 | ecosystem: Environmental > Terrestrial > Soil > Wetlands | place: USA...
TGGCCGGGCGCGTCGTAGCGCTCGCCCACGTGCTGGCTCGAGCCGTGCAGGCGGCGCAGCAGGTCGCGGAGCTGCACCTCGAAGGTGTCGTAGCAGGCCGCGCAGCCGAGACGCCCGGTCTCCCGGAAGTCCCGGAGGGTGGCGCCGCAGGTGGGACAGGGCGTGCCGTCGATGGTGGCGGGCAGCAGGCTCCCGGCGCTCTTCCCCAGGGCGGTGATGAATCCCCCGAGCGGGGACTTGAGCGCCGCGCCCCCGGTCTCGACGCCCTTGTCGGCGGCGCACTGCTCGCACAGGTGCAGCGTCACCTTGGAGTCGTGCTCCACCTGGGTGAGGTTGATGACGGCCTCCCGCTCCTTGCAGTGGTCGCAGAGCATCAGGGCATCACCTCCACCGACGGCGCCGGATCGAGGCGGCCGTCCGCGAGCCAGAGGATGCGGTCGGCGCGCGCCGCCAGGTGCCGGTTGTGCGTCACCACCACGACCGCCGTCTCGAACTCCCGGGCCAGCCGGAAGAAGGTCTGGTGCAGCGTCTCGGCGTTGGCGTGGTCCAGGTTCCCGGAGGGCTCGTCCGCCAGCACGAGGGCGGGATCGTGGACCAGGGCGCGCGCGACGGCGCAGCGCTGCTGCTCTCCGCCCGACAGCTCCGCGGGCCGGTGGCTCATCCGCCCGGCCAGTCCCACGGCCGAGAGGCGCTCTTCGGCGCGGGAGCGCGCCTCGCGGTCGGACGCGCCGGCCACGAGGAGCGGCATCATCACGTTCTCGAGCGCGGAGAACTCCCGCAGCAGGTGATGGAACTGGAACACGAAGCCGATCCGCCGGTTCCGGAGATTCGCGAGGCCGTCGGGATCGAGGTCGGCGTAGCGCGATCCCTCGAGCCACACGTCCCCGGACGTGGGGCGGTCGAGCGCGCCGAGCAGGTGCAGGAGGGTGCTCTTCCCCGCCCCGGACGAGCCCACGATGGCGATCACTTCGCCGCGGCGGACCGCGAGGTCCACGCCGCGCAGCACCTCGAGGGGCTGGCCGTCGCCCGAGGCGAACACCTTGCGGAGGGCCCGGGACTCGAGGAGCGCGTTCATTCGTACCGGATGGCCGCGACCGGCTCGAGCCGGGCCGCCTGGAGGGCCGGGTAGAGCGGCGCGAGCGTGGCGATCACGAGGCTCGCGGCCACGACGGCGGCGGCGTCGAGCGGCTGGGTGTGCACCGGCAGGTGGTCCACGAAGTAGATGGACGGATCGATGGGCACCCAGCGGCCGTCGTTCACCAGCGCGCCGAGCACGAATCCGCCCACCGCGCCGACGAGGGTGCCGGTCAGCCCGATCAGGATCCCCTGGGCGAGGAAGACCCGGCGGATGGACGCGCGCCGGAGCCCCATCGCCAAGAGGATGCCGATCTCCCGCGTCTTGTCCCGCACCACCATCGTCAGCATCCCCACCACGTTGAAGGCCGCCACCACGCAGATCAGGAACACCACGAAGGCCATCGCGAGTTTCTCGAGCTTCAGGGCCGAGAAGAGGTTGGCGTTCTGACTCTGCCAGTCCACGGCGCGGTAGGGATAGCCGAGACGGGTGTCGAGCGCGGCCGCGAGGGTGGCCGCGCGCCAGGGGTCCGTCAGCCGCACCTCGACGCCGGTCACGGAGCTGTCCGGGAACCCCGCGAGGCGCTGGGCCTCGGGCAGGCTCATCGCGACGTAGCTGTCGTCGTAGATGTACATCCCCGTGTCGAAGATGCCCGTCACCTCGTACCGGTGGTACTGCGGCACGAAAGCGCCCGCCGAGGCGCTGAAGCGGGCCCGGCCGGTGAAGGCGATGAGGGTGACGACGTCCCCCACGTACGCCGACAGCTTGCTCGCCAGGCGGGTGCCGAGCGCCACCCCCCCCTCGACGTCGGGCCGCGTGGGGCGGAAGCGCAGGTCCCCCTTGATGAAATGCTGGGGGAGCGTGGTGACGGCCGCCCGCCCCGTGTCCGTCTCGACGCCGTAGACCACCACGCCCTCGGCATAGTCGTGCCCGGCGGTGATGCCCGCCTGGGTCATCACGAACGGGGCGGCGGCGGCCACCCCGGGGAAGGCGCGGACCGAGTCGCGGACGCGCCGCCAGCCGTCCAGGCGCAGGCCCTCGCCGTAGGTGAGGACGCGCACGTGGGGCGACGCCACGAGGATCTTGTCCCGCAGGTCCGACTGGAGACCGTTCATCACCCCCAGCACGACGACCAGCGCCAGCACGCCCACGGCCACCCCGCCCACGGCGATCACCGTGATGAACGAGAGCAGCCCCGACGAGCGGCGGCTGGTGAGGTACCGGAGCGCGAGGCGCAGCTCGAGGCGGCTGATCATTCCGGGCGGAGCATCGGGAAGAGGATCACGTCGCGGATGTTGGTCCGGTCCGCGAGCAGCATCACCAGGCGGTCCACGCCCAGTCCCACGCCCCCGGTGGGGGGCAGGCCGTACTCGAGGGCGCGGAGGTAGTCGTCGTCGATGCGGTGCGCCTCGGCGTCGCCGGCCTCCCGGAAGCGCGCCTGCTCCTCGAAGCGCTGGCGCTGCTCGTCGGGGTCGTTCAGCTCGCTGAACGCGTTCGCGATCTCCCGGCCCTGGATGAAGAGCTCCCAGCGCTCCACCCGGCTCGCGTCTCCCCGCTTCCGCTTGGCGAGCGGCGAGAGGGCCACCGGATGGTTCATCACGAACGTCGGCTGAATGAGCGTGGGCTCCGCGAAGGTCTTGAAGACCTCGTCCACGAGCTTGGCCCCGGCGTAGCGGTCCGCGTCGGTCACGCCGCGCCGGGTGAGGGCGGCGCGCAGCGCGGCGTCGCCGGCGGTGGCGAGGTCCAGCCCGGCGGTCTCCCGGACCAGCTCGTAGAAGTCCCGTCGCGCGAAGGGAGGCCGGAAGGACAGGGTGACGCCGCCGCGCTCCAGGGTGTCGCCGCCCGTCACCTCGGCGGTCACGCCCGCCACCAGCGCCTCCGTGAGCGCCAGCATGTCCTCGTAGTCGGCGTAGGCCTCGTACCACTCCGCCATCGTGAACTCGGGGTTGTGCCAGCGGTCCACGCCTTCGTTGCGGAAGTCGTGGCCGATCTCGTACACCTTCTCGAGTCCCCCGACGATGCACCGCTTCAGGTAGAGCTCGTCGGCGATGCGGAGATAGAAGGTCGTCTTGAGCGCCTCGTAGTAGGACGTGAACGGCGTCGCCGCGGCGCCCCCGTACAGGGGCTGGAGCACCGGCGTCTCCACTTCCAGATACCCCCGGGCGTCCAAAAAGCGGCGCAGGTAGCTCACCACCCGGGCCCGCAGACGGAACACCTCGCGGACCTCCGGGTGCGCGGCCAGGTCCGCGTATCGCTGCCGGGCCCGCAGTTCGGGGTCCGACAGCTCCCCGTGGCGCACCCCCTGGGCGTCCTCCTTGCCGAGCGGCAGCGGGCGGAGGGACTTGGCCAGGAGCACGAGCTCCTCGACCCGCAGCGTCACCTCGCCGGTCTTGGTGCGGAAGAGCGGACCCGCCACGCCGATCACGTCGCCCAGGTCGAGGAGCTTCAGGAGGTCGTAGGCGCCGCCCAGGAGATCGGCCTTGAAGTAGAGCTGGATCTTGCCGGAGACGTCCTCCAGATGCGCGAACGTGGTCTTCCCCATCCCGCGCAGGAGCACCAGGCGGCCGGCGAGCCGGTGCACGGTGCCGTCCCCCTCCGTGAAGCCCGCGAGCGCGCCCTCGGCCGTGCCGGTCCGGGCGAACCGGTAGGCGAACGCCGGCACGCCCAGCCGGGCCAGCTCGGCCAGCTTCTCCCGGCGCGCCGCCTCGACGAAGCCGCTCACGCCGCCCGCCCCGCCTGCTGCTTCAGGTAGGCTTCGATGAACTGATCCAGGTCGCCGTCCATCACCTTCTGCACGTCCCCCACTTTCAGCTCGGTCCGGTGATCGTTGACCATCGTGTAGGGCTGGAAGACGTAGGAGCGGATCTGGTTGCCCCACGCGATGTCGGTCTTCTGCTTGTCCACCTCGGCCTTCTTCGCTTCCTGCTCCTCGAGCGCCTTCTCGTACAGCCGGGCCTTCAGCATCTTGAGCGCCGTCGCCTTGTTCTTGAACTGGCTGCGCTCGTTCTGGCAGGCCACCACGATGCCTGACGGGAGGTGGGTGATCCGCACCGCGGAGCTGGTCTTGTTGACGTGCTGGCCGCCCTTCCCCGAGGCGCGGAACACGTCGATCCGGAGATCGTCGTCGCGGATCTCGATCTCGATGTCCTCGTCCACCACCGGGTAGACGAACACCGACGCGAAGGAGGTGTGCCGCCGGGCCTGCCCGTCGAACGGCGAGATCCGCACCAGCCGGTGGACCCCCTTCTCCGCGCGCAGCAGGCCGAACGCGTTCTCCCCGCGGATTTCGATCTCGGCCGACTTGATGCCCGCCTCCTCGCCCTCCAGGAGGTCCAGGATCTCGACCTCGAAGCCGTGGCGCTCGGCCCACCGCGTGTACATCCGCATCAGCATCTCGGCCCAATCCTGGGACTCGGTGCCCCCGGCGCCGGGGTGGATGGTGAGGAGGGCGTCCCGGGCGTCATCCGGGCCGCGGAGCAGATGCTGGAGCTCGAGGGCCTCGAGCGCCCGCGCCGCGGCGTCCGCCTCGGCTTCGAGGGAGCGCTGGAGATCCAGATCCACGTCGGATTCGGCTTCGAGGAGCTCGGTCAGCTCCAGCCCCTCGTCCACCCGCCGCTTGAGCGCGTGATAGGGCTCGAGCCACCGCTTCAGCGTCTTGACCTCCTCCACCACCCTCTTGGCGCGTTCCGGTTCCGACCAGATGCCGCCCTCGGCCATCGTCTGCTCCAGCTCGGCCAGGCGCTTGGTCTTGCCGTCGACGTCAAAGAAAGCTCCGGAGCTCGGCCAGACGCTCTTGGAACTCGGTGAAGCGGTTCGTCAGGGGCACGGGATCGCTCGTTTCCGGATCAAGATAGGCGACGAGCCGCCCCCGGGGCGCCGGGAACGGCTCTAACGTTCGGAAATATGAGAAGTTAGAAGGCGAAATTCCAGCGGTTTAGAAGACCTTCTGGCCCCCGGCGAGCAGCTCGTTGAGCGCGTCGGTCCAGAACGGCGTGCTCTGCGCCATGTCCTGCCCCACCTGCTCCACGTACTCGAGCCAGCTCTTCTCGATCTCGTCCTTGAAGATCTGCGGCAGGGTCCCGTCCTTCACCCCCTGCAGCCGCTTCTCCGGGTGATAGACGAGCATGTCCGAGATGAGGGCGCGCGCCAGCCGGCGCGCCTTCTGCTTCGGATCCTGCACCATGAACGGATTCACAGGGCGCAAGGGGCCCGTCTTCCGCTCCACCGGGGCCGCGGGAGGAGCCGGCGGCGTGGCGGGCGTGGGCGGCATCGGCGCCGAGGGACGCGGCGGCATCACGGGTACGGCGGTGCCGCGAGGCGCCGTCGGGACGGCGGGGGGCGTCGGCGCGGCCGGCGTGGCTGTCGGCCGGACCGGGGGCGCCGCGAAGGGCGCGGGGCGCGCGGTCGGGGGCGCCATCATCGGCGGCGCCACCGGTGGCCGGGGCGGCGCCGACACGGGGGGCCGTACCGGGGCGGCCGGGGCGACTGGGGGCGCCGGCGGCAGGGCGGCCGCGGGCGTGAACACCGGCGCGGCGGGCGGCACGACGGGAGCGGACGGAGCCGGGGGCCGGGGCGGCGCCGCGGGCTGCACGGCGACGGGTGGCGGTGGCGGCGCCGCGGGCGCCGGGGGCGTCGGGGGCGTCGGGGGCGCGGGGGGAGGCGGAGGAGGGGCAGGCGGTGCGGCTGCCGCCGCGGAGACCGTCGATGGGACGGGAGCCGCGCCGTTCGCGCTCACGGCGAACACCGCGCCGCATACGGCGCAGCGCGCGCGCACGCCCCCCGCCGGGACCTTGGCGGGGTCGACTCGATAGACGGTTTCGCACGACGAACAGGTGACGTTCACGGTGCTCCCGGTCCGCGCTTCACTCAGCCGATTCGCCGGACTCGTGATCGCGGCGGCGGTCCACCACGAATACCGACCCGGCCTGCGTCTTCGCGTAGCTCTTCATCTCGGTGGCCAACTCCGACACCTGCGCCGGGTGGGCGAAGCGGCGGTGCTGGTTGGTGACGATGCCGATGGACAGCGTCATCAAGGGCACCCGGTGCAGCTGGCCCCGGCGGTCCTTCCCAAAGTAATACCCGGCCCGGCGGTCCTGCTCGTTGTACTGGAACGGGATCAGGGTGTCGAAGACGGTGAGGATCTCTCCGCACACCTCGGTGATCGCGTCCACGGGGATCATGAAGATGAAGTCGTCGCCGCCGATGTGGCCGACGAACCCCCGGGGTCCCGCCATGCCCTTCACCACGTCGTGCAGGATCCGTGAGAGCAGGTAGATGACCCGGTCCCCGTCATAGTAGCTGTACCGGTCGTTGTACTCCTTGAAATGGTCCAGGTCCGCGTAACAGACCGCGAACCACTCCCCCGCCTCCATGCGCCGCCGGATCTCCCGCTCGATTTCGGTGGTGCCGGGGAGCCGGGTGGACGGATTGACCGCGACGTCGCGCGCCGTGCGGTTGAGCAGCCCGTCCAGGCGCACGGTCTGCTCGACGGGCTCGAGCAGCGGCGTGAGGACCTCGTCGGCGCCGGCGGCGAACCAGTCGCGCACCCGGTCGGTCACGTGGCGCCCCGCGACGGCGGCGAGGGGGACGATGGCCGTGTACGGGTCGCCCTTCAGCCGGGCGCAGAGCTCCATCGCGGCGTTCCCGTCCCCGTCGGCGTCCACGAGGACCAGCAGGGGCAGCGCCCGCAGGGCCATCTGGAGCACCGTCCCGGGGTCCGTCACGGGCACCAGGGCCGCCGCCTTCCCGGTGATCCAGGGGAGGAGCGTGTCGGGAACCGGGCGGCCAGCCGGCGAAAAGAAGAGAATCGTCTGGCGCGTCCGCACCTGGCCTCTCGCGTAAGGGTCGAGCGCACCGAAACGTAGGCCGCCCCGGTGGCGGTGTCAAACGAAACGGGTCAGAACGCCACGCGGACCGCGAAATGGGCGGCGCCCGGCTCGAGGAGGGTGCGGAGCGACGTGGCGCGGCCGGCGGCCGCGGTCAGGCGGGCCGAGATGAGCGCGTCGAGGGCGCTGACGACGTGATTGGCGAGGAGGAGGCCGAGCTGTCCCTGGGCGTTCCGGAAGGCGTTGTCCGAATTCCGGATCAGGTCCCGGAACGCCTGCTGCTGGAGCCCGGCGTCCCGCCAGGACCAGCGGTACGCGGGCCCGACGGCGTGATGGACGTAGAAGGCGATCGCGTTCTGGTAGGCGGGGCTCGTGGGGGGCGGCGGCGTGTTCGGGTCCGCCCAGAAGGTGCGCCGGGCGAGGAGCCACACCGAGCCGTTGTAGGTCGAGGGGTCGGTTTCCGGGCTGAGGCCGGGACCGGGGTCGCGATCGAACTCCCCCGAGGAGGCGAACCTCTCCATGGTCTCGTAGTACTCGAAGATGGTATCCCGTCGGGTCGCGGCGAACCCCCGCTGGGCGACCTGGAAGGCGAGCTGGCGGAACGCGTCGGCCCCGGCGTCGCCCGCGTGCTCGAGCTGGATGTACCGGGAGAGGGCGTACAGCTCGACGGCGCCGTACACGACCCCGCGGTCCTGGCGCGCGAGGAGCTGGCCGAACCCCGGGACCAGGAGCGACGCGAGGGGCCGGACCCAGATCCGCCCGCGCAGGGCGGCCGAGTCCACCTGCGCGGCGGCGGGGGGAAGCGGGACGGCGAGGGCGGCGGTCCCGATCGCCAGCGCCCGCGCGGTGCCGCGGAGCATCAGAAGACCAGGCTGAACGACACGAACGTGGGATTGGCGGCGAGCAGGTCGGTGCCGGACACGAAGGTACGCGCGAAGTCGAGCGCGATGCCGCCGGTGCGCACTCCCATTCCCACCGTGGGGCCCGAGAGCCCCTGCCGCGTGAACGCGTACCCCGAGCGCAGGCGGATCAAGTCGCGGTAGCCGAGGTCGATGCCGACGCGCATTTCGGGGGGGGCGGAGTTGTCCCAGGGGCGGTCGACGTCGGCGGCCACGCGCAGGTCCACGCGGTCGAGGGCCTGGGCCAGCCCGGCGCTGCCCGAGTCGGGGACGACGAGCGCGGGGCCGGCGGGCGCGACCCGCGGCCGGAAGTCGATCCGGTAGACCGCGCCCAGCACGAGGCGGGCGGGGAGCGGGTCGGCCTGGTCGGCGTTGTTCACCTGCAGCTTGAAGCCCACGTTCTTGACGACGGCGCCGAAGCGGAAGGCGCCCCCGGGCCCCACGGTGACCTGCGTGCCCACGTCGAACGCGTGGGTGAGGGCGTTCGACCCGTTGGGCACGCCGCCGCAGAGCCCGGAGCAGCTGACGTCGAACTGCACGAGTTTGTACGTCACGCCGACGGTGACCGCGCCCGCCACGGTGGTGGCGAACGACGCCAGGTACTCGACGTTGCGGGCGGCGATGTTCCCGAGCACGACCTCGCTGCTGTCGGAGACCACCGGCAGGTCGCCGTAGTCCACGAGATACACGCCCACGCCGAACACGCCGATGCGGCGCTCCGGGACGAACAGCGCGAGGGCCGTGGAGGGGCCGGCCACCAGGGAAGCGCTGTTCAGGCTGAACTCGGACCGGGTCATCGTGGCGAGGCCGGCGGGGTTCCAGAACATCGCCTCGCCCCGGCCCTGCAGCGTCACCCCCACCTGCCCCATCCCCACGCCCTGCGCGCCGACGGGCAGGAGCAGGAACAGGGCGCCGGAGTTGGTGAGATCGGTCGCCGATTGCGCGGGGAGCGCGGCGGGGGCGCCGGCGCCGAGGGCGGCCGCGAGGAGGGCCGCCGCCCGGCCGGCGCGTGCTCCGGCCGGGCGGTCAGTACGGCTGGGCCTCATCGAGGAGCATGATCGGGATGTCGTCCTCCACCGGGTACGCGAGGCGGCACGCCGGGCAGGCGAGCGTCTCGGCGGGCGCGACCCGGTGCTCGAGGGGGCCCTTGCACTTGGGGCAGACCAGGATGGCGAGGAGATCGGGCGCGAGGCTCACGGAGTTGCATACCCCAGGCGTTTGAGGGAGGATGCATCGGCGCGCCAGTGCGGGAGCACTTTCACGTGGAGATCGAGGAAGACGGGAGCGCCGATGAGCGCCTCGATCCGTTCCCGGGCGGCGCGGCCGATGGCCTTGATGACCCGCCCTCCGGCCCCGATGACCATGCCTTTCTGGCTGTCGCGCTCGACGTAGACGGTGGCCCGAATATATACCGGCGTTTCGGCTTCCCGGAATTCCTCCACCGCGCAGGCCAGGCTGTAGGGCAGCTCCTCGTGCAGCTCGGCGAAGGCGGCTTCCCGCACGTACTCGGCGGCGAAGAACCGGAGGGGCTGGGTGGCCAGGTCGTCGTCGGGGTAAAGGAAAGGGCTTTCGGGGAGGTGCGCCGCCAGCGCGGCCTGGAGCTCCGGGACCCCGGTGCCGGTCGTGGCGGAGATGGCGAAGGCGCCGACGGGGGCGGTGCGGCCGGGGGCGAGGTCGGCCTTGGTATAGACTGTGAGGACGGGGGCGCGGGGCGGCGCCGCGAGCCCGGCCACGGCGGCGAGGGGGGGCGCGTCCCCTTCTCCGAGCGGATGGAGGTGGGCGATGACGTCGGCGTCGCCCAGGGCGGCGAGGGCGGCGGCGCGCATCACCTCCTGGAGGCGGTATTCCGGATCCAGGAGTCCCGGGGTATCGGTGAAGATGAACTGGGTGTCGGCCGTCGTGACCAGTCCGACCACCGGCAGGCGGGTGGATTGGGGTTTGGGCGACACGATGGCGAGGTGCTGACCGACGAGGGCATTGAGGAGGGTGGACTTCCCGACGTTGGGCCGGCCGACGAGGGCGACGATCCCGCACTTGGGCATGGGAGAAACTAAGTGCGGAGTGCGGAATGGGGAGTGGGGAGTGAAAGCACTCCGCATTCCGCATTCCGCACTCCGCATTGGATTGGCTGGCGGCGGCCTACTCTCCCACGGTCTCTCAACCGCAGTACCATCGGCGCTGACAGGCTTAACGACCGTGTTCGGGATGGGAACGGGTGTGGCCCTGTCGCGCTAGTCACCAGCCAAAGTCCGGGTAACGCCGGGGCCATGCCCCGGCGTTAACGACCGACGACCATGTGTGTGGGTTCGAAAAATCAACCGATTATGTCATCGAAGAGATCAAGCCACACGGGCAATTAGTACGGCTCGGCTGAAGCGCTCGCGCGCCTTGCACCTGCCGCCTATCAACGTGGTAGTCTCCCACGGCCCTTGAGGGGTCTTGCGACCCGGGAGTGTTCATCTTGGGGAGGGTTTCCCACTTAGATGCATTCAGCGGTTATCCCCGCGCGACATCGCTAACCGGCGTTGCTCCTGGCGGAACAGCCGGGACACGAGAGGTCGCTTCGTCCCGGTCCTCTCGTACTAGGGACGACATCCCTCAACACTCCAACGCCCGCACCGGATACAGACCGAACTGTCTCGCGACGTTCTGAACCCAGCTCATGTGCCACTTTAACCGGCGAACAGCCGGACCCTTGGGACCTTCTCCAGCCCCAGGATGTGACAAGCCGACATCGAGGTGCCAAACCGCGCCGTCGATGTGAACTCT
>Ga0335085_10016774_pt1 | contig 10567 bp, 9 predicted proteins | sample Lox_Sample_45_FD_206712 | JGI IMG/M metagenome (GOLD analysis project Ga0335085, IMG submission 206712) | Soil microbial communities from Loxahatchee National Wildlife Refuge, Florida, United States - Lox_Sample_4.5 | ecosystem: Environmental > Terrestrial > Soil > Wetlands | place: USA: Florida...
AGTTCTCAGCATCCTGTGGACCCAGTTTTGTCGGACCCTCGCGATATGGTCGTGTAACACGTCACATCGAGGTTGCCTATGGAGATGCCACTGTCGACAAGTGGTCGGTTCATCGTAGGTGCTGACGGCGCACGTGTCCGGTTGGCCGGAGTGAACTGGTACGGATTCCACGAGGACGACGGCGTGGCGCCCGGATTGGATCGAATCGATCGCCGGATGTTGGCTCGGAGGATCGTCCTGCTCGGATTCAACAGTGTGCGACTCCCGTTCAGTCTATGGATGACCGAGCAGACCACTCCGGTTCCCGATCGATACCTGGCCGCTAATCCCGATCTGTCCGGTGCTGCCCCCTTGCAGGTCTACGACGCCTGCATCGAGGCACTCACTGATGTCGGCTTGATAGTAATCCCCAATTGCCACACACTGGACCCCGGCTGGCCGGTACCGGCAACAACCCAGATTCTGACTCGCTCAGGCTGGAAGTACGTGACTGACATCAGGCCCGGCGAGGATGAGACACTAGGGTACCAAGACGGCGAGTTGCTGTGGACGCCGATCACGCACGTTCGCCGACGTGGCAGGCAGCGCGTAGTGCGATTCGGCTCAAGCCGATGGTCTACCGTATGTACACCAGAGCACCGCTGGCTGACCGTTAGCGCATATCCGCGCAACAGAAGACCCGTTGATTGGGGGCCCGTTAAATGCGAAAGCGCTATTCAGGCCTGGTTTCCTAAACCAACACCACGCGGCATCGCCGGTGCACGCAAGCTGGTGCTCACTGGCTATGCCGAGGGCGGCAAAAGCGCCTGTACGCCCGACGAGGCGCGTGTAGCGGCATGGCTGCTTTCTGACGGATCGGTTACGTGGCGGCGTGACAATAACGGGGTGGTCGCTTATATAGCGCAGTCCGAAGGTGAGTACGCGAATGAGATACGTGACCTACTTGCACGAGAAAAGGCGTGCAGCTCAGAGGTAATAGACAAGCATTCCAGTTTCCGGGTGCGGCCGGTTCACCGGTTCCGTATTCGCGCAGCCTACGTGCGGATGCTCTGGGATCATCACGGTTTGCGAGACGGATTGCTGCCCTTCGTCATATCACTATCACGTGAGGCGCGTGCCGCATGGCTGGACGCATGGCGTAAGGCGGAAGGCTCGGGCCAAAGGGATATTTATCAGAATCCCGGACCGAAGCTTGATGCCATAGCGCTGACGGCATTTCTCGAAGGCTATCTACCGCAACCAATAGTCGGTGAACGGCACAGCGGCATATCGCTCGTAAGTGGATATCAGATCGGGAACGGTCCAAACTCCAGGTCAATCTTCGAGAATGCAGGATATGCCGATGTCTGGTGTCCTACAACCGGGCTTGGCTCATGGGTGGCTCGGGATTCTGATGGCCGCATCTTTGTTACCGGAAACTGCTGCTCAGCTGATGACCACAATGGCATCTGGTACAACGACCGCTGGCCGGCCGAGCGGTTCTTCGGGGCCTGGCAGGGCATGGCGGTCCGGTACGCGTCCAACCCGCTGGTCGCGGCGATGGACATCATGAACGAGCCGCGCCGGACCCGGGTCGGCTGGCGCGTGCTGACGCCGACCTGGGGCAGCAGGCCCCGGACCGACATCGCGGCCATGTACACCGCGGTCGGAAACCTCATCCACGAGGTCAGCCCGGAGGTGCTGATCATCTGCGAAGGTCTTGAGTACGCGGCCGACCTGTCCGGCGCGGCCGCCCATCCGGTGCGGCTCGAGCGGCCGGGCAAGGTCGTCTACAGCCTGCACGACTACCCGTGGTTCCATCCGGGTGACCAGCCCCGAGCGGCGTATCTCGACCAGATGGAACGAACGGGTGGGTACTTGCTCAGCCAGCAGCTCGCGCCCGTATGGATCGGCGAGTTCGGCAGCGCTACCGGGTCCATGGCCGCCTTCTCCGGCGTGTGGTGGAACAATTTCGAAGCCTGGGTGACCGCGAGCGACGTGGACTGGTGCTGGTGGGCCCTGAACCCCACCCAGCCCAAGGGCACCGTCCCGGTCACCGGACGGCACCGTTCCCATTGGGGCGACCCGGAGCCGTGGGGCCTGCTCACCCCGGACTGGCGCGGCGTCGCCAACCCGGCGGCGCTGGAAATACTGAAGGCGCTGATACCGCCGCGTACCGGTCCCGGCGTTGTACGCTGAACTCAGGCAGCCACGCCTGCCCGATCCGAGCTGCGACGGCCCGGCGCCGGTCGCAGCGCCTGAGGACAAGAGCGGCCCAGCCCTCGCGTGGACCCTCTTCGTGCCTTCATCGTGATCTGCGACGGTGGCGAGCGCCGGGCAAGCGCCACCGGTCTGGGGATGCGATGTCACACGACAAGATCAAGGCGGCGGCCCGCGAGCGGATGACGCGCACCGGCGAGCCCTACGCGACCGCCCGCCGGGAGGTGGTCGCCGAGATCCGCGCCGCCGCGGCGGCTCACGAGGAACTGGGGCCCGAGTACAGCGACGCGGTGGTGGCGTCCTTCCTGAACCGGGTCGAGGAGGAGATAGCCGCGCGGGTGGAGGTCCGGATGGCGGAATCGCCCCGTCCGGAGACGCCCCGCTCCGGAGTGCCCGCTAGTGAGGAAAGCCGACGTGCGCTCTGGCGGGGCATCGCGATCGGCATCGTCATCGGCGGGATCGCCGTATCCGCGATCGGCGGCAATTCGGGCGAGCACAGGCAACGCCTCGTGCTGATATTGATAACTTGCGCGGTGATCTTCGCGGTGGCCGGCGCGATCAGGCAAGTCCGGCCCCGCATAAGCCCAGGTGGGGGAGCACCTCGGCGGCCAGCCGCTCCATCTGCTGGCGCTGGTCGGACAGAGCCGTGAACAAGATGAGCTCAGCTCCGGCCGCCGCCACCTCCTTGGCCGCGCGGATGCAGTCGGCGGCCGGGCCGGCGAACGCGGCGGCCTCGATGGCAGGCACCCGGACACCGTAGATTCCCTCCAGGGCCGCGTTCATCTGGTCCCTGGCCCGCTCGGCATCGTCGTCGATCGCGACGTACAGGCGCTTGGCGATCGGGAAGTCCGCCGCCGGCCTGCCCGCTTCGTCCAGCGCCGCGCGGACGACCTGGACCTGCTGCGCGAACGCCGCGGTGGGGGAGGACCCGGCGCCGAAGAAACCATCGCCCATCCGCACGGCGCGCCGCAGGGCCGGTTCGCTGGCCCCGCCGAACCACAGCCGCGGATACGGCTTGGTGAACGGCTTGGGCTCCATCGGGGCGTTCTCGAGCTGCCAGAACTCGCCCTCGAAGGTGACCCGGGGCTCGGTCCACAGCGCCTTCATCAGCCGGACGCCCTCGCTGAACCTGGCCACGTACCTGGCCGGGTCGACGCCGAAGGCGGCGAACGGCCGGCCCCGGCCGCCGGTGCCCACGCCGACCTCGACCCGGCCCCGGCTGAGCTGGTCGAGCGACGCCAGGCTCTTGGCCAGGTGCACGGGGCTGTGCAGGGTGGACACGAACACGACGCACCCGAGCCGGATCCGTTCGGTGCACGCCGCCGCGTAGGTCATCGCCTCGATGGGGCTGATCTGCGGCCCGACGTTGAGCGTGCCCTCCTGGGTCCAGGCGCTGTCGAAGCCGAGCTCCTCGGCTCGCGCCAGGTACTCCCGGAAGGCCGCGGGGTCGAACTCGCCGTCGGCATAAAACTGCGGGATCGCGATCGCGAACTTCATGGGCAGCAGCGTAGCGGTGTGACTGATGCCAGAATCGTTCCGGTGGACGATACCGACGCTCATCTGGCCGAACGGCTCCGCGCGATCTGCCTGGCCCTGCCTGAGGTCACCGAGCGGCCGAGTCACGGCGCGCCGACCTGGTTCGTCAGGGACAAGAGCTCGTTCGTGACGCTGTGGGCCGACGGCCATCACGCCAACCAGTTCCCGCACCTGTGGTGCGCGGCCCCGCCGGGAGCGCAGGCCGAGCTCACCGCGTCAGCACCTGAGCGCTTCTTCCGGCCGCCGTACGTCGGCGGCCGCGGCTGGATCGGCGTCCGCCTAGACGGCGACGCCGACTGGGCCGAGATCGCCGAGCTCTGCCAGGACGCCTACCGCGCCATCGCGCCCGCCCGCCTGGTTGCCCAGCTGGACGCCTAGCCCAGGACGGCCCGGGTGATCTCGGCGGCGCAGCCCCAGGACATCGAGATGCCGGCGCCGCCGTGGCCGTAGTTGTGCCATAGCACGCCGTCTCCCAGCGGCTCGGATTCCAGCCGCACCTCGGGCCGGCACGGCCGCAGGCCGACCCGGTGGCCCAGGATCTCCGCCCCGCGCAGGCGCGGCTCGATCGCGACGCAGCCGGCCATGATCCGTTCGGCCACCTCCGGGCTCGGCTCGGTGTCCCAGTTCCCCTCGTCGTTCGTGCCGCCGAGCAAGATGGTGTCGCCGTGCGGGAACATGTACACGATCCACGGCGGTTCCGGGTCCCGGTTGACCAGGAACTCGTCGATGCCCGGGTTGGCGGCGATCACGACCTGGCCGCGCACCGGCACCACCGCGGGGTCGGGCACCAGGTCATGGGCGGCCGCGCCGGAGCAGTTGACGATCACCGGCGCCGCGCCGGCCAGCCCGGCCAGCGAGGTGACCGGGGACACCCCGAGCGCGCCGCCGGCCCGCTCGAACCGGGCGCGCAGGTACTCGAGGTGGACGGGCATCGTCACCAGCGGCGCGGTGTAGCGCCAGCCGTCGGTGAAGCCCGCAGGCAGCTCCGATGGTTCGCACGCCCGCAGGTCCGCCAGCATCCGCATCCAGTAGTACGGCTCGAACGGGGCACGGGAGACCTCCCGGCCCGCCGCCATCCGCACCCCGGTGCCGGGTTCGGCGGCGAGCTTGGACAGCACCTCGAGCCCCGTCCGGCCCCATTCCGCGGCCCGCTCGGGCGGGCCGACCTTCACCGCGCCCCAGACCGCCCCGGCCGCCACCGACGTGGTCTGGCCCGGCAGTTCCGCCGTCCTGATGGTCACGCTCAGCCCGGCCTCGGCCAGGCTGATCGCCGTGGTGAGGCCGACCACCCCGGCTCCGATTACGAGAACGTCCATGAGCCGACCGTATCCTCCGCCCCTTACCCGGGCGGGAGCCAGCCGGCCCCGGACGCCGCTAGACCACGAGCAGGACGATCGCCAGGATCACGGCGAAGACCAGGAACGCGATGGTCGGCGTGAACCGCTGGCCGGCCGCCGCCAGGCTGTCGTGCCTGCGCCGCGTGTCACCGGGGATGTAACCAGGGACGACCTGGCCCATGTCCGGCGAGCCGTGCGATCCGTGATGATGGTGAGCCGCCGGGGTTCCAGGGTGCCCGCCCATGTGCCCGCCGCCCATGTGCCCGCCGCCCATGTGCCCGCCGCCCATGTGCCCGCCGCCCACGTGCCCGCCCATGTGCCCGCCGCCGAAACCGCCTCCGCCATCGTGCATGTGTGCCCCCTTAGCCCACGCCACCGGCGATGTCAATACCGACATAGCAGGAATACCCCGCCAAACGGGTACGTGAACATGCCCAGCTAGCGGGGCCGGACCAGCCGGAACGTCTCGAACTCGGTGTAATCAGGGGTCGGCGCGCCCTTGTCACCGGTCGTGGGGTTGACTGGGTCGGCGCCGATCGCGTGGTAGTGCGTGACCTTGATGCTGGTGTGGCCGCCCTCCCCGTGACCCGCGGGCTCGACGTCGAAGACCGCGATGCCGTAGCCGGTGGAGGTGTCGCGGCGAGCCGACCAGGTGGCGTCCTCGACCGCGTCGGCCGCCGCGCGCGTGTACACGCCGGGGGTGGACGACAGGGCCGGCCGGTTAGCCTTGGTGAACACCTTGGCCTGGCGCTGGCCGTCGGCGGTGTCGGCGCCGTACTCGTCCAGCGGGGCATTGGTGCCGCCGCAGCCGAGGATGAGGTGCACGGTGCCCTGGCTGGTGTCGAACACCCCGCTGTCGGTCGTCGTCACCGGCCGCGGCCGCAAGGTGTTGACCACGGCCCCGGTAGCCACGTCCCGGCCCGCGCCGGTGTCGGCGCCGCGCACCGGGAAGGAACGCTCGTAATCGTGGTCGTGGCCGTTGAGCACCAGGTCCACCTGGTACTTGTCGAACAGCGGCAGCCACTGCTGGCGGATGCCGAGGTCCGAGCCGTTCCCGGTGGCCGAGGAGGAGGCCGCGCACTGGTGCATCTGGACGATGATCCAGTCCACCGAGTCGTCCCGCCGCCCGGCCGCGAGCGTCCGCTCCAGCCAGGCGGTCTGCGCCCCGTGCGAGTAGCCCCTGACGTAGAACGACGTGCCCGGCTGGATCGGCGGGTGGCCGGTGCCCGCGGCCGGCGTCAGCGGCGCCGGACCCGCGACGAACGCGGCCGCGTCCTGGTAGACCACGTCGTCGGCGTCGACCGAGACGAACAGGACGGAGCCGACGCGGAACGAGTACCACCGGCCGCCGAACCCGGGTACGCGGTTGTCAGGCAGGGTGTAGCGGGCCAGGTAGGAGGTGAGCCCCTGAGGCCCGTTGTTGAACTCGATCTCGTGGTTGCCCGGGCAGGGCATCCAGGGCCGGTTGGCGGCCGAGGTCTGGTTGTTGTTGCCGAAGTCACGCCACACCTGCGGCTGCGTCGTGGGGTTCAGGTTGGCGTAGCACAGGTCGCCGTTGAGCAGGTGGAACAGGGGCTGGAAGGACTCGACTGCCTCCACCGCGTAGGCGCTCTGGCGGTAGGAGAGCACCCAGGCGTCGTTCGGCGTGGCCAGGTCGCCGAAGCTGGTGAAGCGGAACGGCACCCGGCCGGCCGGGGCAGTGCGGAAGGTGGCGCTGAACGGGTCGGCCGCGTTGGCGTCGTTGTCCGCGGTCACCGCGTAGGCGTAGGTGGCGCCGGGCCGCAGGCCGCCGACCCGGGCATGGTACGTCCACACCGTCTCGCCGCTGATCCCGTCGGTATAGGGGCGGGACTCGGCCGGGACGGCGCGCTGCCCGATCCGGACGCGCGCCCTGACCGCCTGGCCGGGCGAGGCCCACGACACGACCACGCTCGAAGCCGGGTTATCGCCCCAGCTCAGGTGGATCTGCTCGGGCGTGCCGTCGCCAGCCGCGGCCCGGGTCCGGCGGGCCCTGGTGGCGGCCTTAGCCGAGTTGGCCGTGGCGGCCAGCAGGCCGGTGCCGCCCGCCCCGGCCAGCACCTGGCGGCGCGATACGGGCAGACGCGAGGAACGCGGGCTGTCTGAGTGGTCCGGCATAACGGAACAGTAACGACCGCGGGTGAACACCGGATGGCGGCGCCGACCTCCGCGCGCCGCCATCCGGTGAATGTTTCAGCTCAGCTGAGCGCCTCGCTCAGAGCCGGTTCCAGGCCTCGGTGAGCACCTCGCGCAGGATCCGCTCGATCTCGTCGAAGTGCTCCTGGCCGCAGATGAGCGGCGGGGACAGCTGGATGACCGGGTCGCCCCGGTCGTCGGCCCGGCAGACAAGCCCGGCGTCGAACAGCGCCTGGGACAGGAACCCGCGCAGCAGCCGCTCCGACTCGTCGTCGCTGAACGTCTCGCGCGTGACCTTGTCCTTGACCATCTCGATGCCGTAGAAGTACCCGGCCCCGCGCACGTCGCCGACGATCGGCAGGTCGTAGAGCTTCTCCAGGGTGGCGCGGAACGCGGCCTCGTTGGCCCGGACGTTCCCGAGCAGGTCTTCCTTCTCGAAGATGTCGAGGTTGGCCAGCGCCATCGCGCATGACACCGGGTGCCCGGCGAACGTGATGCCGTGCAGGAACGTGGCCGTCCCGGCCGTGAACGGCTCCATCAGCCGGTCGCTGACCATCATGCCGCCGAGCGGCGCGTAACCCGACGTGACGCCCTTGGCGAAGGTGATGATGTCCGGCTGGTAGTCATAGCGCTCGGAGCCGAAGTAGTAGCCGAGCCGGCCGAACGCGCAGATCACCTCGTCGGAGACCATCAGCACGCCGTACCGGTCGCAGATCTCCCTGACCCGCTGGAAGTAACCGGGCGGCGGCGGGAAGCAGCCGCCGGAGTTCTGCACCGGCTCGAGGTAGACGGCGGCGACCGATTCCGGGCCCTCGCGCAGGATGGCCCGCTCGATCTCGTCCGCGGCCCACTCGCCGAACTGCTCCTCGTCCCCGGCCAGGAAGTCGGGCGCGCGGTAGAAGTTGGTGTTCGGCACCCGGACGCCCCCGGGCGCCAGCGGCTCGAAGTCGTGCTTGATGGCGGCTAGGCCGGTGACGGCCAGCGCACCCATCGACGTGCCGTGGTAAGCGAGCTCCCGGCTGATCACCTTGTACCGCGTGGGCTCGCCGGTCAGCTTGAAGTACTGCTTGGCCAGCTTCCAGGCCGACTCGACGGCCTCGGAGCCGCTGGTGGTGAAGAAGACCCGGTTCAGGTCGCCCGGGGCCAGGTCGGCCAGCCGGGCGGCGAGTTCGATGGCCTTGGGGTGCGCGTAGGACCACAGCGGGAAGTAGGCAAGCTCAGAGGCCTGCCGTGCCCCCGCCTCGGCGATCTCGGTCCGGCCGTGGCCGACCTGGCTGACGAACAGGCCGGAGAGCCCGTCCAGGTACTTCTTGCCGTGCTGGTCGAAGACGTAGGGCCCGGAGCCGCGCACGATCACGGGGACGTCGCTGTCCTCGTAGGCGGACATGCGGGTGAAGTGCAGCCACAGGTTCCTCTTGGCGGCTTCCTGCGCGGCCTCGTGAGCGTCGGTGGATGTCATCTCGTTCCCCATGAGTAGGTTTGCTTGCGGAGCTTGAGGTACACGAATGTCTCTGTGCTGGTCACGCAGGGCACGGCGCGGACCCGGCCCAGGATCTCGAGGAGGTGATCGTCGTCCTCGCAGACGACCTCCGCCAGCACGTCGAACGAGCCGGCGGTGATGACGACGTAGTCGATCTCCTCCATGTCGGCGAGCTGGCTGGCCACTTTCTCCAGGTCGCCGTCGGTCTTGATGGCGATCATGGCCTGTCGCCTGAAGCCCAGGGTGAGCGGATCGGTCACCGCGACGATCTGCATCACCCCGGCGTCCTGTAGGCGCTGCACCCGCTGCCTGACCGCCGCCTCGGACAGCCCCACGGCCTTGCCGATCGCGGCGTAGGAGCGCCGCCCGTCCTGCTGCAGCTGCTCGATGATGAGCTTGGAGACGTCGTCGGGCACGACCGCGCCGGAATTCTGGTACGGGGGCGTTCTCGGGCTACGCGCCATACCGCCGTCTCCTTTCCCGGACTCGGGTCACATCGCCTTCTAGTCAACTGATTTCGTAGGTATAAGTAAAGATAGCAACTGAATCGCTTGTGAAGATAGTCCATCTCTGCGAAGCTCGTCGCAGAGGATCGTGGGATGGAGAGCTAAGATGGCAGACTGCGCGCTGCAGAACTTCGTGAACGGCACGTACGTCGACGCCAGCGACGGGCGCACCAGTGACGTCATCGACCCCAGCACCGGCGAGGTCTACGCCCAGGCGCCGGTATCCAGCCGCCAGGATGTGGACGCCGCCTTCGAGGCGGCGGCGAACGCGTTCGAAGGCTGGCGCGACGCCACCCCGTCCGAGCGCAGCCTGGCCATGTTCCGTATCGCCGACGCGATCGAGAAGCGCGCCGACGACATCGTCGCGGCCGAGACCCGCAACACCGGCAAGCCGGTCGCGCTGATGGCCGCGGAGGAAGTCCCGCCCGCGGCGGACCAGATCAGGTTCTTCGCCGGGGCGGCCCGGGTCCTCGAGGGCCGCAGCGCCGGCGAGTACATGAAGGACCACACCTCGATGATCAGGCGCGAGCCGATCGGCGTGTGCGCCCAGGTCACCCCGTGGAACTACCCGATGATGATGGCGGTCTGGAAGTTCGCGCCCGCCATCGCGGCGGGCAACACGATCGTGCTCAAGCCGTCGGACACCACCCCGGTGTCCACCCTGCTGCTGGCCGAGATCGCGGCCGAGTTCCTGCCGCCCGGCGTGTTCAACGTGATCTGCGGCGACCGCGACACCGGCCGCGAGCTGATCTCGCACCCCACGCCCAGCATGGTGTCGATCACCGGCTCGGTCCGGGCGGGCATGGAGGTCGCGAAGAGCGCGGCCGACGACCTCAAGCGCGTGCACCTCGAACTGGGCGGCAAGGCCCCGGTCGTGGTGTTCGACGACGCCGACATCGAGGCCACCGCGGCCGGCATCGCCGGCGCGGGCTACTTCAACGCCGGGCAGGACTGCACCGCGGCCACCCGCGTGCTGGCCAGTCCCGGTATCGCCGCCGACCTCACCGCGGCGCTGGCCGAGCAGGCCGGCGGCACCAAGACCGGCGGCCTGGACGTACCCGACGCCTACTTCGGACCGCTGAACAACCCGAACCAGCTGGCCCGGGTCGAGGGCATGATCGGGCGCAAGCCGGACCACGCCGAGATCGTGGCCGGCGGCCACCGGGTGGGGGAGCGCGGCTACCTGTACGCGCCGACCGTGGTGTCCGGGCTGCGGCAGGACGACGAGATGATCCAGGACGAGATCTTCGGCCCGGTCATCACCGTCCAGCGGTTCACCGACGAGGACGAGGCGGTCCGCTGGGCCAACGGCGTCAAGTACGGCCTGGCCTCCAGCGTGTGGACCAAGGATCACG
>Ga0335085_10016775_pt1 | contig 10567 bp, 10 predicted proteins | sample Lox_Sample_45_FD_206712 | JGI IMG/M metagenome (GOLD analysis project Ga0335085, IMG submission 206712) | Soil microbial communities from Loxahatchee National Wildlife Refuge, Florida, United States - Lox_Sample_4.5 | ecosystem: Environmental > Terrestrial > Soil > Wetlands | place: USA...
CACGCTGACCTTGAAGAATTGCGCCGCCGCTGCCAGGCGGACGGGGTCAAACGCCCCCTGCTGCGCGACCCCGAGCATTTCCGGCGGCTCTATGACTCACGGATGGCTAGTTACCTCGGTGCTTCCCTGCACATTGAAACCGGCGGCAAAGACGTGGAAACTGTAGTAACAGAGATCGTAACCAAGTTCACGCTGGATGCAGTTGGCTAGCACAAGGAGTCTGCCTTGAAGTGGAGAATGCTGTTGTCGGTATGTCTGAGCTTGCTCGTGGCCTGCGCCGCGAGCGCGAAGGAAACTCCCGCCCAGGCGGTCGACTCGGGTTCATTTGGAGTCTTCGTCAACGGTCAGCGGGTTGCAACCGAGACCTTTTCGGTGCAGCAGGTGCCGGGAGGAAGCAACGTCACCTCGCAGATGAAGGCGGAAGGCGGAACCGATCTCGGGCAGCACTCGGACCTGAAGATGTCGGCTGGCGGCGACTTGATCCGCTACGAGTGGCGTGATTTGAACTCCGCCAAGTCCGAGCTTACCGTCACGCCCAATGACCAGTTCCTGATCGAGCACATCACCATGCATCCCGGCGAGAAGGCGGCCGAGCAGCCGTTCCTCATGCCGGTCTCAACCATGGTGCTCGACAACAATTCTTTCGTGCAGCGCGAGTTGCTGGTGTGGAAGTACCTGGGTTCCAGTTGCAAGGTGGAAAACAACCAGATGCAGTGCCCGACGACTCCGGCGCAGTACGGGGTCCTGGTGCCGCAGGAGCGGGTCTCGATGGCCGTCAGCCTGCAGGTGATCGGCAATGAGCGCGTCAAGATCAAAGGTGAAGAGCGCGATCTGCTGAAGGTGGCGTTGAAGCAGGAGAGCGGGGATTGGATGCTGTACCTGGATCAGGCCGACCACTTTAAGGTGATGCGGATCCTGGTTCCCGGCAGCAGCACCGAAGTGGTGAGAGATTAGGCACGCTCCGAGCCATCAAGAAACTCGGATCTTCCCATTTCGGCGGCACCGGCTTAGTCGGTGCATAATCGCAAACCGCGCCGCCGAAGAATCTTTTTCGCTACAAGCTTCCCCAGGGTCTGAACTCACATCGAAAGGGCGGAGTGGTCATTGCCGCTGATTGACACACGAACGACGCGGGTTTTGTTCACGGCGCTGTTATTCGCTCTCGCGCTTGGCTTCCTCTACGCCGCCCACCGCACGCTTGAAGCCTTCTTGTTCGCTATCCTCTTTGCCTACCTGGTCGACCCGGCAGTGTGGCGTCTGGAGAAACTGCTGCACAGCCGCGGCCGCGCGATCGCTGTCCTTTACTTCCTGCTCGCCATCCTGCTGGCGACTTTCTTCTTCTTTGTGGGGCCGCAGATTGGGCGGCAGACGCAGAAATTGAGCGCTGCCTTGCCCGTGGTGATCGAAAAGATCGGGTCCGGCCAGATCGCCGAGCAACTGGGGGCGGAACATGGCTGGAGCAACACCACAAAAGATCAGCTCAAGGCTTTCCTGATTCATCATCGCGGAGACCTGCTGGCCCTCGCCCAGCGGGCAGGCATCCGCGTGGCGGAAGTGGCGCAGCAGTCGTGGTTGCTCATTGTCGTGCCTATCCTCGCGGCCTTCTTCCTGAAAGACGGTCGTGGCTTCAGCCAGGTGGTGCTGTCGCTGGTGAATACTCGCCCGCAGCGCGAGTTCGTCGAGGGCGTGCTCGGCGATCTGAACCAGATGCTCGCGCATTTCATTCGCGCCCAACTCACGCTCGCCGCATTGTCCCTGATCGCCTATACCGCCTTTATGGGCGTGGCGCGCGTGCCCTATGCGCTGGTCCTGGGTACCGCCGGCGGCATCATGGAATTCATCCCCGTCGTCGGTCCCTTGGTTGCCGGCTTGCTGATCCTGGGTGTGGCGCTGCTGCTGGGCTATCCGCACTGGCTGATGCTCCTCATCTTTCTGGTGGCCTGGCGCATGGTGCAGGATTATGTGGTCTCGCCGCGCATTATGGGCAAAAGCATGGAACTGCATCCCCTGGCGGCGATTTTCGGTGTGCTGGCCGGCGGCGAGATCGCCGGCGTGCTCGGCGTTTACTTGTCGATTCCCGTGATGGCGAGTTTGCGCATCGTCTTCCGCCGCTGGCGCTTATACGCGGAGAAGAAGCGCTTCGGCCCGCTGAACGAGTATTCCTTCGGGACCGAGATCGCGCCGCGCAGCTAACCCTGCGCCGCCCCACCTCAGTAACCCCTTGTCATTCCGCGGAGCAGAGCAACGAGGAATCTGCTTCTCCGCAACCAATGTCGTTCCTATGCACCCGCCGCGTGCACGTCTTCCGCCTTGATGTTGCGCAGAAATTCCGCCGCAGCCTCGGGCAGCACGGTGTTGATAAACATGCCCGACCCCAACTCAAACCCGGCGACCCGTGTCATGCGCGGGATCACGCTGACATACCAATGGAAGTACTTCGCCCCCACGCACTCCGAGGGGGCGGTGCGGATGGTGTAGTTGAAATCCGGGTTGGCCAGTCCCACACAGAGCTTGGCCAACACCGTGCGCAGCACATGCGCCAGGTCGTTGATTTCTTCGCCGCTGATGTCCCCAAAGTTGGCCATGTGGCGTAAGGGAGAGATATACGTCGAGAAGGGCGTTGCCGAGGCAAACAATTCGATGGCCGCGAAGTGCGGCGTGACCATGACCACCCGCGCCTGTTCTTCCAGCTCTTCCTTGATCATCTGGCACCACATGCAGTCGCCGTATTCGTCGTAGTGGTTGAGGGCCTGCTGCAGGCGCTCGCGCACCTGGTGGGAGATCACCGGCGTGGCCACCAGCTGCGAATGCGGATGCTCCAGGCTGGTGCCCGCATCGCGCCCGTGATTCTTGAAGATGGTCACCTGGGCGATGCGGGGATCGAGGCTGAGTTCGTTGTAGCGCGCCTTGTAGGTGCGCAGGATGTCGGCGACGTGAGCATCACTCATATGCGCCATGAACTGCGAATGGTCGCGAGTTTCGATGATCACGTCGTGCATGCCAAATCCGTTAATCGTCCGCCGGCTGCGATGGATGGTGCGCGTAGGTTCAAGCTCGCGCGCCAGGGCCGCGAAACGGTTGGGCACCACCCGCACCTGCCAGTTGTCGTTCTTACCGGCGGGATAACGCAGAACTTCCGGCGGTGTCTGGCTCTCATTGCCCGGGCAGAAGGGGCAAGTCGCGACGTAAGGGGCAATGGGCTTGGACTCGCGCTGAAGGACCAGGTCCTCCGGCCGCTTGGCCCGCTCGGTGGCAATGATGACCCACTCTTTGGTGAAAAAGTTCTGTCGCAGTTCCGGCATAGTAACTCCTGTGATTCTCTATCGGCGCAGCTGGCCCGGGCGTGAGCCGCGGTGTCCCTTCGTGTTGCCCAGAGTTTGCATCCCCGCTCCCGCGTTTCGACCCCCAAAGCGCTCCCGCCGCATGTTGTAAAATCCAACAACACCCATGCACAACAAGATTTCCGTAGGTATTCTCGGCGCGACCGGTATCGTGGGGCAACGTTTCGTCCAGATGTTGGAGCACCATCCCTGGTTCGAAGTGGCCTGGCTGGCAGCTTCGGACCGCTCCCAGGGCAAACCCTACGCCCAGGCGGCACGCTGGCGTATGAAAAGCCAGATGCCCGCGAAGGTCGCCGCGATGAAGGTGTCGGCGGCCACGCCCGAAGCCGCGCCCAAAGTGATTTTTGCCGCGCTCGATGCCGCGATCGCCAGCGAACTCGAACCGCAGTTCGCCGAAGCGGGCTGCGCCGTCATTTCCAACTCCAGCGCCCTGCGCATGAAGAGTGACGTCCCGCTGGTCATTCCTGAAGTCAACGCCGATCACATCAAGCTCATCGAGTGCCAGGCCTGGAAGCGCAAGTCCGGTGGTTTCGTGGTGACCAATTCCAACTGCTCGGCCATGGGACTGGTGCTGGCCCTGGCTCCATTGCAGCAGCGATTTGGCCTGCAGACGGTGATGGCGGTCACGATGCAGGCGGTCAGCGGAGCGGGCTACCCCGGCGTCGCCTCCCTCGACATTCTGGGCAACGTGATCCCCTACATCGCCAAAGAAGAAGAAAAAATGGAGGAAGAAACCCAGAAGCTCCTGGGCCGCCTGAACGGGTCATCCATCGTGCCGGGCGACTTCCGCATGAGCGCGCAGTGCAACCGCGTCGCCGTCGAAGACGGGCACACGGAATCGGTCTCGGTAAAGCTGCGCCAAAAGGCTGAGCCGGAAGAGATCATCGCAGCCTGGCGCGAGTTCCCTCCCGTTCCGGCGGAGTGGCGGTTGCCGAGCGCGCCCCCGCATCCGGTCGAGTATCTGGAGGCCAATGACCGTCCCCAGCCGCGTTTCGACGTCGATGCGGGCGCCGGCATGACCACCACCGTCGGCCGCTTGCGTCCTTGCAAAGTGTTGGACTGGAAGTTCACCGTGCTCTCGCACAATACCATTCGCGGCGCGGCGGGAGCGGCGCTGTTGAATGCCGAGTTACTGAAGGCGCGGGGATACTTGGGATGAACACCCCTTTGACACTCCCCACGAAACACAGTCGCGGAGCACGCCGCTCCTCAGGATGGCCTCGCCGATGATCGTCATGAAATTTGGCGGGACGTCGGTGGAAGACGCCAAAGCGATCGAGCGGGTGATTTCGATCGTCAAGCAGCGCCGGGCGCAGAAACCCGTGGTCGTAGTCAGCGCCATGGCCAGGGTGACCGACCAGTTGCTCGCCATGGCGCGAGCAGCGGGCAGCGGCGACCGGGAGACCGCGCTGCAATTATCCCGCGGCCTGCGCGAGCGGCACTACAACGCCGCTGGCGAACTGCTCGGCACCGGCGTCTTCACCCAGTTTCACAGCGAACTGGAAGGCGATTTCGATGCCCTCGATGAACTGCTGCGCGGCATTGCCGCGGTCGGCGAACTGACTCCGCGTACCTCCGACAATGTCGCCGCCAACGGCGAACTGCTTTCCAGCAAACTGGCTGCGGCCGCATTCTCCGCCCGCGGCGTCGACGCCACCATGATCGATTCGCGCGAGTGCCTGGTCACCGACGGCGTCCACATGCGGGCGGCGCCTCTGTACGACGAGACCAACGCGCGCCTCAAAGAACAAATCGTTCCCCTCCTCGACCAAGGCCGTGTCCCGGTGATGGGCGGCTTCATCGGAGCGACCAAGGCAGGAGTCACCACCACCATCGGCCGGGGCGGATCGGACTTCTCCGCCGCTATCGTGGGCGCCGGCCTCGGCGCCGAGCGCATCGAAATCTGGACCGATGTGGATGGCATGATGACTACCGACCCCAACCTCTGCAAGGATGCCCGGCGCATCAAGGTCATCAGCTTCGACGAAGCCGCCGAACTCGCCTACTTCGGCGCCAAAGTCCTGCATCCGGCCACCGTGCTGCCCGCTGTGCAGAAAAATATTCCCGTCTACATTCTCAATTCCCGGAATCCAAGTTGTGAGGGGACCCGGATTGCCGCCCGCGCGCCGACTTGCCGCAACAGTTTCAAGGCGATTGCGGCCAAGAAGCGCATTACCATCGTCGACGTGGCGGCGCCCCGCATGCTGCTGGCGCACGGCTTTCTGAAGGCGATCTTCGAGGCCTTCGACCGGCACAAAGTTCCTGTGGACGTGGTTTCCACTTCCGAGGTCAGTGTGTCACTCACCGTCGATTCGAACGAGTCAATCCCGGCGCTGGCAGCCGACCTGGCGAAGCTGGCCGATGTGAAATATGAGGGACGCAAAGCCATCGTTTGCCTGGTGGGCGAGAACCTGCGCGAAACCCCCGGCATCGCAGCCCGCGTCTTCGGAGAACTGTCGGATGTGAAGATTCGCATGATTTCCCAGGGCGCCTCGGAGATTAACCTGACCTTTGTGATTGAAGAACAGGACGTACCCTCGGTGATTCAGCGGCTGCACAAGACCTTCTTTTCCGAGTTGGATCCGGCGGTGTTCGCCTGAAGGAATCACCATGCGAATTTGTCTCTTAGGACGCGGCAAGACGGGCTCGCTGGTTGAGTCGGCCGCCAAGCATCGCGGACACCATGTCGCGGTGTTGCATTCTGCGAGCAACCTGAAAGCCGCCGGCTTGACGTCTGCCGCCTTGGAAAGTGTTGATGTCGTCATCGACTTCACCACTCCCCACGCCGTGCTCGAGAACATCGCAGCCTGCGTCGCCTGCGGCAAGAACATGGTCGTAGGCACCACCGGCTGGTATGACGAAATCCCCAAAGTGAGGCGCTGGGTCGAAGAGAAAGGTACCGGCTTCCTTTACGCCGCGAATTTTTCCCTCGGCGTGAACTTGTTCTTTGACGTCGCCCGCACCGCTGCAGCCGCCCTGCAACACCAATACTTCGGACAGATTTTCGAGCGCCATCACGTGAACAAGAAAGACGCGCCTTCCGGCACCGCGGTGGCGCTGCAAAGAGTCGTTCATGCGGCTTCCGGCAGCGAGCTCGAAATCACCTCCTTCCGCGAAGGCGAGGTCGTCGGCATGCACGAGCTCACCCTCGACTCCCCCAACGACACCATCTATCTCTGTCATGATGCGAAGTCGCGCCGCGGATTCGCCGACGGCGCCGTGCGCGCCGCCGAGTGGCTCGCCGCCAGGAAGGGCTTTTTCGACTTCAAAGACGTCTGGAAAGACTTGAAATAGAAGTTCAATTTTGCAGCTTCTCTGGTTCGCGTTATCTTTAAACTATGCAACTCCGTGGATGCGGTACAGCTCTGGTCACTCCGTTTCGCCAGGACGAAACGATCGATGAAAACGCGTTGCGCAACCTCGTCGCCTGGCAGATCGAATCGGGGATCGACTTCCTCGTACCCTGTGGAACCACCGGCGAGACCCCCACGCTCGCCCACGACGAATGGCTGCGGGTGATTGAGATCACCGCGGAAGCCGCCGCCGGACGAGTTCCCATCCTCGCCGGCGCCACCTCCAACTCCACCCGCGAAGCCGTCGCCAAGGCCAAGGAAGTCGCGGCGCTCCCCGCGGTTGACGCCATCCTCACCGCGTCTCCCTACTACAACAAGCCCACGCAGGAGGGCCAGTACCGTCACTTCCGCGCCATCGCCGAAGCCGTCGACAAGCCGCTGATTCTCTACAACGTGCCCGGCCGCACCGGCGCCAACCTTGAGCCTTCCACCCTCGCCCGCCTGGCCGAGGTTCCCCACATCCTCGGCGTGAAAGAAGCCAGCGGCAACATGTCGCAGATTGCCGAGGTCTGCCACGTCGTCCCTGAGCATTTCCTGGTCTTCTCCGGCGACGACGCCATCACCCTTCCGGTGATCGCGCTCGGCGGCGTGGGCATCATTTCCGTGGCATCCAATGAAATTCCCCACGAAATGGCGGAGATGACGCGCGCCGCCCTCGCCAACGACTGGGACACCGCCCGCCGCATTCAGCGCAAATATCTTTCGCTGATGCAGACCAACTTCATCGAGTCCAGTCCGCTGCCCGTCAAAGCCGTGCTCGCCTCGATGGGCAAAATTGAGGAGGTCTATCGCCTGCCTCTGCTCCCCATGCGCCGCGATACGCGCTCCCGCCTGATGAAAGTCGCCACCGAAGCAGGCTTGATCACCAAAACTGCCGCTGCTCCAGCCTCGGATGCAGTTGATTTCTATATCTACGAAAACTGGCTCGCCGGCCCGCACAAAATCGTCGTCCATCGCTCGAGCTGCGGACAATGCAATCACGGCAAAGGACGCCCCGCTGGACACGATGCCAACCACGCCCGCTGGCACGGTCCCTTCGCCACCCTCGCCGAAGCCCGCGATGCGGCCCACAACATGCCGGGAGTCCTGATCCGCAGCGAATGCAAATGCATCTGATGGATTTGTTATTCCGAGACGAGCCTGAGCAATAGGCGAGGAGTCTGCTGTTCGCACACGCCGGCTCAATCACTCCATCATTTGCTGCGATCGGGCTTGGCGGCTCTTCCCGTGAAATTCAATTCCCGGTAGAACCCCAGGTCTTCACCCCGCAGCATTTTGGTGATGTACGCCACCTGCCCATAGTGCAGTCCGAAGTGCTCCACAACCTGGTAAACGGCCTGGAGCCCACTCACCTTGTACCCTTGAATTTCGTATGCAGAGAGTAAATCGGCTTCGGTCAATCGGGAAAGCACTTCGGAAGCCTGCTCCATGGTTCGGCTAAGTGGCTCCATGAGAGCCGCAACCGGAAGACCACCTTGCGCTTGAAATTCAGCAGGCCGGTTGCGGAGGTCCTCCCGCTTGTTAAACGATGCGATCAACCACTGGCCAACGTTGCCGTTCAGGTGGAGGATGATATTCCCAACGCTATTGCTGGCTTCATTCGGACGCCACCACACTTGTTCATCCGTCAGCTGCGCCACACAGGCCCGCAGACGCGGCCAATATTGTTCCAACAGCTTATCGCGCGAGAACTCCAGGAAGATGCTTGCAGGACTCTCCATACAGTCAGCATAACAGTTGCCGTGCCGAGGAGCACCGCCACGAGCCCAGCTCCGCAGGAGCGCCATCACTTAGCCCTGGGCGTAAGCCCGGGTCAGCTTCAATCTCTACCGTCTTGATGCTTCCACCACTCCTCCGCTTTCCCGTAATCGGCAAGCGCCATGCACGCGGGAAGAAACTACGTCTCTTCCTCAGCGGAATTCCCGCTTACCACGAACTCCCCTCCCCGCGGCCTCCGACCCGGGTGGTTCCCGGAACGGTTCCACCGCAATCGGCTGGTAACGCACTTCCAGCACGGTTAAGCATTCGGTCCCGCCGGGCGCCTGCAGAACTACTTCATCGCCCGCCGCCGACTTCATCAACGCCCGCCCCAGGGGCGACATCCAACTGACGTGGTTGCGGCGGAGATCGACCTCGTCGGCGCCCACGATGCTCACCACTCGCTCCGCGCCCGCGGCATTGGCATAGCGTACCGTCGCTCCGAAGAAGGCCATCGTCGCCTGCTTCCCCGTCCTCGGAGCCTCCGGGTCCACCACTTCCGCGGCTTCGATTCGCTTCCTGAGAAAGCGAATCCGCCCGTCAATCTGCCGCAGCCGCCGCTTGCCGTACCGGTAGTCCGCGTTGTCGCTGCGGTCGCCGTTGCTGGCAGCCCACGCCACCACTTCCGTCACCGCCGGGCGTTCCCGGGTGAGCAGAAACTGGTGCTCATCCTTGAGGCGCTCCAGCCCGCCCCGCGTGATGTAGTTCTTGCCTCGCGGCACACTCTCATCTGCTTGGGGTTTTCTCGTAAACCCTTTCCGCATCTGCACTCCTTCCCCCGCCAATCCCGGTCGATATAAGACCCCATCATCCCCTGATCGCAACATGAAGGCGAAGTGCGCCGTATCGCCGCCGCTTCCCGGAACATGATTGGCAATCGCCAATTCCTTTATACTTCCTTGTCCATGCCTTCCCTTCAAGCTTCCGTTGAACGCCTGGCGCAACTCGGCGAGGTCGAGCACGATCCCAAAGCCCGCGAAGTTTTCCTCGAATTTCGCGAGCAGCTCACGCTCGGCAAAATTCGCGCCGCCGAAAAGCGCGACCGCCGGTGGATCGTCAACCCCTGGGTCAAGCAAGGCATCCTGCTCGGCTTTCGCCTGGGCGAATTGAGCGAGATGGGCGCTGCCGGCGGCCTCTCGTTTGTCGATAAAGATACCTTCCCTGCCCGCCAATTTCACCTGAACGATCGGGTACGCGTGGTGCCGGGAGGGTCTTCCGTCCGCCTCGGCGCTTACCTGGCCCCCTCCGTCATCTGCATGCCGCCCATGTTCATCAATGTCGGCGCTTATGTGGATGAAGGCACCATGGTCGATTCTCATGCGCTGGTCGGCTCCTGCGCGCAAGTGGGAAAGCGCGTCCACTTGAGCGCCGCCGCGCAGGTCGGCGGCGTCCTCGAACCGGTTAATGCGGCTCCGGTTGTCATTGAAGATGACGTCCTGGTGGGCGGCAATTGCGGCGTCTACGAAGGTACCCTGGTGCGAACCCGAGCCGTCCTCGGGGCTGGCACCATCCTCACCCGCTCCACCCCTCTTTATGACCTGGTTCGCGGCGAGGTCTACCGCGGAACCCCAGAAAAGCCCCTTGAAGTCCCCGAAGGCGCCGTTGTGGTCCCGGGATCACGCGCGGTCAAGAAAGGCCCTGACTGGAATCTCTCCCTCTACACGCCGGTCATCGTCAAATATCGCGACGAAAAAACCGATCAGGGCACCGAACTCGAAGACTGGTTGCGCTAGCCTGCTGACCCAGCTCCGTCATCCCGGGCGCAGTGAAAATAAAATCGTCCGGCGGGTGGCCCGTCCCTCTCCTCGCTGATGGTAAGTCATCTCAAAGTAACCTGGGGGTGCCCCGCTCCTTGCGGTGTGGGCAAGGGGCGGGTGTGTGGACCGTCACAGCTTTCTCCCTCTCTCCGCAACTAGCATTCCCACGTGCCTGCAGGTTTAAAGCGCTACTACGGTACCGGCCATCTGCATTTCATCACCTGCAGTTGTTATCAGCGGAAGGCATGGCTCGGCACACCCCGCCGCCGCGATTTGTTCTTGCGGCTGCTGGAGGAGGCGCGGCAAACATACCGCCTCATGGTCGCAGGATACGTGGTCATGCCGGAGCATTTTCATC
>Ga0335085_10016776_pt1 | contig 10567 bp, 8 predicted proteins | sample Lox_Sample_45_FD_206712 | JGI IMG/M metagenome (GOLD analysis project Ga0335085, IMG submission 206712) | Soil microbial communities from Loxahatchee National Wildlife Refuge, Florida, United States - Lox_Sample_4.5 | ecosystem: Environmental > Terrestrial > Soil > Wetlands | place: USA: Florida...
GCCGTGCTGCCCGGCGCGCCGAGCAGCCACGAGCCCGGCTTCGAGGCCAAATCGGTGCTGGAGCAGCCGCAGAAGGAGGCCATCGCCCGGGCGGCCGCGGCCCTGGTCGCGCCGGGCACGGCCATCGCCCTGTCGGCCGGCACCACCACTTTCGCGCTCGCCCAGCAGTTGCTCGACGTGCCCGGCCTGACAATCGTTACCAATTCGGTACGGGTGGCCAGCCTGTTCGGCACCGCCCGGCCGGCCGGGCAGCTCGGCGCCACGGCCCAGGTCGTGCTCACCGGCGGGGTGCGCACGCCGTCCGACGCGCTGGTCGGGCCGATCGCCGACATCGCGATCCGGTCGCTGCACGTGGACCAGCTGTTCCTGGGCTGCCACGGCATCGACGCCACGGCCGGCCTGACCACGCCCAACCTGGCCGAAGCCGAGACGAACCGCGCGTTCGTGCACGCCGCCCGGCGGGTCACGGTGGTGGCCGACCACACCAAATGGGGCATCGTCGGGCTCAGCTCGTTCGCGGCCCTTGACGAGGTGGACACGCTGATCACCGACAGCCAGCTGCATACCGAGGCCAGGGACCTGATCACCGACCAGGTCGGCGAGCTGATCCTGGCCGACGGCAGCCCGGACGGCCAGGCGGTGTCCATGGCCCGCCCGGCCGCCGACGAGAACTAGACGAGCATCAGGTCGGCGGCGCGTTCGGCGATGGCCAGCACGGTGGCGTTGGGGTGGGCGTTCGTGATCGTGGGCATGACCGACGCGTCGGCCACCCGCAGCCCGGCCATCCCGTGCACCCGCAGCTCCGGGTCCACCACCGCGGCCGCGTCCCGGCCCATCCGGCAGGTGCCAGCCGGGTGCCAGTAGCTGCCCACGCCGCGCCGGATGTAGCCGCGCAGCCCGGCAGCATCGCGCACTTCCGGGCCCGGCCACGCCTCGGCCCGAGCCAGCCCAGCCAGGCCGGGCTGGGCCGCGGCCCGGCGGACCAGCCGCACGCCCTCTTCCATCCGGTCTAGGTCCCGGTCATCGGCTAGCAGGCCCGGATCGATCAGCGGCCGGGCCTGCGGGGCCGCATCGGCCAGCCGCACCGAACCCCGGCTGTCCGGCTGGGTGACGGCCGCCACCAGGGTGTACCCGATGCCGGGCGGTGCGCAGCCGGCCGGGGCCAGCGGCAGCAGGATCGGGAACAGGTGCAGGTCCGGCCGGCCATCAGCCAGGGTGCTGCGCAGCGCGGCGTACATCTCGCCGTGGTTGTACTGGCTGGGCGGCAGCGGCGCCTGGGTGGCGTAGGACAGCAGGATGATCGGGTGGTCTTGCAGGTTGGCGCCCACCCCGGGCAGGTCGGCCACTGGGTCGATGCCGAGCGCGCGGAGCTGGCCGGCCGGGCCGATGCCGGACAGCAGGAGCAGCAGGGCCGAGCCGATGGCCCCGGCACACAGGATCACCTCACGGTCGGCCGCCGCGGCAACCTGCTGCCCACCCCGGACGTACCGAACCCCGGTGCACCGGCCGCCGCCCACGTCCAGCCCGGTGACCAGGCAGTCCGTCTCGACCACCAGGTTCGGCCGGTCCAGCACCGGCCGCAGGTAGGCGTCGGCCGAGCTGACCCGCTCCCCGCCGGAGATGGCCAGGTCGACCCAGGCCACGCCCTCGGGCCGCGCGCCGCTGAGATCCTCGGTGACCGGGCAGCCCAGCCCGGTCAGCGCGGCGGCGAACGCCTCCGCGACCGGATGGCGCGCGCCCGGCCGGGCCGGGGCGACCGCTAACGGGCCGTCCGTGCCGCGCAGCGCCGGGTCGCGCCCGGCGGCGGTGGCCCGCTCGGAGCGCCGGAAGTAGGGCAGCAGGCTGGCGAAATCCCAGCCATCGGCCCCGCCAGCGGCCCAGCCGTCATAGCCGGCCGGGTGGCCGCGGACGTGGCCCATCGCGTTGATCGCGCCGGACCCGCCCAGCGTCCGGCCGTGCGGGTAGGGGACCGGGCCGGCGTCGGCCTGGCTGGTCGTCTGGTCGGCCCAGTCGGCCGCCGAGCCCAGGTTCTCCGGCCAGGCCGCGGGCACGGTCATCGCCTGGGTCCGGGCGGCGCTGCCGGCCTCCAGCAGCAGCACCCGGGCCGCCGGGTCCTGGCTCAGCCGGGCGGCCAGCACGCAGCCGGCCGTGCCCGCGCCAGTCACGATGTAGTCGTACCCCTGCACCGTGCTCCTCCCGCTCCGGGGCGGGCTGGGTTAGCTGACGGTGACTTCGGGGGCGGCGGGGGGTGCGTCGCCGGCCATGGACTCGGCCAGCTTCATGGCCTCCTCGATCAGGGTCTCCACGATCTGCGACTCGGGCACGGTCTTGATGACCTCGCCCTTGACGAAGATCTGGCCCTTGCCGTTGCCGGAGGCCACACCCAGGTCGGCCTCACGGGCCTCGCCGGGGCCGTTCACCACGCAGCCCATCACGGCCACCCGCAGCGGCACCTCCAGGCCCTCCAGGCCCGCGGTGACCTCGTCGGCGAGCGTGTACACGTCCACCTGGGCCCGGCCGCAGGACGGGCAGGACACGATCTCGAGGCCGCGGTCGCGCAGGCCCAGCGACTCCAGGATCGCCGTGCCCACCTTGACCTCCTCGACCGGCGGCGCGGACAGCGACACCCGGATGGTGTCCCCGATCCCCTCGGCCAGCAGCGCGCCGAACGCGGCGGCCGACTTGACCGTGCCCTGGAACGCCGGGCCGGCCTCGGTGACCCCCAGGTGCAGCGGGTAGTCACAGGCCTGGGCCAGCTGACGGTAGGCGGAGATCATCACCACCGGGTCGTGGTGCTTGACCGAGATCTTCAGGTCGGTGAATCCATGCTCCTCGAACAGCGAGCACTCCCACAGCGCCGATTCGACCAGCGCGGCCGCGCTGGCCCGGCCGTGCTTGGCCAGCAGCCGCTTGTCCAGCGACCCGGCGTTCACGCCGATCCGGATCGGGGTGCCCGCGTCCTTGGCGGCCCGGGCGATCTCGGCCACCTTGTCGTCGAACGCCTTGATGTTGCCGGGGTTGACGCGGACCGCGCCGCAGCCCGCGTCGATGGCGGCGAACACGTACTTGGGCTGGAAGTGGATGTCGGCGATGACCGGTATCTGCGACTTGCGGGCGATCTCGGGCAGCGCGTCGGCGTCGTCCTGGGACGGTACCGCCACCCGGACGATCTGGCAGCCCGACGCGGTCAGCTCGGCGATCTGCTGCAGGGTGGCGTTGACATCGGCGGTCACGGTGGTGGTCATCGACTGCACCGACACCGGCGCGCCACCGCCGACCGGGACGGCGTGCTTCCCCTTCCCCACGATGATCTGACGCGACTTGCGCCGCGGGGCCAGGGGCTCGGCGGCGGGCTGCGGCATGCCAAGATCGACCGTCATGGTTTTTATCCCCTATTGAGGTATATGTACCGGGTTAATGACGTCAGCCAGGATGAGCAGCAGGCCGAAGCCGACCACCAGGGCGAACACTCCCACGCTGACCGGGAGCAGCTTGCGCATGTCCACCAGGCCGGGATCCGGCCGGCGCAGCAGCCGGTAGATCTTGGACCGGATGCTCTCGTAGATGACCACGGCCAGGTGCCCGCCGTCCAGCGGCAGCAGCGGCAGCAGGTTGAACAGGCCGACGAAGATGTTCAGCGAAATGACGATGAGCAGCACCACCGTCACCTTGGTCTGCCAGCCCACCGGGGCGGAGAACGCCTCGCCGGTGTACTCCCCCGCACCGACCACGCTGGTCACGTTGCCGCCGGCGGTGCTGCTCCGGTCCTTGGCGAACAGATCCGGGATGGCCTTCGGGATATCCCCGGCGGCCTGCACCGAACCCGTCACCACCTCGCCGAAGGTCGTGCCCGCGTAGCGGATCGCGCTGATCGGGCCGACCGTCTGGTACACGACCACGGGCGAGATGCCGAGATAGGAGCCCTTGCGGCCCTCGACGGTGGCCAGCGAGGGGTGCAGGGTCAGCTGGCGCCCGTCGCGCAGCACGGTGACCGCCACCGGAGTGCCCGCGGGCTGCGCGCGGATGGCCGTACCCAGCTGGTCCCAGGTGTGCACCGGCTTGCCCGCCAGCGCGATGATCTTGTCGCCGGCGCGCAGGCCCGACTTGACCGCGGGCGACGCCGGATCGGACTTGACGCAGGTGGTCGCGGACTCGCTGGCCGGCACGCACGGCTCGATGGACCCCACGGTGGCGGCCGAGCTGTCGGTGGCCTGGCCGATGCCCAGGGCCAGGATGAACAGCAGCACGAAAGCCAGCAGGAAGTGCATGAACGACCCGGCGGCCAGCACGATCATCCGCTGCCAGTAGGGCTGGTGGCTGAACGACCGTGGCTCGTCGGCCACGTCCACCTCTTCCAGCCGCGTCATCCCGACGATCTTGACGAAGCCGCCGGCCGGCACGGCCTTGATGCCGTACTCGGTCTCCCCCCGGACCGTTGACCACAGCGTCTGCCCGAAGCCCACGAAGAACTGGGTGACCTTCATGTGGAACTTCTTCGCCGTGATGAAGTGCCCGAACTCGTGCAGCATGATCGAGAACAGCAGCGCGAAGATGAAGATAACCCAGCCGAGCAGCGTCATCCGGCCGACTCTCCCTCCCCGTGCGGCCCGCTTCCCGCGGTGCGTACACGGTCCAGTCCCGCGCCAGTCAGTTCCTGCGCGCGGACCCGGGCCCAGCGGTCCGCCGCGAGCACGTCGTCCAGGGTTACCGCGTCCCGGGCCGTGCCCTCATGCTCCGAGACTACCCGGGCCACTGTGTCCACGATTCGCAAGAAGCCGATCCTGCCTGCCCGGAACGCATCCACGCAAACCTCGTTGGCCGCGTTGTAGACGGCGGGCGCGGTGCCGCCGGCCCGGCCCGCCTCGCGGGCCAGCGCCACGGCCGGGAACGCTTCCTCGTCCAGCGGCTGGAACGCCCAGGAATGCGCGCGGGTCCAGTCGATGGCCGGGCCTGCCTCCGGCACCCGGTCCGGCCAGGCCAGGCCGAGCGCGATCGGTATGCGCATGTCCGGCGGGCTGGCCTGGGCGATCGTCGCCCCGTCGGTGAACTCGACCATCGAGTGGATCACCGACTGCGGGTGGACGACCACCTCGATCCGGTCGAAGCCGATGCCGAACAGCAGATGCGCCTCGATCAGCTCCAGGCCCTTGTTGACCAGCGTGGCCGAGTTGATCGTGACCACCGGGCCCATGTTCCAGTTCGGGTGGGCCAGGGCCTGGGCCGGCGTGACGTCAGCCAGTTCGGCCCGGCCGCGGCCGAGGAACGGGCCGCCGCTGGCGGTCAGCACCAGCCGGCCCACCTCGGCCGCGCCGCCGCCGCGCAGGCACTGGGCGATGGCCGAGTGCTCGGAGTCGACCGGCACGATCTGGCCGGGCGCGGCCCGGCCGGCCACCAGCGGGCCGCCGATGATCAGGGATTCCTTGTTGGCCAGGGCGAGTACCCGGCCCGCCTCCAGGGCGGCCAGCGTGGCGGTCAGGCCGACCGCGCCGGTCACCCCGTTGAGCACCACGTCGCACGGCCAGGCGGCGGCCTCGGCCACCGCGGCCGGGCCGGCCAGCAGCTTGGGCAGCGGCCGGGTGGAACCGGCCGCGGCGGCCGCCGCGCGCAGTGCGTCACGCACCCCGTCGGCGGCGGCCTCGCTGGCCACCGCGACCACCTCGGCGCCGAACTCGACCGCCTGGGCGGCCAGCAGGCCCGGGTTGCCGCCACCGGCGGCCAGGCCGGCCACCCGGAACCGGCCCGGGTTGCGCCGGATGATGTCCGCCGCCTGGGTGCCGATCGACCCGGTCGAGCCGAGGACGACGATGTCCCGGCGGCTGCCGCCCGGTCCGGGCTGCGCTGCGTCCATGCCGCCCATTGTGGTCCATCAGGCGCCGGGCAGCCGCGCGCGGCCCGACGCCGGCGTCAGGCTAGGGCCGGGTCAGCCTTCTGCGCCGGGGTCTCCCAGTCGGGGCGCAGCGGCATGCTGGCCTGCCCGTCCGCGCCCAGCCTGACCCCCAGGATCTGGTGCAGCTGGACCACGTTGCGCTCGAAGCCGAGCCGGGAGCCGGCCATGTACAGCCGCCAGACCCGCGCGGTCCCCTGGCCCACCTCGGCGACCGCCTCGTCCCAGCGCGCGTCCAGGTTGGCGCACCAGCCGGCCAGCGTCAGCGCGTAGTGCTCGCGCAGGTTCTCCTCGTGCCGGACCTCGAACCCGGTGTTGTTCATCAGCGACAGCAGGAAGCCCGGGCCTTCCAGCTCCCCGTCCGGGAACACGTACCGGTTGATGAACCCGCCGGCCACCCGGGCCGGGGCGGTGTCGTCCGGCCGGGTGATGCAGTGATTGAGCATCCGGCCCTCCGGCCGGAGCTTGCCGTACAGGAACGAGAAGTACCCGGGCAGCTGGTCCTTGCCGATGTGCTCGGTCAGCCCGATCGAGCTGACCGCGTCGAAGTTGCTCTCGGTCACGTCGCGGTAGTCGAGGTGCCGCACCTCGGCCAGCCCGGCCAGGCCCTGGTCCTCGATGGCCTGCTGGGCCCAGGCGGCCTGCTGCGCGGACAGCGTCACGCCGAGCGCCTTGACCCCATACTCCCGGGCGGCGTGCCGGACCATGCCACCCCAGCCGCAGCCCACGTCGAGCAGCCGCATCCCGGACCGCAGGCCCAGCTTCCTGGCCACCAGGTCATGCTTGTGGAACTGGGCCTCCTCCAGCGTGGCGTCCGGCCGCGGGTAGCAGGCGCAGGTGTAGGCCATGGACGGCCCGAGCACCCACTCGTAGAACGTGTTGGACACGTCATAGTGGTGCGAGATGGCCGAGGCGTCGCGCTGCTTGGAATGCCGCTTGCCGACCAGCCAGCGGCGGTTGATCCGGACCTCCTGCGGCGGCGGCGGGACCCGGGGCAGCAGCACCCGGGGACCGCCCAGGTCGCGCAGGAGCCGGAGCTTCTCGCCGGTGGACAGGCTGCCCTCCTGCGCCTGGATCATCCGGCGCAGCGCGATGTACATGTCCCCGTCGACGTCCAGGTGCCCGGACACGTAGGCCCGGGCCAGCCCCAGCGTGCCGGGCGCCTGGGCCAGGTAGGACACGGCCACCGGGGACTTCACGGTGATCCGTATCTCAGCGCCGGCCGCGCCCGCACTGCTCCCGTCGTAGGCCCGGAACTCCACCGGGGCATCCGGCCCCGCAATCCGCTCGAAGACGTCGGCCAGCGCCATGTCTGCTTTCCCTTCTGCCCCTGCGTGCGTTACTGCCCGCGCACGCCTGCCCTACTTGCCGCGTACGCACTTCTCATACAGCCCGGCCAGCCTCCCGCCCGCGTCGTACCGGCGCTTGAGCGCCGTGTAGGCGGGCCCGTTGTAGGTGGCCCAGAACTGTTCCTCCGGGTAGAACGAGGTCGAGTACAGGCCCTTGGACCCGTCCAGGGCCGCCACCTTGTCCTCGACCAGCCGGTTGTGGTAGCCGTCGGCGCGGCCCGGCGGCAGCGCCACCATGCCCCAGAAGCCGAAGTTCACGTACACCTCGTCCGGGGTCAGCGGGTACAGCGGCCAGGCCTGGGCGCTGCGCAGCCGCAGCGGGCACAGCCACACCGGGGTCATGCCCACGTCGGCGGCGAAAAAGCGCAGGAACTCGGCGCCGCGGGCGGCCGGGACCTCCACGTCCTGGATGACCGACTCCTGCGGCGGCCGCCCGCGGCGCGCGGTCAGCGCGGCCGACAGGCCGTGCCGCCGGTCGAAGGCGACCAGCGACCGGTACACGTCCGACCGGCGGTAGCGGCGCGGCCAGAGCCGGCGGATCACCGGGTTCTGCACGCCGAACGGCCGGGAGCACCAGAACCAGTCGGTGTCCCAGCGCCACAGGTAGTCGCGGATGGTCAGGAAGTCCTCCCGCGGCCCGCGCAGCGACTGGTAGAAGATCTGGCTGCCGGTGTAGTCGCTGTGCCACGGCGCCACCTGGCTGAACGCCCCCACGGTGAGGTACAGCTCGGTGAGGCTGAACATCACGCCGTCCACGAAGTCGGCCCGGTGTCCCTGATAGCTGCCGTCCACGGCGATCTGCGCGATCGCGCCCATGCACGACTCCGGGTCGGCGAACCGGAAGTGCCGCAGGTGCACGAACGGCTGCACCGGCTCCAGCTCGATGGTCAGCGACAGCGCGTAGCCCAGCGTGCCGTAGGAGTTGGGGAAGCCGCGGAACAGGTCGGCGTGCGCGTTGTCCGCCGTGGCCGTCACCACCTGGCCGTCGCCGGTGAGGATCTCCATGGCCCGCACCGACTCGTGCGGCAGGCCGCTGCGCAGCGAGGTCGACTCGATGCCCAGGCCGGACACCGCGCCGCCCAGCGTGATCGTCTTGAGCTGGGGCACCACGAGCGGCATCAGGCCGTGCCGCAGCGTGGCGTCGGCCAGGTGCTCGTAGGTGGTCATGCCGCCCACCAGGGCCGTCCTGGTGTCCGGGTCCACGCAGATCACCTGGCCGAACGCGGACACGTCCAGCCCGGCCGCCGGGCCCGCGTCGCGGAACCGGAACAGGTTCGACGTCCGCTTGGCCAGCCGGATCGTGCCCCCCGGGGGAATCGCCGCATAGGCCTGCTGGATGCGGGCCACCGCGGCGGCATGCGCCTGCCGCGCGGCGGGCTGCTGCTCGGTCACGCCCAGCTCTGTCACTCCGCTCTCCGTTCGCTCCGGGCCAGGTCCGGCCTCGGGGAGAGGATGAACGCACCAGGCCCATCAGGGCAAGCTCCAGGCCGGGCCGGCCAGTGGCCACGGAAGTTTACCGTGCGGTAGATCCCGGTTTGCCCCCAGATGTACCCAGGTCCCGCGCGGCCGAAGCCACCGAGTAGCCGTCCGCGACCTGTTCCGGGGTCATCGGCAGCCGCGCCTCGGACGGCGGCACCCCCGCGTCCAGGATGTCCCGCAGCAGGTGGGCCAGGGAGTAGCGGGGATCCGCGGCCAGCGCGCGGTCCAGGGCGATGTTGGCCAGCGCCCCCTCGCCAGACTGCCAGGCGGTGAACGCCAGCAGCGACGCGGGCGCGGCCAGGTAGGCGGGCCGGGCCCGGCGGACCACGTCGGTCCACATGCGCAGGTGGGCGTCCCGGTGGGCCGGGTCCATCCGGGCCCAGGCGTCGTCCCGGACCGGCAGGTGGGCCAGCGTCACCGAGAGCCAGGCCACCTGGTCGGCCGCGGTGATCGGCCGGCCGGCCCGGTAGCTGGCGATGAAGTCCTGCACGGCCCGCCGCCCGGTCTCGGCCAGCAGCCTGGTCGCCGGGTCCAGCCCGCCACGGGCGCCCAGGCTGACCAGCTTGGCCGCGCGCGCCCGGGCCCGGGTGGTGGCCTTCTGCATGGCCCGGGCGGCTGCGCCGGTGACCGGGGCCAGGGTGCCCGCCAGCGCCGCCCGGTCCGGGTAGGCGACCAGGCCGGCCACGGTCATCGCCGCAGCCGCCGGGCTGGCCCGGACGTCGAAGCGCACTCCCTCGGGCGGGCAGCAGTCCGGGTTGGCGCAGATGTAGGAGAAATAGCGCCCCTGCTCGACCCGCATCAGCTCGTGCAGCCGCATCCCGCGCTCGCGCACCGCCGCGGCCAGCGCGTCGGCCACCGGGGTGACCAGCGCGCCCGGGCCGTAGCCGATGCCGATCACGGTCTGCAGGCGGCGCTGGCCCAGCACCGTGGCGGCATGCCCGGCAATCTCGGCCGCGGCGGCCTCATCGGGCGGGTCGGGCAGGTCATAACGGAAGGCCAGCTCGACCCGCTGCGGCGGCCGGCCGGCGCCGACCACCACCAGGCTGCGGGCCGGGTGGAAGCCGAGCAGGTGCGGCACGACGGCAAGGATGTCGCCGGGCGAGCTGACGCGGACCCGGGGCTGTGCTGACTCATCGCCCGGACCAGGGCCGGGGCTGACCGGAGTGTTATTCATGCCGCCCACGGTGGCCGGGGGCCGCGAAGGCGGCCAGCCCAGAATTTCCGTTCTGGGGATAAATTGCCTGCCCGAGGGTAATGGCAAGGGGTTTGCGTCAGGCTAAGCCCGGCGAATCAGCGCTTTGTGCTGGCTCATGCACAGCGCGAAATCATGGTCTTGACAGCCGCCCAAAGTGCATACTCGGCCGCTACACGGGAACGGAATGATCACAGAATTGCCCGAATGTCATCATGGCGGGATAAGCTAACGCGGCACCCCGGCTGGCCAGCGCAGCGGGCGCTCCAGCCGGTCTCGTCCCCCGGAGGTAACCGTGCGGATAGGGTCGGCCATTCTAGTGATCTGGCTGATAATTGGCGCTATAGCCGGGGCGCAGCGCCACTACTACAGCGGTTCGATTGCCAGCTGTACCAAGGCGAGCACGATTGCCGTGACGGTTCTCGCCGGGCCGCTCAACTACGTAGGCGTTAACCCCAAGGTGAACTGCCACACCCCGGAGCCGAGCCAGTAACGCTGGCGACGCGGGGCGCGCCGCAGGCGTGCCCCGCCGAGCCGGCGTTAGCGGTGGGTGAACCACGCCGGCCGAGGCGGGGCGCGCCGCAGGCGTGTCCCCGCCGAGCCGGCGTTCGGCGCGAAGCGGCGATCGGGGGGTGCGGGGGGTCGCCCCCCCCGGCTAATACG
>Ga0335085_10016777_pt1 | contig 10567 bp, 7 predicted proteins | sample Lox_Sample_45_FD_206712 | JGI IMG/M metagenome (GOLD analysis project Ga0335085, IMG submission 206712) | Soil microbial communities from Loxahatchee National Wildlife Refuge, Florida, United States - Lox_Sample_4.5 | ecosystem: Environmental > Terrestrial > Soil > Wetlands | place: USA: Florida...
ACGACCTTGAGCAAGCACGCCATGCCCATGCTCCGCTATCGCACCCGCGACATCAGCGCCTTTGTGCCGGGCTTATGTCCCTGCGGTCGAACCCTCCGACGAATTAAACGCATAAGCCGGCGAAGTGATGACATGTTCATCATTCGCGGCGTCAATGTGTTCCCCTCCCAGGTCGAATCCGCCCTGCTGGCGGTGGAAGGCACGCTCCCTCACTATCAGATCATCCTGACTCGCGAGGAAGGGTTGGACCAAATGGAGGTTCAGGTGGAAGTGACACCGGCGGTCTTCAGCGACAAAGTTGGCGCGCTGGAATACCTGCACAACAAGCTGGCTCAGTCCCTGTATCAGACCACCGGACTGCGAGTGGAGGTCCGGCTGGTGGCGCCGCAGACCCTCAAGCGCAGTGAGGGAAAGGCACAACGGCTTCTTGATCGAAGAAATGTGGACTCGACGTAGCGCGGTAGGCGATGGTTCGAGTTGGGGGGTGCCCATGAAGATTCACCAGCTTTCGCTCTTCCTGGAGAATAAGCCGAGCCAGTTGACGGAACCTTGTCGCCTCCTGGCCGAGGCCAACATAGACATCCGGACGCTGATTTTGGCCGACACGGAGCGATTCGGCATCCTCCGCCTCATCGTTTCCGATTGGGAGAAGGGTGCCCACATTCTTCGGGAAGCTGGTTACGTCGTCAACGTCACGGAAGTCGTAGCAGTAGAAGTGCCCGACCGGCCCGGTGGTCTGGCGCAATTGCTGGGCGGGTTCGAGAAGACCGGCATCAACATCGAGTACATGTACGCGTTTACGTTCGGCCGCGGTGACACGGCGGTCTTGATCTTCCGGTTCGATAATCCCGATGCGGCCATCGAGCGGCTGCAATCTGCCGGCAATAATATTGTGGGCAGTTCGGAAGTTTATAGGCGCATCGAGAAATGACCTCATGAGTATAGGCAGAGCCATTGCTGAACAGATGGAACACGCCTCCTGGATCCGGCGCATGTTCGAGATTGGCGCCCGTCTGAAACGGGAGCGCGGGGAAGAGAACGTCTTTGACTTCACGTTAGGGAATCCCGACGGCGAACCCCCGGAGGAAGTAATCTCGGCACTGCGGCGGGTTGTCGATAGGAATCCGCCCCGCAGTCACGCCTACATGCCCAACGCGGGTTTCTCTCCGGTGCGGGAAGTCATCGCCCGGCAACTCTCCCGGCAAACGGGACTGCCTTACACCGCAGATCACATTCTCATGACGGTGGGAGCAGCGGGCGCCATCAACGTAGTGCTCAAATCGCTGCTCGATCCCGGCGATGAGGTCATCATCCTCGTTCCCTTCTTTCCCGAATACCAGTTTTACATTGAGAACCACGCCGGCCGATTGGTTCTGGTCGAAACGGATGACACGTTCCAACCCAATCTTGGGCGCATCGCCGCCGCCATCACGCCGCGCACCAAGGCAATCATCCTCAATTCACCCAACAATCCGACAGGCATGGTCTACTCCGCCGAACTCCTGCGGGATTTGGAAGCGTTGATCTCGGGGCTCGACCATCCCGTAACGGTCATCGTTGACGAGCCGTATAAATCCCTGGTCTTTGATGGGCTTAGGCTGCCCGTGATTCCCTCACTCATTCACCGCACGGTAGTTACCTATTCATGGTCCAAAGCTCTGGCGATTCCTGGGGAGCGGATCGGTTATCTGGCCCTCTCACCCTGCCTGCCGGAACTGGAGGCGCTGCGCGACGCTTGCACTTTCGCCAACCGGATCCTGGGTTTCATCAATGCTCCCGCCATCTGGCAATGGGTTATGGCTGAGGTGTCCGATCTCCAGATTGATCCACACCCCTACCAGGAAAAACGAGATCTGCTCTGGGAAGGTTTGACCCGCATCGGCTACGAGGTCACAAAACCTCAGGGGACCTTCTACATGTTTCCCAAGGCGCCGATTCCTGACGACTTGGCCTTCGTGCGCGGCCTTATGGATGAGGGCATCCTGGCCGTACCGGGCTCGGGTTTTGGGCGGGCCGGATACTTCCGCCTGTCGCTCACGATTCCTCGCCGCACCATTGAACGCGCTCTGCCCGGATTCGAGCGCGCCCTGCATGAATTGTAGTCACCGGAGCGCAGATTCCTGGCCAGACCCCCTTTCGTTTTCCGATCCTGTAGAGGAAATCCAGTCGGCTTGGTGACCGAAGGCCGGGGTAGCTTCTCCTGACTTCTGACTCTTGGCTTTCAGCGTCTAACTCCTAGCCCCTAACTGGTCTGCGACGGATTCTTGTAAGGTTTTTGGACATATCGATTGGCTTCGTCAAGTGCTCCCTGAGTGTTGTCGTTGGTCTGCAAGGCGCGCTGATATTCGTTGAGGGCGCGATCGCGCTGTCCCGTCACGTCGAAAATCTTGCCGAGTTCCAGGTGCGACCACACCTCAATCCACTTGGGATCCAAATCGCCATCCAGGGCGCGCCGGAATTCTTCCATTGCCGCATTGTAATTACGAAGCTTGAAATGGATATCCCCCAACTTGTAGTGAGCGAGGGAGCTGTTGCTATTGATCTGAAGGACAGCCTGATACTGCTTGATAGCATCCAAATAAGCCTGTTCCTGCACCAGTTGATCGGCTCGCGCCATCTCCACCTGGTATTTCGTCGCCTCATCGTATTTCAGGATGCGGCTGCCCGGGTCCACCAGGACGCGCAAGGGTTTGGTGCGCGTGTCGATGGTAAAGTCCATCGTAGTCCCGACCATTTCCACTCGCTGGTTAACGGGTTTGGACCCCTGGCACATGACCCGAACCTCCACCGGCATCCGGAAGATATCCAGGTCCTGCTGAACCTTGCCCACTACCTGATAGCCTTTGGGCAGCCGGTAGACCGCCCAGGTGCGCTTGAATTGGGGCACGCCGGTGGAGTTGACCCATTGCGCGAAGAAATAGGTCAACTCCTGCTTGGAGGTTTTCTCCGCCAGGCGTTGAAACTGGTCGGTGGTGATGGATATCCAGGCATACTGCTCCGCCATCATCCGCAGGGTCTTGCGAAATGCCTCGTCACCGATCAACCAGCGGAGCATGTGAAACACCATGGCACCCTTGTCAAACACGATCGACTGATACTCTGGGGTGAACTCATGCAATTGTCCGGCTTGCGCGATGGGCGCCACCTCTTCGTGGGTCAGTGCGCCTATCGCTGTATCGCGCATCAGATCTTCGAAGGCCGCGTCCCCTGCTGCCTCCTGCACATACAGCGCTTTCGAATACTCGGCGAGGCCCTCATCAAGAAACGCATCGTTGGGGGTAGCGGGACTAACCAGGCATCGCCACCACAAGTGCGAAATCTCATGCGCCAGCAGGCGGTAATTCACTGGGTTCGTGAACGCGCGGGAGGCAAGCGCCACCACGCCGGGGGCCGTAAATCCCCCCAACGTGTCATCGCCGATTTCAACAATCGCCAGGTGTCCACTGGGCAGTGGACCGAACACCTCGCTATAGAAGGCCAGAATCCTGGCGGCCGTTTCGCCGTAACTGGCGGCGAATCCTTCGTGGCCGGGCTTGAGGTAAAGCGCGATATCAGCTCCTGCTGTCGTTGCCGGCTGCACGACATAGTGGCCCGCAACTACCGTTCCCGGGAACGAGGAATTTTCGAAAGCATAGCTATACGTAACCTTTCCGGTTTCGCGCACCGGGGAGGCAGCCTTCCCGGAGGCGATGACCATCTCGTCTGATGGAACGGTGATATTCATCGTGGCAGAGAACCGGTTCACGCTATAAGCGCTGACGGGGAACCACCGGCCCGGGTAGAGAAGGTAGGATCCGTCGGACCCGATGTAGGCCACTTTTATGCCCTCCACCGGGCTGCCATCGGCGGTATTGAGCATTCCCCCGTAGCTCACGGTGAGGGAAGCCGGCTTTCCCCCGCTCATCGGATTGAGGAGTGACAGGTTCAAAGTCTGGCCTTCCTGCTTGAAAGCCACCTCCTGGCCTTTGGCATCCACGATCTTATCCACACGCAAGTTGCTGTGTAGTTCAAAGGCGAGCGTGGTGATATCCGAGTTGGGGACGATGTCTACGCGCGCCTTGGCGGTCAGGAGATGTTGGGAAGGAAAGAGTTCGGCATCAATGACGTAGTTCTTGACTTCGAAGCGCTGAACGGCGCCTTGCGCACGTCCCCACGGCGCAGCCATTCCCAGGACCACCATCAAAATCCCCATCGGGACCATCCATCGACGATGCCGGCGGACGGCTCGCAGAAACGCAGACCGGTTCACGGATCGAAATCGAGTCATTCTCGGCTCCCCTCGCGAAATCGTTCCGGTACGCGCTCCGCGCAGGCGCTGCAACTCTGATAGGGAAATGTTTGCCATCCCTGGTTCCTCTCACACCTCATGATTATCAGCAAGACCATCTCCCTGATCTTGGCACGTAGCAGCCGTTCATACTCCCCATATTAACCGCCGCGTTAGGGCCGGGCGACGAAATTCCGGCCTCCGGCCGGTAGGAAATGTAGCCCTTGAATTGGATTATGGAGCAGACTGCCGCGTTGCTTGCCGCCAAGATCAATTCCTGTGAAATAGGGATAATTCAACCAGTCTACCGGGACGTCTGGGCAGACTCGAGCACCTCCACCATCGCGTCGGCAGCGCGTTCGATGGCTCCGCTCTGCCCCAAACGGGGTTTCAAAGCTTGAAATCCCCGGATCATCTCTTCCCGCGCCTCCGCATGGTCCAGCAAATATTCTACCCGCGCGGCCACATTGGGGGCAGTGAAATCGCGTTGCATCAGTTCGGGCACAAGCTCTTTCTTCGCCAGGATATTCACCATGCTGTAATAGGGGACTTTCACCAGAAGTTTACCCACCAGCCAGGTAAGGGCGGAAACGCGGTACACAACCACCATGGGCCGTTCACGGATGGCCGCCTCCAGCGTGGCCGTCCCGCTCGCCACCACGGCAAGTTCGGAGTGTTGCATCGCGTCGTAAGTGGCGTGAACAGCCGCGCGGACTGTGGCCCGGCCCACGTAGCACTCCAGGAGAGTTGTTTCCAGCCAACGTGGGTCAACGGTGGGCGCCACAGCTACGAGGAATTGCAATTTCCGATTCACAGTCAGGCGCGTAGCCGCGTCAAGCATCACCGGTAAATTCGTCCTCACCTCCTGCTGGCGGCTACCCGGCAATAGTGCGACCGTCGGGACGGATGCATCCAGGCCTACTTTCGTGAAAAATTCCTGACGCGTCAGGTGCGGCCGCACCATGTCCACCAGTGGATGCCCGACGTACTCCACCGGCACGCCGGCCTGTTTGTAAATTCCCTCTTCAAAATCGAAGATGACGATCATCTTCGCGATGCGTTCCTTCAACTTCTGGACGCGCCCCTTTCGCCACGCCCAAACCTGCGGGCTTACGAAGTAGACCACCGGTATTTGGCGCTTCTTGAGCTGCCGGGCCAGGCGCAGGTTGAAATCCGGAAAATCGATCAGGATGGCAAGCTGGGCTTGGCGGCGGTCCACTTCATCGAGGAGCTGGTGGAAAGCGCGATAGACGCGGGGAATCCCCGAGATGACTTCCGTGATGCCGGCGATCGCGATCTGGTGCGAGTCCACCACAGTGTCCACAGCCGCCTGCCGCATGGCTTCTCCGCCGCATCCGAAGACTTCCAGGCCCGGCAGCCGCGCCTGGAGAGCCCGCGCCAGGCCCGCGCCGTAGATGTCGCCGGAGCGTTCACCGGCGACGATCATGATTCGGGGCACGGGACTCGGGACAAGCATCTCGGCGTTCATGATTTGGGACAGAGGTCTATTGTATTATGCATGAAAAAGCCCGCAAAAACCGGTTTGAACTGTCAAATTGTCGTCACAAATTCGTTTTTTTCTGCAAAATTCGTGCCCATTCAATGTAAATGTCGAATTTTCGTCCGGCATCTTGTCCCTGCTTTCTTTGTTTTCATAAACATCCAGGGTTCGGTCGTATTTTCTTAACATCCTTTTTTGACCTGCCGACTTTCGCGAAGATGTTGGTGAGGCGCCACAACAGGCGTAGGCTGGAGTTCTCCATTCTTTGTAAATGCATCCATACCTAGGCTCTGGCGATGGGCACCGATCACCTGACACTTCGCAGCTTTCTATCGTTAACGCGATTTCACCAAAATAGATGTCTGATGGTTCCGAGACGCTAAGTTCCTTACTTTTCATTAACATCATGGCATAAACAATATAAGCCGTTTGTTTTCATAAACATCATGGCATCGGCAAGAACCAGAGTTTTTTCTCCATTTGTTTTCAATAACATCATGGGATATACCTTCATTTTGGGGCCCCCTTTTTTTCTGCGTCGAATCCCGCCACGATTCGATAAATACCCTGAATTCAGATAGATACATTTTCGCGCCAATCCTTCTGATTTCTGATAAGTCCTTGTTTTTTCATGCACATCTTGGCATGCATCGGCATTTTTCAACCGCGAAATCGCCCAACCGGCCGTCTCAAGGGCACCTTTCCTGATTCAGAGCCTGCCCTGAGCCCGTCGAAGGGAGGGGCGGCGCATAAGCGCCGGGGGTGGTCACCCGCCACCGGCCATTGCCGCCAATTTCATCCTCTAAGGCTAGCGCAAGGGCAAGGCATGTTGTCAACAGAATTCTTGCGGAATTTCCTGCCGGTAGGAAAAGATTTTACAATTCCCGCCGGAAATTTCCTGCCGGTAGGAAATGGGGTTTTCAACTCGACGGCCAAGGTGACAAAACGTCACTTTCGCCGGGCACCCCGGGCACAACCATGGTTAGGTCGTTTTACGGCCACCGAGCTTATGTGGCCGCGTGTTGAAAGCAGCTCGGAAAGCAGCCACTGCATCACTGAGCGATTGCGCCTGCGCGCAACTTGCCGATGCGGCCACTAGGATCTACGACAAAGGGAAACGAGAGGGCTTTCCAATTCTTATCGGCGTCGATAGGTTCACCGGCCGACGGCTCCAGGGGGCGCCAATTTCGGCCGTCGTCTGTGGAGATGTCAGTTCCGTTAGGGCCAACGGTGGCCCAGGTCCGCGATGCGGCATCATAGGCGACCGAGAAGCGATAACCGTGGGGTGGAGTTTCTGACGCTTTCCAATGCATGCTCCCGTCGGTGGAAACTGCACAGGTGCCATTGGACTCCTCCGGCCGCTGGTAGTCTCCACCGACGGCCACCAATACGTCGCCTGCGTAGACCGGCCGGAAGATGTACTTCGCGGCAATTGCGTCAGATCCCGAGGGCGGTCCAAGACGGGCGGCCACCGAGAATGCCCCCGCCGAGGCGCCTCGCGGCAGCGGTAGATTTCCGCCCACAAACTTTAAGAAAACGAACGGGTCATGTTTGACATTCTCTTCCACGACACGGCTACGGCTTCGAGATCCTCCCGTAACAAACAATGTCCAACCCCGAACCTCTAGAAGAGACGAATTGCTGGCGGCGAATACAGCTTCTCCCTCCTCAGCTGACGCCGCATATGGGCCGTGTATCCTTACCCAGTGCTTGCCGCCATCATCAGTCCTGAATTGGGTGAACTTGCCGGCCACGGGGTCACCCAACAGGTCGCCCGTGCGTTCCCCGTCGGGTCGGGGTTTAAACTGGAGTGCATCGAAGAAACCCTTGGGCGCATCCGGATTGGTGAAGACAAGCTGCCAGGTGCGGCACCCGTCCGTCGTCTTGTAGATGCGGGACTGGTACCCGGGACCACTGGACATAACAATGGCATTGTTCTCATCGAACGCCTGGATGCCACGGAAAAAGCGGACCAGGATTCCTTTTTGCCCAATCCCCGTGCAAGCCACGTCCATTCAGTCGCCACGACAATTGCTCCCAGCCTCCATTTCTAAACCTATCCGGCATTAAGCGTGCACGGAAGGTTCGGCGCAAGGCTTTCTTACCGGCAGGAAATTCAGGCGCCAAAGCGCAAACATTCTTCCTGCCCACTGATAATTGGCCAACGTCCGGCTCTCCGGCGGGCGCCATGTTGCTAGCCTATTACACGGAGGACTTTGTTCTGGCGAAATGGCGCACCACAATCCACGGTTCAATCACCACTGCCGTTTCCATGTCCCTGGTAAAAAAACCGCGAACGACGGTCGTTTCCCCGGCCAAGGCGTGCGTTGCGCCCATACATGCCGGGTGCGCATGCCTTGACTTCCGGCGACCGAGAAGCTTAAGATTCGCTCGATTGAGCCTCCATTCCCGCTACCTGATAGGACGGTTTGCTATGATACGCGGCGATTTTTCCCATGCAAAGATTTGGCCAGCGAGTCGACGAGTGTTTGGAGCGCTGCTGATGTGCGTGGCGGCATCCCTTACCACACTGGCCGCGCCGCAAACGGACTCCGATGTCCCGCCGGACGCTACACCGCAGATTCAGCAAATTAATCCCAGTCAGGCCGTGCCCGGCGCTCACGTGACGGTGATCATTCAAGGCAGCAACTTTTCTGCCGGCGCCTATGTCTCGTCGATTTCGGCCGCCATCCACGTTGAGTCCTCAAAGCGAGTCAGCGCAACGCAACTGGAAGCGCAACTGAGCGTCAGTGCGTCGGCGCAACCTAGCACGGTGAGCCTGTTGGTCAGCAACCCCGCGAGCCGCGCCGCGGAAACGGCTTTTAAGATCATGGCAGCACAGGCGCCGCCGGCTCCGGCAAGGCCCCCGGAAAGCGTCGAGCCGCCCAAGCCCGCTGCTCCTCCTACTCCCGCGGTACCCCCTGCCCCGACGAGTCCGGCAGTCCCTAGCACTCCCGTTGCTCCTGCAACACCTGCCACACCAGGCGGGCCGGAAGTAACGACGGTCGTGCCCTCCAGCGTGGGCCCAGGCTTCGATGTGGATTTGAAAATCACCGGCAAGAATTTTGTTCAAGGCACCAAGGTGAGCTTCGCCAATCCAGGCATCAGGGTGATGGGAGTCACTTCCCCTTCGAGCACAGAACTTACTGTGCACGTCAAAGTCGCTCAAGACGCCACGGCGGGCGCCGCCAGCATGTTCGTGATCAATCCGGACGATCGGGAGGTGGAGACCCCCTTTGAGGTAACGGGCAAGGGCGCCACCGCGCCTTCGGCCCCGGCCTCACCAGCATCGCCTCCCGCGCCGACTTCTGCCGATACGCAACGCTATGATGCTTTCCATTTGGGGAACCCTGCGGAGATCTTTCAGGTTCACGGCAAAGTGAAGGGAGCACTGGTGGTATCGTCCGGAACAATAAAATACCAGGAGGATGAGCAAACACTAGTTACTATTTCATTAAGTGAAGTAAAAGAGATTAAAACCTCTTCGATTGCCACCGCCACGTTCCACATCACTGTGAATTCGGGAAAGACCTATCATTTTGCCCCGGCGTCCTTACGTCCTTCCGACGCCCGGAATATGGTCGATTCGTTGCGTAAGGCATTGCCCCACCCATGATGTGAAGCGCGAGGACACGCAGTGCCGTCGCGCCGGTTTTCCCCCCTGACGGTTAACCGCCTCTTTCCAGGAAAATGGAATTTGAGCTGCCAAGAAGGCAGGCAAGCACCTGGCATCATCGGCCTTGACGGTACATGACTTTCGCGGTTGGTGCTACAGGTCCTGTAATGATAATATGTACCTGTGGGATTTGCCAAGGCTGGTAGTCTTTTCAAAACAAGCAACTCAAAATGCATGGAAGTCCTGGGAGGGATAGTATGCCGAGGATATATCGTATTTCGTCTGCCCGATATATTTGCGCGGGAGTCGCAGCGATTTTCGTGTGGGCCGCGAGCGCGTCACTGGGGGCCGCGCAGTTCCACGTGCCGAAAATTCCGGGCCTCCCGAAGAAGGACACCAAGCCCAGTAAGCCTGCGAGTTCCGAGGTCAAGCCCAGCCGTGCGGCAACGGGCGAGGTGGTCACCGTGATGAGCCCTGATTCGGCGCCTCCCGGGGGGCACGGGCAGGTTATCTTGACCGGACAGAACTTCAAGGATGGCATGCAACTTCATTTCAATTGCAAGGGGGCGCAATTTTCACCCGATAGCTTCAAAGTCGAAAGCCCGACGCGCATCGTGGCCCAAGTCACCGTTCCCCTTACGGCAGAAGAAGGCCCCTGCGGCACATCGGTAGGCAGCGAACCCGGCAAAGAGCCTTTCCGAATTTCCTATTCTGCCGACATGCCGGTGACGATTCCCATGGCCTTGCTCGGCGAAGGCGACATGGATTTCATGACCATGATGATGAACATGCAAAAGGTCGTGATGGCTGGATTCGGTAACCAAGGTGAAGCAGGGCGGATAGAGCTTGACGGAGGCTCGATTAAATACGTTAAGGGCAGTGTAACCAGCTTCACAGAATCCACCTCTGCCGTGAAAAGTGTGGATGAAATGAAGCAGGGCGGCCAGCCTATGGGCATTTTCCGGATCGTCTTCAACGACGGGAAGATTTACAATTTTGGCGGAATGGGAAGCGGCTCCGATGGGAACGCCGCTGCCGCGTATCTTAAGAAGAAGCTGAGTAAGTAAGCAGGCAGTGTTCCGTTGTAGAATCCCCGCATGAAGTTTCCGCAAGCACTGGGGAGCCGGATTCGCAATGCAATCTGGGAGGCAGGTCTGCTCCTGGCCCTGCCGCTGGCTTTTTA
>Ga0335085_10016778_pt1 | contig 10567 bp, 9 predicted proteins | sample Lox_Sample_45_FD_206712 | JGI IMG/M metagenome (GOLD analysis project Ga0335085, IMG submission 206712) | Soil microbial communities from Loxahatchee National Wildlife Refuge, Florida, United States - Lox_Sample_4.5 | ecosystem: Environmental > Terrestrial > Soil > Wetlands | place: USA: Florida...
TGGCTGCAGGCGTTCGCCAACAACCAGCCGGTCACCTACGTCGTCAACACCATGCGCGGGCTGGCGCTCGGCGGCCCGATCTGGGACAGCTTCTGGAAGAGCGCCCTGTGGCTGATCGGGATCTTCGTGGTCTTCGCGCCGCTCGCCGTCCGCGCCTACAAGCGGGCCGCCTGACCCGCCGCCCCCGCCGCCGGTGAGCCGCGGCTGGAAGATCCGTTCCGCGCCGTGGCCACCGATATGCTCACGGCTACGTGGCGCAGGGGCGGAGGCGGGTGATGTCCAGCTCTGAGGTTCTGCCGTCGTCCGGGTCCCCTCCGGGGGCACCAGCCAGCAGGCGGCCGCGCCGGTGGCTGCGGCGCCTGCTGTGGTCCGTGCTCGCCGTCGTGGTCGCTCTTGCGCTCGCCTTCTTCGCCGGCGGCGGGTGGTACTTCGCCGGCCAGATCCGCTCGGGTGCCCTGGCGGTCGAGCCCGGCACCGCGCTGCCCGCCTACACCGATGTGCGGGTGGTCGGGGCGGCTCCCGGGCTGGTCCGGCTGCGCCCCATCGGCAGCCAGCCGGCCCTGTTCAAGCCGGAGCTTGACGGCATCGCGTGGCGGGGCGGCACCGGGCACCTCGGTGCCTCGGCCGCGGCGTCCGGCGGCGTGGTCACCCGCCCGCTGACCGTGGTGTCGGGGTCTCCTCCCCGGGCCGGGCAGCTGGCCGGCCTGGACACGTCCTACTTCCTGGGCGACCCGGGCGCGGCGCTGGGCATCCCCGTGCGGAACGTGGCCGTGCCCGGCCCGCTCGGGCCGCTGCCCGCGTGGTACTTCCCCGGCCGGGGGAGCACGTTCGTCATCGGGGTGCACGGGCGGAACAGCACCCGCGGCTCGCTGCTGCGCGTCGTCGACATCGTGCACGGCATGGGATTCCCGGCCCTGTCGGTGACCTACCGCAACGACCGCGGCGTCGCCCGCGACCGGTCGGGTTACCTCCGGTACGGGGAGACCGAGTGGCGCGACGTGGAGGCGGCGGTGCGGTGGGCGCTCGCGCACGGCGCCCGCCACGTGGTGCTGGCCGGGCTGTCGATGGGCGGCGGCATCGTCGCCGCGTTCCTCGAGCACTCACCGCTGGCGCCGACGGTGACGCGCGTGGTGCTCGACGCGCCCATGCTCGACCTGCAGGCGACCGTGGCCTACGGGGCCAGCCAGCGCAGCCTGCCGGTGATCGGGGGCAGCATCCCCGCGCCGCTGGTCTGGTCGGCCGAGACGATCGCCAGCGGGCGTTTCGGGGTCGACTGGTCCGCCGCCGACTACCTCAGCGGCGTCTCCTGGCTGCAGGTGCCCGCGCTGGTCTTCCACGGCACCGGCGACACCACGGTGCCGATCTCGACCAGCATCAGCCTGAAGCAGCTCAGGCCCTCGCTCGTCACGCTCGCGCGGTTCCCCGGCGCGGGCCACGTCGAGTCGTGGAACATCGACCGGGCCCGGTACACCTCGCTGCTGGAGTCGTTCCTGTCCCCGGTGGCGCCGCCCCGGGCGGCGTGAGGCGGAAACTCAGCTGCCGGGCGGCCGTGCCAGCTTGCGGAAGTCCCAGGAGATGACCCGCCGCGGCTCCACCAGGTAGCCCAGCCGCTTGCGGGCGGTCCTGGTCGTGTACTCCTCCAGCGTCTCGGCGTCCATGCCCGCCGTCACGGCGGCGAGGCGGCGGCCGATGTCCAGCACGCGGGCCGGGTCCTCGATGGGCCGGGCGTGGCCCACCACCTGCACCCCGCGCAGCTCGAAGTACTCCTCCCCGGTCTCCACCAGGCAGGTCACCCGGGGGTCGCGGGCCAGGTTGCGCGCCTTCTGCGCGGAGCGGTAGGTCCAGAACGCGATCTGCCCGTCGAGCATGACGTAGAACATCGTCACCAGGTGCGGCGTCCCGTCCCGGTTGATGGTCGCCAGCTGGAGCTTGTGGGACCCCGCCAGCAGCGCCGCCGCCTCTTCGGCGGTCATGGCCACCCGGTCGCGGTGCCTCATCGGGGCACTCCCGCTCATCCGGCTTCCCCGCCTTCCGGCCCGGCGAAGCCGATGGTCTCGGTGGCCAGGGTGAGCGTGTCCTCGCAGGCGAAACCGGCCGCCGGTGGCGCGCCCGGGAACGCCGGGCCGAGCGCCCGCCGCACCGCCTCCAGCGTCCACATGCCGTCGGCCGAGCCGTGCTCGGCGGCCGCGAAGGCGGCCCGGATCCGTGGCGGCTCCATCACCGCGGCGACGCCGCCGTGCACCACGAACACCTCCCCGTTGATGCCCGCCGCGGCCGGGCTGGCCAGGTACACCACCAGCGGCGCCACATGCCGCGGGTCGAGCGGGTCCACCCCCGGCGGCGGCTCACCCATCAGGCCCGCCGTCATGGCGGTCCTGGCGCGCGGGCAGATGGCGTTGGTGAGCACGCCGTACCGGCCGCAGCTGCGCGCGGTGGTGACGGTGAGCGCGGCGATCCCGGCCTTGGCCGCGGCGTAGTTGGGCTGGCCGGGGGAGCCGAGCAGGAACGCCTCGGAGGAGGTGTTCACGATCCGGCCGTAGGCGGGGCCGCCCGCCCGCTTGCTCTGCTCGCGCCAGTGGGCCGTGGCGAAGCGGGTGGTCACGAAGTGGCCCCGCAGGTGCACCCGCATGACGAGATCCCATTCCTCGGCGGACATCGTGAAGATCATCCGGTCCCGGAGCACCCCGGCGTTGTTGACCAGGATGTCCAGCCGCCCGTACGCGCCGACCGCGGCCGCCACGAGCTGCTGGCCCGTGGACCATTCCCCGACGTCGCCGGCGGAAACGGCGGCCTGCCCGCCAGCGGCCGTGATCTCCTCCGCCACCTCGTGCACCGCATCCCCCGGCAGGTCGTTGAGCACCAGCCGGGCGCCGGCCGCGGCCAGCGCGAGCGCCTCCGCCCGGCCCAGCCCGTTCCCCGCCCCGGTCACGATCGCCGCCCGGCCGCCGAGCGCCAGCGTGTCGTCCATTGCGCAGGCTCCTTGTCGTCAGTAGCCGGGCCCGGACAGGACGCCGCCGTCGGCGATGAACTCGCTGCCGGTGGAGTAGGACGATTCGTCCGAGGCCAGGTACGCCACCAGCCGGGAGATCTCGACCGGCTCGGCGAACCGGGAAAGCGGCATGGACTTAACGAAAGCGTCGGGGTCGATGTCGCCGGCGGCTCCGGCCGCCCCGAGGGTCATGCTGGTGAGCACGCTGCCGGGGTGGACCGAGTTGACCCGGATGCCGAACTGGCCGAGCTCGCGGGCGGCCGCCTTGGTCATGCCCCGGATCGCGAACTTGCTCGCGCTGTAGGCCGAGAGCCCGGCCGCGCCGGTGAAACCCTCGATCGAGGAGATGTTGACGATCGATCCGCCGCCCGCGGCGGTCATCGGCCCGATCACCGCCTTCATGCCCAGCCAGCAGCCGACCGCGTTCACCTCCAGGACCTGCCGGAAGTCGGCGAGCGGCATGTCGGCGATCCGGGCGAACCTCAGCATGCCCGCGTTGTTCACCAGCACGTCGAGCCGGCCGAAGACGTCCAGCGCGGCGGCGACCGCGGCGGCCCACTGCGCCTCGCTGGTCACGTCGTGGTGCACGTACCGGCAGGACCGCTCGCCGAGCCCGTCGGCGACGGCCGCGCCCCTGTCGTCGAGCACGTCGCCGGCCACCACCCGTGCGCCCTCGGACACGAAGTGCCGCACGTGCGACTTGCCCATGCCCCGGGCGCCCCCGGTGATCAGCGCGACCTTGCCGTCGAGCCGGCCCATGGCCCCTCCCGGTCCCGGGTCTGGTCCAGAGGCAGCCTTCGGACCAAACGCTTGCTTGGTTTGAGGGTAACAGCCCCTTGTCTCCGCCCGATGATGTCGATGGCGGCCTGCGCTGCGATGCGTCAGTCCTGGCGTACCAGCCCGGTGTAGCCGGCGACCAGGAGGGTCGCCAGCGCCCAGCCGGCCGCGGTCGCACCCCATGCGCCGACAACCCAAAGCCAGCCAGCTGACGCGTTAGCGTCTGGGCCCCAGTAATCGGCCTGGTGCACGTTGATGATCGGGATGACCGTGTCGACGGTGTACCCGAACGGGTAGAAGCAGGGGTAGTCGCTGGTGCATGTGGTGGCGGTCGGCACCGGTTTCAGCCCGGTGGTGCTTCCCACCGGCACGATCACATGCCGGTGCTGCCCGATGATCGACAGCACCAGGAAGGCCACGAACACAATGGCCAGGCCTATCCCGGCCCGCCAGGTCTGGTACCCGTACTTAATGGTCTGGTCCAGGAACCAGTTGCCGAACCAGCGATACCAGCTGAGGCTGCCGTACGTCCGCAGGTCACTGCGCCTGGCGATCGCCACCTCGCGGGCTTCGCTGTCCTGCCCGCGCTCGCGGTACATGGCCGCCAGCTCCTCATACGGCTGGGCGGCGAAGTCCGTGTGCTTGGCCTTCTTGTGCTTGTCCCTCTTATGCTGGCCCGCCTGGTATTGAGTGCGGATCCACTCCGGCCACTGCGTCACGCCCTTCTTCGGCTGGCTCTGCCTGTACTGGCTGCGGATCCACCGCAGCCGCTGCTCCGCACTGGCATCGCCAAGCCCGCCGTAGGTAAGGCCATTGAGGTGAAGCCGCCCGCCGGCAGGCCAGTACCCGTGGGCCGGGTCGCCCGTTGGCGTCCAGTCGTCGTCCAGCTCGCCGACGTGGGCGTCCTCCAGATCGACCCGCCCGGAGAATCGCTCGTGGGGCGCCCATGTCAGATCGCGGGCTATCTGCGCCTCGGCTGCGGTGAAGGTGAATGTGATCCCGCTGGCGCCGGTCGCCCGGGCCGGGCCCAGCACCAGCTGATCGGCCCGCGCGGATTTGAACGATACGGTTCCGGCGGAGGTGAACCAGTGATCGAGCAGCACCGCGGCACCGACCCTTATCCCGTCGGCGACCAGCGCGTAGCCGTGGCGGTCGGTGCCCTTCAGGTGCGCGCCGCCGCAGCTGAGCTGGCCGGCGATGTCCGCGCGGGCCAGCCGGACCGCCCCGTCGGCGGCGAAGGGCGGCCCGGCCGTGCCGTCGTCGTCGGGTTTCCTGTCGAGCAGGACATCACGGCCGACCCTCATCCCGTCGCCGACCAGCGCGTTGCCGTCGTGGTCGGTGCCGCTCAGCTGCGCGCCGCTGCAGCTGAGCTGGCCGGCGATGTCCGCGCGGGCCAGCCGGACCGCCCCGGCGGCGGTGAATGCCCCGTCGCCGGCGGGTTCGGTGTCGAGCAAGACGTCATGGTGGGCCTTCATCCCGTCGGCGACCAGCGCGTTGCCGTCGTGGTCGGTGCCGGTCAGTTGCGCGGCGGTGAAGCTGAGGTCGCCGGTGATATCAGCGCCATTCAGCACGACCGCCCCGTCGGCGGTGAACCCCATGTAAAGATGCACTTCACCGCCGACCGTCATCCGGTCGGCGACCAGCGCGTTGCCGTTACGGTCGCTGTGCAGCCGCGCGCCACGGCAGCTGAGATCGCCGGTGATGTCCGCGCCAAGCAGCCGGACCGCGCCGTCGGCAAAGAACCCCTCACGGAGATGCACCTCACCGCCCACCCTCACCCCCTCGGCGATCAGCGCGACGTGGTCACCGTTCCGGCCCAGTTGCGCGCCGCCGCATTCCAGGTCGCCAGCGATGTCCGAGCGGGCCAGCCAGACCGCCCCGGCCGCCGTGAACCGGTCGTCGAGCAGCACCGAGCCGCCCACCGTCATCCCGCCGGCGACCAGCGAGTTGCGGTCGCTGTCGATGCCATTCAGCTCTGCGCCGCTGCAGATCAGCTCGCCGTTGATGTCGGCACACTGGAGCGACAGCGGCCCGCTCCACAGGATTGAGCGGCTGAGGTCAACTTGTCTCGCCGTGAGCATGTCGGCCGTCAGGCCGGACAGATAGCACCCGGTCAGCGTGACTTGCGAGACGGTGGCATGGTCGAGGCGGGCCGGATCAGCGGCGTCGAGATAGCAGCCGTCCAGCGACAGGGGGCAGCGAAGGGTTGCCCCTTCCAGATCCAGCGACCCGCTGATCTTCACACCGCGGAGCCGGACCCCCTTGGCATGGACCGGCCGCTTGTCCCCGACGAGCAGATCCCGCAGCACGGCCGCGTTCACCGTCCGCTCCTGGCCCCACGATTTCATCGCGCCCGGCTCGAACGGGCCCTCACCCCCATCCAGCCACTCCCCGGCCGCGGCCTTGGCCCACATTTCTTCTTTTAGCGTCAGGTGCCTTCCCTGCCGGGTGAGCTGTGCCGGCTCGGTCGGCTGCGAGCTTGTGTCGCTGGTATCCATTGGCCCCAACCCCCCGTACCACGTGCTAGGAACCGGACGCTACGCCCGGCCGCCCTGGCCCGCAATGACGGCTTCGCCCCGTATCCGCGGTGCCAGGAATCCCGGCGGCTGTGTGCACCGGTGACGCACCCAGCTCTCGCATATTTACCCGGTAACAAGCCACCCTCGCCTCTTAGATGGCGCAGGAGTCCGGTGGGCAAATCCCGGGCATTGATGCGGTGAAGGCTGGCCGTCAGCAGCTCATTGAAGCCCGAATGCGCCGGAGCAATGCTGGCGGTCAAGATCAGCAGGGCCTGCGTCCCTGCGGGGGGTGGTTGTGGTGGCGAAATACCTGGCCTTGTTCAACTTCGGCAGCGAGGCGATCAGACGGTTCGTGGCCAGCCCCTCGGACCGGACAGCGGTCGTCAAGGAGCTGGTGCATTCCGTCGGGGGCAAGCTCGAGTGCTACTACTGGATGTTCGGGCAGTACGACGGGATGGCGGTCTTCGAGATGCCCGACGCGGAAACCACCGCCGCCACGATCCTGGCCATCGTCAGCTCGGGTGCCTTCACCCGTTTCGAGACCCACGAACTCATCGCGGTCAGCGACCTCACCTCGATCGCCAAGCGGGCCAGGGGGATCGCGTATCAGCCGCCGGGCGGCTGGCAGGCCAACCGGCCGTCGGACACATCGCGCGGCGTCAACCCGATTCCCCGGCGGCCGCGGTGAACGCGGCCTGCCCCGGCGAACATGGGCGGGACTGACAAACCGGCGCTCTGGGTGGCTCCGGCCAGTCAGGCCCGACGTGCGATCCCGTCGAACAGGATCCCCAGGAAGGCGTCCACCACCTGATCGGTGCCGTAGCCGCGGGTGCGGCGCCACTGCTCGGGGATCCACAGGACATCCCGCAGCAGCCGGTACGTGAGCTTGGAGTCCAGGTCCGCGCGGAAGAGGCCGGACTCCTTGCCGGCCTCCAGCTGGGTGACCCAGATCCGCTCGATCTCGCGCAGGGCCCTGGGCAGGTAGGCGAACCGGGGCTGGGTGGCGAAGTAGCTCCAGTCGTTCTGCAGCATCGCCAGGGCCGCCCGGTGCCTGGACAGGGTCAGGCTCGTCGAGCGCACGATCTGCTCGATCACGGCGCGCGGGCTCCCGGCCGAGGCGACGGCGCCGCGGTAGTCGGCGAGCACCTCGTTGATGAAGCTCGACAGGATCTCGTCGCCGATCGACTCCTTGGAGTCGAAGTGGTGGTACAGGCTGCCGGACAGGATCCCGGCGGCGTCCGCGATCTCGCGCACGGTGGTGGCACGGTAGCCCTTCTGTGCGAAGAGCTCGCCGGCCAGCACGACCAGGCGGGCGCGGCGGTCGGAACGCATCGATCCGTCGACGGTGGCGCTGGCGCCGGGCTCGGAGCGGCCCGGCCCGTTCCGCGCTGGCCCGTTCCGGGCGCTGGCCTGGCCTTCCCTGGTCGTCTTCACGCCGCCATTATCGCAGGCCCGCTGCTGCCTCCCTAACGCTTGCTTGGGAGGCGCGGCACGCCTTGCCGAATCTAACTGAAACCTGTTCTACTTTACCGGCAGAGATCACCTCGCATCCTCAGCACCGGAGGTGGGTCATGCGGGCCGCTGTACTCCACTCGATCGAGGACGCGGGGTTCGACATCCGTGATGATGTCGAGGCCGTCGGCCCGGAGCCGGGGCAGGTGCGGATCCGGGTCCGGGCCACCGGCGTATGCCACTCGGACCTCTCCGCCCGCAACGGCGGGCTGCCCCAGCCGCTGCCGGCGATCCTCGGGCACGAGGCCGCGGGCGATGTGATCGCGGTCGGCGACGGCGTCACCAGCCTGGCCGCCGGGGACCGGGTCATCGCCAGCTGGCTGCCGCCGTGCGGCTCCTGCCCCTCCTGCCTGCGCGGCCAGCCGTACCTGTGCATGACGCACGTCATCGCGGCCTACGTCGAGCCGCGGTTCCTCGTCGGCGGCACCCCGGCCTTCGGGCTGGCCGGGTGCGGCGCCTTCGCCGAGGAGATGGTGCTGCCGGCTGAGGGGGCGGTGAAGTTCGAAGCCGACGTGCCCTACGAAGTGGCCGCGCTCGTCGGCTGCGGGGTGGTGACCGGCGTCGGCGCGGTGATCAACACCGCGCGGGTCGAGCCGGGCGCGACGGTCGCCGTGATCGGTTGCGGCGGCGTCGGCATCGCCGTGATCCAGGGAGCACGGCTGTCCGGCGCCGCGGTGATCGTGGGGGTGGACCCGGCGGAGCCCAAGCATGCGGCGGCGCTCCGTTTTGGTGCCACCCACGCCGTCCACCCGGACGGCCTGGGCGAGCTCTCGGCCGAGCTCACCGGCGGGGAGGGCTTCGACTACGCCTTCGAGGTGGTGGGAACCCCGCAGACGATCCGGGCCGCGTGGGCGGCAGCCCGGCGGGGCGGGACCGTCGTCATCGTCGGGGCCGGGCGCGCCGACGAGCAGGTCGAGTTCACCCCGTTCGAGCTGCTCTTCGACGGCAAGAAGATGCTCGCCTCGCTGTACGGCTCGGCCGAGGTCCAGCGCGACTACCCCCGGATGCTCGGCCTGTGGCGGACGGGCCGCCTGGACCTCGACGGCATGATCACCCAGCGGCTGAAACTCGGCGACATCGACCAGGCCCTGGCGGCGCTCGGCCGCGGCGACGTCGTCCGGCAGGTCATCATCCACGACTGAGCGCTTGCGGCCGGGGCAGGCGGGCAGCGGGTCTGGGCGCACGGGACCGGCGGAGGCGGGGCCATGATCGGAGATCGTTTCCGCGTCGCGGGCCGGGTGGCCGTGATCACCGGCGCCGGCCGGGGGATCGGCGCGGCCACCGCGGTCGCCCTGGCCCAGGCCGGGGCCGACGTGCTGATCTCGGCGCGGACCGAGGGCCAGCTGGCCGCGGTCGCGCGGGAGGTGGAGGCGGCCGGCCGCCGGGCGGTGGTGGTGCCCGCCGACCTGAGCGACCCCGAGGCCGCCGCCGGACTGGCCGCGGCCGCGGTCGACGCCTTCGGCCGGCTGGACATCGTCGTCAACAACGTGGGCGGCGCGCTGCCGCGGCCGTTCCTGGCGACCACGCCGCGGCACCTGGAGAACGCGTTCCGGTTCAACGTCGTGGTCGCGCACAGCCTGACCCAGGCGGCGGTCCCGCACCTGCTGGCCGCCGTCGCGGACGGCGGGACGGGCGCGGTCGTCAGCATCACCTCGGCCGTCGGCGGGGCCGCGGGCCGCGGGTACCTGGCCTACGGCACCGCGAAGGCGGCCCTGGCCCACTACACCCGGCTCGCTGCCGCCGACCTGGCCCCGCGGATCAGGGTCAACGCGATCGCGGTGGGCGCCGTGGCGACCTCGGCGCTCGACATCGTGCTCACCGACGACACGCTGCGCGCGCAGATGGAGCGGGCGACCCCGCTGGGCCGGATCGGCGACCCGGCCGACGTGGCGGCCGCAGTGGTGTTCCTCGCCTCCCCGGCCGGCGGCTACATCACCGGCAAGGTCATCGAGGTCGACGGCGGCATCGACCGGCCCAACCTCGATCTGGGCATCCCGGACCTCTGACGGCGGGCGGCCGGTCAGCGGGGCCCGGCGGCGATGTCCAGGCCCCCCGTCCGGTCCCGCCCGGGGCAATCACACACCGGTCCCACCCTCATCTGCCTAAGTACCAGGGCACGATAGGCAGAGCGCGGCCGCCGTTCCATAACCCGGGCGGCGCATGGCGCGCTGGCGTCAGCCCTGGTGACGTGCCAATGTGTAGAGAGGGTGCCCAGCGGGGTACATGGTCTCCTCTACCCAGTTGCTGGAGGCCTCATGGGCCGTGACATTCAGGCCATCAAGATCAGCGGCGAAGACCGGCGCAGGTACCGGGACAAGGTGCGGCGCTCGCTGGAGGTCTTCGCCCGGATGCTGCACGAGCACCTGTTCGATACCAGCCCGTCGCAGGTGGGCCTGGAGATCGAGCTGAACCTCGTCGACGAGCGCGGGGCGCCGTCCATGCACAACGCCACCGTGCTCGACGCGATCGCCGACCCGGCCTGGGCGACCGAGCTCGGGCAGTTCAATCTCGAGATCAACGTGCCGCCCCGGCGGCTTGACGGTGACGCGGTGGCGGACCAGGAGCAGGAGGTCCGCGCCAGCCTCAATGCCGCGGACGCCAAGGCCCGCGGCACCGGCAGCCGTCTCGTCATGATCGGGATCCTGCCGACGCTGGCCGAGGAGGACATGACCGAGGGGACCCTGTCGGCCAACGAGCGCTACAAGGTGCTCAACGAGCAGATCTTCGCGGCCCGCGGGGAGAACATGCGGATCGAGATCGACGGTGCCGA
>Ga0335085_10016779_pt1 | contig 10566 bp, 10 predicted proteins | sample Lox_Sample_45_FD_206712 | JGI IMG/M metagenome (GOLD analysis project Ga0335085, IMG submission 206712) | Soil microbial communities from Loxahatchee National Wildlife Refuge, Florida, United States - Lox_Sample_4.5 | ecosystem: Environmental > Terrestrial > Soil > Wetlands | place: USA...
GCGGGTGGTGAATTCCCCGGTGAATGCCCCCTGGCGCACCCCGAGCGTGGCCACGATCTGCGACGCGCTGCGCTCCAGCACCCGGGCGTGCGTGCACCAGGGCAGGAACTCGGGGTAGCGCTCGATGTCGTTGATGAGCGCAAACACCCGTCCCGGCGGTTGGCTCACCAGGGCCGAACGCTTAACCTCTCGCATCCGGGCATTGTCCCATTACCAACACCGCATGACCAAAGAGCCCGCCGCACCCCGACTGATCGCCGAGAACCGCAGGGCGCGCTTCGATTATTTCATCGAGGAGCGCTACGAGGCGGGGCTGGTGCTGGAAGGCTGGGAGGTCAAGTCGCTGCGCGCCGGCCGCGCGCAGCTGACGGAGGCCTACGTGTTCCTGCGCGACGGGGAGGCGTTCATGATCGGCGCGCACCTCGCCCCGCTGCCGACGGTCTCCACGCACATCACCCCTGACCCGGTGCGCACCCGCAAGCTGCTGCTGAAGCACTCCGAGCTGCAGGGGCTGATCGGTGCCGTCGAGCGCCGCGGCTACACACTGGTGCCGCTGGAGATGCACTGGAAGAACGGGCGCGCCAAGCTCACCGTGGGGCTCGCCAAGGGCAAGAAGCAGCACGACAAGCGCGCCACCGAGAAGGACCGCGACTGGGCGCGCGACAAGGCGCGCCTGCTGCGCCGCGGCTGAGCGCTACTCCGGCGCCAGCTTCGGGTTCTTCATGTCGTACACCAGCGAGAGCGTCGTCAGCGTGTCGCGGCGGCCCGAGCCGACCGGCGGGTTGCTGTTGTCGGTGAGCTGGTAGCCGGCCGAGAGCGCCAGGCGGTTCGACATCTTCACCTGCACGGCGACCGTCGCGTTGCTCTGGGTGTTCTCGCTGCTGGAGAGCACCGTCGCCCCGGCCAGGATCTTGGTGTACTCGTTGAAGCTGTGCTCGAAATTGATCGCGCCGTTGAAGGCGACGCTCTTCTCCTGCTCGAACGGCAGCCCGGTGTTGGGGTCGTAGTCGAGCCGCTCGGTCACCCCGCCGAGGACGTCCTTCACCAGGTATTCCTTGCGCAACCACACGTAGCCGACGCCGCCCTGCACGGTGAGCTTGGTGGAGTCGGAATTGAAGAACTGGTAGCCGACGCCGCTGGTGAGCGCGTCCTGGTAGGCGAAGCCCGAGAAGCGGTCGTCGTTGTAGCTCGCGCCCACGTAGGCGTAGAGCTTGGGGGTGAAGTTGTAGTTGGCCTGGCCGTGCACGGTCCAGGCCTGCGCGGTAGTCTCGCCCTTGGTCGAGCCGTACAGCGCCTCGGTGCCGAACAGCAGCTTCCAGTCCCCGATCACGTGCGCGACGTGGAACAGCCCATTGGCCGCGCTGTTGTCGGTGTTGCCGCCGGTCTTGGTGTAGCCCAGGAGTGCCCGCATCGACCAGTTCGGGTCGCCGGTGTACGGCGGGTCGTCCGCCAGGGCCGAGCCCGAGACCAGGGTAAATCCAAGGAGAGCCAACGCCGCCTGCCTGCGCATCCAACTACCCATCCGTAGGTGAGACTGAGTTCAGGGCGCGCACCTTACCGGAAAGGCCACGGCGGGTGTCAAATCGTCGCGCGGAAACTACAGCGCGGGCGCCCGGAATCGGGCCCGGCCACAATGCGTTATAATGCCAACGGCTTTGAAGGGGGCGACCGGTTTCGACGTGGGTTGCGAACCTTCAGGGGCGTTACCGAGGCGCAGTACCCTCGTAAATAATGCTGCGAATCATAGTTGCCAACGACGACAACTACGCTCTGGCTGCCTAAGGGCAGTTGACCTCTGACCAGCTCGTGCCTGTGCGACTGAATCAGGGGACGCGTTCACAGGATCGCGCTCCGGCGTGCTACAGGCCGGTGCGTTAAGAGTTACTGTCAGCTGGCGAGGCGTCTTCCCTGCTGCTCGGGTAGCGCCGCGTAAGAACCAAAGAGACAGCTACGTACGTAGATCCTGAAGTCTAGGACTTACGGACGGGGGTTCGATCAAAGGGTCGCGCCGGGCCGCAAGGTCCGGCTGACAACGGGGCTCACATCGGTGAAACCTGTCGGCGCCTTTCCCGGGACCACGGACCGGCTGGGCGGCATGGCAACGCCGAGGGGTAGGAAGAAGGCCAACTTCAGGCCTGCCCTCTAGAGACTCATAGACCCGCCGAGGCGCGCAAGGCCGGGGCGGGCACTAGGATCCGCAGGCAGCTTCTGATGCTGCGGATAACACGCTCCGCATCCGCAGACCGAGAAGCGGATGAAGGCATAGTCCGGACCGCGCCGAAAGGCACGGGGTATCTGTCCCCCCGCCTCCACCACTTAAGTCACTCCCGGCCGCTGCAGGCCGGGAGTGACGGACTGCCCGACCACACTGCGCGTTTGCCGGTCCGCAGCAGGCCGCCCGTGAGAAATTCGGGCGCGACTTCCTCGACCTGAACGCCGGCCGAGCGACGGTTCGGCTCAGGTGACTTGGCCGTCGAGCGAGCCGATCGCGCCATACAGCTCCGGGCGGCGGTCGCGGAACACGAACCAGTTGTCGCGCAGCCGCTCGACCGCCTCCAGGTCGAACGTGTGCGTCAGCACCGCATCGCCCTCCTCGCCGGCTTCCGCCACCTTCTCGCCCATGGGGTCGGCGATGAAGGACGAGCCGTAGAAGCGGATGTACAGCCCTTGCGGGTCCTGCAGCGAGCGCTCGAGCCCGTAGCGGTTGGCGGCCACCAGCGGGGTGAGATTCGCAGCCGCATGCCCCTGCTGGGTGCGCTGCCAGTGCTCGCGCGAGTTCACCGGCGGAGCCGGCGGCGGCTCGGAGCCGATCGCGGTCGGGAAGCAGAAGAGCTCCGCCCCCATGAGCGCCATGACGCGCGCGGTCTCCGGGAACCACTGGTCCCAGCAGATGCCGACGCCGAGGCGCGCAAAGCGCGTGTTCCACACCTTGAAGCCGGTGTCGCCCGGGGAGAAATAGGTCTTCTCCTGGTAGCCCGGACCGTTGGGTATGTGGGACTTGCGGTAGATGCCGAGGTTGGCGCCGTCGGCATCCAGGATGGCGATCGAGTTGAAGTAGGCCTTGCCAGCGCGCTCGAAGAAGCTGATCGGCAGCACCACGCCCAGCTCGCGCGCGATGGCTGCGAAGTGGCGCACCGCGTGGTTGTCGGCGAGCTCGGTCGCCAGGTGCAGGTGACGGGCGTCCTGCTCGATGCAGAAGTACGGCGTCTCGAACAGCTCGGGCAGGAGGATCACCTGTGCACCCTTGCGCGCCGCCTCGCGCACCAGCTGCTCGGCGCGCGCGATGTTGCCTTCGGCGTTCCAGTCGCACGCCATTTGGATGGCGGCCACGGTCACCGGCCGTGCCGGCCGCTGCAGATGTTGCGGTTTGGCGCTCATGGGTCTCCTGCCTGCGATCGGGCCGGCCCTCTATGGTGCCGCCCGGGAGGAGATTCTAGAGGATCGGGTCAGCGCTTCGTGAACGGCACGATCATCGGCACCCGGCGCCGGTACTCGCGGTAGGCATCGCCGAAGAAGGCGATGAGGTCGTGTTCCTCGAACTGGATGGCGATCAGGATGTAGCCGGTGGTCGCCAGCGCGAACAGCAGGTGGCCCTGGCTCATCGCAGGGGTGGCCCAGAAGGCGAGCAGGAACCCCAGGTAGATGGGGTGCCGCACCAGGCGGTACAGCAGCGGCGTCACGAACCCGACGGGGACATAGGGCCGGCCGCGCAGGTAGCCGGTCACCTGGCGCAGCCCGAACAGGTCGAAGTGGTTCACGAGGAAGGTGCTGAGGAGCACCGTGACCCACCCGAGCCAGAACAGCCCCGTGAGGAGGGTGGCCCCCGCCCCCTGCACCTGCCACACCGGCGCCGACATGGCCCGCCACTGCCAGAACAGCAGGATCAGCGCGAGGCTCGCCAGCAGCACGTAGGTGCTGCGCTCGAGCGGTTCGGGCACCACCCGCGTCCACAGGCGCTTGAATGCCGGGCGCGCCATGACGCTGTGCTGTACGGCGAATATGCCAAGCAGCACCACGTCGATGAGGAGTGCCGCGGCGGAGAAGCTGGCCGCGGGCAGGTCGATGGACTTCGGCACCACGAGGTTGCCGACGAAGCCGACGGCGTAGAGAAAAGTGATGAAGAAGATGACGTACGCCAGTACGCCGTAAACGAACGCGGCTGCTCTGCCCATGGCACTCTCCCGATGCGCCCGGAAGCCGCCGCGTCCCTGCGCCGTAGCCCGGCGCCCGTTATCCCATTGTCACCCAATGTAACTTCGACCCGGGCTCCCGCGCCAGCACGGCAATCCCCTGGCGTGAGCTTCAGCCTGGCGTCGGCGCGCGGCGGCGTTCGGCCAGCGCCGCCTCCACCTGCTCGGTGATGCGCGTGGCGGTCTCCAGCGCCCGCAGCCCGGCTTCCCCCGGGACGACCGGCACGCGGTTGAGCCGGACGCACTCGAGGAAGGAGTCGATCTCCGCGCGCAGCGCGTCCCCGGGCTCGAGGCTCTGCTCCTCGATGCTGACCGGCAACGCGCCGGGCGTATCGGCGGCCGGACGCTTGCGGATCAGGGTCAGGATCTTCTGCTGCAGGTCGAGCGAGAGGTAGGCGTCGTCCTCGAAGATGCGCAGCTTGCGCTCGGTCTTGAGGCTGACGCGCGAGGCAGTGGCATTCGCGACACACCCGTTGGTGAAGCGGATGCGCGCGTTGGCGATGTCGATCTCCTCCGAGAACACCGGCGTTCCCACCGCGTCGATGCTGGCGATCGGGGCGCCGACGATGGTCTGCACGATGTCTATGTCGTGGATCATCAGGTCGAGCACCACGTTCACATCCGTGCCGCGCTCGCGGTAGGGCGCCAGGCGGTGGCACTCGATGAAGCGCGGCGACTTCAGGTGCGGCTCGGCGGCGAGGATCGCGGCGTTGAAGCGCTCGAGGTGCCCCACCTGCAGGATGCGCTTGACCTTGGCGGCGAGCGCGATGAGTTCGCGCGCTTCGGCGGCGGTCTCGGTGATCGGCTTCTCGACCAGCACGTGCGCGCCGGCGTTGAGGAAGTCGCGGGTGATCGGGAAGTGCAGCGGCGTGGGGGTAACCACGCTCACCGCATCCACCGCACCCAGCAGCTCCCGGTAGTCGGCGAAGGCGCGGGTGCCGAGCTCGGCGGCGAGGGCATCGCGCGCCTCGGCGCGCGCATCGGCCACCCCGAAGAGCTCGCAGCCCTCGGCCTGCGCGTACTTCTGGGCGTGGAAGCGCCCGAGATAACCCACCCCGACTACCGCGACTCTGATTTTCTGCATGGGAAGGCTATTATGCGCGCCCGCGCCCTTGGCGCTCGACCGGTCCGCGTGCCTGGAACGGAATACCCCCGGATGTCGTCAAACACGATCACGGAAGAAGACGGATCCGCGCCCGCTCGCCGGGGCTGGCTGCGGGCCCGCGCCCCCTGGCAGCGCGCGCTGCTGCTCTACGGGCTGTTGCTGCTGTTCGGCATCCTCGGGGTGCCGCTCCTGGTCTGGGTCGCGGGCAACCGCGTGCTCGGGCCCTATGTCCACGGCCAGGACCCGCATGGCGGCCCCGGCGCGCTGCTGTCGGATTTCCTCGTGGGCCTGGGGCACGGCTCGGCGGTGTTCTGGGGCGTGGCGCTGGGCCCTGCGGTGCTGATCCTGCTGCTGCGCCTGTTCCTGCGCGGGCTGCGCCGCCTGCCGCGCGCCGCCGGGCGCAGTTAAGTCACTTCGGCCAGTAGGCCCAGACCGCCAGTGCGAACATGAGCACGGTGGCCAGGTGCGCGGCCGCGCGCCAGCGGCGCAGCCGCATCTCCCCGTAGAGGCTGGCCCCGGAGACCGCCGCGAACACCCCGAACACGGCGATCGCCTTGAGCAGCGCCGCGTGCTCCGGCGCGAAGCGCGCCTCCTGGGCCGACAGGAACAGGATCGTAATAAAGGTGAGGAACAGCCCGATGGTGAGTGCCAGGGCCGAGCCGGTGAGGATCGCCAGAAGTGCCGCCAGTGGCCGCATGATGTGAGGAGCGTACTTGCTAAAAGCGAACTGCAGGCCCTAGCCTTGCTCTAAGAGTCTACCGAACCAGCGAGCCTTTTACCGATGCCCCCAGTCCTGCGCCGATCCTCCGGGTGGATAACCGCCGCCGTCCTCGCTATGACGGCGCTGGTGCTCGCCGGTTCCGTACAGGTGCCGGCCAGCACCTCGATCCTGCCCCCGGGGGCGATCGCCCCGAGCGACGCCCAGCGCGCCACCGCCCGCAAGGTCGGCCGCATCCTCGAGGAGGCGCACTACAGCCACGCGACTCTCGATGACAAGATGTCCGAGGTCATCTACGAGCGCTACCTGGAGTCGCTCGACGGGCAGAAGAGCTACTTCCTGCAAAGCGACATCAACGATTTCAACGCCTACCGCTTCCTGTTCGACGACATGATCCGCACCGGGGACATCGACCCGGCCTACCTGATCTTCGCCCGCTTCCAGCAGCGCAACCGCGAGCGCATCGAGTACGCAATCTCGCAGCTCGGCACCGAGCCGGACTTCACGCTCAACGAGAGCTTCGAGTTCGACCGCAGCAAGGCCCCCTGGCTCACCGACCAGGCGCAGCTGAACGAGCTGTGGAGGAAGCGCGTCAAGAACGACGCGGTCTCCCTGATGCTGACCGGCAAGCAGTGGCCGGAAGTGGCCGACCTGCTGCGCAAGCGCTACGAGCGGGTGCTGCGGCGCGTGGACCAGGTGAGCGCCGAGGACGTGTTCGAGAACCTGATGAACGCGTACGCGCGCGCCTTCGACCCGCACTCGAGCTACTTCTCGCCGCGCTCCTCGGAGGAGTACCGCATCCAGATGAGCCTCAACTACGAGGGCATCGGGGCCTCGCTGCAGATCGTCGACGACTACGTCACCATCATGAGCGTGCTCGAGGGCGGACCGGCGGCGGTGGCCGGCACACTCACCATCAACGACCGCATCGTGGGCGTCGGCCAGGGCAAGGACGGCCCCTTCCAGGACGTGATCGGCTGGCGCCTCGATGACGTGGTGCAGCTGATCCGCGGCAAGGCCGGCACCGTGGTGCGCCTGCAGATCCTGCCCTCGGGCGCGGCCCCCGGCTCGGCGGAGAAGGTGCTGGAGTTCACCCGCAACCAGGTAACCCTGGAGGCGCAGGCGGCCCACAAGGACGTCAAGACCATCACCCGCAACGGCAGGCAGCTGAAGATCGGCGTCATCACCGTGCCGGGCTTCTACCGCGACGTCCAGGCCGAGAACAACGGCGACAAGAACTACCGCAGCACCACGCGCGACGTGGCCAAGCTGCTGCAGGAGCTGAAGGCCGACAACATCGACGGCCTGGTGCTCGACCTGCGCAACGACGGCGGCGGCTACCTGCCGGAGGCCACCGAGCTCACCGGGCTGTTCATCGACCACGGCCCGGTCGTGCAGGTGAAGGACACCACCGGGCGGCTCGAGGTGCTGGACGACCCCGAGACCAAGGCCGCCTACGACGGCCCGCTGGCGGTGCTGGTCGACCGGCTGTCGGCCTCAGCTTCGGAGATCTTCGCCGGCGCCATCCAGGACTATCACCGTGGTCTGATCCTCGGGCAGACCACCTTCGGCAAGGGCACGGTGCAGAGCCTGATGCCGCTCGACCGCTTCTCCAGCAAGCCGAGCAGCGGCCAGCTGACGGTCACCATCGGCAAGTTCTACCGGGTCACGGGCGAGAGCACCCAGCACCGCGGCGTCTCGCCCGACGTGCCGCTCGCCTCGGCCATCGACACCAAGGAAGTCGGTGAGAGCGCGCTCGAGTCCGCCCTGCCGTGGGACCGCATCGCCGGCGTGCCCTTCAAGACCAGCGCCGGCAGCGCCGCCGCGCCACCGCCCGGGGTGCTCGCCAACGAGGAGGACCTGCGCGCGCAGCACGACCCCGACTACCGCTGGCTGGTATCCGACATCGCGGCGCTCGACTCGGTGCGCGATCAGAAGAGCGTGTCCCTGAACCTCAAGGTGCGGCGCGAGGAACGCACGCGCATCGACAAGGAGCGCCTGGAGCGCGAGAATGCGCGCCGCGCGGCCAAGAACCTCGCGCCCTACAAGAGCGTCGAGGAGCTGGACAAGGCGAAGGACACCACCGACGTGCTGCTCGACCAGGCGAGCCAGGTGATGGCGGACGTGGTGTCCGGCGTGCGTGCCCCGGCGACCACGTCGCAGCAGAAGACCGCGCGCACCGGCTGAAGTCCGCGGCGCGCTGGCTAGCGCAGCAGGATCCGGAACAGGTCCCAGGTATCCTCGGCCAGCACGTTGGGCAGGCGCTTGGCGTCAGCGCCCAGCGGCGCCAGCGCGAGGATGTCCCCTTCCGAGAGCGCAATCGAGTCGGTCAGCGGCGAGCCGTCGTTGGCGCCGCGGTAGCGAGCCACGCGCTGCAGCCGCTCGCCGCGCGCACGGATCTCCTCAGCCAGCGCGTCGCGCTGCGCGATGAGCTTCTGGGCGCGGGCGATCTGCCCCATGAGCAGCACGCATTCCTGCGGCGTGCCGTAGCTGTCGGTGGCCTCGCGCTGCGCGGTCACCTCGCGCGCCATCTCCAGCAGCGGCGTCTTGAGGCTCGCCACCCGCAGGCACAGCACTTCCGCGTAGGCAATGGCGGCGAGATTGATCGAGCGGCGCGCGCCGATCGACAGCCCCGGGAACTCCGGCGTGGGCTCGCGGCTGATCTCACCCAGGGCCCCCTGCGCCTGCGCCACCGCGCCATCGCCGTGTTGCAGCTCCAGTTCGGCGGCGTGCACGCGCCGGTCGAGCGCGCGCCGCTTGAAGTAGTGCCAGAAGCGCCTCAGGCGCGCCCGCTCCGCCCGCAGCGACTCGAGCTGCGCAGCGGCGGCGTCACGCACGCCGCTCGCGGCGCTCACCTGCTGCTCGGCGGCCTGGCGCCTGGCGAACTGCGTGCGGTTGTGCTGGGCCAGGTGCGCACGCCGTTCACGCTCGTCCTGCTGGCGGGCAAGGTCGGCGACGAACATCGTGAGCAGCTCGCGCCCCGACTGCCACAGGCGGCGCAGCTGGTAGAACACCAGCGCGCTGTAGGCGGTCTCGGTGACCGCGAGGCGCTGCTCGAGCGCGCTGAGCATCTCCTGCACGCGCTGGGTGGCGCCTTCCTGCTGCTTGATCAGGTCCTTGAGGCGGAAGGTCTCGTCCTGGAGCCCGCCGTAGGCCTTCTTCAGCTCCGCGCGGTTGCGGAACAGCTCGAGCACCCGATGGTCTTCGTCGGGTTCGGGCCGCTCCGGTCGCAGGCTGAGCTTGAGGAATCCGAGTTGTCGCAGGGCCTTCATGAGAAGTGCGGCGGCAGACCGCCCCTTCTCACGCGCCGGTTCCGGACCCCTGGCTGGCTGAGAAGCGATGGCCGCGCTCCACGCAGTATTCCAGCCATTTATTTAACATCACGTTGCGCGCCCAACGCTGATCCAGTTCACGCTCCGCGCGGCTGCGCAGGGCCTGCAGCAGGGGTTGTGAATGCGCGTCCGCCCACTGCTGGGCCTCGACCAGGCGGGCATCGTGGTAGATGCGCACCCGCATGTCCGGGTATCTGAGGGCTCCGTGCGCCTCCGGCAGCAGGTATGTGAGGTTCACGGTGCTGGTATAGGGTGAGCGCTCCGTCACGGTGAGAACGAGGTCACAGTCTGCGGGCGCGCAGGAGCGCTGCTCGCCGGCCAGCCGCGCCAGCTCGCCGGCCAGCCAGCCGAGCCGGATGTAGTTGCTCTCGTACAGTCCCATGAGCGCGACGAAGCTGCGCGGCCGCGCACGCCAGGAGACCACCGTCCGTGTATCAGTTGCGAGCACGTCCCGACTATAACGCACGAAGCTTGCACTGCAAGTCGAACAGGACGCGGATTTACCGCCCTTGCAGCGTCGCGCCGCTTGCAAGATCCGTGCGACGCCGGCGCGCGCGGCGCGTAAATGCCAGAATCGTGATCCGCGTGCGCCCGAGCACGCGCCGCGGTCAGGGGCGCAGGCGCCGCTCGATGCCGGTCGTGGAGAGAATCCGGCTCGCGATCTCCTCGATCGAGGACTCGGAGGTGTCGAGCGAGGGGATGCCGTAGCGCGTGAACAGCGCATCGGCCGCGCGCAGCTCGTAGGTCACCTGGGCGCGCGAGGCGTAGCGGCTGTCGGGACGGCGCTCGTGGCGGATCTGCTGCAGGCGCTCGGGCTTGATCGACAGCGCATACAGCTTCTTGCGGAATGACTCCAGGCGCGGCGGCAGCTTGCCGGCCTCGAGGTCGTCCTCGGTGAGCGGGTAGTTGGCGGCGAACACTCCGTACTGGAGCGCCAGATACACGCAGGTCGGGGTCTTGCCGACGCGCGAGACGCCCACCAGGATCACGTCGGCGTGCGAGTAGTCACCGCCGGTGCCATCGTCGTTGGCGAGTGCGAAGTTGGTGGCGTTGATGCGCGTGGTGTACGCGGCGAGGTCGGCGATGCCGTGCGCGCGGCCGGCGCGGTGTGTGGAGCGCGTGTTGAGTTCACGCTCAAGCGGGCCGACGAAGGCGGAGAACATGTCGAGGAACAGCGCATCGGCCCTGACCAGCACCTCGCGCAGCTCGTCCTGCACCAGC
>Ga0335085_10016780_pt1 | contig 10565 bp, 12 predicted proteins | sample Lox_Sample_45_FD_206712 | JGI IMG/M metagenome (GOLD analysis project Ga0335085, IMG submission 206712) | Soil microbial communities from Loxahatchee National Wildlife Refuge, Florida, United States - Lox_Sample_4.5 | ecosystem: Environmental > Terrestrial > Soil > Wetlands | place: USA...
CATCACCAGCCGGCGAGAGATCCAGGCGGGACTGGGAACGTCAGGATCGAGACCGGACAGGGTTCGGGCGACATAGCGCGTACAAGCCTCAGGCGCATCGATCCGAACGGCGTACCCGTCGGTGCCCGCGGGTGGCACGGCCAGGTCGGCCGGGTCGGTGAAGTCCCGCCCGAAGGCGATCGCCACCTCCCGGGCGATCCCCCGGACCGACAGCGCGTAGCCACGGTCCGGATTGACCGAGATGTCAAGGACGTCGTCACGCAGCTCGAGCGCGGTGACCACGTCCGCGCCGAGTGACAGGCCGGGGTCGAGAACGAGGATGCCGTCGTGGTCGTCGGAGATCCCCAGTTCGCGTCCGGAGCAGATCATCCCGTCGGAGACGTGCCCGTAGGTCTTTCGCGCACCGATGTCGAATCCGCCGGGGAGAGTCGCCGGCGGGCGGGCGTAGGCGACCAGATCGCCGACCCGGAAGTTGGTGGCTCCGCAGATCACCTGGCGCTCATCGGCGCCGTCGGAGAGGGTGACCCAGCGAATCGGCTTCTTGTGACCGGCAACGTCTTCGATCGCGACGACCGCCGCCACGACCACCCCGCTGATCCCCGCACCGAATGACTCGACCCGTTCGACCTGAAGGCCCGCGTGGGTAAGCCGGTTGGCCACCTCCCGCGGGTCGATGTCGACTAGATCGACGTGGTCCCGAAGCCACGAGATGGGCACCCGCACCGGTTAACCCTCCAGGCCGAGAGCGGCCGTGACCCGAACATCACCCTCGACGAGATCCCGGATATCGGCGAGATCGTGGCGGGACATCAGGGTGCGTTCGAGCCCGATGCCGAACGCGAACCCGGTGTAGCGCTGCGGATCAACTCCCGCCGATGCCAGCACGACCGGATGCACCATCCCGCTTCCGCCCCACTCGATCCACCCCTCGCTACGGCAGGTACGGCAGGGGTCACCACCGCGCTCGGCGGACGCGCCGTGGCAGACCCAGCACAACAGGTCCACATCTGCCGAAGGCTCGGTGAAGGGGTAGTGATCGGGGCGAAGCCGGGTACGAACGTCGGTCCCGAACATCGCTGTCGCGAACAGGTCAAGAGTCCCTTTGAGGTCGCCCATCGTCAGGCCCTCGTCCACGGCTAGGCCTTCCACCTGATGGAAGACCGCGCTGTGCGTGGCGTCGAGTGCCTCCTGCCGGTAGACCCGTCCCGGGGCCGCGACATAGCAGGGCGCGCCGCGCTCGAGGAGCGCACGGATTTGTACGGGCGAGGTCTGGGTGCGCAGCAGCACCCCCCGGGAGGGGGGATCAAGCCACAGCGTGTCTTGGGTTTCGCGGGCCGGGTGGGCCGGAGGGATGTTCAGCGCGTCGAAGTTGAGCCATTCGGCCTCGACCTCGGGTCCCTCGGCGATCTCCCAACCCATCGCCACGAAGACATCCGCAACCCGCTCCTGGATCAAGGTGAGGGGGTGGCGGCCGCCCGAGGGAGTGGGGTCGAATCGCAACGTGACGTCCAGGGTCTCCTCGACGAGGACATGCTCGTCCCGCGCGGCGATCAGCGCCGTGCGGCGATTCTCATAAGCGGCGGTCAAGGCCGCAAGCGCCTGGTTAACCCGCCGTCCGGCGTCCGCCCGGGCCTGCGGGGGTAGCGCCCCCAGCTCACGGCGGGCGAGCGCGACCGGCGAATGGTTGCCCAGGTGCGCGGTGTGCGCGGTCGCGAGCGCGTCCAGATCACCGGCCTGCGTGAATGCCGCGTCGCCGGCCTCGATCGCCGCCGCCAGTTCGTCCTCGGACAGGGCGGCCACTTCCTTGGGATCGTAGGAGTTGTTGGGTGCAGACATCGGATTCCTCGAGCGCAGAGTCTACGAGCGGATCACCTCAGCGGCGCGCATCGTCGGTCGGTCGGCCGGATCGGCCCATCAGTCCATGAAAGTCGGCGTACCGGCGGGCAGCTCGAACATCACCGACGCGCCTCCTCCGCTCGCGTTGCCCGCCTGGATCGTCCCGCCATGAGCCTCCACGATCCCCTTCGCAACGAACAGTCCGAGTCCGGTGCCCCCGCGGGTGCGATCGTGCCAGAACTTCGTGAAAATCCACGGCAGCGCCTCGGGAGCGATCCCGTGGCCCTGGTCGACCACCCGCACGCTCGCACGGTGATCGACGACGCCCACGGTCACCGAGACCGTGCCCTCGCCGTGCCGCAAGGCGTTCTCGATGATGTTCGCGATCACCTGAGCGACCTTGTCCGGGTCGGCCCACAACTCCGGCAGCGCATCGCGGATCTCCAGATCGAAGCGGTCCGCAGACTCGCCGGCCGCGATCCGACCCGAGATGTCACGACGGAGGAGTTCCGGAAGGTCGACGACCTGTTTGCGCAGTTCGAGTCGTCCACTTTCGATCCGGGACACATCCAGAAGCTCACTGATCAGGCGGGTGAGCCGATCGGCATCGGCATCCACTGTGCGGAGCATGTGGACCTTCTGCTCGTCGGTAAAGCGATCCCATTTCGCGAGCAGTGTCGAGGTGAAGCCCTTCACGCTCGTCAACGGTGAGCGCAGCTCGTGCGCGACGACGGAGACGAGCTCGGCGCCGCTGCGTTCCTGCTGATCCCGGGCATGCGTTCCGCGCATCGAGATGACGACCATCCGAACCGACCGGCTCTCGTCCCGCACGAACGCCGCAGTAACCAGCACCTTGCGTTCGTGCACCCCTGGGCGAGTGATGGTCAGGAGCTGCTCGGGCAGGCGAACCCGGCCCGGCAAACCCGCGAACGGATCGATGCACTTCCACCAGTCACGGCCCTGCGGGTCGACCAACGGCACCGCGATCGGCATCTCGGCGCCGACGAGCTCGCCGGGGGACGCGGACAACATCCTCGCCGCGACCCGGTTGACGGAGCTGATCAGTCCGTCGGCGTCGACCGTGATGATGCCGTCCGGGAGCTCGTCGTAGGCCGATCCCGTGACTTGCGCCGGTGGCACGCCACTCCCCTCATCGCTTCGCCGCCCGAGCGTAACGGCCCGCCGCCGGGCGTGCCCCAGCCTGTGCTCGGGCCGAGGCGTACAAGCAGATCGCCGCAGTCGCCGCGACATTCAGGCTCTCCGCCCGGCCGTACATCGCCAGTCGAACGGTCGCGGTCGCCATGGCGCTCAGCTCGGGAGGCAATCCGTGCGCCTCGTTGCCGAACAGCCAGAGGGTCGGAGTCGCTAGTGCGTCGGAGTCGATGAGATCGTCGAGGCTCGTCGCGCCGTCGGCCGCGGTCGACAACACCTGCACACCCTCGTCGCGCGCCGCCGCCACTGCGGACGACGAGGCCACCCCGGTGACGATCGGCAGATGGAACGCGCTGCCTACGGTCGAACGCAGCACCTTGGCGCTCCATACGTCGACCGAGCCGGCGGAGAGCAACACGGCGTCGGCTCCGGCCGCGTCCGCCGTCCGGATCACGGTGCCCGCGTTGCCCGGATCGGCAACGCGATCCAGCAGCACCGCCAGCCGCGTCCCGGCCCTCAGCACCTCGTCCACGGCTGGGGCCGGAGTCGTGACCACAGCAACAACCCCCTGAGGGCGGACGGTTTCCCCGAGCGCGGCGAGCACCCGGTCGCTGACCACTCGCACCACCGTCGCGGGCCGCGCCGAGCGGAGCAGGTTCGGCTCGCGAGCGGCGAGGTCGCTGGTGATGAACACCTCCGACACCCGATCGCCGGCCGCCTCGAGGACGGCGCCAACCGCGTGCGGCCCCTCAACCAGACACGCACCCGCAGCCGCACGGCCTTTGCGGGTCGAGAGGGCCCGGGCGGCCGCGACGTACTGGTTGTGCGGCGAGTCGATGACCGTCGTCGTGGTCACCGATCCGCCCGTCGGCCGGCTCAGGCAGCCGACCCGGCGGCGTCGTTAACCGGCAGGGCGGCTCGCGCGATCTCCACAAGGGCCGAGAACGCCGCCTCGTCGGACACCGCAAGTTCCGCCAGGTTCTTTCGGTCGACCTCGATGTTCGCCGCCTTCAAACCCTGGATGAACCGGTTGTAGGTCATGCCATTGGCCCGGGCGGCCGCGTTGATCCGCTGGATCCACAGCGACCGGAAGTCGCCCTTGCGGGCACGACGGTCACGGTAGGCGTAGTTCATCGAGTGGAGCATCTGCTCCTTGGCCTTGCGGTACAGCCGAGAACGCTGGCCGCGGTAGCCGCTTGCCCGCTCGAGGACGACGCGACGCTTCTTGTGAGCATTGACTGCCCGCTTCACGCGTGCCACGGGATGTCTCCTGACTATCTAGTCCGACGCAGGCGTCGGAGGAACTGTGGCCTCGATCGATGACCGAGCCATAACGACAATGGCGAGGGTTTAGCGACCGAGCAGCTTGTTGACCTTCTTCGCGTCCGCCGGCGACAGGACCTGCTCGTCGGCCAGGCGCCTGGTCCGGGTCGACGGCTTGTGCTCGAGCAGGTGGTTTCGATTCGCACGGCGGCGCATCAACTTTCCACTTCCGGTCACCCGGAAGCGCTTCTTGGCGCCGCTGTGGGTTTTCATCTTGGGCACTGCCGTCTCCTCGTCACTCAACTGTCGGGTCGTGCGTCCTCGTCGGGCCGGGTCAGGCGCTCGCCTGCGCCGGAGGCTCCGCCGCTTGCGGCTCGAGTCGCCGCTGGCGGTTCGGCGCGGGCTGCTGCCCGCGGTGCGGCGCCATCACCATGACCATGTTCCGACCGTCCTGCTTCGGGGCCGCCTCCACATAGCCGAGCTCGTCGACGTCGGCGGCAAGTCGCTGAAGCAACCGGAACCCCAGCTCGGGCCGAGACTGCTCCCGACCGCGGAACATGATCGTGATCTTGACCTTGTCACCGGCCTTGAGGAACCGGACGACGTGACCCTTCTTGGTCTCGTAGTCGTGCGGATCGATCTTCGGCCGAAGCTTCATCTCCTTGATGACCGTGTGCGACTGGTTTCGTCTCGCTTCACGTGCCTTCTGTGCGTTTTCGTACTTCCATTTGCCGTAGTCCATGAGCTTGCACACCGGCGGGCGCGCGTCCGGCGCGACCTCAACGAGATCGAGATCGGCCTCTTGGGCCAACCGCAACGCGTCACCGATGGCGACGATGCCGACCTGCTCACCGTTAGGCCCGACGAGCCGGACTTCCGGGATCCGGATCCGGTCGTTAATACGGGGTTCGACGCTGATGGGACCTCCACTGGTTGGACGAAGATGCGAAGCCCTCAACGCGAAAGCCCCGCACGACACGCGTGCGAGGCCCGGACGACAACGTCAGCGTGACCGCCGGCCTGAGGTGCCCGGAGATCCAGCGACGAGGACCCGTCGATCTCGCGGATCGCGCAGGTGGGAGTCGGACTCCGCTTGCTCGGTCGGCGCAGGTGCACGCCTCCCAGTCGTGCACCCAGGCTAGCAGCGGGAGGCCGGTCCGGACGAATTCCCCGCGCGACCAATCAGCGCGCGAACCTGAGCGGAACGGAGTGCGGAACCGGACCCGCGACGTCGAGCACGAGGGCCGCGCACCCCTCCGACAGAGCCGCGGCCACAGCCTGCTCCCCGAGCATCGGCACCGGGCGGGCGTCGGCCCGCCACGCGCGCAAGGCGTCGTAGGAGGAGAACACGGGCAGCGCCGCGTGGCCGCTCGGGTTGACGATCCGCGGCAGGGCGACCTCGGCGGCCTTGCCGGCAGCCCGGATCTCAACCAGGGGCACCAGGACCCGGACGGTCAGGATCGCCCGGCGGATGGCCGCACTGTCTCCGGAATCGAGCGCCTCGATCAGCCGTGGGTCGCCGGCCCCGCGGTCATGGGCCGAGTCATCGATCGGTCGGTCACTCATCGGCGACCACCCGGCCCTCGGTGTCCCCCAGACCGCTCAGCCAAACGCCCGCAACCGTGACGAACGCGCCGACCACCGTGGCCGCACGAAGTGACGTTCCGGGCTCGGGCCAGGCGAGATCCATCACGACCGCCGCAAGAAGCTGACCGGCAACCACGCCCAGGACGAAGCGCAGGACGCCGAGCACCTTGACCATGGAAGCTCCGATGAGGATGTAGACCAGCCCGAGCGGACCGCCGAGGTAGAGCCACGGCGCGCTTGGAGGGGCATGCAGATCATGGCCCTCGGCGAGCAGCAGGACGAGAACAAGGATCGTCGATCCGCCGAGGAAGGACACGAAGGAGGCCACGACAACGTCATCCGCCGCCTCGCGCAACCGGCCGTTCGCCGCCTGCTGGAACGCGGTCGACGCGCCGGCCGCGAACAGGACGATCACCAGCGCTGGACGCAACGCACCGTGTTCGGCGCCGATCGAGCTGATGACCACCGCCGCGATGACGGTGACCACGCCCGCAATTCGCCAGAACGACGGTGGATGGTGACCGCTCGGGCCAACCCCGAACTGGTCGGTGAGCAGGGCGCCGGTCGTCGTTCCGGCGACCAGGCAGACCGACACGAGCGCGACCCCGATCTTGGGAACCGCATGCGCCGAGGTGGCCACGAGAAACGCGCCGCCGAAGCCTGAGAACCACCACCACCAGCTCACCTGACCCCTCGCCACCGCACCTCGCAAGCGGGTAAGTCCATCCCGGCGAAACGGCACCGCAAGCGCCAGGATGCCCAGCCCGACGATGAACGATGCCGCGGCCGCCTCCACCGCGGAGTGCGTCCGCCCGGCGAGCTCCCCGTTGATCCGCCCCTGGACACCGATCATCGCGCCGCCGAGCACCGCCGCGACGAGCGCGATCCACTCGGAGCCGGCGATCCGCGCCGACTCCTCGGAGCCTCGCACCGGCTATTCGACGATCTTCGCGATCGGCAGTTCGAGAATGTCCCGCGCCCCCGCCGCCTTCAAGGCGGGAATGAGGGTGTTCACCCCCTGCTTAGCCACCACTGCTTCCACCGCACGCAGCGCCCCGGCGGCGAGCGGCATGACCGTCGGCGAGGCCATCGACGGAAGCACCGAGATCACATCGTCGAGGCGCTCGGAGGCGACGTTCAGCTTGAGCAGCACCTTGCCGCGCGCCAGCAAAGCTCCGGTGACGAGCAGCTTGACGTCCTCCATCGCCGCGCGCTTGTCGGGGTCGGCGTACGCCGCCTGGTTGGCCAGCAACTCCGTCCGAGAGGTGAGGAGGGTCTCGATCACCTTCAGGCCGGCCTTGCGCAGCGAGGAACCCGTCTCGGTGAGATCAACGATCGCGTCGACGATGTCGGGAATCTTCGCTTCGGTCGCACCGTGCGAGGTGAAGACCCGGGCGGACACCCCGTGCTCCGCGCAGAACCGGCGGGTCGTCTCCGGCATCTCGGTGGAGATCCGAACGCCGTCGGGCAGGTCGCGGATTGATTCCCACGCCGATTCGCGCGGAACGGCGAGCACGACCTTGACCATCGCCTCCCCGGCACGGCCACCGCCGATCTCGGCCAGGCTCACCACGTCGGCGCCGGTCTCGGTGACCCAGTCCCGGCCGGAGATCCCGAGGTCGAAGATCCCCTGATCGACATACGTCGGGATCTCCTGGGGCCGCAGGAATCGGACCCGGTCGATCCTCGGGTCCTCGATCCGGGCGTGGTAGTCCCGGTCGCCGCCACGAATGACGGTCAGGTCGGCGGCGTCGAACAGGTCGAGAACCTGTTTTTCCAGCGATCCCTTCGGAAGGACGAGCGACAACACGGGGTCAACCTCTCAGGGCACGGGGAGCACGAGTCGAACGGGACACAAACGCGGCAGAGGGCGAACGACGCGACGATCAGCGCTCGTCCGCCACCTCATGGACCTCGCCGTGACGTACTTTTCGCAGCAACAGCGCGGTCTCGACCGCTGCCATCGCGGCCTCCCGTCCCTTGTCCTCACGCGACCCGGCCAGTCCGGCCCGGTCAACCGCCTGCTCCGTCGTGTCGCAGGTCAGCAAGCCGAACCCTACCGGGATCCCGGTCTCGACGGCCACCCGGGCGAGGCCCTCGGTCGCGGCCCGGCAGACGTAGTCGAAGTGGGGAGTGCCGCCGCGAATGACGACCCCCAATGCCACCACCGCGTCGTAGCGCTGAGCGGCCAGCGTCTTGGCCACCACGGCGAGCTCGAACGCGCCGGGAACGCGGACCACCGAGCAATCCTCGACGTGACAGGCAGCAAGCGCCTGCTCGGCGCCGGCCACCAGGCCGTCCGCGACCTCCTCATGCCAGCGCGAGGCGACGATCGCCACCCGCAGTCCGCGGGCGTCCAGCCGTCGTTCCGGTGGCGATCCTGCACCGGTCACGAGCGGACCTCGTCGCTCTCGTCGGCGGACTCGGCCGAGTCCGTCACCGGCAGTGCGAACGGGGACAGCGCGCGCGCATAGGTGAGCCGGAGTGCGCTGCCGACGGCTCCCGGGGACATCCTCGCCGCCCGCTCGCTAACCGCTGCCGGCAACGCGTCGGCACTGGCCTCGGTCACCTCGTCGTCCACGATGGACGGAAGGTTGGGCAGGTCGTGGCCCATCCGGTCGCGCTTCGTGGTGAGGTACCGAAGGTTGTCGGCCGTCACCCGGACGGGCAACGGCACCCGCCCGACGATCGAGAGGTCATAACCCTCCAGCCCGGCCCGCTTCGACGGGTTGTTCGTCAACAGGCGCATCGAGCGGACGCCAAGATCGGACAGAATCTGGGCGCCGGTGCCGTAGTCCCTCGCGTCGGCCGGCAAGCCGAGCGAGGTGTTGGCGTCGACCGTGTCCTGCCCCTCGTCCTGAAGCTGGTAGGCCTGCAACTTATGCATAAGGCCGATACCCCGACCCTCGTGGCCGCGCACGTAGAGGACGACCCCTCGCCCCTCCGCAGCCACGGTCGCGATCGCGGCGTCCAGTTGGGGCCCGCAGTCGCACCGGCGACTGCCGAAAACATCCCCGGTCAGACACTCCGAGTGCACGCGGACGAGCACGTCATCGCCGTCACCGAGGTCACCACGGACCAGCGCGATGTGCTCGATGTCGTCGATGATGCTCCGGTATCCGACCGCACGGAATTCGCCGTAATTGGTGGGAATCCGCGCCTCGGCCACCCGCTCGACCTGCTTCTCGGTCCGGCGCCGATAGGCGATCAGGTCCGCGATGGAGATCAACGACAGCTCGTGGACGGCGGCGAAAAGCTCGAGTTCATCGAGGCGCGCCATGTCCTCGACGTCCTTCTCGCTCACGATCTCGCAGAGCACTCCCGCCGGGGCGAGGCCCGCCAACCGGCACAGGTCGACCGCAGCCTCGGTGTGACCGGGGCGGCGCAAGACCCCACCCGCCTTCGCGCGCAGCGGAACGACGTGTCCGGGCCGGGTGAAGTCCGCAGCGGTGGCGGACGGGTCGGCGAGCCGCCGCATCGTCAATGCGCGATCATGGGCCGAGATCCCGGTGGAGGTGCCCTCGCGCGCGTCTACGGACACGGTGTACGCCGTCCCCCGCCGGTCCTGGTTCGTGTGGTACATCGGCGGGAGTTCGAGCCGGTCGCAGTCATCCTCGGTGAGCGGCACGCAGATATAGCCCGAGGTGTAGCGCACCATGAACGCGACCATCTCCGGCGTCGCCATCTCGGCCGCAAAGATCAGGTCGCCCTCGTTCTCGCGGTCGGCGTCATCGACCACGATCACCGCTCGGCCTGCGGCGATGTCGGCGATCGCGCGTTCAACCGCGCTGAACTCGCTCATCGCCGGTCTCCGCGCTCGGGCGCCGACTGAAGAAGCCGCTCGACGTACTTGGCCAGGACGTCGACCTCGACATTCACGGAGTCTCCTACCTCGCGGCTGCCGAGCGTGGTCCGCGCCAGCGTCTCCGGGATCAGGCTGACCGTCACGGTTGCGTCCTCGACCCGGGCAACGGTCAGACTGACCCCGTCGAGCGTGATCGACCCCTTCGACACGACGTAGCGGGCAAGCCCGCCCGGCACGTCCACATCGAGTTCGGTCCAACGCTGCGCGGGCCGCAGTCCGCTCACCCGACCGACGCCGTCGACGTGTCCTTGCACAAGGTGACCGCCGAGGCGGGAGGTCGCCATCACTGCGCGCTCGAGATTGACCGTGGCCCCCACGTCGAGAAGACCCAGCGCCGAGCGCTGCAACGTCTCATCCATCACGTCCGCCACGAAGGCGCCGGTCCGGACGTCTGTTGCCGTCAGGCACACGCCGTTGACCGCGACCGAGTCGCCCGGTTGGAGGTCATCGAGGATCGCGCCGGCAATGGTGAGGCGAGCGGAGTCCGTCATCCGTTCGTTATCGGTCACGACGCCGAGATCCTCGACGATGCCGGTGAACATCTCAGCGACCCGCCGAACCGGTCCGGGCGATGACTCGAACATCCTCACCGACTCGGGACACATCATCGAGGCGGAAGCGCAAAGCGTCCGAGATCGTCGCGATCCCGAGGTCGCCCAGCACCGGAGACCCACCTCCGAGCAACGCCGGAGCGTGGTAGCCGACCACGCGATCGATCAGCCCCGCCCGCACCAAGGCGGCCGCGAGCGTCGCACCGCCCTCGACGAGCACGAGATAGCACCCGCGCTGGAACAGCTGCGTGGCGAACGACGACAGATCGACCCGGCCGTCGGGGCCGGGCAAGCGCACCACCTCCGCACCG